>Ga0335076_10006978_pt1 | contig 11385 bp, 9 predicted proteins | sample Lox_Sample_25_FD_206717 | JGI IMG/M metagenome (GOLD analysis project Ga0335076, IMG submission 206717) | Soil microbial communities from Loxahatchee National Wildlife Refuge, Florida, United States - Lox_Sample_2.5 | ecosystem: Environmental > Terrestrial > Soil > Wetlands | place: USA: Florida... | reverse complement strand
ACAAGACCGTGTTCACGGTCGCGTCGTGGGTCGTGTTTGCAGGGCTGCTCGTGGGCCGGCACTATTTCGGCTGGCGCGGTCGCACGGCCCTGCGCTGGACGCTGGTGGGATTCGTGATGCTCCTGCTGGCTTACGTGGGCAGCCGCTTCGTGCTCGAGGTCATTCTGCATAGAACCTGATACGCAGCGATGGGTCGCATACTGTTCTGGGTGGTGCTCGGCTTCGTGGCGTACGTGGCGTGGCGTTGGTGGAACGTCAAGCAGCGACTGAGCGCCCGGTCGTCCGACCAGCAGGCACGCAACCCGCTGGCCGACGAGACGATGGTTCCCTGCGCCGCCTGCGGCCTTAACGTGCCGAAGTCGGAGGCCTTTGCCGGCAACGGGCGCTGGTACTGCAGCGACGATCACCGTCGGCGTGGACCGGCGTGAGCGCGGTGCGCGCCGCCAACGTCTTCGGCGCTCTTCCCGGCGATCTGGCGCCAGCCTGGCGCACGCTGGAATACCTGGCACTGATTCGCGTGCTGATCGTGAGCACGCTCGTGCTCATCCTCGCCGCCTTCGGACCACCGCTCGGGGATGCGGCCGAGGGGTCGCACCGCGTTCTCGCAGTCGGACTCGTGTATTTCCTGTTCGCGGCAACGCTGGCGATCCTGTCGCTCTTCGTGCGGACGAACTTCGCACTCCAGCTCGGCGGGCAACTCGTGATCGACCTGATCATGGTCTCGCTGCTGGTCGCGCTGAGCGGCGGCGTGCGCGGCGGCATGTTGATCTTCTATCTTGTCCCGCTCGCAGGGGCGGCGCTGCTGCTGCCGACGATCGCCGCCTTTTTCGTCTGCTCGCTTGCGGTGCTGGTGCTCCTTGTCGATTCTCTGTTGCGCGGGCTGCAGCCCGGTGTGCAGGAGCCGGTCGTTTTCCAGGCGGGTCTGTACGGCGCCGCCCTGTTCGCGATCACCGGTTTGCTCGGTCTGCTGTCAGCGCGGCTCGCGGTGCAGGAGCGACTGGCGGTTCGACGCGGGCGCGACCTCGAGAACCAACTCGAGATCAACCGGCTGGTGATCGCGCAGATGGACCAGGGCGTGCTTGTGATCGATGCGCAGACCCGCGTGCGCGCCAACAATCGCGCCGCCCGCGTTCTGCTGACCCTACATCCCGAGACGCAGTTCACCGGCCGGCGTCTCTCGGACTACCCGCACATGCTGCCGCTCGCACAGGCATTCACGAGCTGGCTGGGCGACGAGAATCCGCGCAGCAGCTGGTTCGATGCGGTGCTGCCGCCGTTGGGAAACGACATCACCGGCACCTCCGCGACCGAGCTGCGATTGCGTGCGCGCTTCGCGCGCCCGACGTCGGAGACCAACGACGAGTTCGTCGTATTCCTCGAGGATGTCCGCGCGATCGAGCAGCGCGCTCAACAGCTCAAGCTTGCGGGAATGGGGCGCCTCACGGCTTCCATCGCGCACGAGATCCGCAATCCGCTCGCCGCGATCAGCCACGCCGGGCAATTGCTTGCCGAGGAGGCCGACGCCCAGTTGCAGCAACGCCTGGTCGCCATCGTGCGCGAGAACACGCTGCGCCTTAATCGCCTCGTCGAAGACGTGCTGCGGGTTGCGCGGCGCGAGCCACCGCTGGGTGACGAAATCATGCTGAGCACGTTCGTCGGCGAATGGCTGCGCGAATTCGAACGCGATCGAGGACTGGCGGCCGGGCGCGTGCGCGCCGGGATCCCCGAGAAAATCGTGGTCAAGTTCGAGCCTTCGCATCTGCGTCAGATTCTCTACAACCTGATCGACAACGCGCTCCGTTATGCGACTTCAGCGCCTGGCGCCGTCGAGGTCATCGGTGTGCTTGCGCCGGACGACAGCGGCTGGGCGCAGCTGTGGGTCTTCGACGACGGTCCGGGTGTTGCCGCGGAGACGCGTGCCGCGCTGTTCGAACCTTTCCATACCACGCACGCGCGTGGCACCGGCCTCGGTCTGTACATCGCCCGGGAATTCGCACTGGCCAACGGCGCCGATCTCGCCTACGCCGCGCAGCGCGCTCTCGACGGGACGTCGCGCGAAGGATTCGTCGTGCGCTTCGCCGCAACGTCGAACGCGGGCGCCGAGGCGGGCGGGTTCTTGGATACGATGCCCGTGCTTTGACCAAGGCCACGATGAACGAACGATCCTCTCCTGCGACCCCGGAACGCAGCTCGGGTGAAGCGGCGCGCCGCCTGCCCGCGGTGCTGGTGGTCGACGACGAGGCCGACCTGCGCGAGCTGCTTGCCTTGACGCTCGTACGCCTGGGCCTCGACGTCGATACCGCCGAGTCGCTCGAGCAGGCGCGTGACCTCTTGAGTCGCAATCGCTATGCATTGGCGCTCACCGACATGCGCTTGCCCGACGGCGTCGGACTCGACCTCGTGCGCGAGGTCGCGACCAAGAACGGCCCGCCGATCGCGGTCATCACCGCTTACGGGAGCGCCGAAAACGCCGTCGCGGCGCTGAAGGCGGGCGCTTTCGATTACCTCGCGAAGCCCGTCGATCTCGAACACCTGCGCGCACTCGTCCGGTCGGCGCTGCAGCAGCCGCCCGACCTGCCGGCGACGCGCGGAGCACCGGTCACCGGCACGGCAATGGCGCGGTTGATCGGCGAAGCACCCGCGATGCGCCAGCTGCGTCTGATGATCGCCCGGCTCGCGCACAGCATGGCGCCGATCGCGATCTTCGGCGAATCGGGCAGCGGCAAGGAACTGGTTGCGCGCGCGATCCACGATTCGTCGGCCCGCTGCGCGCTGCCGTTCGTTGCCGTCAACTGCGGTGCGATTCCCGAGACGTTGATGGAGGCGGAGTTCTTCGGATACCGCAAGGGCGCATTCACCGGCGCCGATCGCGATCGGGAGGGCTTCTTCCAGGCGGCGGTCGGCGGCACGTTGTTTCTCGACGAAGTCGCGGAGTTGCCGCTGACCATTCAGGTCAAGTTATTGCGCGCGATCCAGGAGCGGCGTGTGCGCAAGGTTGGAAGCACGGCGGAGGATTCGGTCGACGTGCGCATTTTGAGCGCGACGCACCAGGACCTCACCAAACTGGTTTCTGCCGGCCGGTTCCGCCAGGATCTCTATTACAGGTTGAATGTGATCGAGCTGCGCGTGCCATCGTTGCGTTCACGCGCAGGGGACATCCCGCTGATCGCCGAAACGATCCTTGCGCGCCTTGCCGGCCGCGGCCAGGGTGAACCGGCGACGCTCACGCCGGCTGCGCAGGCCGCTTTGATGGCCTATGAGTTCCCGGGCAACGTGCGCGAACTCGAGAACATCCTGGAGCGCGCGGTTGCGCTGGCTCCCAGCGGGGTTCTCGAACCACTCGACCTGATGCTGCCGCAACAAGAGGTCGACCTTCAGACCGAGCCTGACGATGAGGGGAACGGCCCGAGTCTGCCGGAGGCCCCGTCTGCTGCCTCGTTATCCGGCTTCGACTTCGTCGATGGGGTGCCGTCGCAGCTTCCGGCTTACCTCGATCATCTTGAGGCCGCCGCGATCCGCGCGGCGCTTGGCAAGACGCGCAGCAACCGGACCGCCGCGGCACAGCTGCTTGGAATCACCTTCCGGCAGCTGCGCTACCGCATGCAGCGCCTCGGCCTCAAGTGAAGCTCCGTGCTATGACCGCGGCAGGAAGCTGCGGCGGGTGATGACCCGGCGGCAGGCGATGGGTCCGGTCGAAGCATCGGGATGGGTCGCGGGGGTCACGCGGATCGATTCGCCATTTTTCGATGCACGACCAGCCGGTGTTGTCGTCGACCTGCTGGTGGTTCACAACATCAGCCTTCCGCCCGGTGTGTTCGGCAGCGGCGACGTCGAACGCCTTTTTACCGGCACGCTCGATGCGCGTGCACATCCTTTTTACAGCGCGCTCGCGGGCGCGCGCGTGTCGGCACATTTCTTCATCGACCGCGAGGGTGCCGTAATCCAGTTCGTCTCCACGGTTGATCGCGCGTGGCATGCGGGCCTGTCGACGTTCGAGGGGCGCGCGCGCTGCAACGACTTTTCTCTCGGCATCGAGCTGGAAGGCACTGACTTCGCTCCGTTCACCGATGCGCAATACGACGCCCTTGTACCGCTGATCGCGTTGCTCTGCGCACGCTATCCACTGCGTGCCATCCGCGGTCATAGCGAGATCGCAAGCGACCGCAAGACCGATCCGGGACCGTTCTTCGACTGGGCCCGGCTGCGCGCGAGCGCGCAGATCGATCGGTCGCTGCTTCCTGTCGCCACGCGCGCCTGACGGCGCGCATTCGTCGCGCGCCGCGCGCGGGCCGCGTGCGTTCATTGTGTTGAGTTTCGCGACGATGTTCCCTATGATCGCGCCCACTATTCGTTGTGCGAGAACGCCAAGGGGACACAAGATATTGTGCTTGATATTTCGGTGGCGGGCGCTTCGCACTGCGCCGGCTGCCAGCGCGTCTGCCCTGGAGAGCTCGGGGCGAAGCGCGCCGGAGCATGACAACAACAGATAGTGGTCAGTCAAGGCCGGGCACCGAAAGGTTGGGGGCGGTGCAGGGCGGGTGAAATCGGGACGGAGGCTGCATGCAGTATCAGGAAGTGAGCGTGGCGACGGGATCATTCCCCGGTGCCGTGACAGGTGCGCAGCAGGGTGGCATCGGCGGGGCGGTGGCCACCTCGTATGCGGACTACAAAGTGATCCGCCGCAACGGTGCGGTGGTGAGTTTCGAACCGGCCAAGATCGCGGTCGCGATGACCAAGGCGTTCCTTGCGGTTCGCGGCGGCCAGGGCGCGGCTTCGGCCGCCGTGCGTGATCAGGTCGAGCGCCTGACCGACGGCACGATCGGTGCGCTCCTGCGTCGCCGGCCGGCCGGCGGGACGTTTCATATAGAAGACGTACAGGACCAGGTCGAGTTGTCGCTCATGCGCGACGGCGCGCACGACGTCGCTCGTGCGTACGTGCTGTATCGGGAAAAGCGTGCCCAGGAACGGGCGGCGCGCCAGCAACAGGCCGAGCCGAAGGCGCCGCAGCTCACGATGATCGAAAACAACGTGCGGGTTGCGCTGGATCTGGCGCGCCTGCAAGCGTTGATCGAGTCCGCCTGCGCGGGGCTGGCCGAGTTCGTTTCGCCCCAGACGATCCTTGCCGAGACCGTAAAGAACCTCTACGACGGCGTGCCGCTCGACGAGGTCTACAAGTCGGCGATCCTTGCTGCTCGCGCCCTGATCGAAAAGGATCCTGCGTACAGCCAGGTGACGGCGCGTCTGCTGATGCACACGGTCCGGCGCGAGGCGCTGGGTGAAGAGGTCACCCAGGCACAGATGTCAGCGCGCTACGCGGAATACTTCCCGCAGTTCATCAAGCACGGCATCGCTGTCGAGCTGCTCGACGAGCGTCTTGGCGGTTTCGACCTCAAGCGTCTCGCGACGGCGCTGCAGCCCGAGCGCGACATGCAGTTCGCCTACCTCGGTCTGCAGACCCTTTACGACCGGTACTTCCTGCATCACCGCGGCCGGCGTTTCGAGCTGCCGCAGGCGTTCTTCATGCGCGTGGCGATGGGCCTCGCGCTCAACGAGATCGACCGCGAAACCCGCGCGATCGAGTTCTACGAGGTGCTTTCGCGCTTCGACTTCATGAGCTCGACGCCGACTCTATTTAATAGTGGCACGCGGCATTCGCAGCTTTCATCCTGCTACCTGACCACCGTTTCCGACGATCTCGACGGTATCTACGAGGCCATTAAGGAAAACGCCCTGCTTGCCAAGTACGCCGGCGGCCTGGGCAACGACTGGACGCCGGTGCGCGCACTTGGTTCGCACATCAAGGGTACCAACGGCAAGAGCCAGGGCGTCGTCCCGTTCCTCAAGGTGGTCAACGACACCGCGGTCGCGGTCAACCAGGGCGGCAAGCGCAAGGGCGCGGTCTGCTGCTACCTCGAGACGTGGCATCTCGACATCGAAGAGTTTCTCGAGCTGCGCAAGAACACCGGCGACGACCGGCGCCGCACGCACGACATGAACACCGCCAACTGGATCCCGGACGTGTTCATGAAGCGGGTGATGGAAGACGCCGAATGGACGCTGTTCTCGCCGTCCGACTGCCCCGATCTACATGAGAAGACCGGACGGGACTTCGAAGAGACGTATTGTCGCTACGAGGAAAAGGCGGCGCGCGGCGAGCTCAAGCTGTTCAAGAAGCTGCCGGCGCTGACACTCTGGCGCAAGATGCTGTCGATGCTCTTCGAGACCGGGCATCCATGGATCACCTTCAAGGATGCGTGCAACCTGCGCTCGCCGCAGCAGCACATCGGGGTGATCCACAGCTCGAATCTCTGCACCGAGATCACCCTCAACACTGGCGACGAAGAGATCGCCGTTTGCAACCTCGGCTCGGTCAACCTGCCGGCGCACATGGTCGCCGACGGTGCTGGCGGATACAGCCTCGATCACGCCCGGTTGAAACAGACCATAAGTACCGCGATGCGGATGCTCGACAACGTCGTCGATATCAACTACTACGCCGTGCCGAAGGCGCGCAACTCCAATCTGCGCCATCGTCCGGTCGGCTTGGGCGTGATGGGCTTCCAGGACAGTCTGCATCTACAGCGGATTCCGTACGCCTCCCCGGAGGCGGTCGAGTTCGCCGACCGCAGCATGGAAGCGGTCTGTTTCTACGCGTACTGGGCCTCGACCGAACTTGCCGCCGAGCGCGGCCGGTATTCGTCGTTCGGCGGTTCGCTCTGGGATCGCGGAATCCTGCCGCAGGATTCCCTCCAACTGCTCGCCGACCAGCGCGGCAAGCTCGCGACGAGCGATGCGTCACTGGTCGATGTCGACATGTCGGCGGCGCTGGACTGGGATGCGCTGCGCGGTCGCATCCGCGAACATGGCATGCGCAATTCCAACTGCGTGGCGGTCGCTCCGACGGCAACCATCTCCAACATCATCGGTGTCGACGCGAGCATCGAGCCGACGTTCCAGAACCTGTTCGTCAAGTCGAACCTGTCCGGCGAGTTCACGGTCGTCAACGAACACCTGGTGCGCGACCTGAAGAAGCTCGGCCTGTGGGACGAGGTGATGGTGATGGACATCAAGCACTTCGACGGCTCGCTCGCGAAGATCGATCGCATCCCGGCGGAGATCCGCGCGCTCTACGCAACGGCGTTCGAAATTGAACCGAAATGGCTGATCGAATGCGCGGCGCGACGCCAGAAGTGGATCGACCAGGCCCAATCGCTCAACATCTACATGCCAGGTGCGTCGGGCAAGCGGCTTGATGAAACATACAAGCTCGCGTGGCTGCGCGGCCTGAAGACGACCTACTACCTGCGCACGCTCGGTGCGACGCACGCGGAAAAAGCGACCGGGCGTACCGGACAGCTCAACGCCGTGCCGACCGAAGGTGGCGGCGGGCTGGCGGCGATCGCGATGCCGGAACCCGAGGGCAAGGTCTGCATGTTGAAGCCGGGCGACCCGGGTTTCGCCGACTGCGAGGCCTGCCAGTAGCGGGACTCCGAGATCAGGCAACTCTCCAACCAACAGGAGTTCTCGATGCTGTCCTGGGATGACTCGGTCGCAATGCCAACGCAAAAGCCGGTGGTGCGTACGCCGCTTGCCGCGCGCATCGATCCGCGCGCCGAGACGGTCCACCGCCGCGTCAACGCGGCGGACAAGCGGATCATCAACGGCCACACGGATGTCAACCAGTTGGTGCCGTTCAAGTACAAATGGGCGTGGGAGAAATACCTCGCGACCTGCGCCAATCACTGGATGCCGCAGGAAATCAACATGTCGCGGGACATCGCCTTGTGGAAGGACCCGCAGGGCCTGACCGACGACGAGCGGCGCGTGATCAGGCGCAACCTGGGTTTCTTCGTAACGGCGGATTCGCTGGCGGCGAACAACATCGTGCTCGGCACGTACCGCCACATCACGGCGCCCGAGTGCCGCCAGTTCCTGCTGCGCCAGGCGTTCGAGGAAGCGATCCACACGCATGCCTACCAGTACATCGTCGAGTCGCTCGGGCTCGACGAAGGTGAAATCTTCAACGCGTACCACGAGGTTCCGTCGATCCGGGCCAAGGACGAGTTCCTGATCCCGTTCATCGACACGCTGACGGACCCGAACTTCCGCACCGGTACGGTCGCTGCCGACCAGCAGCTGCTGCGCTCGCTGATCGTCTTCGCCTGCCTGATGGAAGGCCTGTTCTTCTACGTCGGATTCACGCAGATCCTGGCGCTCGGCCGGCAGAACAAGATGACCGGAGCGGCCGAGCAGTACCAATACATCCTGCGTGACGAGTCGATGCACTGCAACTTCGGCATCGACCTCATCAACCAGATCAAGCTCGAAAACCCGCAGCTGTGGACGCTCGAGTTCCGGGAGGACGTGCGCGGCCTGTTCAAGCGCGCGGTCGAGCTCGAATACGCGTATGCGGAGGACACCATGCCCCGCGGCGTGCTCGGGCTGAATGCGCCGATGTTCAAGGGCTACCTGCGTTACATCGCGAACCGGCGCTCCCAGCAGATCGGCATCGAACCGCTGTTCGCCGCGGAGGACAACCCGTTTCCGTGGATGAGCGAGATGATCGACTTGAAGAAAGAGCGCAACTTCTTCGAGACGCGCGTCATCGAATACCAGTCGGGCGGCGCGTTGAACTGGGAATGAACGCCGGACGCGCTGTGCACGCGCGCGTCGAAGCGATCGATGGCCTCGATTTCGATGGCTTCGATGCCGTCGCTTCGATTGCTCGCTGCGTTGATGCAGCGTCGATCGCACGAAGCGTGCAAAAAATCGAACACTCATCGATGAATCGAGCAGAAAAATCTTGCGATCTAATTCGAACGAGAGTAAAAAGCGACCTCAAGTTTGGTTGCTCGATTCGTTGGTCTAACAAGCGACGGTCGATCACTGAATTGAACTCAGACAGTCACAGTAAAAACTTCATCGTCAGCACAAAGGGACGACACGCAAACGAGACGAAACGGTCTTGCGTTGTTGCTCCTTCTACGAAGCAAGCGTCGCGTAAGCCTTGCTCCCCGTCTTCCCCGAACGCCGGCCCGTCGCCGGCGTTCGTTTTGTGCACGCCCGCTGCGCGCGGCGTGCCTGGTGCCGGATTCATCAGCGTCAGCGGTTATCGCCCTGACCGTTCCGCGCTTCACTCGGATATGCGACCTTCAAAACGCACTTCTGGGTCTGCCGCGGCGACAGAGCCCCTGCATGCGCCGATGAATAGCCCGAAGGTTGCGCGGCCTGCCGCGCTCCGCGGGTTTCCTTTTCTACTTTCATCAACGCATTGAAGGAGCATCAAATGGCTACCAAGAAGACCGCGAAGAAGGCAAAGAAAGCTGCGAAGAAGCCCGCCAAGAAGGCGGCCAAGAAGTCTGCGAAAAAGGCTGCGAAAAAAAAGACCGCTAAAAAGGCGAAGAAGGCTGCAAAAAAAAAAGTAGCTAAGAAGTCGGCCAAGAAGTCGGCAAAAAAGGCCGCCAAAAAGGCGGCCAAGAAGCCGGCCGGCAAGAAAAAGGCTGCTCCGAAGAAGGCCGCGCCAGCCGCTGCTGCTCCTGCTCCGGCACCAGCAGCAGCGCCTGCGGCACCTTCGACGGCCGCCGCACCGGGCGCGAAGACCGCGCTGAATCCGGCTGCGGCCTGGCCGTTTCCGACGGGCAGTCGTCCGTAACCGCACCGCGGTCTACGGAGCCCTTGAAGCGCCGCTCACGCGGCGCTTCTTCTTTTGTGGCCCGCAACCGCGAGCGCCTGTCCGGGGCGTGGCTAGAATGCCGCCCTTCCTGACAACGCGATCCTATTGGCCATGCCACCGCTGCTGTTCGAGATTGCCCGTCTGCTGCTCGATACGGTCGGCGCGCTGCTCGGCGTGGCGCTGCTGTTGCGTGCGTACATGAACTGGGTGGGCATGCCCAGCCGCAATCAACTCGCGCAGTTCGCGATCGCGCTGACCGACTGGATGGTGCGTCCGTTGCGACGGGTCATTCCGCCGGCCGGCCGCTGGGACACCGCGTCACTGCTTGCGGCTTATCTGGTCGCCTTCCTGATGGGAGCGATCCTGTTGGTGATCGCCGGCGTGCCGCCTACGGGATTGCCGATCGTTGGAGTGCTCATCCGGGCGTTCATCCAGATCTTGCAATGGTGCCTGTACATGGTCTTCTTCCTGACCGTCGTACATGTCGTGTTCAGCTGGTTGAACCCGTTCGCACCCGTCGCACCCGCGGTGTCGATGCTCGTGCGTCCGTTCCTGGCGCCGTTCCAGCGGGTGTTGCCGCTGATAGGCGGCGTCGACCTTTCACCGCTCGCGTTGCTGGTGGTGGTCAACGTGCTGCTGCTGATCCTCGCGAACTACCACGCGTAACCGAATGCCTGCTTGAAGCGGTCGCGGATGACGTCGCGATCGCCCGGGTGGTTCTGCCCGCCCGCGTGCTCGATCTTCAGCGAGCCCATCACAGCGGCAAGGCGGCCGGTTGTTTCCCAGTCGAGAGCGTTGGCGATGCCGTAGAGCAACCCGGCGCGGTACGCGTCGCCGCATCCGGTCGGGTCGGCTTCCTGCCTTGCCTTCGCGATGGGAATGCGCAGGAGCTTCCCGCCCGTATGAATCTCCGAGCCCTGCGCTCCGCGCGTTACCACCAACGCCTCCACGTTGCGGGCAAGGTCGGCGAGCGCAAGCCCGGTCCGCTCTTCCAGCATCCGCGCTTCGTAGTCGTTGACAGCAACGTAGCGTGCGCGCGCGATGAACCAGCGCAACTCTTCGCCATTGAACATCGGCAGGCCCTGACCTGGATCGAAGACGAACGGGATGCCATCGTCGGCGAACTGCCCGGCATGCTGGAGCATTCCATCGCGCCCGTCGGGCGCGATGATCCCGAGCCGGACACTTCCGTCGCGCGGAACCTCGTTGAGGTGCGACTCATTCATCGCGCCAGGGTGAAACGCGGTGATCTGGTTGTCGTCGAGATCGGTGGTGATGAAGGCCTGCGCGGTGAACTGGCCCGGAACATGGCGCACGAAGCGCCTTTCGATGCCGAGCCGCTCGAGCCGTTCGATATAGGGCGTCGCATCGTCGCCGACAGTTGCCATCGGCCACGGCGCGCCGCCCAGCATGCGCAGGTTGTAGGCGATGTTCCCGGCACACCCGCCGAACTCGCGCCGCATCTCGGGAACCAGGAACGAGACGTTGAGGATATGAACCTGGTCGGGAAGGATGTGGTCGCGAAACCTCCCCTTGAACAGCATGATCGAGTCGTAGGCGACCGAGCCGCAGATCAGCGTGGACACGCGCTGTCCTTCATCTAGAGATAGAACGGATATACGACGAAGCCGACGGCGACGATGCCGCGTGCCTCGAACGCGACGTGAACCGTGTAGTCGCTGTTCGGCCCGAGCCCGTCGTCGATGCGTGTG
>Ga0335076_10006977_pt1 | contig 11386 bp, 10 predicted proteins | sample Lox_Sample_25_FD_206717 | JGI IMG/M metagenome (GOLD analysis project Ga0335076, IMG submission 206717) | Soil microbial communities from Loxahatchee National Wildlife Refuge, Florida, United States - Lox_Sample_2.5 | ecosystem: Environmental > Terrestrial > Soil > Wetlands | place: USA... | reverse complement strand
CGGCTGTCGGTAGCAGAAGATGGTCGCATTTTGCTGGTCTTTCAAGGTCGCAGTCAGGAGTCCGCGAAATGGCGGGTAAATCAAGCGTATCTCGTCGAGATCAACGGCAATAAGGCCACTGTGCCAGTGCGAGTCACGAACTCGGAACATTCCGTTAGTCATCCGGATGTGATTGCGGGAACCGCCGGACGTGTGTTCCTCGCATGGACTGAGTCAGCAAATGAGCAAAGGCAGGCTTTGCTCTCTCGCGGATGGCTGAGATGAACTGCAGGAATTTCTCACCGGGCGGCAGTTTTTCTTTTTTTGTTCTCGCTTTAACCACTATCGCAGCCGCCCGGATCACGGGCGATCTGAAAATTGAGGCAGGTCAGGACCATATGTCGGCTTCTGGGAGATTAGGAACGATAAACGGGCTTGTTGCCATCAAGCCCAATATCGTCGGCTACTCGGAAACTCCCGACCTGGTCAATTGACGAGAAATCTTGATAGCACCCAATGATAGACCGTTCTGATTGGGGACCGACCCGGGTTCCAAGTCTGCGGTAAACTAGGTTAGCAGCTTTCGTCACGAGCCTGCATCCAACTAAATACGTGTTTCCTCGACTCTTTCACATTGGCAGCTTTTGGGTCCCGACTTATGGCGTGCTGGTTGCGACCGGCGTCCTCATAGGTCTGTGGATCAGTGTTCGCAACTCAGTCAAGCAGGGAATTAAAGCGGAGAACGCCTGGGACTTCGGCATCGCCGTGGTGCTTGCCGGAATTGTCGGCGCTAAGATTCTTTACGTGATCCTCGATTGGGAATCGGGAATCAGCTTCGGACGCAATTTGCGAGAAATTTTCAGCTTTGACACGCTGCAGTCCGGAGGAGTTTTTTCGGGCGGCCTGGTTGCGGCTTTCATCGTAGCCTGGTGGTTTCTGCGAAAGCATCACATGCCTGCGCTTGCCACGTGCGACGCGTTTGCGCCTGGTTTGGCGATGGGGCACTGCATTGGGCGACTGGGCTGTTTCGCAGCCGGATGCTGCTATGGAAAGCCGACTGATCATTTCTGGGGAATCACGTTCAAGAATTTACTTCCAACGCCCGCCTTGGATGCTCTTGTTCCGCGCGAGCCCACGCAATTGTTTGAATCCGCTGCTGAGCTTGGCATCTTCTTTATCCTGACATGGATGTTCAAGCGCAAGAAATTCGACGGCCAAGTCTTTGGGGCATATCTTTTCCTGTACGGAGTCGCGAGATTCTTCCTTGAATTTATTCGCGACGATCCGGGCCGAGGCTCGGTCTTCGGCGGTGCGTTGTCCGGGACGCAACTCATTGCGCTGGGCCTCGTCCTCACCGGTGGTCTGATCTGGTATTTGCGGCCGGCCCCGAAGATGGCCATGGCGCCTGCGACGCGGTAAGCCCTCCTGTTGTGACCCATGCACAGTTAGAATGCCTTGACGTTGTACCGTCGCACCAGAGTTGCATGGGTCCCTTCGACTGCGGTTGATCTTCGCGAGGCGAAGATCAATCCTCGCTCAGGATGACATCGGGATGGAGAGCGTAACGAACAAAGAGTTTGTGGTTGCGTCGGAGAACGCCGGCAAGCGGCTCGACCAGTTCCTCGTTTTACAGATGCCGGATGCCAGCCGCGCGCAAATCCAGGAGCTCATTGCACAAGAAAAAGTTACGGTAAATGGGGGGGCGGTGAAATCTTCGTACCGTCTGCGCGCAGGAGAAACCATCGAAATCGTTGGCGAAGTCCAACGTCCTGCTCTGCGCGCAATCGCAGAAGATATTCCGCTCGAAATCGTTTACGAAGACGACGACCTTGCAGTGGTGAACAAACCCGCGGGCATGATGGTGCACGCCGGCGCAGGTGCGACGGAGGACGAGCGCAATCGCGGAACTCTGGTGAACGCGCTGCTGCACAGCTTCGGCGCTCTTTCCGGAGTGGGTGGGGAACTGAGACCTGGAATTGTCCATCGGCTCGACAAAGACACCAGCGGCCTCATCGTGGTCGCGAAAAACGATCTTGCGCATCGCAAACTCGCCGCTCAATTTTCCGGACGAAAAGTAAAGAAGACGTACATCGCACTTGTTCACGGCTGGTTAAAGAACGACCGTGGCACAATTTCCGCAGCGATCAGCCGCGACGCCGTCCGACGTACGCGCATGACGACCCGCCGTTCCGGCGGACGCGAGGCAATCACGCATTACGAAGTCGAACGTCGAATTGATTCCGAATTTGGAAAATCCACGCTTCTCAAGGTTCGAATCGAAACCGGACGCACGCACCAGATTCGCGTGCACTTGGCTTCCATTGGGCATACGGTCGTGGGCGACCATCTCTACGGAGCGCCGAAGGAAATCCGCGCCAAATCCGGCAACGCGATTTCACTGCGGCGAAATTTTCTTCACTCTGCCGAGATAGAATTTCTGCAGCCTACCACTGGAGAGCCACTCAGTTTCTCCAGTCCAGTTCCGGAACAGCTCGACCAATTTCTGCGCCTTTTGGAGCTGAATCCGGGCGCTCGGAAGCGGCTATAATTAGGTTCCATGCAGTTGCTTCAACGCACTTACCTGGTTGTGATTGCGCTCCTGTTGAGCGTGCCGGTATTCGCTCAAAGTGCCGACGACGATCTGCCCTCCGCGCCATCAGCCGCAATTCAGCCCAAGCCAGCGCCAAAAGAAACGCCTGCGTCGAGTGCCCCGCCGGGCGCTGAGGAACCTGCCCCACAGCAGGCCACGAATTCACCTGCGGATGCGGATACGGATTCAAGCCAGGACTCGCAGGTCCGAAACAACGAATCTACGTTCTTCACCACGGTCAACGAAGTGCCGGTGGTGTTTACCGTGACCGACAAGCACAATCACTATGTAAAGGACCTGAGCAAGACAGACTTCAAAGTAATCGACGACGGCCAACCGGTGAAGGACATTCGCAGCTTTCGCCGCGAAACCGATTTGCCCTTGCGTGTCGGCCTTCTCATTGATTCGAGCGCGTCGGTGCGCAGCCGATTCAAATTCGAGCAGGAAGCCGCCATCGAGTTCATGAACCAGACGATTCGCCCGAAATTTGATCGAGCATTTGTTCTGGGATTCGATAGCAGCCTGGAGATCACGCAGGATTTCACCGACGATTCGGAGTTGCTTTCCAAGGGGATTCGCAGCCTGCGGCCTGGGAACAGCACGCGGCTATATGACGCCCTTTATTACGCCTGCCGCGAACGCTTGCTCGATACCAACGACAAGGTCGCGGTCCGGAAGGCCATAATCCTCATTACCGATGGCGACGACAACTCCAGCCGCGTGACGCGAGAAGAAGCCATCGATATGGCGCTCCGGGCGAACGTGATTGTCTACACCATCAGTACGAATTATCCCGGCTACAGCGAGAGCGACCGGTATGACAAAATCCTGGAACGCATTGCTGATGCGACAGGTGGACGTTGGTTCGAGCCATTTGAGGTCACTGAAGTGGCGAACGCATTCGCCCAAATTCAGACCGACCTGCGAAGCCAGTACGCGCTTGCGTACCAGCCGACGGATTTCAAGCACGACGGCCGGTATCGCACGATTGAAATCGTCGCAGAACACAAGGGATTGAAGGTCCATAGCCGTCACGGGTATTACGCGCCGACGGAGTAGCAAGACCGTTGTGGGCGTTGGCCAAAATCGATTCGAGGTCGTTCTCGGCGAACTCGGATTTGATCTCTGCGACTTCTACGGTTAAAAGCTTTTGCAAGCGAAGTATTGGCCAACGACCAACGACAAAGAACCAACGACGGTTCTCAGAAAGGTAACCCTTGAGCCCGACCGAAACCGAAGCCAGCACTAAACGGGAAATTGAAGTCGAAATTCCGCCCGAAGAAGTCTCCCGCGAGACCGACGCACTGATCCAGAAATATCAAAAGCTGGCACGCATTCCCGGATTCCGCCGCGGGCATGTTCCTGCGTCGGTGATCCGGCAGCGCTTCTCACAAGAAATTCAAAACGATGTGGTTGACGCGCTGATCCCCAAGTACTTCCGCAAAGAAACGGAACGGCTGGGTCTAATTCCCATTTCTCAGCCTCGAGTGACCGACCTGCACACGCACGAAGGCAAGCCGCTGCACTTCAAAGCCAGCTTTGAAGTCATGCCGGAGGTCAAGGTCGAAGGCTACAAAGAATTGCGTGCCGATCATCCCGAGATTACGGTCACTGATGAAGAAGTGGAGCAGTCGCTCGGGGGCCTGCGGGAACAGAAGGCGACGTTCTCTCCTGTCGAGGGCCGACCGATTCAGGATGGCGACTACGCCCAAGCTTCGCTCGATGGCACTCCCAAGGATCACGAAGCAGGAACCAAGCCGGTCCACATGGACGACGTGATGGTCGAAATCGGCGGCAAGAATACGATGCCGGAATTCACGGAGAACTTGCGCGGAAGCAATGCGGGCGAGGAACGTACCTTCGATGTTCATTATCCCGATGAGTTTTCAGACGAACGGCTGCGGGGAAAAATCTTCAGCTACAAAGTGAAGATCAACGCGATCAAACAGAAATCATTGCCTGAGCTGAATGATGACTTCGCGAAGGAACTCGGCGAGTTTTCTACTCTGGATGAAGTTCGCAGCCGCATTCGTGAAGGCATGGAAACCGAGCGCAGACAAAACGCCGAGCGCGAGGCCAAGGACAAGTTGCTCGCTGAGCTGATCCGCCGCAACGAGTTTGAGGTTCCGGAGGCGCTGGTGGAGCATCAAATTGATGTACGCCTCGAACGTGGACTTCGCGCGCTGGCTGCTCAGGGGCTGAGCTCCGAACAGATGAAGAAAATGGACCTGCCGCGGCTCCGGGCCGGGCAGCGCGACCAGGCTGTGCAGGAAGTTAAGGCCTCATTGCTGCTGGAAAAGGTCGCCGAGCTCGAAAAAATCGAGGTTCCTGACGAGGAAATCAGTCGCGAGATTGAAGCGCTGGCGAAACAGACGAACCAGACCACGGACGCGATCCGCGCTCGTTTGACACGTGATGGAGCGCTGGATAGAATCCGCAACAGGATTCGCAACGAAAAGGCCCTCGATTTTTTGTATCGTCAATCTGCTTAGCAGAGCGCTTCCAAATCCCCCCAGAACCCCGGAATGTTCCGGGCAGGAGTGTGAGAGCTGATCGATAAGGAGCCACACAGCATGCTGGTGCCAATGGTCATTGAACAAACCGGACGCGGTGAGCGGGCCTACGACATTTACTCGCGGCTTTTGCGCGACAACATTATTTTTATCGGCACGCCGATCGACGACAACGTTGCCAACCTGGTGATTGCGCAGATGTTGTTCCTGGCGCAGGAAGATCCCGAAAAGGACATACAGCTGTATATAAATTCTCCCGGCGGGTCGATTACTTCGGGAATGGCAATTTACGACACAATGCAGTACGTGAAGAATGACGTGACTACAATATGCATTGGTCAGGCGGCCAGCATGGCGGCGACGCTGCTTGCGGCAGGCGAACCGAAGAAGAGATTAGCGCTGCCTAATTCTCGGATTCTGATTCATCAGCCGCACATGGGCGGGCTGTCGGGGCAGGCGACCGATATCGACATCCATGCGAGAGAAATCCTGCGGATGCGCGATATAACCAACCAGTTGCTGTCCAAGCACACGGGGCAGAAGCTGGATAAGGTGGAAAAGGACGTGGAGCGCGATTTCATCATGAACGCGCAACAGGCAAAGGAATACGGAATCATTGACGATATCATCTATAAGACGCGGTAAGTTGTATGATCGGCCTTCCGCTGGTCAATTTCCGAAAGTTCTCGGCGCAAGAAATCTGGCGTGCTGAACAGGGCCGAGGGAAACAAGGCACCCAGAAGTGGCAACTAAAGGAGTTTGGGCCGGGTGAAAAATAAAACGGGAACTGAAGAAATTCTTCGCTGCTCGTTCTGCCACAAGTCACAGGATGCGGTTGCCAAGCTGATTTCCTCTCCGAGCGACTATCCACGGGCTTACATTTGCGATGAGTGCGTGGCAGTTTGCAATTCCATTCTGGAAGACGACCGTGCCGCAACGCCGGCATCTTCCACCCCGAACCAGCTTCCCAAGCCGCAGGAAGTAAAGACTTTCCTTGACGAGTACGTAATCGGGCAGGAACAAACCAAGAAAAAGCTGGCGGTCGCGGTTTACAACCATTACAAGCGTATCTACATGAATCGGCAGCGCACCGGAGATGGCATTGAGCTAACCAAGTCAAATATCATGCTCATTGGACCGACCGGTACAGGCAAAACCCTGCTGGCGCAGACACTCGCACGTATGCTGGATGTGCCCTTCGCAATCGTCGACGCCACCACTCTGACCGAAGCCGGATATGTTGGCGAGGATGTCGAAAACATCATTCTGAAGCTGCTGCAAGCGGCTGATGGCGATGTAGGCCGGGCGCAAACTGGAATCATCTATATAGACGAAGTTGATAAGATCGGACGCAAGGACGAGAACCCGTCCATTACTCGTGACGTTTCCGGCGAAGGCGTACAGCAGGCACTGCTGAAAATCCTCGAAGGAACCATCGCCAATGTTCCTCCCCAGGGCGGGCGCAAGCACCCGCACCAGGAGTTCACGCCGGTTGATACCACCAACATTCTCTTTATCTGTGGCGGCGCGTTTGTAGGACTGGACAAAATCATCGGCCGCCGCGCCGGCAAGAAATCGCTTGGATTCAAGGCGGAAGAAGAACAAGCGCAAGAGGTTGTAGTCGAGCGCAAGCGTAACTTTGAGCTGCTCAGCGACATACAGCCCGAAGACCTGATTAAATTTGGATTGATCCCAGAGTTCGTAGGCCGTTTGCCTGTGGTGGGGGTGCTCGAAGACCTCGACGAAAATGCCCTCATTGAAATCCTCACTCGGCCCAAAAACGCCATTGTCAAGCAATATCAGCGGCTGTTCGAATTCGAGAACGTCCGCTTGAAATTCAGCGACGAGGCTCTCCGCGCCATTGCCCGCCAAGCCATGGTCCGCAAGGTTGGCGCCCGCGGGCTGCGTATGATCCTCGAAGAGCTGATGCTTGACCTTATGTACCACCTGCCTAGCCAAAAGAAAGTAAAAGAGTTCGAAGTTACACGCGAAATGGTTGAAAAACGCAACGTTTCGCTTACTATGATGGAGAAGGCAGGATAGTAAGGCAGCTCTTAGCCTTTAGCTGTTAGCTCTTAGCTTTGTCGCGGAACGGCCGAACGATCCTGCTAAACTACGGTTTAAGCTAAGGGCTAAAAGCTAATAGCCAGGAGCCCATCTTTTCGTGACCGCTACCAAAGAGAAATTCGAGACGCGCAAGCTGCCCATGATGCCCATCCGGGACGTCGTCATCTTCCCTTATATGATGACTCCGTTCGTGGTGGGCCGCGAATCGAGCGTGCGCGCTCTTGAAGCCGCGCTGGCTTCGGACAAGAAGATTTTTCTGGCGACCCAGCACGACGCCAGTGTTGACGAGCCCAAGGCGAACGAGATCTACCAAGTTGGCACGGTCGTCAACATCGTGCAGAGTCTCAAGCTACCTGACGGCAACATTAAGGTCCTGGTTGAAGGCATCGAGCGTGGCAAGGTTCTGCAAATTATCGATAGCGAAGGATTCATGCAGGCCAGTGTCCGCCTCGCGCGGTATGCGGTTGAAACCAACTCGCAGCTCGAAGCCGCAATGCAGCGGGTGACCTCGCTTTTTGAGCAATACGTGAAGCTTTGCCAATCGCTGAACTACGAAACCATGATCGCTGCCGTGCGCATGGAAGATCCGGCGAAGCTGACGGACACGATTGCCGCCAACCTGCAACTTTCGATCGAAGAAAAGCAGGAGCTCCTGGAAATATTTGATCCCGCCGAGCGCCTCACCCGCATCGCCGATGTTCTCGATATCGAAATTGAGAAACTGAATATGGACCGCACGATCCAGTCGCGGGTGAAGCGGCAGATGGAGCGGGCGCAAAAAGAGTATTACCTTAACGAGAAAATCAAGGCGATTCAGAAAGAACTCGGCCGCGGCGAAAAGAGCGAATTCGACGAGCTGAAAAAGAAGATCGAAAGCGCCGGCATGCCGAAAGAGGTAAAAGACAAGGCGCTGCAGGAGCTGAAAAAGCTCGAAGCCATGCCGCCGATGTCAGCCGAATCGACGGTCTCGCGCAATTACCTCGACTGGCTGTTGGCGGTTCCATGGAAGAAGCGATCAAAAGAGATCCGCAACATCTCGCGCGCGGAAAAGGTCCTGAACGAAGATCATTATGGGCTTGAGAAAATCAAGGAGCGCATCCTGGAGTTTCTTGCGGTCCGCCAGTTGGTCAAAAACCCCAAAGGCTCGATCTTGTGTTTCGTCGGCCCTCCGGGAGTCGGGAAAACTTCGCTAGGAATGTCCATCGCGAAAGCGACCGGGCGCAAGTTCGTGCGCATGTCGCTCGGCGGGGTACGTGATGAAGCCGAAATCCGCGGCCATCGCCGCACGTACATCGGCGCCTTACCAGGTCAGATCATTCAAATGATGAAAAAGGCCGGAACCAAGAACCCGGTCTTCATGCTCGACGAAGTAGATAAGATGTCGATGGATTTTCGCGGCGATCCGTCTGCCGCGCTACTCGAAGTGCTCGACCCCGAGCAGAATTACATGTTCGTCGATCATTATCTCGACGTGGAATACGACCTGTCGCAGGTTTTCTTCGTCGCAACCGCAAACGTTCTGCACACGATTCCTCCTGCGCTGCAGGATCGCATGGAAGTCTTGCGGTTGCACGGATACACGGAGCCGGAGAAGGTCGAAATTGCGAAGCAGTTCCTCGTGAAGAAGCAGATGGATCAGGCCGGGCTGAACGAAAAGAACATCAAGTTCACGGACGACGCGATCACGACTCTGATTCGCAACTACACGCGGGAAGCCGGTGTCCGCAATCTGGAACGCGAAATCGGGAACATCTGCCGCAAGATCGCCCGCAAGGTGGTCAAAGAGGGCACTGATTACACGATTACCGTCACAGCCGATAACGTGAATGATTTTCTCGGCGTACTCAAGTTTCGCGACAGCCTGGCGCACGAAAAGAGCGAAGTCGGCCTGGTTACTGGCCTTGCCTGGACCGAAGTTGGGGGCTCCATCCTCAGCACAGAAGCGACGGTGGTCGACGGCAAGGGCAAGCTGACCCTGACCGGGAAGCTCGGCGATGTAATGCAGGAGTCGGCACACGCTGCGATGTCATACATTCGTTCACGTGCGCAGCGGCTTGGGTTGCCGCGTGATTTCTATCGTAATCTCGACATTCACATTCACGTGCCCGAAGGGGCAATTCCGAAAGACGGTCCATCAGCTGGAATCACAATCGCGACCGCCATAGCGAGCGCGCTGAGCAAAATTCCAGTCCGGCGCGACATTGCCATGACCGGCGAAATTACGCTTCGCGGAAAAGTCCTGCCAATCGGCGGATTGAAAGAAAAGCTGCTGGCTGCCCACCGGGCAGGGCTTTTCGAAGTTCTGCTTCCTAAGGACAACGAAAAAGACCTGGCGGAGGTTCCCGAAAATCTACGCAGTGCGATGAAGTTGCACTTCGTTGATACCATGGATCAAGTGTTGGCAATCGCGCTCGAGCAGCCGCTGCCGCAAGTTGAACTTCCGGCAGAAGCTTCGCAGATCCCGCTCAGCTCTCCGAGCGAGGGGCCTGCGGCACACCAGTAGAAATCGAGTTTCCTTGCTTGACAGCGGAAACTTGCGCCCGTAAAGTGAGGACACTTCCAGCCTGGTTTTGCCCAAGCTGAACTCTGACGCGAACTCCAGTCCTGCGTCGTATTTCACAGGCGTTCAAGCATCCGGAGTCGTAAAATGTCCAGCACAATGACCCAACCTGAAGCAGTAGGGCTGTTCCCTGATGTAACTCAAGAATCGGCGCCACGCAGCAAAGGAATCATTCCATCCCAGGGCATCAGGGATCTCAAAGCTGCTGGACGAATCCTTGCCAGCCCCGAAATTGAGGAACAACACATCCAACCCGCAAGCCTTGATTTGCGCTTGGGAAACATCGCGCATCGGGTGCGTGCAAGCTTTCTGCCTGGGCCAAACAGCACGGTTGCAGCGAAAATCGAGGAACTGCGGATGGCCAGGGTTGACCTTACCGGCGCTGCGGTTCTTGAGAAGGATTGCGTCTATCTGGTTCCTCTGCTTGAGGAGCTGCATTTGCCGAATAACATCTCCGGGAAAGCGAATCCCAAGAGCACCACCGGACGCCTGGACATCTTCACGCGGCTGATTACAGATTATGGCGTTGAGTTCGACCGAGTTCCTCCCGGCTACAAGGGCCCACTTTATGCAGAGGTCGTGTCTCGAACCTTCACCGTCCGGATTCGCGCCGGAATGCGGCTGAGTCAGCTTCGGTTTGTACAAGGCAATGCTGATTCTGAGGACAAGGACATCCGCAAGCTCGACCGCGAGCAAAACCTGGTTTATATGGACGAAGAGAGCCCCACTCGCGCGCGGCTCGACCGCGGCCTGCGCATTACCGTCAACCTCGAAGCCGCCGAAAAAGGCGAGATAATCGCCTACAAGGCCCGTAGCAACGCCCCTATCGTCGAACTTGACCGCATCAACTACTACTCGCCCGAAGAATTCTGGGAGCCGCGGCAGCAGAACGACAGCAAGAGCCTCATCCTCGGCGCCGGCGACTTTTACATTTTGGCTTCGCGCGAGAGAGTGCGGGTGCCTCCCGATCATGCCGCCGAGATGGTCCCCTTTGATCCGTCGGACGGCGAGTTTCGAATTCACTATGCGGGATTCTTCGACCCTGGCTTTGGATACGGTTCAAGTGATATCAAGGGGACGCGAGCCGTGCTGGAAGTCCGGGCGCACGAGGTGCCATTCCTGATGGAACATGGGCAACTTGTGGGCCGGTTGAACTACATGCCCCTGCTTTCGCGTCCGGACAAGATTTATGGGACGGATATTGGTTCTTCCTATCAGCAGCAAGCATTGACGCTGAGCAAACAATTCCGGCGACGGTAGCGGGCTCCCCCACGCGCGATTACTTTACAAAATTCTGGACGCGCTACAATTTAATTGCGCATGCTTCCCAGGATGACAATTCACATGAAAGGCAGGACCGGGCTGATCGTAGCCGCGGCGATCATGATCGCGGTGCTGATTGCCTTCCCTGCGTATCGTGTGTTCCTCGCCATCAGCCTGGGAATTGGAATTGTGGTCGCTCTCATACTGCATCTTCGTAATAAATACCGACCTATTCGCGAGGAGGATGTAGACCACAAGCGTCCGCTGGGACTGGACTGAGCCGTTGCGACTTGCAAGTTACCCCAATAACTCAGAAACTGATTTGTGCGGGTCATTTCAAGATTCATAACTGCAGCAACGGCAGCGGGCCAGTTTCCCGCGCCAGCGTTTCCCGAGATTGCTTTTCTTGGACGC
>Ga0335076_10006976_pt1 | contig 11386 bp, 12 predicted proteins | sample Lox_Sample_25_FD_206717 | JGI IMG/M metagenome (GOLD analysis project Ga0335076, IMG submission 206717) | Soil microbial communities from Loxahatchee National Wildlife Refuge, Florida, United States - Lox_Sample_2.5 | ecosystem: Environmental > Terrestrial > Soil > Wetlands | place: USA... | reverse complement strand
CCATTCGCGCAAGAGCGCCCAATCGACTTTGTACATGGTGGGCTATTTTTCTAGGGCGGATACGCGGGGTCTCGACTTGGCTGTCCTTTCGGACACATAGGTAACACAGTATTCCGGAGACATGGGTGACACTTTTCGGTATTTGCGGCTGTCCTTTCGGACACATAGGTAACACAGTATTCCGGAGACATGGGTGACACTTTTCGGTATTTGCGGAGGGTACGCAGATGCCGTGGCGGGAGTGTCACACGATGGACGAGCGTCTGCGGTTTGTGGCCCGTCTGCTGGACGGGGAGAAGATGGCCAGGCTGTGCCGGGAGTTCGAGATCTCCCGCAAGACCGGGTACAAGATCTTCAGTCGTTACAAGGACTGCGGGGTGCAAGGGCTGACGGACCGCTCCAGGCGGCCCTACCGTCACGCCCGCCAGCTCCCCTTCCAGATCGAGAAGGCCATCATCCAGCTCAAGCAGGAGCACCCCAGCTGGGGTGCTCCGAAGATCCGGGAACGACTGCGCCGTAAGCACTCGGACATCCAGTGCCCGGCGATCAGCACGGTGCACGCGATCCTGGATCGGCATGGCCTGGTCAAGCGCCGGCGCCGCCGGGTCTACAGGCCCGAAGGCACCTCGCTCTCGCGCCCCACCTCGCCGAACGATCTTTGGTGCGCTGATTACAAGGGCGAGTTCATGCTGGCCGATCGGCGCTACTGCTACCCGCTGACCATCACTGACTTTGCCAGCCGCTACCTGTTCAGCTGTGAGGCGCTGGAGAACACCCGAGCGCTGTACGCTTTCAGCGTCTTTGAGCGGGCTTTTAAGGATTTCGGCTTACCCAGGGCGATTCGCACCGATAACGGCGCACCCTTTGCGAGCGCCAACTCGCTGTTCGGCCTGACGCGCCTGTCGGTGTGGTGGCTGCGCCTTGGGATCGACATCGAACGCATCAAGCCCGGCCATCCGCAGCAGAACGGCCGCCACGAGCGCATGCACCTGACGCTCAAGAAGGAAGCCACCAAGCCTGCGGCCAAGAACTTCCTGCAGCAGCAAGGCCGCTTCGATCAGTTCATCCGCGAGTTCAACCAGGAGCGACCTCACGAGGCCCTCAACATGCGTTACCCGGCCGAGGTCTACACCCCTTCTCCGAGACCGTACAACGGGTTACCCGAGCTCGAGTACCCCTTCCACGATCGCAGCATCACGGTGACCCGCTGTGGCCGCATCTGCATGGGACCGATGAAGATCAACCTCAGCCAGGCCTTTGCCGGTCAGAAGGTCGGGGTCAAACAGGTCGAGGAGAAGATCTGGCTGGTCAGCTTTATGCGCTATGACTTAGGCTACTTCGACCACGAGACATGTCGGATCGAGAGCGCGGAGAACCCCTTCGCCGCGAAACTGTTACCCATGTCTCCGGTATAAAACGTCACCCATCTCACCGGAATGCACACTGGTCTGAGTGGTGGCCAGGGGCGGAATCGAACCACCGACACGCGGATTTTCAATCCGCTGCTCTACCAACTGAGCTACCTGGCCGCCGGAAGGGGGGCGCGTATTAGACCGGCCCGCCCGTGAGGCGTCAAGCAACGGCGGTCCTAAGCCGTTGATTTGCCGGAGGTGACAGCCTGATGGAGCGGGCGCGGCAAAAAACGGACGCCACGCGCCGTAACACGGGTGGGGACCCGTGCGCCTCTCTTTAGATAGAGGGCGCCGCCGGCGCCGGGAGAACGGGCCTCCTGCGCGGTAAACTGTCCGTCTTTCAAGCACTCCGAGACCTTCTGCCTATGAACGCGAACGTCGCGCCCCTGCCGACGGAAGCCCGGCCGGCGCCCTGCGCCGAAAGCCTGACCCGCGCCAACGAGTCCCTGCAGGCGCGCGAGCGGCTGCTCACCGCCACCGCCCGCGCCAGCCGCCTGCTGCTGCAGGCTCCGGACGTGCGCGCCGCGATACCCGGGGTGCTCGGACTGATCGGTGAGGCGGCGCACGTCGACCGCGTCAACCTCATGGAAACGCGCACCGGTCCGAACGGCGAGCCGCTGCTCGTCGTCGTGAGTGAATGGACCGCCCCGGGCGTCGCGCCGCACCTGAAGGACATCTCGCTGTGCTCGTGCGACGAGCGGCACTTCGCCAGCGTGTGCGCGGAGCTGCGCGCCGGCCGCAGCGTGTGCTTCAGCCGCGGCGAAGTCTCCGCCGGCAACGGCTCGAGCATCGAGGGCATCGGCACCCAGACCAAGGCCATCGTGCCGATCTTCGTCGCCGGGGAATTCATCGGCGTGGTTGGCTTCGACAACACCCGCCAGCACCGCGCCATCGATGCCGCCGAGCTCGCCGCGCTCGAGACCGCCGCCGGCGTCATCGGGGCCGCGCTGCACCGCGAGCGCCTGGTGGATGACGTGCGGCGCGAGCGCGAGCACGCCGCCGAGGAACGCGTCGCCGAGCTGGCCAAGGCCAACGCCGTCATCCGCGCCAACCTCGAGCGCCTGGCCGGCGAGACCGACCTCTACAGCTTCATGGGCCACATCCTGCTCGAGGCCGCGCGGCAGTTCGACGCCGTCTCCGGCGTCGTCATCGTTCTCAAGGACTCGGTCCAGGAGTGGCGCATCGTCGCGCACGTGCGCGACGGTCAGGTGGCACAGCCGACCTACCCGGTGAGCGTGCCGGTCCCGGGCTCCGCGTTCACGACCGCCTTCGGCGAGCTGCGCGAGCCGATGTACATCGACCTCGGCGCCTACGAGGGCCAGGAGATCTGGCCGGGCCTGCGTGCCTTCCACAAGGGCGAGAACGCGCGGGGCTTGTTGCTCTACCCGCTGGTGTTCGGCTCCCGCAGCGTCGGCTTCCTGGCACTCACCTTCGTGCGCTCCGCCGAGGACATGCTGCGCAGCGGCCTCCTGGTCGCGCTCGCCCACCAGGCGACGCTCGCCGTGCAGCTCACGCGCCTCGCCTACTCCGCCAAGGAGACCGCGGTGCTGATGGAGCGCACCCGCATCGGCCAGGAGATCCACGACGGCCTGGCACAGGCCTTCACCGGCATCCTCCTGCAGCTGGGCGCGGTCGAGGAGTTCCCCTCGTGCAAGAGGCGCGGCTCGGAGCTCGCTCTGACGCTGTCGCGCGTGCGTGACCTGGCGCGTGACGGTCTGGCCGAAGCGCGCCGCTCGGTGATGGCGCTGCGGCTCGATCAGACGCGCCGCGCGGGGCTCGAGCTGGCGTTGCGCCAGCTGGCCGACCGCTCCACGGTCCCGGGCGGGGTCACCTGCACCTTCGAGGGTGCCGGCATCGTCACGGGGCTGCGCCCCGAGCACGAGCACGAGCTGCTGCGTATCGCCCAGGAGGCGGTCAGCAACGCCGTGCGTCACGCCCGCCCGCACAACGTGTTCATCACCATGACCGATGAGCCGCAGCACTTCACCCTCGAGGTGGGTGATGACGGCATCGGCATGCAGCAGCGCCCCGAGCTGTCGGCGCGCGAGGGCTTCGGGCTCTCGAGCATGCGCCAGCGCGCCGGCGCCATCGGCGGGGAATGGCAGATCCGCAGCGAGCCTGGCGCCGGCACACGCGTCAGCGTGCGCATGATGAAGCGGGTCTCCTAGTGGCCGCGGTCATGAAGACCAAGATCCGCGTCGTGCTCGCCGATGATCACCCGGTCGTGCGCGACGGCCTGGCCGCGATGGTCAACCAGCAGGCGGACATGGAAGTGGTGGGCGAGGCTGGCGACGGCGACGAGGCGATCGAGCTGTACGAGAAGCACCGCCCCGACGTCATGGTGCTCGACCTGCGCATGCCCAAGCGCGACGGCGTCGCGGTCGTGCAGCGCGTGCTCGAGGCCCATCCCAAGGCCTGCATTCTCGTCATGACCACCTACGACGGCGACGAGGACATCTTCCAGTGCCTCTCGCAGGGCGCGAAGGGCTACCTGCTCAAGGACGCGCCGCGCCAGGAGATCCTCTCGGCGATCCGCGCCGTCAGCGAGGACCGCCCCTACACCTCGACCACCGTGGCGGCCAAGGCGCTGCAGCGCATGGCCAAGCCGAGCCTGACGCAGCGCGAGCTCGACGTGCTGCAGCTGGTCGCCGAGGGGCGCAGCAACAAGGACATCGCGCGGCGGCTGTCGATCACCGAGGGCACGGCCAAGACGCACGTCAAGGCGATCCTCACCAAGCTCGATGCCATCAGCCGCACCGAGGCCGTAGCGGTCGCGCACCGGCGCGGGCTGATCCACCTGTAGCCTGCGCCGCGCGCTCTCAGGGCTTGGGGGGCTGGTAGCCTTCCGGCGCCTGCGAGCCGGAGCCGAAGAAGAACTTCTCCATCTCCGCCTCGAGGAACTTGCGCGCCTTCGGCTCGATCGGCGTCAGGCGGTACTCGTTGATGAGCATGGTCTGGTGCTTCAGCCACTGCGCCCAGGCCTCGCGCGAGACCTGCTCGAAGATGCGCTGGCCCAGCGCCCCGGGATAAGGAGCACGCGCGAGGCCCTCGGCTTCGCGCTTGAGCACGACACACTGCACGTTGCGGGTCACGGGTCGCTCGGGTCTCGGTATGACTCACCTGGCGGCGCATCGAACAGCGAGCCGCCGGCCAGCTGCGCCAGGAGAGCGCTGATCGGCGCCGGCAGTCCCACGCGTGCCGGGGTGCGGATGTTATACCAGAGACTGCGCTCGGCCTCGCTCACCGCGGCCGCGGCTCCCCGGCAGTGCACCAGCAGTGGCGTGATCGACAGGTCGAAGTGCGTGAAGCCGTGCTCGAGCGTCGGCAGCGCGCGCAGCTCGGCGGCCGTCACGCTCAGGTTGTCGCGCACGAATGCCGCCGCGGCGGAGGCGGTGGCGAATTCCGGCAGGCACCACAGGCCCCCCCACACCCCGCTCTCCGGCCGCCGCTCGAGCAGCACCTCGCTGCCCGCTCGCAGCGCCACCACCATGAACACGCGCCGTTGCCGCCGCGCGGCGCGCCGCCGCGGCGGCGGGATCTCGTGCTGGCGGCCGCTGCGGCGCGCGCTGCAGGGCCCCTCGAGCGGACACTGGCTGCACAGCGGCCGGCGGCGCAGGCACACCGTGGCGCCGAGGTCCATGATCGCCTGGGTGTAGTCGGTGACCTGCGCCTGCGGGGTCTCGGCCTCGGCCAGCTCCCACAGCCGCCGCAGCAGCGCCGCCTGAGCCGCCTCCGTGACGCCGAAGTAGCGCGCCAGCACGCGCCGCGCGTTGCCGTCCAGGATCGGGAAGCGCTCGCCGTAGGCGAGCGCGAGGATCGCGCCGGCGGTGGAGCGGCCGATGCCCGGCAGCGATGCGAGCGCGGCGAAGTCGCGCGGCAGCTCACCGCCGTACTCATCGCGCACGCGCACCGCGGTGCGGTGCAGGTTGCGCGCCCGCGCGTAGTAGCCGAGGCCCGACCACAGGTGCAGCACCTCATCGAGGGCGGCGCCGGCGAGCGCGCCCACGTCGGGGAAGCGCGCCATGAAGCGCAGGTAGTAGGGAATGACGGTCGCGACCTGCGTCTGCTGCAGCATGATCTCCGACACCCACACGCGGTAGGCGCTGCGGGCACTCTGCCAGGGCAGGTCGTGGCGGCCGGCGCGCTCGTGCCAGGCGAGCAGCGCGGGAGCGAGCTTGGGCTTTGCGGCGGCCACGACGGGCATTCTAGCCGGCGCAAAAAAAGCGCACCGGGAAAGCCGGTGCGCGGGTCCGCGGGAGTCGGCGGGGAAAGCTAGTCGCGGTCGCAGAGCTCGATGTCGCCGCTCATGGTCTTCAGGCGCATGTGCCCGGCAGCATCCCCGCGCGCGCCCGAGAGCGAGTGTCCGACCACGCCGTCCTTGTCGTTCTTGGCGCCGAAGCAGTTGCTGATGTCGCCGCTGAAGGTCGAGACCTCGTAGGAATAGCCGCCTTCGCTCGCGGCGCGTACGTCGAGGTCGCCGCTGACGGAAGCCGCGTCGAAGGAGCTGCCGCGGGTCATGCGGCCCTTGAAGGTCAGGTCCCCGGAGGTGGTGCGGGCGTGCACCGAGCGCGCGGAGTCCAGGCTCACCATTAGCGTGCCGCTCACCGAGCTCGCCTCGAGGTCGCCCGCGCCGTGCTCGAGGTGCACGTCCCCGCTCACGGTGCTCACGTGCAGCCGCGCCGGCTGGCCGTGACCCTTGATGCGGATGTCGCCGCTCACGGTCTTGAGGTCCAGGTCGGCGGCGGCGATCTCGGTGTTCACATCCCCGCTGACCGCATTCAGGCGCTGCACGCCGTCGACCCCGAGGATGTTGGTGTCGGCGCTCACCGTCGCCACGTGCAGCTCGGAGGAGCGCGGTACGTGCACGTGCAGGTTCGCCTCGCCGTGGCGCGAGCTGCCCCCGGGCACGACCACCTTGATGATGGTACGGCCGGCCTCGCTCGTGACCTCGACGCGCTCGACGCCGTCGCCGACCTCGCCGTGGATGCCGACCGCGGGGCGGTCCCAGCCCATCACGTCCACGGAACCGCTGGTGTTGGAGATCTCCACCACCCCGCGCGGCTCGGCGGGCACCTCCTTGTCGTAGGACTGCATGGAGCTCGCGCCGGCGGCCGCGCTCGCCCCGAGGGCGATGAGCGGTGCGGCAAGCTTGAGTAGGGTACGCATAGTCTTCAGATCCCCCGGCCAGGGTCGCTGGCCTCGTGCAGGTCGGTGAGGACGCGCATCTCGTCCTGGTAAGTGTTGATGAGCAGTTCCTGCAGCAGCGCGTTGCTCGGGTCCTTGCCGAGCGCGGCCTCGAGGTCCTTCTTGGCGTTCTCGATCGCGGCCAGGCTCGCCGCCACCTTGGCGCGCGCCGGCTCGGGCATCGCCGCCAGGCGCGCCTGCATCGAGGCGAGCAGCTCCGCCCGCTGGCGCACGTAGCGCGGATCGCTCACGTAGGCCGCCTCCACGGCCGAGGCCTCGGTCGGCGCGGCGCTGCGCGCCACGCTCGGCGGCGCCGCCCCGCCCGAGGAGGGCAGCAGGTCGCGCCCGATCCACACGCCGATCGCCACGCTCGCCACCATCGCCGCCGCCGCCAGCCACTGCGCCGGGATGCGGCGCGGTCGCGCCGTGCTGCTGCCACGGGCCTCCAGGCGCGTGGCGATCTGCGGCCACAGGTCGCGCGGCGGCGTGAGCGACTGTGGCAGCTCGCTCAGCGAACTCAGCTTGCGCTCCTCGGTGCCCATGTCAGTTGACCTCCAGCTTCAGCCGTTCGCGCAGGAGCTTGCGGGCCCGGTGCAGCTGCGCCTTGCAGGTACCCTCGGCGATGCCGAGCATCTGCGCGGCCTCGCCGTGGGAGTAGCCGTAGAGCGCGTGCAGCACCAGGGCATCGCGCGCCCCGTCGGGCAGCTCGCCGATGGCGCTCTCGAGCTCGCGCTCCTCGAGCGGCGTCTCGAGCGTCCAGCCCAGGCCATCGACTCCCGCCTCGTCCTCCTCGGGCAACTCAGCGACCGGGCTTGAGCGGCGGCGCTTGGCGAGCGCCACATTCACCGCGATGCGGTGCAGCCAGGTCGACAGCGAGCTGCGCGTCTGGAACTGCGGCAGCGCCTTCCAGGCATTGATGAAAGTGTCCTGCGTACAATCCTCCGCCAGCTGCACGTCACGGGTCATCCGCAGGCACAGTCCGTAGACCCGGCCGGAGTGCTCGCGGTAGAGGCGCTCGAAGGCCCGGGTATCCCCGGCCACGGCGCGCTGCACCAGCGCCCCCTCCCAATCGACCCGGTGTTCCTCGACCTGTGCTTGCATCTGAGCGTTAGAGAGCATCCCCCGCGCGGGCGTTTAAATACGCGTCGCCGCCGGGCAACACTTTGACGGAACCGGCACGTCTTTGGTCCACTCTCTATCCAATAATAAGTTCAGGGGTGCGTGAAGACGGATCGAATGGCGAGTCGAGGAGACCACCCATGGGAAGGACTTACGATCGGCTCGGGCGCTTCCTGCGGCCCGGCGGAGACACTCTCGAGGTCATAGCGAGCGTGCTGACCGAGCGCTGGCGCGCCGCGGCACGCTTCCGTGCCACCCGCACGTTCTGGCAGGCCCCGGCCCGCTGGCTCAGGGCCGACCCCCTGCCGACCCAGACCGCGACCCCTCACCACTTCACGAGCGGCGGCAGGCTCATCAGGTAGGCCTCCGGGTCGGCGTCCGTCTGGAAGCCGAAGCGGGTGCCGCGGTCGTAGACCAGGTTGAACTCCACGTAGCGGCCGCGCTTGAGGAGCTGGCGCTCGCGCGCGTCAGCGTCGTAGGCCATGGTGCGCCGGCGCGCCACCAGGCGCGGGTACACCTCGAGGAACGCCTCCCCCACGCCGCGCACGAAGGCGAAGTCGGCCGCGGCATCGCCGCTGGCGAGATCGTCGAAGAAGATCCCGCCCACGCCGCGCGGCTCCTGGCGGTGCGGCAGGTAGAAATAGCGGTCGCACCAGGCCTTGAACTCCTCGTAGGCGCCCGCGCGGTAGGGCGCGCACGCCTGGCGCAGCGCCTCGTGGAACTCGCGCGTGTCCTCCTCGAACGGGAAGGTCGGGGTGAGATCCGTGCCGCCGCCGAACCAGGCGCGGCTGGTGGCGAGGTGCCTGAGGTTCAGGTGTACGGTCGGCACGTAGGGATTGGTCATGTGGGCGACGAGGGAGATGCCGCAGGCGAGGAAGTGCCCGTCGGACTCGAGCGCCCCGCTCACCTGGCCGCGCGCCTCCTTAGGCAGCGTGCCCCACACGTGGCTCACGTTGACGCCGACCTTCTCGAACACCTCCCCGCGCATGAGGCGTGACTCGCCGCCGCCCTTGAGGTGATGTCCCGCGGGCTTGCGCCACTCGCGCGCGCTGAAGCGCGCGGCGGGCTCGAACGCCTCGAACGCCGCGCAGATGCGCTGCTGCAGGCCGCGGAAGTAGTCAGTCGCCGCCGGCGCGAGCTCGCTAGCCGTGCTCATGGACGTGATCGATCAGGCGGGCGAGGGCATCCGGATCGGTGTCCGGCCAGATGCCGTGGCCGAGGTTGAAGATGTGCCCGGGCGCGGGCCCTGCGGCCGCGATCACCGCGTCCGCCTGGCGCGCCAGCTCCGCCGGCGGGGCGAAGAGCGCCGCCGGGTCGAGGTTGCCCTGCACCGCCTTGCCGGGACCCAGGATCTGGCGCACCTCCTTCAGTCCCAGGCGCCAGTCGACGCCGATGACGTCGACGTCGAGATCGGCCACCGCGGGCATGAGCGCGGCACCCTGGTTGACGTAGTAGATGAGCGGCACGCCACAGCCGCGCAGCGCCGCACAGCTGCGCCGCACGGCCGCGAGCGCGAAGCGCCGGAACTCGGGCGGCGCGAGCAGGCCCGCCCAGGACTCGAACAGCATCAGGGCCTGCGCCCCGGCAGCCGCCTGGGCGGCGAGGTAGGCCGCCATGGCATCGGCCAGGTGCGTGAGCAGCCGCGCGGCGAGCTGCGGCTGCGCGTAGAGGAACGTGCGCGCAGCGGAGAACTCCTTGGACGGCCGGCCGCTCACCAGATAGCACAGGAGCGTGAACGGCGCGCCGGCAAAACCGATCAGCGGCACCGCCGGCGGCAGCCCCGCGCGCACCAGGCGCACCGTCTCGAGCACGAACGGCACGTCGCGGGCGGGCAGGAGCTGCGGCAGCGCCTCGATCTGCGCGGCGCTGCGGATCGGTTCCTTCACCACCGGCCCCGGCTCGAAGCTCAGGGCAACGCCCATGCCCTGCAGCGGCGTCATGATGTCGCTGAAGAGGATGGCGGCGTCGAGCTCGAAGCGCTTCAGCGGCTGCAGGGTCACCTCGGCGGCGAGTGCCGGCGTGTGCGTCAGGGACTCGAAGTCGACCCGCGCGCGCAGCGCGCGGTACTCGGGCAGGTAGCGGCCCGCCTGGCGCATGATCCAGATCGGCCGGTGCGGCGGACGCTCGCGGCGGCAGGCGGCGAGGAAGGCACTCGTGGTGCTCATGCGCCGAGCCAGCCGGCCACTTCGGGCGCGAAGTAGCTGATGATGAGGTCGGCGCCGGCGCGGTGGATGCCGGTGAGCGTCTCGAGCACCGCGGCGCGCTCGTCGATCCAGCCGCGCGCGGCGGCGGCCTTGATGAGGCTGAACTCGCCTGACACCTGGTAGGCGACCACGGGCACCTGCACGGCATCGCGCACCTGGCGGATGACGTCGAGGTAGGGACCGGCGGGCTTGACCATCACCAGGTCCGCGCCCTCCTCGACATCCGCGCGCACCTCGCGCAGCGCTTCGCGCGCGTTGGCCGGGTCCATCTGGTAGGAGCGGCGGTCGCCGAAGGCCGGCGCCGACTCGGCGGCCTCGCGGAAGGGCCCGTAGAACGAGGAGGCGTACTTGGCGGCGTAGGAGACGACCGGCGTGCCGGCGAGTCCGCTGGCATCGAGCAGCGCGCGGATCGCGGCCACGCGGCCGTCCATCATGTCACTCGGCGCCACGGCATCCGCGCCGGCGCGCGCGTAGTTGAGCGCCACCTGCGCCAGCGTCGCGACCGAGCTGTCGTTATCGATCGTGCCGGCCGCGGTGACGTGGCCGCAGTGGCCATGGTCGGTGGCGCCGCACAGGCACACGTCTGCCCACACCAAAAGCTGCGGGCTCGCCTCCTTGATGGCGCGGATGGCGCTGGCGGCGAGCCCCTGCGCATCGAGCGCGGCTGAGGCGGCGGCATCCTTGTGCTCCGGGGCCGCGAACACGAGCACCGTGCGGATGCCGCGGGCGGCCACGTCGCGCGCGTGGCGCGCGGCCTCATCGACCGAGAGCTGGAAAATCCCCGGCATGCTCTCGACCGGGTGGCGCACGCCGCGCCCCGGAACGACGAACAGCGGATAGATGAGCGCGGCGGTGCGCAGGTGCGTCTCGCGCACCAGCGCCCGCCAGGCCTCGGACTGGCGGGTGCGACGCGCACGGTGCTTCGGGAATGGCATGACTCAGCTTCTCGTTTGCAGCAGGCGATGAGTGGTGGCGGCGAGGCAGGCGAGCGTGGCGGCGGAGGCGATCACCGGCTGCGCACCGCGCGCCGTGAGCGCGCGAGCGGTGGTGCGCCCGATGGCCACCGCCGGCGCACCGTGCAGCAGACGCGCGAAGTCGGCCGCGCCGAGCTGCGTGGCGAGCTCCTCCACCGCCGAGGGACTGGCGAAGGTGACCGCGGCGATGGCGTCCTGCGCGATCAGGGCCCGGCAGTCCTCGACATCCAGCGCCGCGCCCTCGGTGCGGTAGGCCTCGACCTGCGTGACCTCGGCCCCGAGCGCGCGCAGCCCGGCTGCGAGCGTCGGCAGCGCCCGCGAGCTCGCGGGGTAGAGGACGCGCGGCGCCGGCGTGCGCGGCACAGCGCGCGCGGCGAAGGCGCCGATGAGTGCCTCGGCGTCCGCCTCATCGGGCACCAGGTCCACGCGCCAGCCGCGCTGGCGCAGCACCTGCGCGGTCGCCTTGCCGACCGCGGCGATGGCGACGGCGGGC
>Ga0335076_10006972_pt1 | contig 11390 bp, 11 predicted proteins | sample Lox_Sample_25_FD_206717 | JGI IMG/M metagenome (GOLD analysis project Ga0335076, IMG submission 206717) | Soil microbial communities from Loxahatchee National Wildlife Refuge, Florida, United States - Lox_Sample_2.5 | ecosystem: Environmental > Terrestrial > Soil > Wetlands | place: USA... | reverse complement strand
TAACCCCCGAGAATTCGTCGGAAGAGAGTCGCGAAGTGGAACATCAAACACCGATTTATCTTCAAAGTGAACGGTTTCGGCAGAGTTTTGTGCAGGATGGACGATATACGCCCACCTCGCCTGAAGGGGATGGAGATGCCGAAGGAGAAGACGAATATCCGGAGGATTATGATGCCGACAGTATCCTTGGCGCATATGATCATGAACGTAAGCCGCAGCGATACTCGACGATGTCCGATGGAATCGTTCACCACTCACCTAATGTTCGACTCGAACGACAACCACCAGTACGGGATTACGAAGAAGGCTTTGATGAGGAGGATTCCCACAAGGATCCACAGTGGTTTTATTACAAAGGTACATCCATCAAAGGCCGGGATATCACCCCATCAAAAATCCCCATCTACTACGCTTCCCCCAAACCCATCCCCATGGAATACATTTTCCGTTCTGCACCCCTCCACAGGTCACCTTCAACACACCTCCAAGACCACCACCCAATCTCATTCGACGAAATTCAAAATCTAAAACGTGTCCGAAGCGAATCGCTCCTAGACACCTTCCCTCACAAACAAACGACGACCCCGAGGACGTCGCCGACGAAACGAAAACATTCAACGTTGCCGCGACCAAGGTCGCGATCACTCACGTCGATGCGGCCATCGATACGGTCTGTCCGTACAATGACCCCGGGGACAACACCAAAAAGACCGCCGTCGGCAAAGGGCGAGCCACCGTGGATACAACATTCTTTCTCGCCGAATCCATCGTTACCGCCGGAAGAGCAATTGATTCCAACGGTTGCGAAGCGATTGAATCAGGAGAGATTGGAGAGGGAGAAGGGACTAGTCACGGTGTGGGATAGGGAAATGAGACCGCTCGAGGGAGACCGACGGTATCATCCCTCCTTCCTTTTTCGCCGCTAATTGGCAGATTACGAGAGTCAAAGGTTCGAGTGCATAAAGAAGCGGATGATATGCCAACTGGCAATATCAAAGTCGACGAAGCAATCCCAGAAGAAGAAAAGACCTGGCCATTAAATGAACAGAAGCGACCTCCCCCAATTGATCCTTCACTTGTACTCTCCACCCTTCGATCGCATGTTTTAATATTGTTAAAGTATCCGCCTTCGGCGCCCGTGCCGATATCACCGGGAGGACCGGTTCGAGTGGACGCACGCGCATTAAGCGTCACATTAGGCCCGATGCAACGCTTCGATGCGGTCCGGGATCAACGACAAAAACATAAAGACGACGACGTCAAACGCGGTTGTTGTTGTATCGTTATGTAAACGCCCACAATCTTCACAGTACAAGAGAGAGACCAAAAAAGAGGACTTATCGGACCACGATCGTTCTGGAACTGGAAGACGGGATTTCTGAGTGGGTTGGGGTGGGGGGATTTAACGGAGTATACCTATTTTCGAACCTCTTTTATATCTTTGCTTGGCGGATATTCTAACGTTTCTTTTGGGCTTTCAATGTTTGATTTTTTATTTTGCAACGTAAGCGTTGGGGTGGAGGTCGTTTTGTAGCATATTCGTCGGATTATCCGCAGTCCTTCCGTTGATCTTGCACGGGAAATCTTTTGCCCAGGACCAAATAGAGAAATTTAACATACTTTCAGACCAAACAAAGATAAGAGTTAGTTTTGTTGTATTTTGAGAAGTAATCCATTGACATAATGGAATCTTGCATATCTCTAACATTTACCCAAGATTCCATTGACTATGGAGAGAGGAGACATGATAAAACTTTCCACAACGAAAAAGCCGGAGGCTAATCTCCCCACTCCCCCAGTCCCTGCCAGAAAAAGAAATGCCACTGCACTACTCGCATCATCTCAAAGCTACATGAAAGAGAGCGCGATGTAAAAACTGATGAGAATTATAGTGGTGCGCTCTCGCCGTCGTGAGGTTTTTCGATTGATGACGTAGCTGCAATGGGATTATCTTCTGGTGATGTAGGTTTCGGAACTAAACGACCGAATCCCGATTCTTCCCCAAGAATCTTTGATAGATCGAGGCCCTATCAATGTCAATAAATTTCCTTAGTTTGAAGGGATACCTTTGTGGGATACTTTCTGGGCCCGATGAGGCGTTCAACATCTCGGTAGGTGAGGACTTCATATTCCATGAGTTGTTTAGCGAGTTTAACGACAGATTCTTTATGTTCCGTCAACAAAGCATGCGTCCGCTCATATGCTTCCATGATGATCTTTTTGACTTCTTCGTCCTAAAACGTCAGAGCACCTCATAGAAAGCGGAAGGTACTATTATCCGAGCAGTCTCCTCGGAGAAGGGTTTTTGAAGTTCATCGGGGTTGGCAGCATAGTACACGGGACCAACGCGTTTACTCATTCCCCACGTCGTAACATACGTCGTAGCCCACGAAGTAACTTTGCGGAAATCGTCGCTGGCGCCACTTCCCACAGCATCATCCCCAAAGAAAATTTCCTCTGAGACACGGCCGGCAAGGGCCATCACCATCCGATCAAGAACCTTTCGCTTCGACGTCATGTACTCGTCCTATCATCAGCCAATTCGACGAGAGATAGTCTACTTTGGGCAGATAGCTTGCGTATCCGAGGGCGCGGGCTCGTGGGACGATACTAACTTTGAGTAGCGGATCAACCCATTCGAGATTCCATCCCGCGACGGCGTGGCCAGCTTCATGGTAGGCGACTTGATTCTTGTCTTCGGGTGAGAGGACACGGGATTTCTTTTCTAGGCCGGCAGTTACTCGTTCGATTGCCTGTTCAAAATGTTTTAACGCAACGGCGTCAGCTTTATATCGCGCCGCAATCAACGCAGCCTCATTGCACGCATTCGCGATATCTATCAGAAGTTGTCAGAACCCTCTCTCTCCAAAAAAGGGGAGTAAGATGGTGGAATACCTGCTCCAGTGAATCCAGCAGTCAAGACAGCAAGACGTTCCGCCAATTCATGGGCAGAATCCGCCAACTTCAACTTCCGCAAATGAACCTCAAATATTTGTTTCCGCCCGGATAAATCCGGCCCATCAATGGCAATATGTCGATCAAATCGTCCAGGCCTCATCAACGCTGGATCCAATGTATCAACGCGATTAGTCCCGGCCAGAACAACCACATGCTCCGTCGTTCCAAATCCATCCATTTCCACGAGAATTTGGTTGAGGGTTTGTTCTCGCTCGTCATTGCCTACGCGGAATTTCCCACGATCACGAGCTTTGCCGATGGCATCGATTTCGTCGATGAAGATGATGGAGGGTTGGTTTTTGCGGGCTTGAGCAAAAAGGTCACGGACGCGAGCGGCGCCGACGCCGACGAACATTTCGACGAATTCGGAACCAGAGACACTTAGAAACGGCACACCTGCTTCCCCTGCCGTCGCTTTGGCTAAAAGAGTTTTGCCGGTTCCTGGAGGGCCCGAGAGAATTGCGCCACGGGGAATTTTGGCGCCTAAGCGTTCGTACGTCTGCGGCTCCTTCAAAAATTTTACGAATTCAACGATTTCCTCTTTTGCCTCGTCGAGACCAGCAACATCCTTGAACGTAACATTAATCTTTTGATCAACGTTGAACATCTTTGCTTTTGAGGCACCAAAATCGAATAAGGACCCTCGACCTCGGCCGCCGCCCATAGCCCCCATCCGCCGCGAAAGCCAAGTTATCGTTCCAATTACAATGATCAACGGGAGCATCGACGTTAATATTCCAGTATAAGAGACTTCAGTCGAATATGCTACTGGAATGCGATCCTTCGTCGGAATGCCGAGTCCATTCTGCGCCTCATCGAGTTTCCGTTCAAACGCCTCGACACTGCCGATGGAAAAGTAGTAGCGGGATGGTCGGGTGACGGTCGGCCCCTCTCCCTGTGGGAACATTTGTCCTGTTGCATTGGAGTGGAGGGTCACTCGGACAATCTTATTGTTGACGACGGTGAGTTTGTCGACGAGGCCCTTGTCCAGGAAGGCAGTGCGAAATTCTTGCCATGTAATTTCACGGGATTCGCCAGCAGAATCGACGAGACGGTAGATGATGTATGCTAGCGCAAGGGATAGCCACATATTGTTCACCGTGAAAAGTTGATCTTGAAGGGGTTTCGGAAACGGATTGGGTTTCGGGCCTTGGGGATCTGGATTTTGATGCTGGTTGTCTTGTTTTTGATTTGGGTCCTTTGTTTTGTTTTGGTCTTGTTGTCGGGATTCGTTTGGGCCAAATGAGTCTTGACGTTTAGGTATTTCGCCCCGGGATTCACGGACCATGCGTTCGATTCTTTGGGCGGTGGTTTCGTTCGGTGGTTTCCCATCTTGTTGTCGTGGCAGTGGGGCCCGCTTCTTTTCATTGTTCAAGTTCCGATTGGACTGCTCCCCCTGTTCGCCGTGTTGATCGAAGAAATTCCGGAATGCAGCGTTCGGGTCTTCTGATCTTTTCACTTCCGGAGATGCCTTTTCTGCTTGGGCATTATCTCCTTCCTTCTTCTTCTCCTTTGTCGGCTCGCTGTCCTTGTTATTATTGCTGTTAACGTTGTTATTCGTAGCGTAGAATCGGATCCACTGTGTCACTGGGGGATAGCGAATACAAGCTGCCGGCCGCCATTGTAGCAGGGGATGGTGGTGACGGGACGAGCAGTGGTATCTCGATCTCGGAATCCGCAGCCATGGCGACGTTGTCTGCGGCAAGCGCCGGATTGCCCGAGCGGCGATGGAAGTCATCGGACCTCGACGGGTCCCGTCACTCTCTCAGGCACAGAGAGTGACACGGACACGGACACGGACACGGACACGGACACGGAGAGAGGGAGAGGGAATGGGACGAGGGGGAGGCAACGGATTTTGCGTTGGTCAGCCGGATGACGGAACGCTGAGGAAGGATATTTCAAACCGGACGTTTTATATAAGAGACCTAAACTGGAGCCCGTCAACAGCCGTGTGGACCTCGACAACAGAAACAAGTAGGGAGCTACGCCGGCAAAGTGCGATGTGGCAAATCGATTAAGCCTTGCCTATAGAAGAAAGGAATGAAGAAAAGAAGCAAAACGTCGTCGTCAGGAGGTTTTGGGATTACCACAGGTACTGAGACCTTCACTCCCGCAAAAGAACACGGGAACTTAATGAGCACGAATCAAAAAGATACTGGACAATGGACAAAAGGCTATCTTCGCAATAACAAATGCCCGGGAAGATTATACGGAATTTGAACCCTTTTCCAGCTTCGACAAAGGAGATATCAATTACTCTAACCTTTCTAGATAACACTGCAATCTTCTCCGTATTCCGCATCCCAATCTCATCACCCAACAATCCTCTCCAACTCCCACCCATTCCCCACCTTTATCCTTAAATAATACCTCTCAACGGTCCATTTTGCATAACTCTCCCTCGTCGCCCCCATAGCCTTGGCATGCATCGGCAATTGCCCGGCTCTCTTCGCAAGATTCCAACTCGTCCACACACAGGTCGCCAAGTTCCGTCGCGTCGTGGGGTCGGGAGGATCCTGCCACCAGTACTTGAGCAGGCCACCCGACTTGTTTGCTTCTGCGTGGGCTAGGGAGTCCAGGTAGTGCAGGCGGGCGGTGTCAACTTTCGGGTGAAGTGTGGAATAGAATGCGATGCAATAGAATTCTCCTACCAAAAGTAAGAGGAGGCAGTGGGGGGTACCAGCGAAGGAGGGGGAAAGTTGATCAACGATTTCTTGCCAGTTAAAACTTTCCGCATAATGTTGAGCCGGGTATTCGTTTGTAGTGGGTTTGAGAGTTTGCAGTGCGAGGGCAAGTTGTTTTGATGACTCGTCCACACTCATCAGATCGAGATGATGTTCTTGCCCAGAATATGGCGAAGTGATCAAAATCTCCTCTGAACCGCTAGCTTCCGGCTGTGATGGCTCCATGTCTTCTTTGGTCTCCTCCCCAATCGATAGGGGTACATTATATAGTTCCGAAATCACGATAACCATCGTGCGCAGTAAAGAAGGTTCAGAGTTAAAAGTTATCCGAAAATTACCGGGTTAGGAAATGACTTCCTTCGTGGACCACACCACGAAACTGTTGTGCAAAAAAAACCCAAAGTGGAGCCCTGGTCGCCCCATCACTATTTAAACGCCGCCATCGCGCGATTTCGAGCGATTTTCTGCATTTACCACGTCTCGCAATTATTTCCCCTAAGCACGTCAACGTTGTGGTGAGATGAGGTCACGTGGGTTCTACCAATGCAAGACAATATCAGAAAATGGGTGTATTAGAGGGATATGCACGGGAATGCAGATGGTACGAAATTGATACGAGAGGGGATACAATGTATCAACGGATAACAAGGTTATGAACGGTCGGGCGTTTGCGCAAAGATGACGGTAACAGTCTTCCCGCGAGACAATTGCCGCCTCTCGGGACGACGGGATCTGATCAGCAGACGCGTTCCTTCAGCTTCCTTGATGGGTCCTGGTCCCCATGGCTAACCGCTTACCCAACGACCGCCCATAACCCCCAATACCCCGAAACGTCGGCGGCAGCAGCAGCAGTATGAAAATCCTGTGCGTTGCGGAAAAGCCGTCGATTGCCAAAGCCGTGTCAGCCATCCTCGCGGGCGGCGCCGGCCTCCAAATCCGCGAAACCAGAAACAAATATGTCAAAAACTACAATTTCACATCTCGGTTCCCCGAATGGGGACACTGTGAGGTCGTCTTCACAAGCGTCGCTGGACATTTAACGGAATTGGACTTCGACGGCCAGTGGCGGAAGTGGACGGATTGTTCGCCTGGTTCGCTGTTTGAAGCGGCCAGGATCGTGGAGACCGTCCCGGATGTAAGTCCTGCACGGTGTCCTTCCGGTAGAGCATAGGCTGATACTCTTCGGGCTTAGGGGAGTAAGGCCATTTATGATAATATTGTGAGAGAGTCTCGATATGCCCGTGGACTGTTTATTTGGACGGATTGTGATCGGGAGGGAGAGCATATCGGTTCGGAAATTGAACGAGCAGCCAAAAAAGGAAACGCTCAGATTCAAGTCAAAAGAGCGAGATTCAATAACCTTGAACGAGCGTACGGCGTATTCTGGGGATAAGCTGATGAGGGAGACATATAATCCATGCAGCGCAACATCCCGTGTTACTCGATTGTCGACAGGTTGCAGCCGTCAACGCACGACTGGAACTTGATCTCCGCATCGGCGCGGCGTTCACTCGATTCCAAACCATGAAGTTACAGCGTGCAATCGATGTGATTGCCACAGAAAACAGGATTATCAGCTATGGTATCCACAAGATAGGGACTCGTGTTGATTGAAGGATCCTGTCAATTTCCGACGCTAGGCTTCGTGGTTGATCGATGGCGACGGGTGGAGAATTTCGTGCCTGAACCATTTTGGTCGATTAAGCTTGCTGTTGTACGAGAGGAGATAGATGTTAAATTTACATGGAAAAGGGGGCATCTATTTGATCGGCTTTGTTGTCTTTGTTTGTATGAGATGTGTCTGGAGAAGGGGATGGCGCGGGTTGCGAGCGTCATTACGAAACCGAAGAGTAAATGGTACCCTATCCTCTCTGCGGACGCGTTAACTGCAGGAAACCACTACCATTGACGACGGTCGAGTTGCAAAAGCAAGGTGCTAGATTCCTAGGAATGAGCTCAGCTAGCATTATGAAGGTTGATCTCTCTTTGAAGGCGTTGACACAAGGTTGCCGAAAAACTCTACACCAAAGGATTCATATCATACCCCCGAACCGAAACAGATCAATTCGACCCAGGAATGGACCTAAAAGCCCTAATCCAAAAGCAAGTTGAAAATCCCGCCTGGGGACGCTACGCAACCGGGTACCATCCCCTCTTCCCCAACACACCCGTGCCCTTGCTGATGACACAGACTGTTAGATGGCGCCTACCGTGCCCCCCGCAACGGAAGGAACAACGACAAAGCTCATCCACCAATCCACCCTATAGCCCACGTCGCCTCCGCAATTCTAGACAACCACGAAGAGCGCAAAGTCTACGAGTTCGTGGTCCGTCGTTTCCTCGCTGCCTGCTCTGACGACGCCAAGGGCCAACAAACGACCGTGGACCTTGATCTCTCTGGTGAGCGCTTCACCACGTCAGGTCTTGTCGTGCTAGAACGGAATTACCTCGATGTATATCCGTACGACAAGTGGACCAGCTCACAGCCACTGCCAGTATTTGTGCAGGGGGAATTGGTCGAGCCGTCAGTGTTGGAGATGGTAGAGGGGAAGACGACGCCGCCGCGGTATTTAACGGAGCCCGAGTTGATTGGGCTTATGGACGCGAATGGGATTGGGACGGATGCTACGATGGCGGATCATATTGAGAAGATTGTGGAAAGGCAGTATGTCTTTAAACAACCCGGGACAAGACGTGCGGCGGCAGAGGGGGAGGAGGATGGGGAAGCCGATGAGGAGATGGAAGAGGTGGGCAGAGGACGGGGCAGAGGACGGGGTAGAGGACGGGGTGGGACGAGAGAACATAGTGGACGGGGACGGGGACGAGATGGTGGTGCTGGTGCTGGTGGTGGAAGGAGTGGAGTCATGGAATTTGTTCCCTCGAACTTGGGGATTGGACTTGTTGAGGGATATGATGCAATGAGATTTGATATTTCTCTTATTAAACCTTATCTGCGGAAGCAGGTGTAAATTGTTATTTGAGAATACTGACTGTAGATGGAGGCTATGATGAAGGATATTTGTGAGGGACGACGGACGAAGAATGATGTTATTCAGGAGAGCCTTCATATGTATCAAGAAGTATTTATGAAGGCGAATAGAGATGTTGATGTTTTGATTGAGGTACAGTGGTCTCAATATTTAATGCTGAATATAGACGTGTCAGCGATACCTACAGGAAGGATGATACAAAGTGGATATATCGGATCGAACAGTAAAAGTATCCTCACACCAAGATCGGCAGAAATGATTTAAGTCAGGCATGATACAAGGTTAGGCCGGCTTTCTTTGGTCAGGTCTGAATAGATCGATTTAGCATCTTCTGCATATATATATTATATATACACACCTCCCGTTATCGACATACAATAGATAAAAAAATCGACCGGCATCCCTTTCTTAGGTAAAACCCCACTACAGATCGTGTAAACGCGCACACTTATCAGAAATGACGAGTCTAATCCACTTCCGACCAAGCAAGCTGAGTATAACGGAAAATGATGAGACCAAAATAGACGAGAACAAACGGGAACGAAAACCAAAACCCCTATGAGTCGCCGTGCGAAATGCCCTTTGACACAACGTCACCCTTGAACCCCCAGAAATCAAAATCAAAAGAGGAAAAGAGGAATAACGGAAAGGAAGAAAACGTCCACGATTAGATGCCAGAGAAACAAATGAATTGCAAACCCCTCGTCGCTATTTCTCCACCGCGACACGAGAAGGGGTCGCTCCACCTTTAACTGAGGAAGCCGCCGATGATGAACTTGCCTCGCCGGTTATTGACCCGCGATCACCCCTCAGACCTCTTCGATGATGAGTCGGCGTCTGCGGCCCGCGATCCTTGAACTTCCCGAGAAATTTAGGATGCTTGTGCGACGGTGGTTTACTCCCCTCGTGAGGTAAATCTCGCAAGGTATAGAACACCTCATTATCATGACCATATGCAGGTAATATCAAAGCCTCCGGTTTCGCCTCGAAATTGACGTATGGCAAGCCGCGTCTATCCTTCTTGACGAGATTCGGGACGATATCGCCACGAGGGCGCAAGGAATCGGAGAACTCAATTTTGAATGCGTGAGGATGTCGATGAGATGGCGCTGGATGAACACGCTGTAAGAACGGGGCTTTTGGGAGGGAACTGATCGCTTGGTCGACGGCGCGGAGACGCGTTTTCACGTCTGATGTGCTCGGGGTAAAAGAGGGCAATTCTGAGGGTATCTTGATTATTGGAGTCGGAGCCTTCTTCATATCGATCGGAATTTCAATGTCACGTGTGGTCGTATGGAGCATTTTTGGGAGAGATACTCGGACTATTGGGGCACCTGGCGATAGTTCGTCATCGACGACATCTCGTGTACTAATCTCCAAATCTCGATGCGGGGAAATTGCCGATATTCGCATGTAGGAGGCTGTGTCGGACAGGGCCGGTGTCGTGTCTGATCGAGTTTGTATTTGCCGATTGACGGGGGTGGGATCGGCGTAGTTCGTCATGTCCTCGTTTGGCGGTTCCTGTGCCGTTTGCATCGTTTCCCGTAGACGAGCCAGAACCGTGTCAAAGTCTTCGACAGATGGTAATTTGGCTTTGTATTGTGACTGAATCGGTGGGGAAGTCACGGGCACGGTATGAGAAAAAGCTGTACGAGGGGTCAAGCCCCCAATATGGGGCGCAGCTGCAAGAGATTGTCCAGGGGACGCCGGTAATGGTGGTCCATATTGAGCGAGCGGCGGCATGTGTTGACGTTGTGGACCTTGATGATTTTGCGCAGCTGCATTAAACGGCAAAGATGTCGTGGGAAGAGGGTTGAGATTAGTTACCGTCGTAGGAGAGCCCGGTGTTTTGGACACGTCGTCGAAAGAAGGGAAGAGCGATTGTGGAAAAAGAGATTTGTCGGATTGTTGAGGTTGAATGGGATGAACGACGTGTGGAGACATGTCTACAACTGTTGAAACGGGCGAGGGGAAAAATCTCGATCGATCTCGACTTCCAGGCGTTTTGTCGGCGATAGGGGGCGGTTGAGTGGGTGTTTGCATTCCCAGTGCTTGTGCCGACGATATGGTGGGTGACTTTGCCGACGTCAACGGACTAGAGGCTCCATGAGGCAAAACGGTTGGAATGCCCGGACTCGTCACATCTCTCACTTCTACATTCCCCGACGCATCCTCCAGGTACCCACTCTTCAGGACACTGACTACGGTCCGTCCAGCAATATCTCCAGCATTTTCTGGTGCTTTAATTTCGATTTTCTTCCACTTGTCGACGATACTGTGCGTTCGTGGCCCATTGGATTCCCGTTCCAGATCTAGTCGCTCCTGTTCCTGTGTCCGCTCCAACTTCTTCTCATTATCATGAGCCCGTCTGGTCTCCATATTCCCAGCAAACGCAGCCCAACCCTGTAGCGGTGGCGGGACGTTCGCAGAATTGGTATGTCCTCGCGGCGCACGTGGTGCATTCCGTCCACGACGACCGATATCGCCGCCAATCGTACTATTAAGTGTGACAAGGGTATTAGGATTATTGAAGAGACCGTTTTGTTGTTTTGTGGCGGTTGTAGATTTCTGGGGGGAGCCAATTGCACCCCATGCTGAACGTTTTTCGTCTTTGGATGAGGTAGAGTCTTCTTTGCTGATTTCCTGATCTCGATTGGCTTGCCAGACACCCGAATCACTTCGCGTGGTACGCGTTGATGGTGCGAGTTCCTCTGGCGCGATATGAGATTTGTTGGGGGGTAAAACGGGGGATGGT
>Ga0335076_10006971_pt1 | contig 11390 bp, 7 predicted proteins | sample Lox_Sample_25_FD_206717 | JGI IMG/M metagenome (GOLD analysis project Ga0335076, IMG submission 206717) | Soil microbial communities from Loxahatchee National Wildlife Refuge, Florida, United States - Lox_Sample_2.5 | ecosystem: Environmental > Terrestrial > Soil > Wetlands | place: USA: Florida... | reverse complement strand
ACGCCGCCCCCCTCCGCTCCGGGAAGCCACGCGGCGATGAAGGCATCCGCGGCCGCGAGCTCGGCATCGATCCACAGCGGCCGGCCGGAAAGCAGCACCGCTACCACCGCAATCCCCTCGGCCTTGAGATGCCGCATGAGCGCGAGGTCCTGCTGGTCGTGCAGAGCGAGTGAGGGCACATCGCCCGCGCCTTCGGCGTAGGGCTGCTCGCCGAAGACGACGAATGCTACGTCGGGCCGCACGCTGAATTCGCCGGACGGACTGAGCTGCGCGCTGCCGCCGGCTGCGGTGACGGCAGCGCGGATCCCGGCGTAGATCGACTCCGCGGGCCGGATGTCGGCGCTCGGCATCGTCCCCTGCCAGTCGATCGTCCAGCCGCCGCACTGCTGCCTCACGTTGTCCGCTCCCTCGCCCGCCACCAGCACCCGCATGCGCGGGCTGAGCGGCAGGAGACTGCCGCGGTTCTTGAGCAGCACCAGCGATTCGCGTACCGCCTGCCGTGCCAGCGCGCGATGCGCCGGGGAGCCGAGCAGCTCGAAGTGACCGGCAAAGCGGCGCACGGATGGCGGGCCTTCGGCGTCCAGATGCGCGCGCAGCTTCACCCGCAGAACGCGGCCCACCGCCTCGTCGAGCCGGGTTGCGGAGATCTCGCCCCTCTGTACCTGCGCGAGTGTGTTGTCGAACAGCTCGCGCCATTCGCTCGGCGCCATCAGCACATCGAGACCTGCGTCGATGGCAGCCGCGCAGCTCGCCGCGCGGCAGCCCGGCAGCTGCTCATGGCCGTTCCAGTCGCCGATCAGGACGCCGTCGAAGCCGAGCCGCCCGCGCAGCACGTCCGTGAGGAGCGCGCGGTTGCCGTGCATCTTCACGCCCCGCCAGCTCGAGAAGGATGCCATCATGGTCTGCACGCCTGCGGCAATCGCCGCGATGTGGCCCGCGGCGTCGACCTCACGCAGCTCGGCCTCGCTGGCTGAGTTGTCGCCCTCGTCGTGACCGCCGGTGCCGCCATCGCCCAGGAAGTGCTTGGCGGTCGCGACGACGTGCGCGGCGTCGAGGAACTCCGGCCTCCCGGGCCGGCCCTGCAGTCCCTCCACCATGGCGGCGGCGTATGCGGCGACCAGGCGCGGATTGCCGGAGTAACTCTCGTAGGTGCGTCCCCAGCGGGCATCGCGCACCACGGCGAGCGTCGGCGCGAAGGTCCAGTCGAGGCCGGTGACCCGCACCTCGAGCGCGGTGATCGCGCCGATGCGCCGCACCAGCGCCGGATCGCGCGCCGCCCCGAGGCCGATGTTGTGGGGAAACAGCGTGGCGCCCGGAATGTTGTTGTGGCCGTGGACGGCGTCCGTGGCCCACATGACCGGGATCACCCCGCGCCCGGCGCGCGCCGTCGATGCCGCATAGAACCGGTCGGCGAGCGCCAGCCACTCACGGGGTGAGGCGAGTTTGTCGTCGTTGGGCGCGACGTTGCCGCCGTTCAGCACCGAACCGAGGGGATAGTGACTGAGATCGTCGGGGGTGATGCTGCCGATGTCCGCCTGGATCAGCTGGCCGACCTTCTCGGCGGGTGTCATGCGCGCGAGCAGCGCCGCGATGCGCGCCTCGAGCCGCGGATCCGCCGGCAGCGCCGGCGTTACGTGCGGCCAGTCGGCGGGATGCACCGCCGCGACCGCAGCCGCCGCGGCGGCGTGCGCCGACACGATCAGGCCGAGTGCGCTCAGCGCCGCCGCGACTTTCATGCCCCATAGGATACACACACGAGGTTGGCGTCCATGCTCGATCCGGTAACCGAAGTCCGCGCCGCCGCGGCCCCCGCAGGCTCCCCGCACGCTCTCCCGGACCTGCTGCTCATCGAGCGCGCACGCGCGCAGGACACACGCGCGATCGAGATGCTGACGCGTCGCTACGCGCAGCGACTCTATCGTCTCGCGCGCAGCGTGCTCGGCGATGAGCTCGCCGCCGAGGGTGTGGTGCAGGAGAGCTGCGCGGCGGCCTTCGACGAGCTGCGGCGCCGCGAGCCCGCCGGAAAATTCGCGCTGTGGCTGACGCGCCTGGCGCTCGAGCGCGCGCGCGCGCGCCGCGACGCGGCGCACCCCGCGGGCCGCGCAGGCGCCGCCGGGCGCCATCCGCTCGAGGTGCAGGTCGATGCGCTGCCGGAAGTGTTCCGCACGGTGTTCGTGCTGCGGGCGCTCGATGGAATGAGCGGCCCGGAAACCGCGCTGCTGCTCGGGCTGCACGAGACCACGGTGCGCACGCGGCTGTACCGCGCGCACCGGCGCCTCAGCGTGACGCCGGGCGCGGCCGGCACGACGGCGGTGTTCGAGCTCGACGCCGCGCGCACCGAGCGCATCGTCGCGGGCGTGCTCGGCCGGCTGCGGACCGGGAGCGCTTGACGGAGGCGCGAGCGCTGTGTGTACTCCGGTCGCGGCGCGCACGCGCCGGCGGCCGGAGTCGTCTGAAACATCGTGCGGACCTGGAGCGCCCTCCTCAAGCGCGTGCTGGCGCCGGCCTGCCTCGCGTGCGCTGTCGGCGCGGCCGCCCGGGCCGACAGCCTGAGCGCCTATCTGCCCCTCAATCTCGAGCCCGAGATGGAGCGGCAGGTCGAGAGGGTGCTGATCCTCGCTGACGAGCCGATCCTGAAGCGCCCCATCCCGGTGGAGCTGGTCAGAGCTGCGCTCCCCGATGCCTGTCGCAAGGACGCGCCGCTGTGCCAGCGGGTCAGCCGCTACCTCGAGCGCTGGTCGCACGACTACGCGCTCACCCATGCGAGCGCGACCGCCGCCGCCACCCAGGGCGCCCACGTCACTCTCCCCAACCAGCACGGGCTCGCGAGCAACGACGACTGGGAGCTGTCGGCGCAGGGCTACGTGCAGCCGAGCGACTACCTGCTGCTGAGCGCGGGCGGTATCGCCTACGCCGGGCGCACCGAGGCCACGGGCTCGATGCTGAGCATCGGCACGAGCTGGGCGCAGCTCGATGCCGGCTACCGCGACCACTGGCTGTCGCCCATGACCGACACCGGCAGCATGCTCCTCAGCACCGAGAGTCCCACCACGCCCTCGGTGACCGTGTCGAACTGGGAGCCGCTTACACGCTTCGGGTTGCAGTACGAGTTCGCGCTCACGCGCCTCGCACAGACCGGCGCCGACGCCGGCGCGAGCCTCAGCGGCAACAACATTGTCTACCAGGGGGTGGCGAGTCGCGGCGATCCGCACCTCTTCAGCATGCAGCTGTCGATCGAGCCCTTCCCCGGCTGGTCGCTCGGCGTGAACCGCAATCTCGAATACGGCGGCGGCAGCGGACTTCCCGACTCGGCGCGCTTCCTGCTGCGCGACTTCTTCAAGCCGAGCGGGCTGTCGCAGACCCAGGGCAACCAGCAGGCCTCCTACGTGAGCCGCTTCATCTTTCCCGGCAGCACGCCGTTCGCGGTGTATTTCCAGTATGCGGGCGAGGACAACTCCGACGGCGGCAGCTACCTGCTCGGCAACGCGGCGCTCTCCGCCGGTATCGACTTGCCGCGCCTGTGGCGGCACTTCGATGCGACCTACGAGTTCTCCGAGTGGCAGAACATCTGGTACGTGCACAGCAGCTTCCTCGACGGCATGACGAGCGATGGCCTGGTGCTCGGCACCTGGGGGGCCGATCAGCGCAACTTCGGCGACGGCGTCGGGGCGCGCAGCCAGATGCTGCGCCTGGGATGGGAGCCGCCGTTCGGCGGCTACCTGCAGCTGCGCGCGCGCACGCTTGCCAATCAGGGCTACTACGGAGGCGACATCCGCCAGTACACGCCCGGCGAGCCGGCGCCCTTTGACTACCACCACTACTACGATGTGTCGCTCAGCTACTCTCACCCGTGGGACGGGATGACGCTCGGCGGCGAGCTGACCGCGGGACGGGACGTCGACGGGAGCTCGTTCACGCGTCTCGCCGCCTTCATCCGTTACGGGGGCGATGCGCACTCGCGCGAAGAGGCTGCAGTGGATGATGCGGACGAGGCGGACCGCGGGCTCGAGACGCACGGCGCCGAATGCTTCGTCGACGCCGGCGTCGAGGTGAGCCAGGTGCGCACCGACCCGAACGGCAGCCTGCCCGTCACGGCCTCCGCGTGGGGCGCCGGCCCGCACTTCGGCCTCGGCGCGCGGCGCGCAGTGGCGGCGAACGACGACCTTGGCGTGCGTCTCGAGCTGGACCAGGTCGAGAGCCACTCGCTGCTCGGCGTGCGGGCGCTCGATTACCGCCACCGTTACGGCGACAGCTTCGCGGTGAGCGCGTTCGCCGGCGTCGATCGTTACGATCTCGCGACTCCCGCGTACTCGCTGTACGCCGGCTTCGGCCTCGAGTGGCGCAACCTTTTCGGCGCGCTCCCCGGGTGGAGCTTGAGCCTCGATTACCGCCACGGTCAGAACATCGCCCGCGACCGGGTCCTGCCGACCGACATCACGGGGCCCCGACCGGAAAGCTTCTACAAGATCGACAGCGCAGTGCTCTACCTGTCGCGGCACTTCTGAGGTGCGCAAGCCTCAGGGCTCGATGCTCACGATCTCGAGCTCGCGCTCCTGGAAGCGCACCGTATCCCCGACTGCCTGCCCGAGCAGCGCCTGGGCGAGCGGCGACACCCAGCTCAAGCGCCCGCGCGCCGCATCCGCCTCGTCCTCGCCCACCAGCCGGTAGTGCTGCTTCAGGCCGTCGGCCCCCTGCAGGGTGAGGCGCACTCCGAAGCGCACCCGGTCGGCCGACGTACCCGGCGCCACCACGCGCGCGGTGGCGAGCCGCTGGGTGAAGTAGCGCAGGTCGCGCTCGATGCGCCTCGAGAGCGTGCGGTCGGCGGCCGTGCGCGCGGCCTGCCGCTCCTCCTCGAGCGCGCGCACGCGCGCCTCGAGCGCGGCGAGGCCTTCGGGCGTCACCAGGTTCGGATGGCTGCTCACGGCACGCTCAGGCAACGGTGCCGGGTCGTCGTCGGACTCGCGGGTGAAGGCGCGGCTCATGCGGCGGCGAGCCCGGTGAGGCGCAGGCTCTCCTGCCACAGCCGCCCTGCCGCCACATCGCAGCGCGCGGGGTCGGCCGGCGTCAGCTTGCGGCAGTCGCTGTAGTAGCCGCCGGACTTGCCCGCGACCTCGGGCGATGCGGCGAGATACACGCTGGTCTCGGCGCCGCGCGCCGGCGAGCGCATGAACGGCCGCACCACCGTGGCGAGCAGCAGCCGCAGTGCGCGCGGGGTGCCGCGGAACAGCTCGCTCGCGACCAGTCCGGGATGCGCGCCGTTCACCGTGACGCCGCTGGCAGCGGTGTGCCTGGCGAGCGCCCGTACGAACAGCAGGTTGGCGAGCTTGGAACGCTGATAGGCCCGCAGCGGGCCGACGCGCGTATTCATCAGGTCGTCGAAGTCCAGCCAGCCGGCGCGCCGATGCGCCTCCGAGGCAACCACCACGACGCGTGCCGGTGCGGACTGCGCGAGCTTCGGCAGCAGCAGATTGGTGAGCAGGAACGGCGCCAGGTGATTGACGCCGAAGGTGGCATCGTAGCCCTCCGCCGTGCAGTGCCGTCGCGTGCCGTCGATGAGGCCGGCGTTGTTGATGAGCACGTCGAGCCGCGGGAGCCTGGTGAGCTCCTCGGCGAGCGCGCGCACCTCATCGAGATGCATGAAGTCGGCGTGCACGAAACGCACCGAGGCATTGCCGGTCTCGCGGCCGAGGCTCGCGGCCACCGACCGGCCGAGCTGCGGATCGCGGCCGTGGACCAGCACGCTAGCGCCGGCGGCGGCCAGGGCGCGCGCGGTGGCGAGCCCCACGCCGCGCGTGGCCCCGGTGACGAGGCAGGTTTTGCCGTTCATACTGGGGTGAGCTCCCTCCGGCGGATGGTATATGAAAGGTCGCGGAGCATGCGCGCACTGAGAACTCCGGCGTGGCTCGCCGGTGCTGCCGCCTGCGCGCTCGCCGCCTGCGGTGGCGCGGCTGAGCAGACAGCGTTCCGCGCACCGGAATTCACCCATACGGCGAGCGCGGACTGGCTCAACAGCGCACCGCTCACGCTCGCGCAACTGCGCGGCAAGGTGGTGCTGGTCGAGTTCTGGGCGTTCGAGTGCGTCAACTGTCTCAACACCCGGGCCTGGGTGGAGTCGATCGCCACGAGTCGCGCCGGCGCCGGTCTCGTGGTGGTGGCGGTGCACACCCCGGAGCTGAGTGCCGAGCGCTCACCGGACAACGTGCGCGCCGCGGTCGCGCGCCTCGGCATCCACTACCCGGTCATGATCGACGGCGACTATTCGTACTGGAACGCGCTCGGCAACCAGTACTGGCCGGCGTTCTACCTCATCGGCCGCGACGGCCTGGTTCACGGTCGCGCGATCGGCGAGCTGCACGTCGGTGACGGCACGGCGCGTCCGCTGGAGACACTCATCGACCGGCTGCTCGCAACGACACACTCATGAGCGGTGTCGTCAGCGCCTTTCTGCTCACCTTCGCGGGGCTGTTCCCGATCGTCAACCCGCTCGAGTCGGCGCCGTTCTTTCTCGGGCTGACGACCGGCGTCTCTTCTGAAGAGCGGCGCATCCTGGCACGCAAGGCCGCGCTCAACGGCTTCGCGCTGCTGCTCGGCTCGATGGTCCTCGGGCCCTGGCTGCTCGAGGTGTTCGGCATCGAGCTGCCGGTGGTGCGCATCGCGGGAGGGCTGGTGGTGACGGCTCTCGGCTGGAAGCTGCTGAGTGCGGCGGAGCTGTCGGAGCACGCGGTCGCCGCCGGACCGTACGGAGGTCCGGCACGCAAGATCGGCAGCTTCTATCCGCTCACCATGCCGCTCACGGTGGGACCGGGCTCGATGTCGGTCGCCATCACCATCGGCAGCCGTAAGGCCGAAGGTTTCCCGCCGTTGTCGCAGCTCGCCGAGCACGCGGTCGGCGCGGTGCTCGGTGTGATCGCCATCGGGCTGAGCATCTACCTCGCTTATCGCTTCGCCGAGACCATCGCCCGGCTGCTCGGCGCGACCGGTCTCGAGGTGCTGGTGCGGCTGTCGGCGTTCATCCTGATGTGCATCGGGATCGAGATCATCTGGAGCGGCTATAGCGCGCTGATCGCGCACTGAGGAGCTCGAGCACCGCGGCGCGCGCCGCCGCGGAATGCACCGGCAGCGCCAGCACATCTCCCGGCCGTGCCCACTCGAGCGCACGGCGTACCGCCTCGAGCTCGCTCGGACACTGTGGCAGCGCCGCTGCGGCGATTCCGGCGCGCAGCAGCGCCGCGCGCAGCAGGCGCGGCACCTCGCCCGGCTCGCGCCCGCGCAGATGCGCCTCGTTCTCCTTGACGACGATGAGCTGCGGGTGCGCGGCCGCCGCAACCGCGGCGAGCGCCTCGATGTCGGCGTCCTGGCGGTTGCCGGCGTGTCCGAGGATCAGCCCGAGTCTGCCGCGGCCGGCGCCCACATGCGCGGCGACGGCGAGCAGTCCCCGCAGCCCATCGGGGTTGTGCGCGTAGTCGATGAGCAGCTGCACGCCGTCGAGCTCGAAGCGCATCAGGCGCCCCGGGTTGTCCCCGGGGTCATTGCCGAAGCGCGCGAATACCGCCGCGATGGTCGCGGGCGCAATGCCGAGCGCCGCGGCGCCGAGCGCCGCCGCCGCGAGGTTCGCGATGTTGTAGGTGGCGCTGGCATCGACGGTGAGCGGCATCGCCGCAACCGCGCCCAGGTCGTGCACCGCCCCGGCGGCGCACAGCCGCAGCCGGCCGTCGCGTACGCCGCAGGTGGCGCCGCCGCCCTCGCGGTGCGCAGCAAGCGGCGGCGAGTCGTCCTCGAGCGCGAACCAGCCGAGCGTCAGCTCGCGGCCGAAGCGCTCGCCGAGCCGCGCCGCGCGCCGTCGCAACAGCGGATCGTCGGCGTTCAGCACCAGGAGCCCGCGCGCGCCGAGCACGGCGGCGACGGTGAGCTTCACGTCGGCGAGCGCCTCGAGATCATCGACGCCGTATTCGCCGAAGTGATCGGCGCTCACGTTGGTGACGATGGCGGCATCGGCGCTCGAGACCGCGATGCCACGGCGCAGGATGCCGCCGCGCGCGGTCTCGATGACCGCCGCCTGTGCGCGCACCTCGCGCAGCACCTTGCGCGCTCCGGCGGGGCCGGAGTAGTCGCCGGCGGCGAGCGCCGCGGCATCGAGAAATACCCCATCGGTGCTGCTGAGCGCCGCGTGCCAGCCGCGCTGCCGCGCGCAGGCGGCGAGCAGCCGCGCGGTGGTGGTCTTGCCGTTCGAGCCGGTGACGAGCGCAGTCGGCACCCCGCGGAGCTCATGCCACGCAACCGCCTGCGGCGCCGGCAGATCGGCGAGCGCGAAGTCGCGTCCGCCGGCTCCGGTGCCGAGGGTGAGCGTCTCGTCATCGAGCACGTAAGGCAGCTCGCGTGCCGCGGCAGCCGCGAGCAGGCTGCGCAGCGCGGGAAGCGCCTCGGCGCCGGCCAGCCGGGCGAAGCGCTCGAAGGCGGCGCGCTCCTCCAGCACCGGCGGTATGACGCTCGCCGGGTCGGCGGCGTTGTCGAGCGCCGCTTCGAGCAGCAGCGGCTCGAGCCCGCTCCAGCGCGCGGGCTCACGCGCCGCGAGCGTCGCGCACAGCGCCCACTCGTTGACTTCCGTGGCGACGTACAGCTGATCGCACGGTGCCGCCACGGCGAGCGAGACGCCGCGCGCATGCACGCGTGCGCGCGTTCCGGGCAGCGGCCACAAAAGGTGCGCGCGCGCCCGCTCGGCGCGCTCGCGCCAGCCGGCGAGCAGTGCCTCCTCGGGCTCGAGACCCGCGGTCTCGAGCACCGCGGCGGTCGAGGCGAAGAACAGGTTGGCGCCGGTCAGGCGCCGCGAGGCGTCGAACGGCAGCGCCGTTGCGGCGTTCAGTCGTCGGCCTCGGGCGCGAAGCGCACGCCGCGCTCATCGCGGATCAGGCCCTCGAGGCTCATGGCGCCGGGCCCGGCTTCTCCCGGCCGGCCCGCGCCGTCGCCGCCGAAGCCGGAGACGAAGTGTCCGTCCTCGCCGCGGCGCGGCTCCGCGGGCGCTGCCGCGCGCGGCGCCTCGCGGGCCACGGCGCCTGCCGCCTTGAACTTGGTGATCTGCTTCCACGAGCGCGTCAGCTGGTCGGCGAAGATCAGCAGCAGGTCTCCGGGCTGGCCCATGTTGAGGGCTGCATCGATCGCCGCCTGCTCGTCGGGAATGATGGTGATCGACTTCTCCGGCACCCCCGCCTCGCGCAGCGCCGCGGCCTGCAGGCGCGGCACCTCCTCCGGTCCGCGCTCGCGCAGCGCGTCGTCGCGCCGGCAGATGTAGTGATCGAAGCGGCCGGCGGCAGCGTGTGCGATGGCCACCAGGTCGGCGTCGCGCCGGTCGCCGGGGCCGGCGAGCACCACGATGCGCCGGCCCTGCACGTCGAGGCGCTGCGCCAGATCGGCCATCACGCCGACGGCGTGTGCGTTGTGGCCGTAATCGAACAGCACCTTGAAGGGGTGCTCGTTGAAGACGTTCATGCGGCCCGGCGCCTGGAAAAAGGTCGAGTCGAAGGTGCGCAGTCCCTGGCGGATCGCATCGAGCTTCATGCCGAGCGAGAAGGCGAGCGCCGCGGCGAACATGGCATTCTGCACGTTGTGGGTCGCGCGTCCCTCGAGGGTGGCCGGGATCAGGTGCGTCCACAGGAGCGGAATGTGGCCGCCGCGGTCGTAGAGCGTGATCATCTGGCCGTTGACGCCGCCCTCCAGCGCACAGGCGCGCGCGCCGGCGCGGATGTGCTCGCGCACCAGCGTGTGCTGCGGATTCATGGTGACGTAGCAGATGTGCTGCGCCTCGGTGTAACCCGACATCTTCATCACCAGCGGGTCGTCGGCGTTCAGCACCGCGCAGTCGGTGGCCACCTCGACCACGATGCGCTTCACCTCGGCGAGCTGCTCGAGGGTGTCGATGCCCTTCAAGCCGAGGTGATCGGGCTGCACGTTGATGACGGCACCGACGTTCACCTCGTTGACGCCCATGCCGGCGCGCAGCAGCCCGCCGCGCGCGGTCTCGAGCACCGCCATGTCGATCTGCGGATCGGCGAGCACCATGCGCGCCGACACCGGGCCGGTCATGTCGCCGGACACGGTACGCTGGCCGTCGATGTATACCCCGTCGGTGGTGGTGAGCCCGGGCGTGCAGCCGGCCATCTTGGCGATGTGCGCCAGCATGCGCGCGGTGGTGGTCTTGCCGTTGGTGCCGGTGATCGCCGCGATCGGTACGCGCGCCGGCGCCCCCGGCGGGAACAGCATGTCGATCACCGGGGCGGCGACGTCGCGCGGCGTGCCCTCGCTCGGCGCCACGTGCATGCGGAAGCCGGGCGCGGCATTCACCTCGCAGATGCCGCCGCCGATCTTGCGGTAGCTCTCGGTGATGTTCTTCGACAGGAAATCGACGCCGCCGACATCGAGCCCGATGGCGCGCACGGCACGTTCGGCCATCTCGCGGTTGTCGGGATGGATGACGTCGGTGACATCGGTCGCCGTGCCGCCGGTGGAGAGATTCGCGGTCGAGCGCAGGTACACGACCTGACCGGCGGCGGGCACCGACTGTGCGCTGAGCTGCGCGCGCTCCAGCATCTGCAGCGCCTGCGCATCGAGCTCGAGTCGGGTGAGCACCTTCTCGTGGCCGACGCCGCGGCGCGGATCCTGGTTCACGACCTCGATGAGCTCGACGATGTTGCGCTCGCCGTCGCCGACCACGTGCCCGGGCGTGCGGCGCGTCGCCGCCACCAGCTCGCCGTTCACCACCAGCAGGCGATGGTCGTCGCCCTCGAGGAAGGTCTCGACTATCACCGAGCGCGAGTGCTCGCGCGCCACGCGGAAACCGAGCGCCACCTCCTCATCGGTGGTGAGGCGGATGGAGATGCCGCGGCCGTGGTTGCCGTTGTAAGGCTTGGTCACCACCGGGAAGCCGATGCGGCGCGCGGCACGCACCGCCGCATTCTCGCTCTGTACCAGCTCCTGCTTCGGCACCGGCAGGCCGAGACCGGCGAGGATCTTGTTGGTCTCCTCCTTGTCCGAGGCCAGCTCCACCGAGATGTGGGGCGTGCGCCCGGTGACGGTGGCCTGGATGCGCTGCTGGAACTTGCCGTGGCCGAGCTGCACCAGCGACTGCTCGTTGAGCCGCAGCCACGGAATGCCGCGTGCTTCCGCCGCACGCACCAGCGACATCGTCGAGGGGCCGAGCGCGCGGCGCTGCGCGAAGCGGATGAACTGGTCGCGCGCCTCCGGCCAGCTCCAGTCGGGGGGAACTGAGTCGGCGGGCCGGATGGCCTCCGGCAGCAGCGAGCACAGCAGGCGCAAGCCGAGCTCGCCGGCGGCGATCCCCTCATCGCGTTGCGCGTACTCATAGACCACGGTGTAGACCCCCGTGGTGCCGGCACTGC
>Ga0335076_10006970_pt1 | contig 11391 bp, 13 predicted proteins | sample Lox_Sample_25_FD_206717 | JGI IMG/M metagenome (GOLD analysis project Ga0335076, IMG submission 206717) | Soil microbial communities from Loxahatchee National Wildlife Refuge, Florida, United States - Lox_Sample_2.5 | ecosystem: Environmental > Terrestrial > Soil > Wetlands | place: USA... | reverse complement strand
GAATACGGCGTGAAGACCGATCCGTCGGGCCGCTATGCCTGCATGTACAAGCGCTGGCACCTGATCGGGCTGGAGGTGGGCATCTCCGTCGCCTCGGTGGGCCTGCGCGGCGAGCCGACGGGCTGCGCGACGGGCTGGCGGGCCGATGCCGTCGCCGTGGCAAAAAAGGATTTGCAGGAAAACGAAGTTCTCGACGGAGAAGGCGGGTACACCGTCGCCGGCCGCCTGATGCCGGCGGAAGCCTCGCTGCAGGCGGGCTGCCTGCCGCTCGGCCTCGCGCATGGCTGGAAGATGCTGCGGCCGGTCGCGGCCGGGCAGCCCCTTACCTGGAGCGACGTCGCCTGCGACGCGAACGTGCCGGCCGTGAAGCTGCGCCGCGAGATGGAGCGCTCAGCTTCCGTAGGTAGTGATAAATCTCGGTATGGTCTGCCCCGGCAGGCAGCCGGCTGAGCGACTTTCGCCACAATTTTGCGGTGTACTCGAGGTAGGGCGCCTTCACGCGGACTTGCTTCGCGATGCCGTTCGCGATGCCGACGTCCTTGGTCATCAGCGCGTGGGCGAACCCTGAAGCGAACGCCTTCGTGAACACCTGCTGCGGGATCTTGCGCTCCGTCGTGCTGTTCCTGCCCGTCGAGGCGTTGATCGCGCCGATCAGCGTCTTCGGATCCAGGCCGAACTTCGTGCCGATCAGCAGCGCTTCCATGCCGGCCACCGTGCCGACCGCGCCGAGGTAGTTGTTCAGCGCCTTGGTCGCGTGCCCGGAGCCGAGGCCGCCGGTGTGGAAAATCTCGGTACCCATGGACAGGAGCACCGGACGAACCTTCTTCAGCAGCGCAGCATCGCCGCCCACCATCAGCGCGAGCGTGCCGTCGGCGGCCTTCGCCTTGGCGCCGGACACAGGGCTGTCCAGCAGATGGATGCCCTTCCTCTTGAGCAGCTTGCCGAGCTCCAGGGTGGTCGCTGGATCCGAGGAACTCATGTCAATCACGATGGCGCCGTGCGCTAGGCCGGGCAACGCGGCCAGGACCGCTTTTCGCACGGCCCTGCCGTCCGGCACCATGGTGATGAGCACGGCGGCGCCGCGCGCGGCTTCGGCCGCCGAGCGGCAGTTGCCCTTGCCGTTTAGGTCGTAGCTCTGCACCGTGAAGCCGCGCCGGGCAACGTTGGCGCTCATGAGGCTGCCCATGAGGCCGAGCCCGATGAATCCGACCTTCAAACGCCGCGCTCTTTGAAGACTTCGCGCGCGCACCGGAAACTCACGACCGCCGCCGGCACGCCGCAGTAGATTGCGACTTGCAGCAGCACTTCCCGGATCTGCTCCTTGGTGAGTCCGTTATTGAGGGCGCCGTTCAGGTGCAGCTTCAGTTCATGCTCCTTGCCCAGCGCGGAGAGCATCGCGAGATTGAGCATCGAGCGCGTCTTGCGGTCCAGGCCAGGGCGGTTCCAGACGTCGTTCCAGCAATAGGTATTCAGCAGGTCGACGAAGGGCGCGCTGAAGTCGTCGGTCGCAGCCATCGCCTTGTCCACGTACTCTGCTCCCAGCACCTCGCGGCGCGTCTTCAGTCCGTCGGCAAAGCGCTGCCTGTGTTCGCGTTTGTCCATGACCCGCCTCAGACGATGTCTTCGTAGCGAATCCCTGCGCGGCGCAGCAGGCCGTCGAACACCAGGCCGCCCGGGCGCGGGCCGGAGCGGAAGGGCAGGGTGCGCGCTGGCGTTTCCTCCAGCACCTTCTTCCCGATCGACAGGTTGTCGCCATCCATGGCATCGGTGGCGGCCTGGATTTCGCAGGCGCGCTGCAGCGTCCAGTAGGTGCTGAACGCCTCCGGGATGCCGGGGCAGGCGACCAGCAGGCCGTGGTTGCGCAGGATGAGGATCGCCTTATCGCCGAGGCTCCTCACCAGGCGCCCCTGCTCGCCGACGTCGGTCGTCACGCCTTCGAAGTCGTGGTAGGCGACCTGGCCGTAGAGGATCGAGCTGTAGAAGTTGTCGTAGCGCAGGCCATCTTTCTTGCAGGAGACCGCGCTGCCCGCCGTCGAGTGCGTATGGATGATGCAGTGCGCGTCGTCGCGCGCGGCGTGGACCGCGCTATGGATGACGAAGCCGGCGACGTTCACCGGATACTTCGAGCCGTCCACCGCCTTGCCCTCCAGGTTGACCTTCACGAGGTTCGAGGCGGTCACCTCGCTGTACCAGAGACCGTAGGGATTGATGAGATAGTGCTTGTCCGGACCCGGCACCTTGGCCGTGATGTGGTTGTAGATCAGCTCGGTCCAGCCCAGCCAGTCGAAGGCGCGGTACAGGGCGGCGAGCTCCAGGCGCACGGCCCATTCCTCGGCCGAGACGCCCGCCGGCTTGAGGCGCAGGATTTTTTCGCTCAGGTCCATGGGGTTCTCCGGAAAAGAAAAAGCGCGGACCGCAGTCCGCGCTTTGACCTTACCACAACGCCGGCGGCTACTTGCCGATGATCTCGCCGAACCGGACCCACTCCTTGCCGTCGAAGCGGGCGAGCTGCTCCGACTCGATAGGCGCGAAGTCGGTCGGGCTGGTGTTGATCTTGATGCCCGGCAGCAGGACGTTGAGCTCGAAGTTCTTCAGGTTGGCCGCCTGCTTCATGACGTTCTCGTGCGTCAGGTTGTCGCCGCACTGCTTGAGCACCTGGATGAGCGTCTGCGCGGCGCCGTAGCCCGACACGTTGAAGACGTCGGTAAGGTCGCCCTCGGGGTAGTACTTCTTCATGAACGCACGCCATTCATTCATGCCCTTGTCGTCCTGCCAGGCCGGGTCCTTCGGGTCCTTGAGGTACTGCGTCGAGATGATGCCCACGGACTTGTCGAGGCCCGCCGGCGTCAGCACGGATCCAATCGAGCCGGAGACGCTGTTCAGGTACTGCAGCGGCTTCCAGCCGAGGTCGTAGGCTTTGCGGATGGCCTGCGCGGCGAACTTCGGCGTCGTGATGTTGAAGAAGACGTCGGCGCCGGAGGCCTGCAGCTGCGCGACCTGGGAGTCCACGGTCGGATCGGAGGTCTCATACGAAACTTCCTTCACGATCATGGTCGCCGCCTTGTCGCCGAGACCGTCGTGGAAGCCCTTCAGGTAGTCCTTACCGTAGTCGTCGTTCTGGTAAAGGATGGCCACCTTGGCGCCGGGCTTGGTCTTCAGCAGGTGCTGGGCGTAGATGCGGGCCTCGGCCTGGTAGCTCGGCTGCCAGCCCATGGTCCACGGGAAATTCTGCGGATCGTTCCACTTGGTCGCGCCCGTGTAGACGTGCAGCTGCGGCACCTTCTTCATGTTCATGTACTTCTGGATCGCCGAATTGGACGGCGTGCCCAGCGTTCCCCAAAGCAGCAGGACCTGGTCCTGCTCGACGAGCTTGCGGGCCATCTCGACGGTCTTCGGCGGGCTGTAGCCATCGTCGACGGTGATGAAGTTGATCTTGCGGCCGTTGACGCCGCCTTCGTCGTTGACCTTCTTGATGTAAGCCGCGACGGCGCGCCCGATGGTGCCGTAGGCCGACGCCGGGCCGCTGTACGGCATGGTGTTGCCGACCTTGATCTCGGTATCGCTCGCGCCCGGATCGTATTTCTTCTGCGCGAGCGCGAGTGGGGCGGCGAGGGCTGCGCCGAGCAGGACTGCCATGGGAAGTAGCTTGAATCTCATCGGTCATCTCCTCCTAGATAGGGCGGCTTGGGCCGGATCAGGGGGCCGCCTCCCGGCTGCCATTCTGCACCCCGCGAGCCAGCCGCGCCAAGCCCAGGCGGATGGCCCCTGCGATACCCATCGGCATCAGGTACATGAAGCCGATGAGGAATATGCCGAAGATCGCCCAGGGGGCGGCCTTCGAAATCTCGTCCGCGATGTTCGGCACGAACTGGATGAAGAGCCCGCCGAAGATGGCGCCTGGAATGGAGGCGAGGCCGCCGACCACGATCCCGACGAGGAAGGTGATCGACAGGAAGATATTGAAGCTGTCGGGCGCGACGAACTGCACGGCGATCGCGCCGAGCGCGCCCGCGATGCCGGTGTACATCGCCGACACGCCGAAGGCGAGCGACTTGACAAGGGCCGAGTTCACGCCCATCGCCTCCGACGCGATCGGGTGGTCGCGGATCGCCACCAGCGCGCGGCCGATGCGCCCGCGCAGCAGGTTCCAGCCCAGCACGAACATGGCCAGCAGCACGAGCAGCACGAAGAAGTACAGCCACTGGTCCTGGCTGAGCGGCAGGCCGAACGGCGGGTCGGGCTTGGCGATGACGATGCCCTGCACGCCGCCGGTCCAATGCTCGATGCCCTTGTACTTCAGCAGCTGCGGCAGCGACACGCCGAGGGCGAAGGTCGCGAGCGCGAGATACAGGCCTTCGAGACGCAGCGCGGGGAGGCCGAAGAGAAATCCCGAGAGCAGGCAGACCGCGCCGGCCACGGGAATGGTCGCCCAGTAGGGCACGCCGTATTTGTCCATGAGGATCGCCGCGCAATAGGCGCCGATCGCGTAGAACGCGCCGTGGCCGAGCGAGATCTGGCCGTTGTATCCCGTCAGCATGTTCAGGCCGAGCAGCGCGATCGCGTAGATCATGGCCAGCGTGAGCTGGAACACGCGGTAGCTGCTGAAGACGAACGGCAGCGCGCAGGCGAGCGCTAGAACGACGAGCAGGAGGATGAGGCCGCGCCGGCTCATACGCGTGTCACGAGCCGTTTTCCGAAGAAGCCGGAGGGCCGCACGACGAGCACGCCGATGATGAGCACCAGGGCCACCGTGAGCTTGAGGTCGTTCCCCACTACGTAGGCGCCGACCACGTTCTCCAGCACGCCGACGAGGAAGCCGCCGAACACCGCGCCGGCGGGGTTGTCGATGCCCCCGACCAGCGCCGCGGCGAAGGCGTAGAGCAGGATGCCGGCCATCATGTTCGGGTCGAGGAACACGATCGGCGCGACCATCATGCCGGCGACCGACCCGACCGCGGCGGCGAGGCCCCAGCCGAGCGCGAGCATGCCGCCCACGCGGATGCCGACGAGGCGGCTCGACTCCGGGTTCTGGGCCGCCGCGCGCATCGCCAGGCCGAGCGGCGTATAGCGGAAGAATGCGTAGATGAGCAGCAGCACGATCAGGGTCACGCCGATGGAGCCCACCTCGTGTGGCGACATGTAGCTGCCCAGGCCGATCTCCTTGGGGAAGGGGCTGGGAAACGTCTTGATGGTGTAGGTGAAGATCCAGCCGGTGACGCTGTTCAGGATCACGAGCAGGCCGATGAACACCACCACGACGGAGAGCACCGGCGCGCCTTCCACCGGGCGGATCACCACGCGCTCGATGACCACGCCGAGCGTGAACGCGATCGCGACCGTCAGGAAGAACGCTACCCAGTAGGGCGCCCCCGCCTGAACGAGGCTCCAGGCGAGGTAGGTGCAGAACATGGCCAGCTCGCCCTGGGCGAAATTCACGAGGTGCGTCGCCTGGTAGATCATGACCAGTGCCAGCGCCACGCTGGCATAGATGCCGCCCGTGGCGAGCCCGGACAGGACCTGGTGGAGGAACCCTTCCATCGCTCAGTAGCCCAGGTAGGAACGGCGCACGGCGTCGTTCTCCTTGACTTCGGAGGAAGTCCCCGAGAGCACCATCCGGCCCGTCTCGATGAGATATGCGTGGCTGGCGAGGTCCAGCGCCATGGCTGCGTTCTGCTCGACCAGCAGCATGCTCACGCGCTCCTTCTCGTTTACCGCGCGCAGGATGCCGAACAACTCCTTGACGATGAGCGGCGCGAGGCCGAACGAGGGCTCGTCCAGCAGCATGAGCTTGGGACGCAGCATGAGCGCCCGCGAGACGGCCAGCATCTGCTGCTCGCCCCCGGACAGGGTTCCCGCCTGCTGCGCGCGGCGCTCCTTCAGGCGCGGGAAGTAGCCGTACATGCGCTCCAGGTCCGCCTGCACGGCGTCCCTGTCCTTGCGCACGTATGCGCCGAGGCGCAGGTTTTCCTCCGTGCTGAGGTTGGCGAAGGTGCCGCGGCCGTCCGGCACGTGCGCGATCCCGAGGCGCACGATCTCCTCGGTGGCGCGGCCGTCGATGCGCTGCCCGGCGAAGCGCAACTCTCCCTCGGTGCGCACCATGCCGCAGAGCGCCCGCAGCGTGGTGGTCTTGCCGGCGCCGTTGGCGCCGAGCAGGGTCGTGATCGAGCCTTCCTCCATGCTGAAGTCGAGGCCGTGCAGCACCCGGGTGGGCCCGTAGGCTGCGTGCAGGCCCACGGCTTCGAGCAGGGCCATCTAGGCGGCGGTCCCAAGATAGGCCTGGATGAGCTCGGGATGCTGGCGCACCTCCGCGGGCGTGCCTTCCGCGATCTTGCGGCCGAAGTTGAGCGCTACCACCTTGTCCGAAATGCTCATGACCAGGCTCATGTGATGCTCGACCAGCAAGACCGTGAGCTTGAGCCGATCGCGGATGTCGCGGATCAGCTTGCCGAGCGCATTGACTTCCTCGTGGTTCAGGCCGCTCGCGGGTTCGTCGAGCAGCAGCAACTGGGGCTCGGCGGCCAGCGCGCGCGCGAGTTCGACGCGCTTTTGCGTGCCAAAGGGAAGATCGGCGACGCGCTTGTCCGCGACCGGCTCGAGCTCGAGCAGCCGGAGCAGGGCATGCGCCTTCTCACGCGTGCCTTGCTCCTCGCGCGACACCGCCGGCAGGCGCAGCGCATTCACGAGGAATCCGCCGCGCGTGCGGCAATGCCGTCCGACCATCACGTTGTCGAGCACGCTCATGGTGCGGAACAGCGCGAGGTTCTGGAAGGTGCGCCCGATGCCCAGCGCGGCGATGCGATGGCGCGGGAGGCGCAGCAGCGACGTGCCTTCGAACAGGATGTCGCCGCTGCCGCATTCGTACAGGCGCGACAGGCAGTTGAAGAGGGTGGTCTTACCCGCGCCGTTTGGCCCGATCAGGCCGACGATGCTGCCGGCGGGTACCTCGAAGCTCACGTTTTCGAGCGCGACGATGCCGCCAAAACGCACACCGACGTTTTGAACGCGCAGCAAAGCCCCTGCATCACTCGATCCGATAGACCCTCCTCCATCAGATGAAGCCCCGGCGAGCGCCGGGCGATTGCAAATCGCGTCGGATTGTCGGACGATGCCGCACTCCCGTCAACAAGAAGAGATGCAGACTTCGGAAAAGTTCCGGCGCATCAGCCCGACGCCGGCCTATCGGCTCGTCGCGGAGGCGATCGAGCAGCAGATCCTGTCAGGATCGATCCGCCCCGGCGAGCCGATCGGCACGGAGGCCGAGCTCGTCAAGCAGTTCGGCGTGAACCGCTCGACCGTGCGCGAGGGGATCCGTCTGCTCGAGCGCGACGGCCTGGTGCGGCGCGAGCCGAACCGGCGCCTGGCGGCCGCGCTGCCGCACTACGAGCGGCTGGCGACGCGCTCGACGCGCGCGCTGATCCTGAGCGAAGTAACGTTCCGCGAGTTCTACGAGGCGGCGATGGCGCTGCAGATGGCGACGATCGAGGGCGCCACCGAGCGCGCGACGCCGGCCGCGATCGCGGAGATGGAGCGCAACATCGAGCGCACGGCGAAGTCGCTGGGCGACCCCGCCGCCGTGGCCGAGCTCGACCAGGAATTTCACGCGCTGATTGGCAAGGCTTCGGGCAACCGCGTGCTGCAGCTCGCGCGCGAGCCCTCGGACCTGCTCGTCTTCCCGACCACGCAACTCGTGCTGCGCCAGGTGCCCGAGGGCCCGGCGCGCCTGCTGGAGGCGCACCGGCGGATGCTCGAGGCGATCCGCGCGCGCGACAAGGACGCCGCCCGCCTGTGGGCGCGGCGCCATATCAACGACTGGAAGAAGGGCTTCGAGCGCGCCGGCAACGACCTGGACCAGCCGATCGACCGCCTGTACCTGCGCTCCCTGCTGCCCGGGGTTCCGCCGGCGTGAGAGGGGACGGCTAGTCGTCGCGCTCGCCGGCAGTGCGGCGCGAGGCGGCCCTGGCCGCGGCGTGCTGCGCCGCCGTCAGCAGTTCCCCGCCGCGCAGGGGTTTCACGAGGAAGTAGGTCTGCCTCTGTGTGCCCGGTGCGAGCTCGCGCATGAGCGTGCCTTTCGGGCCCTCGAACATGCCCGACAGCAACAGGGGCGCCTTGGCCGCGCCGGCGGGAACCTGCCCCAGCGCCTCGACGATCTTCAGCCGGCGCGTGCCGACCAACGTATAGCGCTCCTTGCCCACGCTGATCGTGTTGCCGCTGACTTGCGGCCGCGCGGCGGGCGGGAACGGGCGCAGCAGCGCATAGCGTCCTTCGGCTTCCTCCAGAACGACAGGCGCGCCCGCGCCATCGGAGAGCTGGTAGCGGAAGCTGAGCTGCCCGCTCGCGCCTTCCAGGCGCAGCCGCCCTGCGACGCGCATCGTCTTGCGCTGGTAGACCAGTTCCGCGTCGAGCGGGAAGCCTGCTGGCGCCGCGCCCATCAGGCGGCCTCCACGATGACCGGCTTGCCGGAGGCATCGAGGGCGACCACGCAATCGCGGCCGGCGGCCTTCGCGTAGCTGAGGCTGGCCTCCGCGCGCGCGATGACCAGCCGAGTGTTCTCGCCCTTGATATGCCCCGCAACGCCCAGCGTGCAGCTCAAGCGCCGGCGCCCGCCGACTTCCGGCATCGGCTCGCCGGCGACCGAGGCGCGCACGCGCTCGGCAGCAATCACGGCGCCGGACACGCCAGTGTCGGGCATCAGGATCAGGAACTCCTTGCCGCCGTAGCGGCCGAACACGTCCACGTCGCGCAGGGCCTGGCCCGCCGCGATGCAGAAGCGCTTGAGCGCCACGTCGCCCGCGGCGTGGCCGTGCGCCTCGTTCAGGTCTCCCAGTCCGTCCAGATCGACGCGGGCGATCGAGAGCGGCTTGCCGATGCGCTCGGCGCGCGCGATCTCGCGCTCCAGCGCTTCGATCAGGTGGTGGCGCACATAGGTGCCGGTGAGGCCGTCGCGGCTGGCGCGCTCCCCGGCCTCGGCCCTGAGGTCGTGGACCTGGCCGCGCGCCTCGAAAAGCCGCGCCCGCAGGCGCTGCACGGAGCGCGCTGAAAAGATGAACCAGGCGAAGGCAAGGGCAAGCGCGCCGATCTGCATCCAGGCCGCGGCCAGAGCAAGCCGGTGACCGCTGTCGATCAGGACGAACAGCGCGGTGCCATGCAGCACCAGCGCGACGATGGCGAGAACGACGAGCGGCGTGGGCCCGAGGCGCAGCACGCCGTGCAGCATGACCATGAGGTACAGGGCAAACACGAAGGGCGAGTTCGACAGCCAATAGGTCAGCAGCGCCAGCAGCACGAACGCTGCCGCCATCGCGTGCGCCGTGTCGATGCGCCGCAAAAACCCGCGCCAACCGCGTTCGTCTGCCGTTGATTGTCCGGCCGGTGATTGCACATTTATCTCCGGGCAGGCACGATAACATGCATGAAACCGATCCTCCGATTGCTGGCGCTGGCCCTCGCCGCGCTGCTTACGCCCGTCGCGATGGGCCAGGTCTATCCGTCCAAGCCCGTCCGCCTGATCGTGCCGTTTCCGGCCGGCGGGCCAGCGGACATCTTCGCGCGCTTCCTCGCGCAGGGCATGACGGCGAGCCTTGGCCAGAGCGTCGTCATCGAGAACGTGAGCGGCGTCGGCGGCGTGCTCGGCGTGGACCGGGCCGCGAAGTCGGCGCCCGACGGCTATACGCTGGGGCTGAACAGCTCCTCGGCCGTCTCGATCGCGCCATTCTCGATGGCGAACATGCCCTTCGATCCGCTCAAGGACCTCGCGCTCATTACCACGGTCGTGCGGGTGCCCGAGGTGCTCGTGACCAATCCGTCGCTGCCGGTGAATTCGGTGGCTGAGCTGGTGGCGAACGCCAAAGCCAATCCGGGCAAGATCAATTTCGGCTCGGCTGGTTCCGGCACCATCACCCACCTTGCCGGCGAGCTGCTGAAGGTGGAGGCATCGATCAACCTGACGCACGTTCCCTACAAGGGCGCTGCGCCGGCCGTGAACGACATGCTGGGCGGTCAGGTGCAGATGGGCATCTTCGACGTGCCCGTGGTGCTGCCGCACATCAAGGCGGGCAAGCTCAGGGCGCTCGCAGTCACGAGCACGAAGCGCGCTTCCAGCCTGCCGGAGGTGCCGACCACGGGCGAAGCAGGCTACCCGAAAGTACTTTCGGACAACTGGTATGGCCTCATCGCGCCGGCGGCCACCCCGCCGGCGGTGCTCAAGCGGATCCATGCGGCGGCGGTTTCGGCGCTCAACTCCGCGGAGGTTGCCGAGCAATACGCCAAGGTCAGCGGCGTGCCGATGCCTTCCTCGCCCGAGGAGTACGCCGCCTACGTTGCCCAGGAGCAGGCGAAGTGGGGTAGCGTGGTCAAAGCCATCGGCTTCAAGGCTGAATAGCCGGGAACCTGTACAGGCGCTGAGGATTGTCGACGAGCAGCGCCCGGCGCTGCGATTCCGACGGCGCAATGCCGGCGAGGTTGTCCGTGAGTTGTCCGTCGTCCGGGATGTGATTGAGGTTCGGATGCGGCCAATCCGTGCCCCACAACGTCCGATCGCCGAACTCCGCGACCAGCTTGCGCGCGAACGGCAGCGCGTCCTTGTAGGGCGGGCCCATCTTGGAGATGCGCTCCTCGCCGCTGACCTTCATCCAGACGCGCTTGTCCTTCATCGTCTCGAGCAGCTTGCGGAAGTCGGGCTGGTCCACGCCGAGCGAGGCGTCCACGCGTCCCATGTGGTCGATCACGACCGGCACGGCCGACTTGAGGAACCAGGGGGCGAGGTCGTGGATCATCGAGCTCTCGAAATGCACCTGCAGGTGCATGTCGAGCGGCGCGAGGCGCTGTGTGAGCGCGACGACATCCTCGATCCTGGCGCCCGTGCCGAGGTGTTTCATGAAATTGAAGCGCACGCCGCGGAAGCCCTGGCCGGAAAGCTGCTTGAGCGCCGCGTCGTCCACCGTGACCGGCACGAGTGCGACACCGCAGTAGGCGCCGCGGCCAGCCTTGATGGCATCGGCGACGGCGCCGTTGTCGAATCCGTGGCAGGTCGATTGCACGATGCAGCAGCGTTCGATGCCGATATGCCGGTGCATCGCGAAGAGCTTTTCCTTGGGCGCGTCGGCCGGGATGAACGGCGCACCCTCGGCATACGGGAACACCGCGCCCGGGCCGAATACGTGCACGTGCGAGTCGCACGCGCGCTCGGGCAGGCGCAGCTTCGGTTTGCTCGGCGACGGGTGGAACGACGGTTTCGGCGACGCCATGGGCCGCAAGCTTAAGTAGAATTCCAGCGGTCATGCAATCCACGTTTCCCCCGGCGCTTGCCTGCGCCATGACGGTGGCCGCGGGCGCAGCCATCGCCCAGGCGCAGCTGCCGGCCTGCGCGCTGCCATACAGCAAGGCGACGTGGAC
>Ga0335076_10006969_pt1 | contig 11391 bp, 6 predicted proteins | sample Lox_Sample_25_FD_206717 | JGI IMG/M metagenome (GOLD analysis project Ga0335076, IMG submission 206717) | Soil microbial communities from Loxahatchee National Wildlife Refuge, Florida, United States - Lox_Sample_2.5 | ecosystem: Environmental > Terrestrial > Soil > Wetlands | place: USA: Florida... | reverse complement strand
CTCCGCCGGAATCGAGCCGAAGGCGACCTCCGCCTGTTGCGGCAGGTGCTCCAGATCACGCGCCGCGGAATCATTCTTCCAGAACAGCGCCGTCGGGTTGAGAACCTCCCGCACGGCGACTTCGATGTCCGCCTTGAGCGCCTCCATGCCTGCGGTGGCGATCTGACCCACCAGAATGTCACCGTAGCGATCGAGCACGAGTCCCGGCAGTCCGTCGGATTCGCCGAACACGAGGCGATAATAGGGATCGCGGGACAATCGCTGGCGCAGAGCCAGAGCGACCTCGAGCCGATGTGCGATCAGCGAGCGATCGACCGGATGAGTCAGGTCGCGCCCAACAATTCGCGCACAGATCAACGCATGTGGATTGACATAGGCGTAGCCGAGAAACTGGCCACGATGCGACTGCATCTGCACCAATGCACCAGTGGCGAGCGCCGTGAGCGGAGTGCTCGCCGTATCCACTTCGTTGCTGAACACCCACATGTGTCCAGCGGTGATCCGCCTGTCCTCGCCGCGCTTAAGGCGCAGTACCGGCAGGCTGCGATGGTCGGGAAGGATTTGCGCGGAGGACGGAATCACCTGAAACTCGGTGCGGCGGCAGCCAATCAGACAGGCGCCTAGTATACGAGACCCCGGATGCCCAATCACCTGATTTCACAGACGAGTCCGTATCTCCTTCAACACGCACATAATCCAGTCGACTGGTATCCGTGGGGTGAAGAAGCTTTCGAGCGTGCGCGACGGGAAAAGAAGCCGATTCACCTCAGTGTGGGCTATGCCGCCTGCCACTGGTGCCACGTCATGGCTCACGAGTCCTTCGAGGATGAAGAGGTTGCACGCGTTCTCAACGAGCGCTTTGTCAACATCAAGGTGGATCGCGAGGAACGTCCCGACGTCGATCGCATCTATCAGATCGCGCAGCAGATGTTGACGCAGCGCTCCGGCGGCTGGCCGCTCACGATGTTCCTGACACACGACGATCATCAGCCGTTCTTCGGGGGAACCTATTTTCCGCGGGAAGCCCGGCACGGGCTGCCGGCTTTCACCGCTATCCTGCGCAGAGTCAGCGACTACTACCGGCTGCACGAGGCCGAATTACGTAAACAGAACGATGCGCTGATGTCGGCGTTCGAGGAGCTGAATCCACCGAGGCCTCCCGGCGACCTTCAGCTCGGCGACACACCGCTCAAATCGGCGCGCGAGCTGTTGGGTCGTACATTCGACGGTCAATTCGGCGGCTTCGGCGGCGCGCCGAAATTTCCGCACCCCAAGACAATCGAGCGGCTGCTGCGCGACTGGCACAGCACATCCGGGACTACACAACCGGACCTGCAGGCGCTGTATATGGCTACTCTCACCCTGCGTCGCATGGGTGAAGGAGGCATCAACGACCAGCTCGGAGGTGGATTCAGCCGCTACTCGGTGGACGAGTACTGGATGATTCCGCATTTCGAGAAGATGTTGTACGACAACGGCTCACTGCTTGCGGTTTACGCGGACGCGGCCGTCGCGACGGGCGATCCGTTCTACGCCGACATCGCCGGCCGAACCGCCCAGTGGGCGATGCGCGAAATGCAGTCGCCGGCGGGTGGTTATTACTCCAGCTTCGACGCCGACTCGGAAGGACACGAAGGTAAATTCTACGTCTGGAGCCGCGATGAGGTCCGCCGCGCGCTCACCGACTCCGAGTATGCGGTGTTTGCGCCACGCTTCGGCCTGGATAGGCCGGCTAATTTCGAGGGCCGCTGGCATCTGCACATTTTCCAATCGCTCGAAGAGATCGCGCGCGACCAACAGCTTGCGTCCGAGGAAGTGAGCGCGCTGATCGATTCCGCGCGGGCAAAGCTGCTGGGAATCCGCGCGACGCGCGTCGGGCCGGGCCGAGACGAGAAGATCCTGACATCGTGGAACGCGCTGATGATTCGAGGAATGGCGATCGCATCCCGTGCCCTCGGACGCGCCGACTTCGCCGCCTCTGCGACGGCGGCGCTGCGATTCATACACGACAACCTGTGGCGCGACGGCCGGCTGCTGGCTACCTGCAAGGACGGGCACTCACATCTTAACGCGTACGTCGACGACTACGTATTCCTCGCCGATGCCATCCTGGAATTGCAACAGACGCGATTCGACGGCACAGAGCTCGAATTCGCACGTCAACTCCTGGAGGTCGTGCTCCATCATTTTATGGATGTCGACGCCGGCGGCTTCTTCTTTACGTCCGACGATCACGAGAACCTCATATTTCGATCCAAGTCCTTCGCCGACGATGCGACGCCCGCGGGCAACGGAATAGCCGCCTTCGTGTTGCAGCGAATGGGGCATCTGTTGGCCGAACCACGATATCTGCAGGCTGCCGAGCGCACGGTGCGGGCAGCCTGGCTGGCCATGGAGAAACATCCCCATGCCCACACCACACTGCTCACCGCGCTCGATGAGCTTCTGAATCCACCTGACATCATCATCCTCCGTGGCAACGAAACGAGCATCGCGGGATGGACCCGCGAACTTCACAAACTCTACGCACCTCGCCGGATGGTGCTGGCAGTCGCAAATAATGCGCCTGCCCTACCTGCAGCCTTGGCCGACAAAACGCCACGAGGGGACGCTGTCGCTTACGTGTGTCACGGCAGCACTTGCTCGGCGCCGATCGACTCCCTCGGCGGTTTGATCAACCGTTTACGCTCAGGATTATCCGACTGACCCTACTGCAACAACGCCGCTCCCGTCGGTGCGAGATGACGGGGAGAGATGGAGCCGTGCGCAGCGAGCGCCTGATAGTCGCGCCAGGCGCGCCCCAGCTCGGATTCCGGCTGAATGGCGTTCATACCGGACAGAGCAATCAGCTCTCCGATGGCGACCCGCAACCGTGCCACCGAGAGCACGCAGCCGCTGGTGATCTCAGCAAGATCCGTGGGAGATAGCGTACGGCTCGCGCGTGCCGCGTCCCACGCCTTGTGAGCAAGCGACTCGAGAAGCGACTTCGACAGTTGCCACGTTGAATGCGCCGCGCTGTAGGTCGTCTGCACGACCGGATCAGATATCAACAGCGAGCTCGCGCCGTGAATTTTCTTCACGCGCGCAAGCGCAACGAATGCATCCAATGCATGCCGTGCGATACCGACGGCGACGGCCGTGATCGGCAACTCGGTCAACACACCGAACGGAAGCCGATACAGCGGCCCGGGCTCACGGGGCACATCGGTGAAAACCGAGAAGCTCCGATTTTCGGGAACAAAGGCATCGCGTACCTCGAAATCATCGCTGCCGGTGCCGCGCAGCCCAGTTGGGTCCCAGACGGGCAGGATGGCCACCTGGGGCGGCTCGAACGCCATGGCCCGCACGAGCGGCTTGCCATCCGAACCGAACACGAGCGTGCTGCCCTCCATGACCAGGCAATTGGCGGTGAACGCGGTGGCGTAGTGGGCGCCGCTGGCATAGTGCCAACAGCCGCTCACGCGATAGCCGCCACGCTCGCGGATCGCCCGGCCATCGGGAGCGCCCGAACCGGCGATCACCGACTCGGGGCGCGAATAAATCGAATGGGCGGTCGGCGCATCCAGATAGGCTGCGAACAATCCGGCCCCCGAGCCGATCATCACGGCCCAGCCGATGGAGCCGTCCAGGCGAGCCGCCGCCTCGTAAATCTGCAACGCCTCGGGAAGATCGAGCTCGAATCCGGCGCAACGCTTGGGAACCCACAAGCGAAACAACCCGTGATGCACGAGCGCGCGCACGACGTATTTCGGAAGTCTCGCCAGCCGGTCACCTTCGGCGGCACTGTCGCGAAACATAGTCGCGAGCTCGTCCAGCCGTGACAGGATCTCCTGCACAGGGGAAGCTTCGAGCGCGGGTCGCAGTTGCATCATGGAGCAATTGTATGAGGGAGGCGGCCCCGCACGCACTCCCCCCGCTGTAAGAATTCAGCGACGTCCGCTCGTTGCGCCCCTCAATCGGGCACCGAGCGGAAAACGAAAAGATTCACTTTGCCGGTATCGACTGTGCGGCGCAGGCGCATCGTCCGCGCGCGAAGTTGGCTAGGACAACAGCTCGACGTTCCCCCCGATCGCGACCGTATTGATGGTCAACGTGCGCTCGTGCGCGAAGCGCAACAGATAGTGAGGTCCCCCGGCTTTCGGACCGGTCCCCGACAACCCCTGGCCGCCGAACGGTTGGACTCCAACAACGGCCCCGATCATGTTCCGGTTCACGTACGTGTTGCCGACGGGGAGCGACCGGAAGACATGGTTGGCAACACTCTCCAGGCGGCTGTGCACACCTAGAGTGAGTCCATACCCGGTCCCGCGAATGGCCTCGATCACCCGGGGAAGCTGATCCGCCTTGTAGCGGGCCACGTGCAGGATCGGGCCGAATTCCTCTGTCTTGAGCTGATCCAGCGAACGCAGCTCAAACAGATGCGGCCCGATGAAGTGTCCCGTTGCGTGCCGCTCATCCAGCGGACAAGCGTACAGAAGCTCGGCGCTGTGACGCATGCGCTCCGCGTGCTGCCGCAGTCGATCGAGCGCCGCCGCCGAGATGACAGGCCCGACGTCTGTGGACAACTCGGCTGGATCGCCGACGACCAGGCATTTCATCGCCCCGACCAGCATGCCGATCACGTGGTCCGCGATCTCTTCCTGCAGATAAAGAACCCGAAGCGCCGAGCAGCGCTGGCCGGCACTGGTGAAAGCGGAAGTAATGGCGTCATCGACAACCTGTTCCGCCAGAGCCGTCGCATCCACGATCATCGCGTTGACGCCGCCGGTCTCCGCGATCAGCGAAACGATGGCGCCGTCTCGATTGGCCAGAGCCCGATTGATCGTGGCGGCAGTCGCAGTGGAGCCCGTGAAGGCAACACCGGCCAATGCCGGATGCTCGAGCGCGACGTTGCCGAACGCGGGACCGTCGGCCGGGGTCAGATGAAGAACGTCAGCCGGTACTCCGGACTCGTGCAGCAGGGAGGTCATGGCATGAGCGACCAGCGGTGTTGCCGGAGCAGGCTTGGCAACCACGCTGTTGCCCGCCATCAGCGCGGCGGTAATCTGTCCGGTGAAGATAGCCAGCGGAAAATTCCAGGGGCTGATGCAAACAAACACGCCCCGTCCGTGCAGCGACAGCAGGTTCCGTTCACCGGTCGGACCATTCAGCTTCTGAGGAGCTCCGAACATCTCCCGGCCGCGAGCCGCGTAGTAGCGGCAGAAATCCACGGCCTCGCGGATTTCCGCAACGGCATCCGGCAGCGTCTTGCCCGCCTCGCGGACCAGCAGACTCAGAAATTGGACCCGCCGGTCCTCGAGAAGGTCCGCGGCGCGATCCAGACACGCCGCCCGCTCGGACGCGGGCAGGGCATCCCACTGCGGCTGCGCCAGCGCGGCCGCAGCCATTGCCTTGTTGATTTCGTCGGCCGTCGCATCTCGCGACATGCCGACGACCTCCCGTGTGTTGGCCGGCGAGACCACCGGGATGTCGGCGTTGCGCGCCGACTTGCCGCCGATGATGGGTCCACCGGTGTAGGTCTGGTTCGCGCGCCGCGCGAGCTCCGCGGTCAGAAGTGTCAGCTCGGCCGGATCGCCCCAATCCGGACCATCGGAATTGCGCCGTTCCGGCGAGTACAGCGCCTGCGGCTCACGGATCCGGGTCCTCGTCTGGGGCTTTTCCGTCACCAGTGCCGAAACCGGATCACGCACGACTTGCTCCACGGGAACCTGGGGATTGAGGAATTGATGCACGAAGGAGGTGTTGGCCCCGTTCTCGAGCAGGCGCCGCACGAGATAGGGCAGCAGATCCTCATGAGTCCCTACGGGCGCGTAGGCGCGAACCGGCGGCAGGTCCGGAACATCCGCTCGCACGGCGTCGAACAGAACTTCGCCCATTCCGTGCAGTCGCTGAAATTCGTATTTCGCCTTGGGCGGAGCGAGCTCCAGCACGGCCCCGACGGTAAATGCATTGTGCGTGGCAAACTGCGGATGGATGACATCGTTGGCCGCGAACAGACGCCGGGCGCAGAACAGATAACTTGCATCCGTCGCGGACTTGGACGTGTACACCGGAAAGCTTGCCAGACCCCGCTCCTGTGCCCGTTTGATCTCGCTGTCCCAGTAAGCTCCCTTGACCAGGCGTACCGTCATACGGCGGCCCGTTGAACGGGCGAGCTGGGCGACCCAGTCAATGACGTGGGGCGCACGGCGGCCGTAAGCCTGCACTGCGAGCCCGAGGCCCTCCCACGCGAGTGTTGCTTCATCGCGGGCCAAGGCCTCGATGATATCGAGCGACAGGTCGAGCCGATCCGCCTCTTCGGCATCCACCGTCATGCCGATCCCGGCGCGTGCCGCCCCGCGGGCCAGCTCCAACATTTTGGGAATCAGGTTTTTCGCGACCCGGTCGCTCTGCATCAGGCTGTAGCGCGGCTCGAGCGCGGACAGCTTGACGGAGATGCTGGATCGTCCGTGCACTGTGCCTGCTGGTTGTCCGGCGAGCGCAGCGATGGCGGCGCCGTAGGATTCGAAGTACCGCTGCGCGTCGGCCTCGGTTCGCGCTCCCTCTCCCAACACGTCGAATGAGCACAGCGCAAGTCCCGGATACGATCTGCCCCGATCGAGCGCGCTTTCAATCGTCTCACCGACAATGAACGCCTCGCCGAGCATCTTCATGGAACGTCGCAGCGCCGACCGTACCACTGGAGCCAGAAGCGGCTTCGCGAACGATGCTGCGGAGAACTCACCGGACAATTCGCCGGTCACATCGGGCAACAGCCGGCTCACTCCACCCAGAAGAGCAAAACCCACTCGCAGAAGCAGCGTGTCCTTGGCAGCCTCCACACTCTCCTGGGATCGTGCTCCATCGCTTCGGACCTCTGCCAACCGTTCCGCGATGAGTTGATCCGCACGCTCGGGGTCGGGTGTGCGCAACAGCGCTTCCGCGAGACTCATCAACGCGCGACCCTGCGCGCTGTCGAGAGGGAATTGCTCCATCAGCGACTCAGCGAAGGGGCGCGGGCGCGTGTCCGCGCGAGCAGCTTCCACCCAATGAGTAGCACGGACCTTCGCGATGGCCAGCTTGTGCTCGAGAGGCTCGAGTCCCTCTCGAAGATCCAGTACGGCGTCCCCCTCAGGACGCAACGTAGCCTCGCTGATTGCGGCGCGAATCGTGCGCAGCAGCTCCAGATCTCGGGAGGCCTTGGTCCGTTCGGCAGCACTGCCAGCCATGGAGGATCGCCTTGGGTTGTCGTTCGCTGTGGAGTCGAATCTTCTCATGATAATGGGGATAACAGAGTATATTTTCTGGTTATTGCGCCATTAGAAGTCGAATTGACTATGAGTGACTCCGCTCGCGGTGACCTCGATCTGGATCGGATCGATCATAAGCTATTGATTCGACTGCAGCAGGACGGCCGGGCCGCCATCTCCCGGCTAGCGCGGGAAGTGAATTTGACTGTCACGCCCACGCTGGAACGGGTGCGGCGCCTGGAGGCGGCTGGCTACATTGAGGGGTATTTCGCACGCCTGAATCCGCGCAAGCTGGGGCTGGGTCTGCTGGCGTACGTCGAGGTATCCCTCGACCGGACCACGCCGGATGCCTTCGAGCGCTTCAAGCAGGTCATGCTGGCCCACGACGAGGTCATGGAGTGCCACATGGTGGCCGGTGGATTCGACTATCTACTGAAGGTCAGGGTGACTGACATGGAGAGCTACCGTCGGTTTCTCGGCGATCGGATCGCCTCGGTACGCGGAGTGCAAACGACTCACACCTACTTCGTCATGGAAGAGGTCAAGTCCACTCACACCATCATGGTCCCTGAATGAGCGCGATCGCTCTCAATAGCGTCGGTCGGTCATCGTTATCGCCCGTGGCCTGAAGATCGCGCCCACACGATCCTCGGTCTTCTCGATGCGCTGCAACTGTGGATACTTCAGTCCCTCGAAGTACGAAATCCGCACCGTCCGGTACCGATCCAGGTTCTTCACCAGCAGCTCGATCGGCTGTTGACTCGTCCGGGCCGCAATCAGCGCGGCCTTGAGCCGCTCCGCGCGGTACTCGCGCCCGTTGACCGCAATCAACGCGGTGCCCATGGTGAGTCCCGCCTCGAACGCAGGACCTCCCCAGCGCACCTCCGTGAGCTGCCCGGTCAACATCGAGACGGCGAATCCGAGCGAGTAGGTGAAATCCACCGCCTTGCGCTGGTCTTCCAGGCTCTTCAGGTAGTCGGACTGCTGCTCGCTGAAAACCAACTTCCAGCCGCCGCGGGCCAGGCCGTCCAGCGGCGCTCCCGGACCGTGGCCGTACAGGCGCTCGTTCAGGTACTTTTCCCAGTCGAAGGGCGCGACCGCCTTCAGGCCCTGGACGATGTCCGCAAACGTGTAGGTCACCGGGCCGGCTGTCGCACCGGCACCGGAACCGGCCGGCGGCGCGAGCCCGAAGAACGGCCGCAGGAAATCATCCAGCGAGCGCTTGTCGTGCGTGAGCTCGCGAATGCGCGTGTCAATATCCAGCCACAGCAGCTCCCCTTCGGTGTAATAGTCCTCGGTGCGCTGCCAGGACAGCCAGGAAAGGGGCCGGCGCGCGGTGATGATGGGTTGCTCGGTGGTGTCCTCGAGATCGCGCCATGTGCGACCAGGCCGGTTGCGGTCGAGGTTGGCCGCGAGACTCGCCCATGCCTGCCGCCCGAAATCCTCCGTCCACAACCCCGAGCGGACCGCCAACACGGATGCCATGTAGTTGGTCAGGCCTTCATACACCCACAACAGTGAATTCTGCATCGGCACGTTGAAATCCGGCGTGGCGAGCCCCGCGGGGCGGCGGTACTTGCCGTTCCACGAATGACTGAGCTCGTGCGCCAGCAGATCGCGGCCGGCGGCCACCTTGTCCCACTCCACGAAGTAACCCAGCGGGCGGCGGTTCTCGCTCGAGCGGTGATGCTCGAGGCCGATGTCACCAAAGTGATCGCTGAGCGCGAGCAGGAACTCGTAGCGATCGAAATGTGGCGGACCCAACATCGCGTACGACTCGAGTACCAGCCGATGATGCGCCACGAGTTGATGCTGGCGCACCTCGAGAACCTCGGGAGAGTCGCCGAACACGTTCAGGTGAACGGGGATGCGCGCACCGGGATCCAGGTCCAGGCGGCGGAAGTAGCGCCCGGCGAACACCGGCGAGTCGACGAGCATTTCCAGGGAGGTCGTCTTGAAGCGAACCGAGCCGCGCTGCCGGCTCTCCACGTCCAGGGCACCGGCGAATTCCCAACCGTCCGGCAAGCTGATCGACGGCGCGATGTTGATCCGGCTCACATGGAAGCCGGCCGGGTACAACACGACCGTGTTCCACTGAAGGCCGAGCATGTCGGGGGTCACCACGGTTCGCCCCTGCTCCCGCACCATCGGCGAGGCGAACTCGAACTCCAGGTCCAGCCGGCTCGCGCCCACCGGAACCTGCAGGTGGAATGCGTACACGTTGAGCGGATCGCGAATCCACTCGACCGGGCGGCCGCCACTGCTGATGAGGAGACCGGCGAGGGCGTCGATCGGTCCGCGGGGCGCGTGATTTCCCGGCAACCACTCCGGATACAACAAGGTGAGAGGTCCCGGCTTCACCGGTATGCTCTCGTGGACGGCGAGAATGCGGCGATCAACGTCCGTCAGATCGACCTTGAGAGTGATTGTCCCCGGGTATGCGATGTCCTGCGCCGGCGGGATGTGCGAGCCACCGGAAATGTTCCCCGGACCCCCGTCCGGTCCACCATCCGCGGCCGCTTCCGGTACGCCACTCTGAGAAGTATCCGGGGAGCTGACAGTCCCGGCCTCTGCCGACGCGGGTGCACTCGAAGGCGCAGCCCCCTTTCCCTCTTCCTGTGCCTGTGCGACTGACAGCAGCAAGGCAACCGCGGCAAGCACCGCGAGCACGGAACGCATCTGAGCCCCCTTGATCCGCGCGCTCTACTTGCGTAGAACTTCGGCGACCGCCTGAGCGAAATACTCGAGATTGTCCGCCCGCAAGCCCGCGATGTTGATACGGCTGTCGTCCGTCATGTAGACATGGTGCTGCTCGCGAAGCGCATGCACCTGCGGAACATCTACGCCCAGGAACGAGAACATCCCGCGTTGACGGGCGATGAATCCAAAGTCTCGCTGGGGACAGGACCTGGCAAGCTGCTTCACCAGCTCGTGACGCAGGCCCGTGATCCGCTTGCGCATGGCACCCACCTCGTCGACCCACTGCTCGCGCAGCGTGGCGTCGGCGAGGATCTCGTGAACGATCGCCGCGCCATGATCCGGGGGCATCGAATAGATGCTGCGCGCGATTCGAATGAGCTGACTCAGCGACGCATCCCCGCTGCGGGTGGAGTCGCTGATGACATGCAAACAGCCGGTTCGCTCCCGGTACAAACCGAAGTTCTTCGAGCACGACACCGCAATCGCGACCTCCGGGAGCTCGGTGCAGAACAATCGGATACCGTAGGCATCCTCGGCTAAGCCGTTGCCGAGGCCCTGATAGGCGATATCCATGAACGGCATGAGCGACCTTCGCTTGAAGACCTCCAACAGCTCCCGCCATTGCGCCTCGCTCAGATCCGCGCCGGTCGGGTTGTGGCAGGACGCATGCAGCAGCACCACCGATCGCGGAGGCAGGCGATCGAGGTAGCTCGCCATGGCTTCGAAGCTCACGCCACCCGTCGCCGTGTCGTAGTAGGGATAGCGTTCCAGCTTGAGCCCGCAGCCCGTCACCAGGGGCACGTGATTGGCCCACGTGGGCGTGCTGACATGAACGACGGTTTCGGGCTGGGCGGCCCGGAACAGCTCAGCGCCCAAGCGCAGTGCGCCACAGCCACCTGGAGCCTGGATCGAACGCACCCGGTCCGCGACCAGGACGGGGTGACTCTCGCCGAGAACGAGTCGCGCCATGTCCTGATTGAAGGCTGCGTTACCGGCCGGCGCCACATACGTCTTGGAGACCTGGCGACTCATAACGCGCTGCTCAGCCTCGCGAACGGACTGCAGCACGGGGGTGTCTCCCCGGTCGTCACGATAGACCCCTACGCCCAGATCGACCTTGCGCGAATCGGTGTCCGCTCTATACAGAACCATCAGGCCAAGGATCGGGTCGGTCGGCAAGCGCTCCAGACGCTCGAGCATCGCAGATCTCCACCAGGCAGCGGGGGCTGGCCAGTGTAGCAGCCCGGCGCAGGCGAGACCGCGGACGGAAATTGCAGCCCCGCGGCTTATGCGGTCTGCAGCGCTCGCGTACCGGACAGGCGATGGCTTGGGGTTTGAATGCCCAGCTCGCCCTCCAGATTACCTGCCGGGCAGAACGCGACCCCGGTCTCAGGTTCGACCACCGGCGTGACCGAGCCGCATTTCCCGCAGAACGTGCGCTTGCCGTAGCTCGAGGATTGAT
>Ga0335076_10006968_pt1 | contig 11391 bp, 9 predicted proteins | sample Lox_Sample_25_FD_206717 | JGI IMG/M metagenome (GOLD analysis project Ga0335076, IMG submission 206717) | Soil microbial communities from Loxahatchee National Wildlife Refuge, Florida, United States - Lox_Sample_2.5 | ecosystem: Environmental > Terrestrial > Soil > Wetlands | place: USA: Florida... | reverse complement strand
CGTCAGCGGTGTCCCGGCGCCGGGGACCAGCCTCCCGAAGCCAGCGAAGCGCCCGCGAGGGAGGCCAGAAAAGTCAGCGAAGCGCCCGCGAGGGAGGCCAGAAGACGCGAGGGAGGCCAGCAGATGAGCGGGCCGCAGGCGCCGGGCCGAACGCCGCGTCAGCGGTGTCCCGGCGCCGGGGACCAGCCTCCCGAAGCCAGCGAAGCGCCCGCGAGGGAGGCCAGAAGATGAGCGGGCCGCTGGTCCTGGGCATCGAGACCTCCTGCGACGAGACCGGTGCCGGGCTGGTGCGCGGCCACGAGCTGCTGGCGGACGCGATCGCGTCCAGCGTGGAGCAGCACGCCCGGTTCGGCGGGGTGGTGCCCGAGGTCGCCAGCCGGGCCCACCTGGAGGCGATGGTGCCGGCCGTCGACCGCGCGCTGGCCACCGCCGGGGTACGGCTCGGGCAGGTGGACGCGATCGCGGTGACCGCGGGGCCGGGCCTGGCCGGCGCGCTGCAGGTCGGCGTGTGCGCGGCGAAGGCGTACGCGCTGGCCCTGGGCAAGCCGCTGTACGCGGTCAACCACCTTGCCGCGCACATCGCCGTCGACCAGCTGGAGCATGGCCCGCTGCCCAGGCCGGTGGTGGCGCTGCTGGTATCGGGTGGGCACTCCTCGCTGCTGCTGGTGCCTGACGTGGCGGGCGAGGTGCTGCCGCTGGGGGCGACCATCGACGACGCGGCGGGTGAGGCTTACGACAAGGTGGCGCGGCTGCTGGGGATGGGCTTTCCCGGCGGGCCGCCGATCGACGCGGCCGCCCGGGCGGGGGACGGCGCCGCCATCGCGTTCCCGCGCGGGAAGTACCGCGACGCCACCTTTGATTTTTCCTTCTCCGGCCTGAAGACCTCGGTCGCGCGGTGGGTGGAGGCCCGCCAGCAGGCCGGGCTCGCGGTGCCGGTGGCCGACGTCGCGGCCTCGTTCCAGGAGGCGGTCGCCGACGTGCTGACCCGCAAGGCGGTCGGTGCCTGCCAGGCGCATGACGTCAGGGACCTGGTCATCGGCGGTGGGGTGGCGGCCAACTCGCGGCTGCGGGCGCTGGCGGCGGAGCGCTGCGAGGCGGCCGGGATCAGGCTCCGGGTACCCCGGGCCGGGCTGTGCACCGACAACGGCGCGATGGTCGCGGCGCTCGGCGCCGAGCTGGTGGCGCGGGGCGCGCCCGCCTCCCCGCTGGACGCGCCCGCGGACTCCTCGCTGCCGGTGACCACCGTCCTGGTGGCCTGACACACTGGCTATCAGCCGACGGTGGCGGGAGCCCGAGTTGACGGGGCCACGTCGCGGCGATACTGTTCGGAACTGGCACTCACTAAGGTAGAGTGCTAATGCGACGAGGCTGGTCTGGCACCCGCGACGACAGGCCGCCGCGGTCGCCCTCTCTATGTTCATTTGTCAGCCCGCCTTTCCGGAGGGGGAGGTCAGATCGTGACGACCGCCACCAAAGTTGTTCTCAAACCACTCGAAGACCGCATCGTTGTCCGCACGCTCGAGGCCGAACAGACCACCGCGTCAGGCCTGGTGATCCCGGACACCGCCAAGGAGAAGCCCCAGGAGGGCGAAGTCCTGGCGGTGGGCCCGGGCCGCTTTGATGACGCCGGGGCCAAGCGCGTGCCGATGGACGTCAAGGTCGGCGACGTGGTGCTGTACAGCAAGTACGGCGGCACGGAGGTCAAGTACCACGGCGAGGAGTACCTGGTGCTCTCCGCCCGCGACGTGCTCGCCATCATCGAGAAGTAACCACACAAAGATCCAGGCGGCGCGGTCGGCGTCCCGCGAGGGAACCTGCCGCTCTGGTGCCACACCGCCCCGGGCGCCGCAGCGGCGCCCGGGGCGGTGGCACGAGAACCCGCGCGCCGCGCCGGTCTGCCAAGACGTAACCAGAGGTGATCATGGCCAAGATGCTGGAGTTCGACGAGGAGGCACGGCGCGCGCTTGAGCGCGGCGTGAACAGGCTTGCGGACGCCGTGAAGGTGACGCTGGGGCCGCGCGGCCGCAACGTCGTCATCGACAAGAAGTGGGGCGCTCCCACGATCACGAACGACGGGGTCACCGTCGCCCGTGAGGTGGAGCTCGAGGACCCGTACGAGAACCTTGGCGCGCAGCTCGCCAAGGAGGTGGCCACCAAGACCAACGACGTCGCGGGTGACGGCACCACCACGGCGACCGTGCTCGCGCAGGCGATGGTCCATGAGGGACGGCGCAGCGTGACCGCCGGGGCGAACCCGATCGCGCTCAAGCGGGGCATCGACGCCGCCGCGGCCGCGGTGTCGGACCTGCTGCTCAAGGCCGCCCGCGAGGTGGGTGAGCAGAAGGACATCGCGCACGTGGCGACGGTCTCGGCGCAGGACAGCCAGATCGGCGACGTGATCGCGGAGGCCTTCGACAAGGTCGGCAAGGACGGTGTCATCACCGTCGAGGAGTCGCCGGTCATGGGGCTCGAGCTCGAGTTCACCGAGGGCATGCAGTTCGACAAGGGCTACATCTCGCCCTACTTCATCACCGACCAGGACCGGATGGAGGCCGTGCTGGAGGACGCCTACGTGCTCCTGCACGCCGCCAAGATCTCCTCGATGGCCGACTTCCTGCCGCTGCTCGAGCAGATCGCGCAGGCCAAGAAGCCGTTGCTGGTGGTCGCCGAGGACGTCGAGGGCGAGGCGCTGTCGACCCTGGTCGTGAACAGGATCCGCGGGCTGCTGTCGGTCGTCGCGGTCAAGGCGCCCGGGTTCGGCGACCGGCGCAAGGCCATGCTCGCCGACATGGCGATCCTCACCGGCGGCGAGGTGGTCAGCGAGGAACTCGGGCTCAAGCTTGAGCTGACCGGGCTCGACAAGCTGGGCAAGGCCCGCCGCATCGTGGTCACCAAGGACACCACCACGATCGTGGACGGGGCCGGCGACAGCGGCGCGATCGCGGACCGGGTCCGGCAGCTGCGGGCCGAGATCGAGGACACCGACTCCGACTGGGACCGGGAGAAGCTGCAGGAGCGCGTGGCCAAGCTCTCCGGTGGCGTGGCTGTGCTGCGGGTCGGCGCCGCGACCGAGGTCGAGCTGAAGGAGAAGAAGCACCGGCTGGAGGACGCGATCTCGGCGACCCGCGCGGCGATCGAGGAGGGTATCGTCGCCGGCGGCGGCAGCGCCCTCGTGCACACCGCCGCCGAGCTCGGCGATCTCGGCAAGACCGGGGACGAGGCGACCGGTGTCGCCGTCGTCCGCACCGCGCTGAACGCCCCCTGCCGCTGGATCGCCGAGAACGCGGGCGAGGAGGGCTCCGTGGTGGTCGCGAAGGTGGCCGGGCTCGACCGTGGCCAGGGCTTCAACGCGGCCACGCTGTCCTACGGCGACCTGATGAAGCAGGGCGTGATCGATCCGGTCAAGGTGACCCGCTCCGCGGTCCAGAACGCGGCCTCGATCGCCGGCATGCTGCTCACCACCGAGGCACTCGTGGCCGACAAGCCCGAGAAGGAGGCCCCGGCGAACGGCCACGGGCACGGGCACAGCCACCCGCACTGACCAGGACGGGATGGGGTGAAGGCGCCGCTCCGTGGGAATCATGGTGTCGTGACGGAGCGGTGCTTCACCCGGCCCGGCCCGGCCATTACCCCCAGGACCGGCGCGGCCCGCGCGGCCGCCAGCAGCCGGGCCGACGGAGCTGGGCTCCGCGATCTCACCAGCCGGGCCGCGCGCGGCCAGCCAGCCGCGATCGAGTCACTGCTGGAGCACATCCGGCCGATGATCGTCCGGTACTGCCGGGCCCGGCTGGGGCGGGCCGCCGGCCACTACCACGTCGCGGACGATGTGGCGCAGGAGGTGTGCATAGCCGTCCTGTCCGCGCTGCCCCGTTACCGGGACATGGGGCGGCCTTTCGCGTCCTTCGTGTTCGGCATCGCCTCGCACAAGGTGGCGGACGCCATGCGCAGCGCCGCGAGGCTGGCGGTGCCCACCGAGGACCTGCCGGACGGGCCCGATGAGCAGCCAGGGCCGGAGGAGACCGTGGTGGCCTACCTTGAGGCGCAGCGGGCCAGGGCGCTGCTCGCGCGGCTGCCGGGCCACCTCCGCGAGCTGGTGATACTGCGGGTCGTGACGGGGCTGTCGGCCGAGGAGACCGGCAATATGCTCGGCATGTCGGCGGGCGCGGTCCGCGTCGCCCAGCACCGGGCACTGGCCAGGCTCCGGGCGCTGGCGGTCGAGGAATCGATCGCCTGACCCGACAATGGGTTCATGGTCGAGGTGGACCCGGCCCGGTTCGAGGAGATGGTCGCCACCGCCCTCGACAGCCTGCCCGAGCAGCTGGGACGCTTGATGAGCAATGTGGCGGTCACGGTCCAGCACGGGCCCGGCCCGGCCGGCCTGCTCGGGCTCTATGAGGGAATCCCGCTGACCAGCCGGACGACCGGCTATGGCGGGGTGCTGCCGGACCGGATCACCATCTACCGGCTGGCGATCTGCGCCGTCTGCCAGTCCGAGGACGAGGTGGTCGACCAGGTGCGGCGCACGGTCGTGCACGAGGTCGGCCACCACTTCGGCATCAGCGACGACCGCCTCCACGAGCTCGGCTGGTGAGCCGTCCTTCCGCGCGGGGCACCAGGCGCGGGCGTTGCCATCGCGTGGGGCGCGGGCCGGCGCCGCGGCTTGTCAATAGACTGGCTTACCTGGACTCCTCGCGCGGAAGGTGCCATGACTGACGAGACCAAGTTCGGTCCCCCCGCGCTGACCTTTGACGACGTGCTGCTCCTGCCCGCCCATTCGGGGATCCTGCCGGGGGACGCGGACACGGCCGCCAGGCTCAGCCGCCATATCACGCTGCGGCTGCCGCTCGTCTCCTCCGCCATGGACACGGTGACCGAGGCCCGGATGGCGGTCGCCATGGCCCGTCAGGGCGGGGTCGGCGTCCTGCACCGCAACCTCTCGGTCGAGGACCAGGCGTACCAGGTCGACATGGTCAAGCGCTCCGAGGCCGGCATGATCACCAACCCGGTGACCTGCGGCCCGGACGCCACCGTGGCCGAGGTGGAGGCGCTGTGCGCCCGGTACCGCATCTCCGGTGTGCCGGTGACCGGCGACGACGGCGTGCTGCTCGGCATCGTGACCAACCGCGACATCCGTTTCGAGGCCGATCACAGCCGCCCGGTCACGGCCGTGATGACCGCGATGCCGCTGGTGACCGCGCCGGTCGGGGTGGCCAGGGAGATCGCGCTCGACCTGCTACGGCGGCACAAGGTGGAGAAACTGCCGCTGATCGACGAGGCGGGCAGGCTGTCCGGCCTGATCACCGTCAAGGACTTCACCAAGAGCGAGAAGTTCCCCAGCGCCACCAAGGACGCCGCGGGGCGGCTGGTGGTCGGGGCGGCCATCGGGGTCGGCGAGGACGCCAAGCACCGGGCCCAGGCGCTGATCGACGCGGGCGCCGACTTCCTGGTGGTGGACACCGCGCACGGCCACGCCCAGGCGGTCATCGACATGGTGGCCCAGGTGAAGGCGAACAGCCGGGTGGACGTGATCGGCGGCAACGTGGCCACCCGGGCTGGCGCGCAGGCGCTGATCGACGCGGGCGCCGACGGTGTCAAGGTCGGGGTGGGGCCCGGCTCGATCTGCACCACCAGGGTGGTGGCCGGCGTCGGCGTGCCGCAGGTGACCGCGATCTTCGAGGCCGCGCAGGCGGCCCGCCCGGCGGGGGTGCCGGTGATCGGGGACGGCGGGCTGCAGCACTCCGGCGACATCGCCAAGGCGATCGCGGCCGGCGCCGACACGGTCATGCTCGGCAGCCTGCTCGCGGGCTGCGAGGAGGCGCCCGGCGAGATCGTGTTCATCAACGGCAAGCAGTACAAGCAGTACCGCGGCATGGGGTCGCTGGGGGCGATGCGCGGCCGGTCCTTCTCCAAGGACCGGTACTTCCAGGACGACGTGCTGCGCGAGGACAAGCTGGTCCCGCAGGGCGTGGAGGGCCAGGTGCCCTACCGCGGCCCGCTGGCGTCCGTCGCCGACCAGCTCATCGGCGGGCTGCGGGCGGCCATGGGCTACTGCGGCACCCGGACCATCGGCGAGCTGCAGCAGGCGCGGTTCATCCAGATCACCGCGGCCGGCCTGACCGAGAGCCACCCGCACGACATCCAGCTGACCACCGAGGCGCCCAACTACTCCCGGCGGCTGCCATGACCGTCGAGATCGGCCGGGGCAAGAGCGGCCGCCGCGCCTACAACCTGGACGAGATCGGGATCGTGCCGTCCCGCCGCACCCGCGACCCGGAGGAGGTCTCGACCGCTTGGCAGATCGACGCCTACCGGTTCGAGCTGCCGCTGGTGGTCTCCCCGATGGACAGCGTGGTCTCGCCGGCCACCGCGGTGGCGATCGGCCGCCTCGGCGGGCTGGCCGTGCTCGACCTGGAAGGCCTGTGGACCCGCTACCCCGACCCCGAGCCGCTGCTGGCCGAGGTCGCCGAGCTGGACGAGGAGGCGGCCACCCGGCGGCTGCAGGAGATCTACTCCGAGCCGATCAAGGAAGAGCTCATCGGCCGCCGGATCGAGGAGATCCGGGCGGCGGGGGTGACCACCGCGGCCCGGCTCTCGCCGCAGCGCACGGTCCGCTACTACAAGACCGTGGTGGATGCGGGCGTGGACATCTTTGTCATCCGCGGTACCACCGTGTCCGCCGAGCACGTCTCCGGCCAGGCCGAGCCGCTCAACCTCAAGCAGTTCATCTACGAGCTGGACGTGCCGGTGATCGTCGGCGGCTGCGCCACCTACACGGCGGCGCTGCACCTGATGCGGACCGGCGCCGCCGGGGTGCTGGTCGGTTTCGGCGGCGGGTCAGGGCACACCACCGCCACCGTGCTCGGGGTGGCGGTGCCGATGGCCACCGCCATCGCCGACGTGGCCGCCGCCAGGCGCGAGTACCTCGACGAGTCCGGCGGCCGGTACGTGCACGTGATCGCGGACGGCGGGATGACCCGCAGTGGCGACCTGGCCAAGGCGCTCGCGTGCGGGGCGGACGCGGTGATGGCCGGCTCGCCGTTCGCCCGCGCCGCGCAGGCGCCCGGCCGGGGCTACCACTGGGGGAGCGAGGCACATCACCCCGACCTGCCGCGGGGGGCGCGGGTCAGGGTCGGCACCATCGGCACCCTGGAGCAGATCCTGCACGGCCCCTCCACCGTCGCCGACGGCCTGCTGAACCTGGTCGGCGCGCTCCGCCGTACCATGGCCACCTCTGGCTACTCTGATCTCAAGGAGTTCCAGCGTGTGGAGGTGGTGGTCACGTCCAGCGTGCCGCCGAGACGATGACGAGCGGGGCTGGCGTCCGGCCGGGGCCGGCCGGGTGGGCGGATGCGGCGAGGCTGGATCCGGGTGCCAGGTCGGCCGCGCTCGCCGCGCTCGCCGGGACCGAGCTCCAGGTGCTGGTCGTGGGCGGCGGGGTGGTCGGCGCGGGGGTGGCGCTTGACGCCGTGACCCGCGGGCTGACGGTCGGGCTGGTAGAGGCGCGCGACTTCGCCGCCGGCACCTCGTCCCGGTCGAGCAAGCTCATCCACGGCGGCCTGCGCTACCTGGAGCAGCTCAACTTCGGCCTGGTCCGGGAGGCGCTGGCCGAACGGTCGCTGCTGCTCGGCGTGATCGCGCCGCACCTGGTCCGGCCCGTGCCCTTCCTGTTCCCGCTCACCCACCGCCTCTGGGAGCGGGCCTACGTCGGCGCCGGGGTGAGCGTCTACGACGCGCTCAGCCTCTCGTTCGGGCACACCAGGGGGCTGCCGGGCCACCATCAGCTGTCGCGCCGCGCCGCGCTCAAGGTCGCACCCGCGCTCAAGCGCTCGGCCATCACCGGCGCCATCGCCTACTGGGACGCCCAGGTGGACGACGCCCGTTACGTGCTCACGCTGGTCCGGACCGCGGCGGGCTACGGCGCGCAGGTGGCGTCACGGGTCCAGGTGCGGGGGCTGCTCCGGGAAGGAGAGCGGGTCACCGGGGTCCGCGCGGTGGACCTGGAGACCGGTGACGAGATCGAGATCCGGGCCCAGCAGGTGGTCAACGCGACCGGGGTGTGGACCGATGACATCCTGGTCGTGCCCAAGGACCGTATCCACTCCTCGACCGGGATCATCACGCGGACCGCGGACAGCGTGCTGTTCATCATCCCCTGGGGGCGGTACTGGATCATCGGCACCACCGACACCGACTGGGTGGGCAGCAAGCCGGAGCCGGCCGCCAGCCGGGCCGACATCGACTACCTCATCGACCAGGCGAACCGGGTGCTCAAGACCCCGCTGGCCCGCGACGACGTCGTCGGCGTGTACACGGGGCTGCGGCCGCTGCTGGCGGGGGAGTCGGAGTCCTCCTCCCGGCTGTCCCGCGAGCACGTGGTCGCCCAGCCGGTGCCGGGCCTGGTGCTGGTCGCGGGTGGCAAGTACACCACGTACCGGCTGATGGCACGGGACGCGGTGGACGCGGTGGTGCACGCGCTGGACTGGCGCGCGCCGCCGTCGTGCACCGACCGGGTGCCGCTGGCCGGGGCGGACGGGTACCTGGCGCTGTGGAACGCCCGGCACCGGCTGGCGCTGTCGTCGGGCCTGCACGTGGCCCGGATCGAGCACCTGCTGCGCCGGTACGGCTCCCTGACCCCGGAGCTGCTGGCCCTGGTGGAGGCCGATCCGGGGCTTGGCAGGCCGGTGACCGGCGCGGACGACTACCTGCGGGCCGAGATCGTCTACGCCGCGTCCCATGAGGGCGCCCGTCACCTCGACGACGTGCTCGGCCGCCGCACGCACATCGCGATCGAGACACCTGACCGCGGGATGGCGGCGCTGGAGGAGATCACCGGCCTGATCGCGGGGCCGCTGCGCTGGAGCACCCGCCAGGCGGCCAGGGAGGCCGAGCACTACCGGGCCGGGGTCACGGCCGAACGGGCCTCGCAGGAAGCCGGGACCGACGCCGACGCCGACGCGATCAGGGGGACCGTGCCCGACATCGTGCCGGTGCTCGGCGCCGGTGAGGCGAGCGGCAACGGCGCCCGGCGCCGGGGCGGCGGCGTCGCCGGGGTACGGGGCCGCAGCCACTAGACTGCGGCCATGTCCAGGCCACGCGTGTTCTCCGGCATCCAGCCGACCGCCGACTCCTTCCATCTGGGTAACTATCTCGGCGCCGTGCGCCAGTGGGTGCAGATGCAGGAGACCCACGACGCGGTCTACTGCGTGGTGGACATGCACGCGCTCACGCTGCCGTGGGAACCGGCGCTGCTCCGGCGCCGGACCCGGATCGCGGTCGCGCAGCTGTTCGCGGCCGGCATCGACCCCGAGCGCAGCATCGTGTTCGTCCAGAGCCACGTGCCCGAGCACGCCGAGCTTGCCTGGGTGCTCGGCTGCCTGACCGGGTACGGCGAGGCCAGCCGGATGACCCAGTTCAAGGACAAGGCGGCCAAGGGCGGGGCCGCGCAGTCCAGCGTGGGGCTGTTCACCTATCCCATCCTGCAGGCCGCCGACATCCTGCTCTACCACACCGATCAGGTGCCGGTCGGGGAGGACCAGCGCCAGCACCTGGAGCTGAGCCGGGACCTGGCGATCCGGTTCAACCACCGGTTCGGGCCGACCTTCACCGTGCCGGCCGCCTACATCCTGCCCGGCGTCGCCAAGATCACCGACCTGCAGGACCCGGCGGCCAAGATGAGCAAGTCGTCATCGTCCCCGCAGGGCATCGTCGACCTGCTGGACGAGCCGGACGCGATCCGCCGCAAGATCTCGCGCGCGGTCACCGACGCCGGCGCGGGTATCCAGGCCGACGAAGCGGGCAAGCCGGGCATCACCAACCTGCTGCGGATCTACTCGGCCCTGACCGGTGAGAGCGTCGCTGAGCTGGAGTCCCGTTACGCCGGTGCGGGCTATGGGCAGTTCAAGAAGGACCTGGCCGAGGTCGTCGTCGGCGCCTTCGCGCCGATCCGCGAGCGGACCGAGAAGATGCTGGCCGACGAGGCGGAGCTGGACCGGCTGCTGGCGCATGGCGCCGCCCGGGCCGAGTCGATCGCCCGCCCCACCATGGCCCAGGTCCGCGACCGGGTGGGCTTCCTGCCCGCGAGCGCGCCCACTGATCTGCGGCGGTACTGAGCCGCGGCGGCGGTCAGCCGCCGGGTGGGCCGGGCTGGTTCCCCGCCCGGCGCCGCCGCCTGCCGGCCAGCAGGACCACCACGGCGACGCCCGTGGCGAGCAGCAGCGTGCCCAGGGCGGCGGCGAGCGGGACGCCCGGCAGCCCGGGTCCCGGTGGCCGGGCCAGCTGGTGGCTGCTGGCGGTGGGCCGGGCGCTGGCGGCCCGGTGGCGGGCGGTCACCGCGGGCAGCGGGCTGACCAGATGCCCGATCGGCCTGACCTTCCCATCCATGGCGAAACCCCAGGTCAGCAGGCGCTCCGCGGAGGCCTGCTCGGTCAGCGGGCGGCAGTGGAGGATGGTCACCACCAGGGTGGTGTGCCCCCGCCTGGCCCAGCCGATGTACGTCGCCCCGGCCGCCGTGGTCCAGCCGATCTTGCCGCCAAGGTCGCCCCGGAACGCGCCCATCAAGGTGTTCTGGGTGTACAGGGTGATCCTGCGGTTGTGGTGGTGCCGGGTGGGGTGCGGCCGGAGCGGGAACCGGAAGACGCGCAGCGTCTCGTCGTGCATGAACGCGGGGACGGCCAGCGCGGCGCGGGCGAACAGCGCCTCGTCGTACGCTGACACGTGCTGGCCCCGGGCGTCGAGGCCGTTCGGGGTGACGGCCACCGTGTCGTCGGCCTGCAGGTGATGGGCCTCGGCGTTGATCATCGCCATGCCCCTGGCGTAGGACCCGGCCGCCTGGGCGAGCGCGACCGCCGCGTCGTTGGCGGAGATCATCAGCAGCGCCTTGAACAGGTCCGAGACCCGGTAGGGATCGCCCGCGATCAGCCCGACCTTGCTCGGCACGGCGATCGCGGCGCGGTGCGAGGCGATCACCGTCGCGTCCGGGTTGAGCGCTGGCATCAGCGTGATCGCGGTCAGCACCTTCAGGGTGCTGGCCGGGCGGTACCAGCCGTGCGGGTCCTTGGCGGCCAGCACCTGGCCGGTGCCCGCGTCGGCGACGACGTAGGCGGAGGCCGGCACCTTCGGCAGGCGCAGCCCGCCGCGGGGCGGGTAGTTGACGATCATGCCCTGACCGGCCAGCTGCGAGCCGCCGACCGGGGCCAGCGGCACCATCCGCTGGCGGCCGCCAGGGGCCGCCTGCAGGCCGCCGCCCGGCGCCACGTGCGGGCTGCGGGGCGGTGCCAGCGGCGGGGGACCGAGCCGTCCCTGCAGCCCGCCGAACCCGGCGCCCTTGTGCCCCGCCCCCTGGCCCGCTGCGGATCGCGCCCGCGCGATGCTGGCCGCACCGGTGCTGGCGTG
>Ga0335076_10006966_pt1 | contig 11392 bp, 8 predicted proteins | sample Lox_Sample_25_FD_206717 | JGI IMG/M metagenome (GOLD analysis project Ga0335076, IMG submission 206717) | Soil microbial communities from Loxahatchee National Wildlife Refuge, Florida, United States - Lox_Sample_2.5 | ecosystem: Environmental > Terrestrial > Soil > Wetlands | place: USA: Florida... | reverse complement strand
ACTACAACGTCATCTATGCCTACAGCGAGGAACAGGTGGGGATCGAGGCGGGCAAGCTCGCGGTTCGGCTCGTCAACCACCTGGTCAAGCCCGAGGAGGGCTTCGACTTCGCGAAATCGCTGGAGGAGCTGATCCGGCTCGCCGAGCATCGCGCGTTCGGACCGTCGACACAGGCGATCGTCGACGAGGCGACCCAGCGCGACATCCCGTGGATGCGCCTGAACGAGGCGTCGCTCGTGCAGCTCGGACAGGGGAGATACCAGAAGCGCATACGCGCCACGATGACCTCCAGCACCTCCGCGCTGGCCGTGGACATCGCCGGCGACAAGAAGCTGACGACGAGGCTGTTGGCGGCCGCGGGGCTGCCGGTTCCCCGTGGTCAGGTCGTGCGAACAGAGGACGAGGCCGTCGACTGGGCCCGGCGGATCGGCTTTCCCGTGGTCACCAAGCCGCTCGACGGCAACCACGGGCGCGGCGTGGGGCTCGACCTCCGCGACGCGAAAGCGGTGAAGGCCGGGTTCCGCCGGGCGAAGAGCGAATCTCGGCGCGGCGCCGTCGTCGTCGAGTCGTTCGTCGAGGGCAGCGACTACCGGGTCCTGGTGGTCGGCGGGAAGATGGTCGCGGTCGCCGAACGCGTGCCCGCCCACGTGCTCGGCGACGGCACGCACACCGTGACCGAGCTGGTCGAGATCGCCAACGCCGACCCGCGCCGGGGGATCGGACACGAGAAGGTCCTCACCCGCATCAGGATCGACCAGCTCGCGGAGGACCTGGTCCGCGCGCAGGGCTTCGAGATGGGCGACGTGCCGCCCAGGGACGCCATGGTGAAGCTCGCGGAGACCGGGAACATGTCGACGGGCGGCATCTCGATCGACCGCACGTGGGACGCGCACGAGGAGAACGTCGAGGTCGCCGAGGAGGCCGCCCAGGTGGTCGGCCTCGACGTCGCGGGGATCGACTTCATCACTCCCGACATCTCGAAGCCGGTTCGCGAGACGGGCGGCGCGATCGTCGAAGTCAACGCCGCCCCCGGATTCCGCATGCACACGCACCCCACCGAAGGCGAGCCGCAGTACGTCGCCCGCCCGGTGATCGACCTCCTGTTCCCCCCGGGGACGCCGTCGCGCATCCCGATCGTGGCGGTCACGGGCTCCAACGGGAAGACGACGACCACACGGATGATCGCGCACATCTTCAAGGGAATGGGGCACCACGTCGGGCTGACCTCCACCGACGGCATCTACATCGACGAGCGCCTGGTGCTGCGGGCCGACGCGAGCGGCCCGAAGTCCGCGCAGATGGTGCTGCAGAACCCCCGCGTCGACCTCGCGGTCTTCGAGGTCGCCCGCGGCGGCATCCTGCGCGAAGGGCTGGGCTACGGGCGCAACGACGTCGCCGTCGTGCTGAACGTGACGGGCGACCACCTGGGCCTCAAGGACGTGCACTCGATGAAGCAACTCGCGGCCGTCAAGCGCGTGATCGTCGAAGCGGTTCCCCGGACCGGCACGGCCGTGTTGAACGCCGACGACCCGCTGGTCGTCGACATGCGCAAGCACTGTTCGGGCTCGGTCATCCTCTTCTCGATGGATCCGGAGAACGAGCTCGTCGAGCGATGGGTTCGCCGCGGGCGCAGGGCGATCATGCTCCAGAAGGGCGACCTCGGCGAGATGATGGTCATCCGCGAGGGCCGGCGGACCATGCCGATCGCGTGGGTGCACCAGCTTCCGGCCACGTTCGAGGGCAGGGCACGCATGATGGTGCAGAACGCCCTCGCGGCGGCGGCCGGCGCGCACGCGGGCGGCGCGCATCTGCACGACATCCGCCAGGGGCTGCGATCGTTCAGCACGTCGATCTACCAGGCGCCGGGACGCCTGAACGTCTTCGAGCTCGACGGCGTGAAGGTGATCGTCGACTACGCGCACAACGCACACGGGCTTCGAACGGTCGGCGACTTCGTCGAGCGCATGACCTCCACACCCCCGCCCACCGCGCCCGGCGCGCCGACGTGGTCGGCCAACCTGCGCGTCGCCGTGATCGCGACGCCGGGCGACCGGCGTGAGGAGGACATGCGCGAGCTCGGACGCGTCGCCGCGCGCTACTTCGACGAGGTGATCATCCGTGAGGACGCGAACCTCCGCGGCCGGCAGCCGGGCGAGACCGCCGAGCACGTGATGGAGGGAGTCCACCAGGCGATGACCACGGGCGCGCGGGTCGGTCACGCCGAGATCGTGCTCGACGACATGGAGGCCACCCGCCGCGCGCTCGACCGGAGCCGTCCGGGCGACGTCGTGGTGCTGTGCGTCGACTACGCCACCGAGATCTGGAAGGAACTGGAGCGCAGGCGGTCGCTGGCGCAGCCCCGGGTGCTGCTGGAAGCCGAGGGCAACGGGCACCGCGAGTCGACCGGGGGCGACCCCGACCTGATCGGTCTCAGCGCGGGACCCTAGCCGGCGCAGGCGCCGCACGCGTGGCCCTCGCTCGCGCTCGCGGGGGGACGGACCTGGCCCGCCGTACCAACCGTCGAACCTCGCCGGGCGTTGGCCGGCCGGCCCCGATCTCATCCAGCAGCGCGAAGATCTCCGGACGCTGCGACAGCGCCGTCACCGCGACGACGTCGCCCCGGCCCGAGGACTCCAGCATCGACCGCAGCGCCGCGACCTCGTCGGGATAGACCGGGACCTCGGTCGCGCCGCCGTCGACGCAACCGGCGCGAAGCCGTTCCACGATGTCCTCGGCTTCCCGGCCGCGAAGGTACCTGCGCAGCTCCGCGATCCCGACATGGTCCGCGCCCCGGCCGGCGACGTAGCCGAGCGCGTGCAGGATGTCGTCCGATCGATCGCCGGCCGTCCCGAACGCGATCCAGATGTCGGAGCCCGACGGGCGAAGGCCGGCGCACACCTGCATCAAGCCGTGCATCCCGGCCTCGTTGTGCGCGTAGTCGACGACGATGGTTCTCCCGTCCAGTCGGAACAGGTTGGTCCTGCCGGGGTTGCTCTCCTGATCCAGGACGAACGTCTTCAGCCCCCGGACGACCGCCTCGCGCGGCACGCCCGCGCCGAGGGCCGCCGCGGCGGCGCTCATGGCGTTCTGCACGTTGTGCGTGGAGATGCCGGCGAGCGTCACGGGCACGTCCTCCAGCGCCACGAGGGGTTGCGGATCCGCCCGCGGACCCAGCAGCACGATCCGGCCGTCGATGACCGTCATCCCGCGGCCTCCCTCGTCCAGGGCCGACCGAAGGGCCGGGTGGTCGGCGTCCACGGAGAAGAGCCACGGCCGCCCCGTCGCCACGCGGCGCATGTCGAGCACGCGCGGGTCGTCCGCGTTCAGCACGTCCCAGCCCTCGGGCCTGGTGATGCGCACGATCGTCGATTTCACCTCGGCCAGCTGATCGAGCGTCCGGATGCCGCGCAGCCCGAGGTGATCGGCGGACACGTTCGTCACCACGGCGACGTCGTTGTGCGCGGTCCCGGCGCCGCGCAGCAGCATGCCGCCCCGCGCCGCCTCGAGGACGGCGAGCTGGACGCCGGGTTGCGCGAGCGCGCGACCGGCGCCGGCGAATCCCGAGTAGTCGCCGGCCTCCACCAGCTCCTCGTCCAGGTACACGCCGTCGGTGCACGAATGCGCGACCGTCAGGCCCGCCGCGCGTCCGATGTGCGCGAGCAGTCGCACCGTCGTCGTCTTCCCGTTGGTTCCCGTCACGGCGATGACGGGAATCGAGGGATCGGGCAGCTCGGGACCCGGTCCCGGCGTGACGTCCGCGAGGACGGCGGCCGACGCCGCAATCAACGTCGGGAAGGCCTTTCGCGATCCGGGCAGCTCGTTCAGGACCTCCGCGACCCGTCCCGCGAAGGCCTCGGCCGCCGTCCGCCGGCGCCACGGGAACGCGACGACCACCTGCCCCGGCTCCGGGCCGGGCCGCCCCCGGACGGCGAGCGCCGTCCCGCTCGCGTCCGCGAGCCGGCGCGCGACGTGGCGGGCGATCCGCGCGGTGAAGCGCAGGCGCCGGTCCGACTCGGGCGGCGCCACCCTGATGCGGCTGGGAGTGTCGGCGCCGGGCATCCCGATGCGCAAGGCGAGGCGCTGGATGCGATCCTCGGTGGCGGCGAGGTACCAGGGGGCGGCGAGCGTCAGTTGGACGGCGGGCCGCGAGAAGAACAGGTTCGGTCCGTCGAGCACCCGAAGCTCGACGACCTCGACCGCGGACCCCTCGCCGCCCCGCGCCACGGCGGGAGAATACCTTCGCGCGCGGCGCACGCGCTTGGCCGCGCGCACGATACGCTTGCAGCGGAATGAGCGAGCTGCAGGACGTCCTTCGGGCCATCGAAGATGCCGCGAGCCGGGGCGAGGACATGGCGCTCGCGACGGTGGTCGCCATCCGCGGGTCGACGTACCGGCGCGAAGGTGCGCGGCTGGCGATCCCGGCCCAGGGGGCGCCCGTGGGAACGATCAGCGGCGGCTGTCTGGAGGGCGAGGTGTGCCAGATCGCCGGTGACGTCATGCGCGAGGGAACGACGCGACTCCTGCACTACGACCTGACCGCCGACGACGAGGCCGTCTGGGGATGGGGCCTCGGCTGCAACGGCGTCATCGACGTGTTCGTCGAGCCGGCCGAGCGCGCGGTCCAGATGGCCGGCGCCATCCGCCGAGCGATCGACGAGCAGCGCGAGCTGGCCGCCGTCACCATCGTGGAGGCTCCGGACGGGTCCGCGACCTCGCCGGGCGCACGGCTGCTCGTCGAACCCGACGGCACGGTGGAGGGAACGCTGGGCGACCCCACGCTCGACGCCGCGGCGACCGACGCGGCACGCCGGGCGCTCGTCGACGACCGGTCTCGCATCGTGACGCTCGCCGAAGGCGTCAACGCGTTCGTGGAAGCGCTCCTCCCGCCGATCCGACTGCTGGTCTGTGGCGCCGGACACGACGCCATCCCGTTGGTGCGCTTCGGGGCCGGACTCGGCTGGCGGGTCGAGGTCGTGGACGACCGCCGAGCCTTCTTGAGCGCCGAGCGGTTCCCGGAGGCGACCGGGTTCGTCCATCTCGAAGAACCGGCCCGAGCGGCCGAGGCCACGTCGCCCGACCGCCGGACCTTCCCCGTCGTCATGACCCACAACTTCCTGCGCGACAAGGACTACCTGCGCGCGTTCCTGGGAACACCCGTTCCCTACATCGGGATGCTCGGACCCAACACGCGGCTGGTGAAGCTGCTCGACGAGCTCGCGCGGGAGGGCTACGTTCCGGACCCCGACGACATGCGCGCCGTGCATTCGCCGGCGGGACTCGACCTCGGCGCGGAGGGCCCCGAGGAGATCGCGTGGGCGATCATCGGCGAGGTCCTGGCGGTGCGGAGCGGCCGGGGCGCCGGCTTCCTCAAGGACCGTGGCGGCCACATCCACGATCGCCCGCACGCCGCCGAGGAAGAGGCGGCGGCCGCGTCGGCGGGATGACCGGCGGCGCGTGATCTCCGGGATCGTCCTCGCCGCCGGCTCGTCGACGCGGATGGGGAAACCGAAGCTGACACTCCCTCTCGCCGGTCGCGGCATCCTGTCGCACGTGCTCGCCGCCGCACTGGCCTCCCCACTGGACGAGGTGATCGTCGTGCTGGGCCCGGGCTCGGACGACGTCCGCTCGTCCCTCGGCGAGGTGGCATCGCGCGTTCGCTTCGTGACCAACGCCGACCACCTGCAGGGCCAGTCGACCTCCCTCCGCGCCGGCCTCGACGCGTGCGATCCGGCCTCGTCGGCCGCCGTCGTCCTTCTCGGCGACCAACCCGGTGTGTCGGCCGGCTCGATCGACGCCGTCGTGGCCGCCTTCGACGGATCCGCAGGCGACGCGGACCACGATGTCGTCCAGGCCTCGTACGGGGGCAGACCAGGCCATCCGACCGTCCTGGCTCGCGCGGTCTGGGCCGAGGTCGTCCGGGAGGGCGACGAGGGGGCGCGGACGTGGATCGGCGAGCACCCGGATCGCCGGACGCTGGTGGAGGTGGGCGGCCGGCCGCCCGCGGACGTGGACACGCCCGAGGAGTACGAGCGGTTGCTCCGTACGTTCGGCGGCGACTGAACCGGGCGAACGCGACAATCGCTCCCGACCCGATTCCTCCCAACCGGCCCTTGTCACCGACACTGAAAAGCTGGCAGTATCAGGGCAGTTCTCGGGGGATCTCGGCCAATGAACGAACAGAGTCTGGCTGCAGCGAACGACTTTCTTCGCGTTGCCTCCGCGTCCATTCAGCCCGGCGATTTCCTTGACCGCGCGCCCACCGACATTGGGAAAGAAGCCGGTCTTCCCAATCCCCTCGCGGTCGCGCGCGCTGTGCGGGCACTGGCGGCACGGCGGCGGCTCGAGGCGGTGGACGGCGGAAGGTACCGCCTGCTCGACGCGCGGCCACTCGAGCCGGGCGAGCCCGAGTCGATCCCTCGCGCCCCCCGACGGCGCAAGGCGCGGCGGCGGCCGGGCCGCACCGAGGCCGCGCCCTCGACCGACCGCCGGCCGACGTACGCCGACCTGGGACGCGCCATGGTCGACCGCATCATCGAGCTCGGCCGCGATACCGGCGAGGCCGTCGCGTCGACCGAGGTGCTGCGCCACGAAGCCAAGGAGAACAAGGCGGCCAGGATCGAGGCCGAGGCGCGCGCGCGCAAGCTCTTCGAGCGGGTGAAGGAACTCGAGCACAAGCTCGAGATGGCCGAGGCGAACCTCCGGACCGTCCTGGCGGCGGCGCGCGGCCGGGGGGCCACGGCGGCGCCCTCCGACAACGAGATGGAAGCCCTGTTGAAGATCCTGAAGACGCCCGGCTCGGAAGGTGACGAGCAGGCGGCGGCGCTGGCGGCCCTGGGCGGCACGTCCTCGGCCGATGCCGACACCGATGCCGAGGCGGCCGACGTCGCAACCGACGTCCCCGAAGTCGCCACCGAGGTGACCGAGGTCTCGGCCGCCGTGGCCGAGGTCGCGCGCGTGGCCGATGAAGCACCCGAGCCCGCCGCCGCCCCCGAAGCGGCCGGCGTGTCGGGCACCGAGTGACCCGGACCGGCGACTCCGCCGGCTCGACCGTCTCGATCCCCGATCTGCTCGAGCACGCGAAGCGCCTGCACGACCCCTTCGTCGACGAGCTTCGCTCGATGGTCGACGTCGACTGCGGGTCGTACACCCCCGGCGGCGTCAACCAGATCGCCGACGCCATGGCACGGCGGTTCCAGGACGAGGGCTGGAGCACCGAGCGGCGTGTCCACAAGCCGGCGGAGGGTGAGCCGCAGCTCGGCGACCTGTTGATCGGTCGGATGGAGGGATCGAACCCGGCCGGACGCACCGTCCTGCTCGTCGGTCACATGGACACGGTGTTCCCCGAGGGAACGGTGGCGGAGCGCCCGTTCGCCGTTCGCGACGGACGCGCGATGGGCCCGGGGGTCTCCGACATGAAGGGCGGGCTGCTGCTGGGTCGCTACGCGGTGGCCTGCCTGCGCGCGATCGGCTTCGACGACTTCGCGCGGATCACGTACTGCTGCAACCCCGACGAGGAGATCGGGTCGCCCTTCTCCGGCGCGCACATCCTCGAGATCGCGAGGGAGGTCGACGCGTGCTTCGTGCTGGAGGGCGGTCGCGAGAACGGCGACGTCGTGTCCGCCCGCAAGGGCGTCGTGGACGTGCACGTGAGCTACCACGGGCGCTCGTCGCACGCGGGCGTCGAGCCGGAACGCGGGCGGTCGGCGATCCTGCAAGGGGCGCACGCGACCGCTTCGCTCCACGCGCTGAACGGCATGCGGCCGGGCGTCACGGTGAACGTCGGCGTGGTCCGCGGCGGGACGCGCGCGAACGTCGTCCCCGACCTGTGCGAGCTGGAGGTGGACGTCCGAGCGCCGACGGTGGAGGCGTTCGACGCGGCCGTCGCCGAGGTGCGGCGCGTGGCCGCGGAGATCGTCGTCCCGGACGTGACGGCCGTGGTCGAGCCCCAGCCGGGATTCCCCCCGATGGAGCGGACGCCGGGAACCGCACACCTTGCCGAGCGCGCGAAGGCGATCGCCGCGGAGGTCGGAGTGACGCTGAACGACGCGTCGACGGGCGGCGGGTCCGACGCCAGCCCGATCTCGGGCATCGGCGTGGCCGTCCTCGACGGCCTCGGCCCGATCGGCGGCGACGACCACTCCCCCAAGGAGTGGCTCGACGTGGAGAGCATTCCCACGCGCATGGCCATCCTGGCGGGGCTCGTCGCCGGCGCCTGATCCGGTCACCGTTCGAACCGATCTCGCTAAGCTGACCCGACCATGCCCGAGCGCAGCGATCCCTCCCGGCCGAATCCCATGCAGTCCCTGAACTGGGACGCCGATCGGGCACGGGCGTTCGGCGACCGGATCGTGGATCTCTGGAGCGAGTACTTGACGCGCCTGCCCGAGCTGCCCGTCGCGCAGCACGACGACGGCGGCGTGGTCCGGTCCGGCGTCGTGGTGCCGATTCCGGACGAACCCCTGACCGATGACGCGATCGTCGAGCACCTGCGGTCGCTCGCGTTCGAGTACGCCACCTACCCGGGCCACCCCCGGTTCATGGCGTACATCACCGGCGCGGGAACGGTTCCCGGCGCCGCCGCCGACCTGCTCGCCGCCGGCCTCAACATGAACCTGGGGGCCTGGCGCCTCTCCCCCGGCCCCACCGAGATCGAGCGCGCGCTGATCCGTTTCTTCGCCGAGGCGTTTGGGCTTCCCGGTACCGCGGGCGGGGTGCTGGTGTCCGGTGGCGCGATGGCGAACTTCACGGCGCTCAAGGCGGCGCGCGATCATCAATTGGGCCTCGACGTGCGCCGCGACGGGGTCGCCGCGCACGGTCCCGTCGGCGTGTACGCGAGCAGCGAGGTGCACGTCACCACCGACCGCGCGCTCGACATGCTCGGGCTCGGCACCGGCGTCCTGCGCAAGCTCGAGGTCGACGCCGAGTGGCGGATGCGCGTCGACGACCTGCGCGAGGCCATCCGGCGAGACCGCGACCGGGGCGTCCGGCCGGCCGTCGTCGTCGCCACCGCCGGGACGGTCGCCACGGGCGCGATCGATCCGCTCGCCGACATCGCCGAGGTCTGCGAGCAGGAAGGGCTGTGGCTGCACGTCGACGGCGCGTACGGCGGACCCGCCGTGCTCGCCGGCGACCTGCGACCTCTGTTCGACGGCATCGAGCGGGTCGATTCGATCGCGTTCGACCCGCACAAGTGGATGTACACGCCCCACTCGGGAGGCTGCGTCCTGGTGCGCGACGAGTCGCGCCTGGAGGCCGCGTTCACCGCTCACGCGAGCTACATCCGCGAGGACACCGAGCGCATGGAGCACGAGGTCGACCTCGGCCACCTCAGCCCGCAGTTCAGCCGCGGCTTCCAGGCGCTCAAGATCTGGATCTCGTTGCTCGCGCACGGGCGGCGCGCGTACGGCGAGCGGATCTCACACGACGCGGCCCTGGCGCGCTACCTGGCCGCGCGCGTCGAGGCGCACCCGTCGTTCGAGCTCGCCGCGCCGGTGACGCTCTCGATCTGCTGCTTCCGGTACGTGCCGGAGGACCTCGCTTCGGCCGACCACGATCCGGCGGCGCGGGAAACGTATCTGAGCACGCTCAACGAGCGGATCATGACCGAGCTCCAGCTCGACGGGCGTGTCTTCATCTCGAACGCGGTGTTGGGCGACGCGTTCGTCCTCCGAGCGTGCGTGGTGAACTTCCGCACCGAAGCCGAGGACATGGACGCGGTGTTGCAGGTCGCGGAGGAACTCGGCGCGCGCCTCGACGGCGAGCTTCGGCCGGCCGCACCCGCCTCGGTCGACTGATCGGGTGCCGCGCCCCGATCACGTGGCGGGCGACGGAGACGGCGACGCCGTCCCGAGCAGGCCTTCCACCTCCGCTCGGTGTGCGCCCTCGGGGGCCGCGACGAGGTAGGCGCGCAGGGCGGTCTGGGCGGCCGCTTCCTCGTGCAGGCCTTTCAGCAAGATGATCCCCTTGTCGTACAGCGCTTCCGGGTATGACGGGTCGACGGTCAGCGCCTGGTTCTCGGCGAACAGGCCGTCCTTCGGGCGGCCCTGCTGGTAGAGCAGGAACCCGAGCGCCGCTCGCGCCTCGACCGTGTTGGGATCGAGCCGGAGCGCCTCGACGTACTGCTCGGCTGCGAGGCCCGTCAGCCCGGCCGCCTCGTACCGCGACGCGAGGTCGAGCCGGGCGGCGACGTCGTTCGGATGCTCCTTGACGCGCTGCTCGAAGAACGCCAGCGAGCTCGTCCCCGACCCGCCGATCTGCGAGTCGCCGGTGATCGGCTGCGACGAGTTCCGCGGGGCGATCGCGCTCGCGAGGAGGATCCCGACGAGCACGACGGCGCCGAGCGCGGCTGCCCACAGCCACGCCGGCCGCGCCGGCGGCGCCGATCGATGACCGTTCTGCGACGGCTCGGGTGCCGGTGCCTGCGTCTGCGCCTGATCGCGCAGCGTCGCGAGCGCCGCCCCGTCGGTCCCGTCGCGCGCGTCGATCGCGCGGAGCACGGTAACCGCGCGGCGCTCGGTCTCGCGGCGCAGCAACCGGTAGTCGTCGTCGGAGAGCGCCTGCGCGGCGTGCTCCTCCTGCAGGTCCCGGAGAGAACGAAGCAGCGTGTCGCGCTCGTCCTCGAGCGGATCGGCGAGCGGCTCGAGCACCGGCGCGGGCCGGCCGAACGGGTGCAGCACGCCGGCCGCGGCGACCGCGGCCAACCCGGCCGACACGAGCAGCAGCGCCCACGTCATGCGGGCTCCTCGGCGCCGCCCGCGGCGGCGAGTGCCCGATCCAGCAAGCCCCGGTCCGAGGCGGAGAGGTCCGCCGCGCCGGATGGATCGAGCGCGGCGTCCGAAGCAGGTTCCCGCGACGCGGCGGGGCGATCGCGCGTCCACCGCCGCACCGCCACCACGGCGATGAGACACCCGGCGACGGCGAGCAGGATCGGGAGGATCCAGACGACGAGCGACATGCCCCGTCGCGGCGGCGACATCAGGATCCACGATCCGTACGCGCGGACGAACTCCGCTCGGATGGCGCTGGGAGACGTCCCCGCCGACAGCTCCCCGGCGATCCGGGTCCGCATCGCGCGCGCCAGCGGCGACGGCGAGTCGGCGACGGACAGGTCCTGGCAGACGGGGCACCTCAGCCCGGCGGCGACCGCGCGGACGCGGTCCTGCAGCGTCGCGGGCGCGGGCGAGCTTCGCAGGGCGATGACGACGATCGCAGCCGCGGCGGCGACCAGCGCCACCGCGAGCACCGAAGCCGCAGCGGTCCGAGCCCCGCGGCCGCCGGCGCTGCGGGTCTCGGCCGGCATCACGCACCCCCCGGCATCGCGCGGGCGATCTGGTCGGACAACACCGAATACGTGACGGGCCCGATCGTCTTCGCCACGATGCGGCCGTCCGGC
>Ga0335076_10006964_pt1 | contig 11392 bp, 5 predicted proteins | sample Lox_Sample_25_FD_206717 | JGI IMG/M metagenome (GOLD analysis project Ga0335076, IMG submission 206717) | Soil microbial communities from Loxahatchee National Wildlife Refuge, Florida, United States - Lox_Sample_2.5 | ecosystem: Environmental > Terrestrial > Soil > Wetlands | place: USA: Florida... | reverse complement strand
CCCTGGCTCCGGCGACAACCGCATAGCCGTCCGCTACGGCCCCGAGGCAGCGCTTGTCACGGGGTTATCTCGTCGTGCCCGGAACCGTGGTCACGTGAGCGGGCTGAGGTGGTTATTTCTTGGTCAGTCCCAGGAAATCAGATCGCCGATCATTTTCGGGCTCAGGTGCCCGGTCGTGGGAGCTTGCACTGTCCGCAGATCTGCCATTTATGGATTCGGGTGTTGAGTGGGCGGCGGGGTTCGTCAGGGCTGGCGTTGCCGGGGGAGCTTACAGGCCGGCGGGGGTGGCGGCGGGGAGGCTTGCGCCATCCGGGTGAGGAGTTCGAGGCTTGGTCGCGGGGTAGCTGGGCGTCGGCGTCGGATCCGGACAGCGGGATGAGCGCCGCCGTGAGGCGATCGCGTGCGGCCGTAGGACGTCAGGGGAAGGGCTTGAAGCAGCGCTGATCCGGCGGACACGATTGGCCGGGCCTGGCCGAGGGGTCCTGGTTTCTCGTTCGGGCTCATCGCGCACGGACAATCCCGCGAGGGCCAGCGCCTGTTCCTGTGGCCGGCCAGGTGCGATGATGGGCTTTGGAGATCATGCCTGGCAATGCAGGGGTTGTCGGGGCGGCGCTGGCCGATGCCGGCTTGGGGAGGTGCGGCTCGTAAAGGTCGTCGGGCTCTTGGTTCTGCAGGACGATCGGCCCCTTTGCGGCCTTGCCGGGTTCGGCGGCGAGAAGGGCTAGGTCATGGGGGAGCCGCAGGAGCCGGGTGCGGCCGCTTCGCCGGGAACTGGATCGCCCGGGGAGCGGGCGCGTGTGATCTTGACTCCGGATCAGCGGGTGCGGGTGTTCATCTCCTCGACGCTGGAGGAGCTGGCCGCTGAGCGGGCGGCGGCCCGGCGGGCGATCGCCCGGCTGCACCTGGTGCCGGTGTGGTATGAGTCCGGTGCCCGGCCGCATCCGCCGCGGAGCATGTACCGGGCCTATCTGGCGCAGAGCCAGGTGTTCGTGGGGATTTACTGGCAGCGGTATGGCTGGGTGGCGCCGGGCATGGAGATCTCGGGACTGGAGGATGAGTACCGGCTGGCGGCGGGCAAGCCGATGCTGCTGTATCTGAAGCGCCCCGCTCCCGGCCAGGAGCCGCGGCTGACTGCGATGATCGAGGATATCCGGGCCGCCGGCACGGTGTCGTACCGGACCTTCGCCACGGCGCGGGAGCTGGAACGGCTGCTGAGCGACGACCTGGCCGTGCTGCTGAGTGAGAGCTTCGCCGGAGCGGCCGTAAGCACCGGGCCGGCGGGTATGCCTGGGGAGGCGCATCTGCCGGCGGGGACGGTCACCTTTCTGCTGACTGATATCGAAGGGTCGGCGCGGTTGTGGGAGACGGTGCCGGAGGCGATGGAGGTGGCGCTGGAGCGGCATAATCGTCTGCTCGCCAGGGTGATCGAAGACCATGGCGGTGTGGTGGTCACCTCCCGCGGCGAGGGTGACAGTATCTTCGCGGTGTTTACCAGCGCGGTGTCCGCGGTGGAGGCGGCCGGCGTGTGCCAGCTCCGGCTCGGGACCGCGGGGTGGCCGGAGGGCGCCGCGCTGCGGGTGCGGATGGGGCTGCACACCGGGGAAGCGCGCGTGCGCGGAACCGAGCGTGTGGACCATGCGCCGATCAACCGCTGTGCCCGGGTGAAAGCCGCCGCGCACGGCGGGCAGGTGCTGGTCACCAAGACTACGCATGATCTCGTCGGCGGGAGTTTGGGCGGCGGGTTCGGCCTGACGCGGCTGGGGGAGTTCCGGTTGCGCGATCTGGCCGAGCCCGAACTCATTTACCAGCTCACCCATCCTGACCTGCCGGCCGGCTTCCCGCCGCTCAAGACCGCCCATGTCGGCAATATCCCGCTGCCGGTGAGCTCGTTCATCGGCCGCGCCCGGGAGCTGGAGCAGACCGCGGCCGCGCTGCGCGAGGCGCGGATGGTCACGCTGACCGGCCCGGGAGGAGTGGGCAAGACCCGGCTGGCGTTGCAGGTGGCCAGGGAGGTGGCGCCGCGGTTCGCCGATGGCGCATGGTTGTGTGAGCTGGCCCCGGTCCGCGACCCGGCGGGGGTGGACGAGGCGGTCGCGGCGGTGTTCTCGGTGGCCGTCCGGGCTGGGCAGAGCACCCGAGAGGCGCTGGTGGATTCCTTCCGCGGCAAACAGTTGCTGCTTGTGCTCGACAACTGTGAGCATCTGCTGGACGGGGCGGCGGCGCTGGCCGGGGCGCTGGCGCGGTCGTGTGAGCGGCTGGCGATCCTGGCCACCAGCCGCGAGGCCCTGGGGATCGAGGGGGAGCGGCTGGTGCCGGTGCCGCCGCTGGCGACTCCCGGTGCCGATGCCGGCCTGGACACGATCGCGGAGGCGGAGGCGGTGCGCTTGTTCGCCGAGCGCGCGGCCGCGGTCAAGCCCGATTTCCGGGTGACCCCCGAGAACGCGGCGGCGGTCGCCGCGGTGGTCCGGCACCTGGATGGGATCGCACTGGCGATCGAGCTCGCGGCGGCGCGGGTGCCCGCCATGACGCCGGCCGAGCTGGCCCGGCGGCTGGAGCGCAGTTTCGCGGTGCTCGGGGCCGGCCCGCGCGGCGCGGTGGCACGGCACCAGACGCTGCGGGCCACCATCGATTGGTCCTTCCAGCTGCTCACCGGGCCGGAACAAGCTCTGCTGAGCCGGCTGGCGGTGTTCGCCGGCGGCGCCACCTTGGAGGCGGCCGAGGCGGTGTGCGGCAGGGAGGGCATCGAGCCCGGCATGGTGTTCGACCTGCTGGCGGCCCTGGTGGCGCGGTCGCTAGTAGTAGCGGCGGAGCACGGGCTCGAGACCCGGTACCGGCTGCTGGAGACGATCCGCCAATACGGCGAGCAACACCTCGACCAGGCGGGCGAGACCGAGCGGTGGCGCGCCCGCCACGCCAGCTACTACGCGGATCTCCTTAACGGAGTCCGCGACCACGCCCACGACCAACAGGATGAGGTGTTCTGGGCGGTGCGGCTCAGCGCCGAGGAAGACAATCTGCTCGCGGCATGGTCGTGGGCGATCGGCACCGGCAACGTGGGCACCGCGTTCCAGATCATGGCCGGCTTCGCGCCGGTCGAGGTCTGGAGCACCTACCCATTGCTGCTGGCGGGCGAAGCGGCCCTGGAGTTGCCCGGCGCGAGTGAGCACCCGGGCTACCCGCTCGCCCTCGCCGTCACCGCACTGTTCGCCTCCATCCGCGCCGATGTGACCGGCGCGGAGGAGCTGTGCCGCCGGGCGGCCGAAGCCAGCGCGCGCCGGGACACCCCGGACTGGCGGGTCGAGGAGGCCATCTGCGCCGCCCGCTCAAGCATCGCGACCACGACCGGCGCGTTCGCCGACGCCGCCCGCCTGGCCGAGCAGGCCGCTGGCATCGCCCTGGCCGGCGGCGACCTCGCCGACGCCTCCGTCGAGCTCACAATCGCCGCGGCCGATCACGTGCTCGCCGGTGACGCGCCCGCGGCGGCCCCGCTGGCGAACCAGGCGCTCGCCCTCGCCCGCCGCATCGGCGCCCCGGCCCTGATCGCGACCGCGTTGCTCAATGTGGGCGCGGCCATCGCCGAGACCAACCCCGAACAGGCCCGCACCTGCCTGCGCGAAAGCCGCGAGCTCAGTGCCGCGCTGGGCTACCAGAAGGCCCGCGACCTCGTCTGGGCGGCCGCGATCGCGTATCTCAGCGGCGACCAGGCCGCCATGCTCGAACTCGGCCGCAGCGCCATCCGCGGCCTCAAGTGGGGCGGTGATCGGATGTGGATGGGCATCGTCCTTTACATGATCGCGGGCACGCTCGCCACCACCCAGCCCGACGCCGCCGCGATCATCCAGGGCGCCGCCGAAACCTACCTGGCCGCGTCTGCGGGGAAGCCTCAGCTGATCAGCTCGGCCCTGACGGAAGCGCTCGGCGAGGAGCGCGCGCGGGAGCTCCGCGCCCGCGGCGCCGGCATGGACTTTGACCAGGTCCTCGCCTATACCCTCACCCAGACCATCCAAGCCCTCAACGACCTCCGACCCGGGACCCAGCCATGAGCGAGCCGCCGCGTCAAGGTGCGGACACTGCCTGACGGGGAATTTCACTGTCCGTAGTTCCGGGTCTGGCAGGCGGTCAGATGCAGCACCCGCCCGCTGCGGACGCCGAGACGTCCACGCGGGCGGTGGCCGGCCCGCGGTACCCGCGCTGGCGAGGACACCGCGCTCCTGCATGCCGCACAGCTGCATAACAAGCTGGTTCTGTCCGCGCCACCGCCCAAGCCCAGCGGCTGGGACTGCCGCGCAGATGGGCGGATACGGATTGCGGCGCTGACCCGTGCCGCTTACAGAACGTGACAGAGAAGTGCCCCGTACGGCGCAGCCCCAGGCATGCTCGCGGCGCGGCTGCCCGGGAATTCCCCATACGACAACCTCTGGCAGGCCGGACCCCGGACACCGGAGGTCGCCTCATTCCCCGTAGCTCCTCGCTCAGGTATCGGAGGCTGGTAGCCGTGTATTCGCTGGTGACGAGAGGCGCGGGCGATGGCCAAGGCCCCGGTGCGGGCGCCCTCATGAGGCCGATGAGGGGAGTGTTTACGGTATGGAGCTGGAGCTGGGCATGGTCCGCGCCAGCCTGGCCCGCTGCACGCCTGCCCGCGCGCCCGGCGGCGCCCGTCAGCCTGCTGCTGTCGGCTGACGGCGGGGCATCTGTGAGCTACCGCCGATGCGTCGTGCGGCATCGCTCCCACTGGGGGCCATGGGCATCGTGCCGTTCGCGGTCACGGCGGACGGTCGCGCAAGCCGCCGCCGGGGTGGCGGATCTTCAGCCGGTGGCGGGCTCCAGGTCTCCACACGATCTGCACGGGTAATGCATCGTGCTTCCACAAGGATGTTACCTGTTAGGTAGATGGGGGCGGTCGGCTCGTGGGCGCTTGCCCCCAAGAATGCCTGACTCTTAAACATAATCTGGCCTGACCATTCCTTGACCTGGGTGTCTGCCCGTACTGCCGGCTGGAGGGGCTGATGTCACAGCCCGTTCTGTTCGCGATCGATAACGATGCGGGGGTCGTGCGCGCTCTGCGGGACGATCTTTCCCGGCGGTTCGGCGAGGACTTCCGCGTCATCGGCGAGTCGTCGGCTGCCGCCGGGCTGGCGGCGCTGCGCGAGCTGGCCGAGTTGCACGAGCGCGTGGCGCTGCTGATCGCCGATCACCAGCTGAGCGGGATGCCCGGGACTGACTTCCTGGGGCGTGCACACGAGTTGCACCCGCGGGCCAAGCGGGTGCTGCTGGTGGAGCGCGACTACTCGGTCCGCAGCCCGGTGGTGCCGGCGATGACGCTTGGCCAGGCCGACTATCACCTCACCAAGCCGTGGATGCTGGAGCAGGATCTCTATCGCGAAGTCAGCGGGTTTCTGGCCGACTGGGCGAAGGATCAGCAGGCCGGCTTCGAGCTGTTCCGTGTCATCGGGCGGCCCCAGCACCGTGGTACGCACCAGCTGCGAGATGTGCTCACCCGCTTCAACGTGCCGTTTGACTTCCGCGCCGCCGACAGTGAGCAGGGCCGCCGCCTGCTCAAGGACCGGGATCTGGACGGGTCACGCCTTCCGGTCATGATCCGCCACGACGACTACACGCTGGTCGAACCGGCCCCGGCCCAGATCATCGAGGCGATCGGCGGGAGCACCCGCTGCGACGTGAGCGAGTGCGACGTCGTGGTCGCCGGGGCGGGGCCGGCCGGCCTGACCGCCGCCCTGTATGCGGCATCGGAGGGCCTCCAGACGGTCCTGCTGGAAGAGACCGTGTCCGGCGGCCAGGCGGGCAGCAGCCCGATGATCCGGAACTACCCGGGCTTCCCGCACGGGGTCAGCGGGCATGAGCTCACACGCCGGGTGTGCGAGCAGGCCTGGATATTCGGCGCGCACATCGTGTTCGCCCAGCCCGCCACCGGCGTGGGGACCCGGGGCGGCGAACTCGTGGTGCGCCTCACCGGAGGCCACCAGATCGCGGCCCGGGCAGTCATCATCGCGACCGGCATCGCCTGGCGCCGTCTGGGTGTACCGCAGCTGGAGGCACTGGTTGGCGCCGGCGTGTTCTACGGCTCGGCCGGGAGCGAGGCCCGGGCGATGGAGGGCCGCGACGTCTTCGTGGTGGGCGCCGGGAACTCGGCCGGCCAGGCCGCCGTGCACCTCGCGCGGCATGCGCGGCGGGTGACGATGCTGGTGCGCGGGGACAGCCTGGAGCGCTCGATGTCGGACTACCTGATCCGGGAGATCACCGCCACCCCCAGCATCTCGGTGCGCCTGCGCACCGAGATCAGCGACGGCTATGGACCCGACCACCTCGAGGCGCTCACCCTGCACGACAAGCAGCGCGACCGGACCGAGCAGGTCCCGGCGGCCGCGCTGTTCGTGCTGATCGGCGGCGAGCCTCGCACGCAATGGCTACCGGAGGCGATTCAGCGCGAGCGCGGCTACATCATCACCGGCCGCGACATCGTGCGCGACGGCTCGCACCCGTCGCGGTGGTCACTGGACCGCCCGCCGCTCCCGCTGGAAACCTCCATACCCGGCGTGTTCGCCGCCGGAGACGCCCGCTACCGCTCGATCAAACGGGTCGCCTCGGCCGTCGGCGACGGCGCGACAGTGGTGCGCCTCACTCACGAATACCTTGCCGCCGGTCATGCAGCCGAACCCTCACAGGCATCCACCGCGTGACCAGCCAACCGCCGCCACGCTCGTCGCCGCGGCAGATCGGCCGCGGCTGCCCGGACCCGGAAAAGCCAGTCCGAGGCACCCAAGCCGGCGCCGGATCGGCCGATCCTGCGCCCGGAAGGAGTCCCCGGTGCCCGGGCACCCGTGGTTCCCGGGCACCGGCGGGCAGTGGGTGCCTGGCCGGTGACAACGCGACGGCGACGTGAAAGGCATTGGGTATGAGTGCTAGCACGGCTGCGGGAAATGCCGGCATCGGCCCGTGGATCGAACGCCGGGCCAGGACGGCCCCGGATGGCGTGGCCCTCATCGCCGGAGACCGGTCGCTGACGTATGCGGAACTGGCCGGCCGGGTCCGCCGGCTCGCCAACGGCCTGCGCACGCTGGGCGTGGCCAAGGGCGACCGGGTGGCGTGGCTGGGGCCGAACCAACCCGCGTTCCTTGAATCGCTGTTCGCCGTCGGCCTGCTCGGCGCGGCCCTGGCGCCGGTTAACCACCGGCTGGACGAGGCTGAGATCAACTGGATTCTCCAGGACACCAAGCCACGGGTCCTCATCCAGCACGTTGCGGGTGGCACGGCCGTGCGCAGCCCGGCCTTCCGCCACGTCGCGGTCGGAGATTCGCTGGATGGGGCGGCGGACTTCGAGGCGCTGATCGCCGCATCTCCGGGCCACGCCCTCGAGGAGGCGGTCAGGCTGGACGACTTGTGCCTGCTGCCGCACACCTCTGGCACGACCGGCCGGCCGAAGGGGGTGATGCTCACCCACGGCAATGTCACCTGGAACGTTGTCAACCTTCTTAGCTGTGCCGACTTCCGCAGCGACGACGTGACGATCGCCCTCGCGCCCTTCTTCCGGGTGGGCGGCACCGGGGTGAACGTGCTCCCGGTCCTGTTCATGGGCGGGACGGTGGTGGTGCCCGGCAGTGTCCAGCCTGACGACATCCTCAGGCTGACCGAGCAGCATCACGTCACCGTGGGCTCCGGCAACCCGGACATCTTGCAGTCCCTGGTCCGTTCCCCGCTGTGGCCGGCCGCCGACCTGTCGGGCGTTCGTTTCCTGATCACCGGTGGTGCCCCGGTCCCCGAGCCGGTGATCCGCGCGTACCTGGAGCGGGGGCTGACCCTGCTGCAGGGCTACGGGCTATCGGAAGCCGCGCCGGTCGCGTTGCTGCTTCAGCCCGGCAGCGCGCTCCGCAAGGCTGGCTCCGCCGGCACGCCACCGCTGTTCGCCGATGCCAAGATCGCCGGGCCCTCCGGCGCCGAGGCAGGGCCAGGCCAGGCGGGGGAGCTACTGGTCCGGGGCCCGAACGTCATGGCCGGGTACTGGAACCGGCCCGAGGACACAGCAGCGGTGCTGACACCAGACGGATGGCTCCGGACCGGGGATGCGGCGCGCCCCGACGAGGACGGGTACATCTGGATCATCGGCCGGGTCGCCGACAGCTTCATCTCCCACGGGCAGGTGGTGCACCCGGGCGACGTGGAACGCGTTCTATTGAGCCACCCGGCGGTCGCCGACGCAGGCTTCGCACCAGTATCAGAGCAGGGCAAGGAACAAGTAGCGACAGCTTTCATTGTCGCAGCGCCACAGGCCGAGACGACCGAACAGGAGCTCCTGGCCTGGTCCCGGGAGCATCTGCCCGCCCACCAGGTCCCGGCCCACGTGATCTTCGCCGACCGCCTGCCGCGGAACTCGGTGGGGAAGCTGATCCGGGCCGGGCTCCGGAACGCTGCCACCCCCGCGCCGCCCGGCCGTGGCCGATAGCCAGCAAGGTGAGTAACCGTCTCGGCTGCCCATGCAACCGAGCCCGCTCACGAACATCGTCTTCGCCGCCACCGGTCGAACTAACCTGCCAGCGGCGCAGTGACCGGCCGTTTATGCCGGGGCGATGACTGGTCTGCCCAGTGCTTCCCGCCGCCGTCACCGCGCCCATGCCATTGAGGACAGCCATCGCCAGGGATACCTTTCTGTTGTGGGCGAGACGACCATCGTTGTGGGGGACCGCAAGGAGCTGACCTACCTTCTGTCCCAGGCCGCTGAGCTTGAGCACGGCCTGATGTGCGAGTACCTCTACGCCGCGTTCAGCCTTAGAAGCACGGCAGGTCCTGGACTGCGGGCCGATCAGCTCGCGGCCGTCGAGCGGTGGCGCGGGATGATCCTCGGCATCGCCGGGGAGGAGATGCTGCATTGGGCAATGGTTCAGAACCTGCTGTCCGCGGTCGGGTCGGCTCCGTTTGTGAGCCGGCCGCACATGCCGCATCAGGCAAGGGGTTACCCGCCGGGGGTACAGGTGCGGCTGCTCCCGTTCGGCGAGGCCGCGTTGCAGCACTTTGTCTACCTGGAGCGACCGGAAGGCATGGAAGGTGCCGACGCTGAGGGTTTCCAGCCCGCCGGGCCGCCGCCTGCGCCGATGAGGCCGGAGGAGATCATCCCGCGGGGCCAGGACTTCGCCACGGTGGGTCACCTGTACCGCTCCATTGAGCGGGGTCTGGCTCACCTGGCTGGCAAGCTCGGCGAAGACCGGTTGTTCATCGGCCCGGCGTTCCAGCAGGCCGATGAGACGGCCTTCGGCTGGCCTGATCTTCGGCCCATCACCAGCCTGGCGGGCGCCAGCCGGGCCATCGAGCGCATCGTCGAGCAGGGGGAAGGGGCGAGAGGCGACTGGGCGAACGCTCATTACGGCCGGTTCCTCGCGGTGCTCGATGAATACCGGGCGATGCGCAAGGAGGACCCGGTCTTCGAGCCCGCCCACCCCGTCGTCGCCGCCGCGTTGAGAGCCGTGGAAGGGATCGAGCCGGATGTCTACATCTCCGATCCCGCCACGGGCGCCTGCTCTGACCTATTCAATGCCGTGTACGAGCTGCTGCTGCAGATAATCGCGCGCTACTTCGCCTTCGGCCACGAAACCCCCGGGCAGCGGCTGGTGCTGGCGCACACCGCCGTCGGCCTGATGTTCGGGGCCATCAAGCCGCTCGGCCTCCTGCTCGCCCGTCTGCCTGTGGGCTCGGATCACCCAGGTGTCAGGGCGGGAGCCAGCTTCCAGCTCCCCTACCGGGCCAGCTTCCTGCTCCCGCACCGCCGCTCGGCCTGGCTCCGCTTCGCCGAGCGCCTCGACGAGCTGGCCGACTTCGCCGGCCGCCTCCATCCGCCCATTGAAGCGGACAAGGTGGCGGCCGTGGCAAGCGCGCTACGCCGGGCAGCCGCGACCATGACGGCCCACATTGACACCGCATGACGCGACCCCGCCTCGTCGGCCTTGTGGTTGACATGGATCCTGGTGGTTAATTCAGGCTTATGCGGCGAGCCCGAGTTCGAGTTCCAGGCGGGCCAGGTGGCTTGTCCGCTTCCGGTCCGGGGGTGCCGGTCCAGCAGGCATGCAGCCGGAGGAGGTTGAGCGCGCAGGCCATGTACACGTGGTCGAGGCGGGTCTTGGGCAGGCCGCGGTAGCGTGCCCGGCGGGCGCCGTGGCTGGCCGCCTGGTGCATGGTGCCCTCGACGCCAGCGCGGCGGGCGTAGTCGGTCTGGAACGGGATCGTCTTCTCCGCGGCTCGGGCGGCGGCCTGGGCTTCGGCCAGGTCGCGGGGCGGCAGGGTGAGCAGGCGGCGTTTCCCGGTGGTGCACAGGGCGCGGGCCGGGCAGGGGCCGCAGTCTCTGGTGGAGAACTGCACCACGATCGCGTCCTTGCCGCGCTGGGTGCACGGCGTCCACGAGGCCGACGTCTTGCCTTGCGGGCAGGTGACGGTCTTGCCGTGGTAATCGATGGCGAAGTCGGCGCGGGCGTAGCCGTTGCCCGCGCGGGCCTGGGCGGAGGTATCGGCCAGCAGCGGCCCGATCAGCGCGATGCCCCAGGTGGCCAGTGCGGTGACCACCAGGGCGGCGCTGAGATACCCCGAGTCAAGGTAGCTGCGCCCGGGGGCCGGGTTCTTCGCGGCGAGGTCGTCGCAGATGACGCCGGTCATCTGGCTGTCGGGCAGCGTGGCGCCGGTGGTGGCCACGTGCGTGATCAGGTTCGGGAACGCCGGTGCCGCGCAGTCCACGTCATGGCCGCGCCGCCCGGTCCCGTCGCCGGGACAGCCGCAGCGCGGCTCGTCGTCGCAGGTTTCGGTGACGTGCAGTTTGTAGCCCAGCCAGAAGGTGTCCCGCTTGACCCCCCAGCGGGCATCAAGGTCATAGGGAGAGGCAATCCGGGCATGACCAGGCGGGAGACCGTCGCCGTCTGGCTCCTTCTCCCGCCGCTTGATCACCTCCTTGCCGCCGGTGATGGCCCGGGTGTAGTTCTGCACCAGCACCCGGCGCAGCACGTCCACCGCGGGCAACTCGCGCAGCCAGGCCGGGGAGGACCCATCGTAGACCGCTTCCAGCAGCGCGTACCCGTCCCTGGCATAGGCGATGGCCAGCTCGTCCTGCTTCGCCTGCGAGACCGGGGGCCGCCAGGCGGTCATCGGGGTACCGTAGCGGCCGGTCCAGTCCGGCACGCAGATCCGCTGCGCCAGCCAGTCCGGGTGCGCCGCCGCCAGCGCCTCCAGCGCCGCCCGCACGCTCTCCCCGGCCAGCTCCAGCCTGTCCCGCTCGGAAACTCGGTTTCGTGCCGTGAGCTGGGTTTGGCTGCGGGTTCGGTAGCGCGGCTGGGAGCATCTCCAGGTGCTGTTGTCACTCGTCTACCGGTTGTTGAGGTGCCTGTTCGGCCTGCTGGCGGTG
>Ga0335076_10006963_pt1 | contig 11393 bp, 11 predicted proteins | sample Lox_Sample_25_FD_206717 | JGI IMG/M metagenome (GOLD analysis project Ga0335076, IMG submission 206717) | Soil microbial communities from Loxahatchee National Wildlife Refuge, Florida, United States - Lox_Sample_2.5 | ecosystem: Environmental > Terrestrial > Soil > Wetlands | place: USA... | reverse complement strand
GTGGTGCTTTCACAACGATATTTCCAGCGGCGGAACTCGCGAAAATCAACGAGATGTCGTGGTTACCTGATGGGCGATTGCTTTACGAGCTACCTGAGCCAGAATCCCTGAGCGCGACATGTAATTACTGGCTGATGCGAGTTGACCTGCGTACCGGCGAACGCGTCGAAAAACCGAGGCGGCTGACAAACTGGACCGGAATCTGTCCCAGCTACTCGAGTGTTAGCGCCGATGGCAAGCGGTTGGCATTCCGAGAAGAGGCGACCCGGCAGTCGGTCTATGTAGCCGACCTAGATGCGCTTGGGAAGCACATTCTGAAGTCGCGGGAGTTCACTCCGGAAATTGGTGGAAATCCCATGGATTGGACGCCCGACAGCAAGTCGGTGATTTATTTTTCGTCCAGGAACGATGGAAGCGCGATTTACAAGCAAGGCTTGAACAAAGATATGCCAGACCTGATCGTATCTGCCCTCGGCGGTTTCAATGGCGCTCGGGTGAGTGCGGATGGCAAGTGGATCCTCTGGTTCCTTGAGCCACATTCTCAAACGGAGAGACGATTCGACCTGATGCGGGTATCGACGCAGGGAGGTTCGCCGGAGTTCCTGTTCACCGCAAGGGTAGGCAGTGGGATTCTCTGTGCCAAAGCTCCTTCGGGTTTCTGCGCAATTGCCGAACGATCCGAGGACCACAACCAAATGATTGTTACGGCTTTAGATCCCGTCCATGGCCGAGGCACAGAGCTTTTTCGTTACGGCGTTGATCCAAAACTTAGGTGGACGCCTTGTAATATTTCACCCGATGGCTCGCGTATCGCGGCAGTTATCGGCATGGACCAACCCATCCAAATCTTTTCCAGAGATGGCAAGCTCGTGCAGCTAGTCTCGACCAAGGAACTGCGCGATAGACAAATCATGTTTTGGGCAGCAGATGGGAAAGGGATGTTCGTGACCAACGGGGTCAAGGGAGGAACTGGCCTATTTCACGTGGATTTACAGGGTCATGCCACGTTAATGTGGAAAAACAATGGTGGATATTTCCCATGGGGTGTGCAATCTCCCGACGGGCGCCACTTGGCAATTCAGGGCTCGAGCATAAACGCCAACATGTGGATGATGGAAAACTTCTGAACCTCCTCGCTCCCCCCTAGAACTGAAGCTGCAACTTCACCTGGATCATCCTCTTTTTCCGAGCCCTCCCGCCGCCGCGGGCGCGGACCCGCTAACCTCTTCACCCTAAACCATTTATAATTCTCTTGACAATCTGATTATTCTATACTATAAGCTTATATGCTGTTCGCTCGCCAGCCCGCCTTCCCTTCCCATTTTGGAACCCTTGCCCCCAACTCTTCCATCCGCCCCGCAAACTCTCTCTCTCAGCGCAAGACTTCTTTCTCGTTTCCTGCTCTTCCGCTCCTAACTCCTTTAGAATCCGCACTTCCGCAAAATACACCCGTAACCCCTTTAGAATGCGCACTTACAAAAACAAAGGACTTAAAGTCTTTTAGAATGAACACTTCCGAAAAAACCGGGGAGGGGGTCACAGTAGCACAGGCACTCTTGCCTGTGCTCTTTGGAATTTACTGCCACTCTGGCCGCACGGTGGCACAGCCTTCAGTCTGTGCTCTTCTTCCTTTCTCTGCGAAACCTCTGCTAACTCTGCGCCTCCGCGTTGTCCTTTCTTCTCTCGCCACCAGCCACTCGCCGCTTCCCCTCACCCAATCAACTTCTCCAAATACTCCTTCGCTCCTCGCACATCCTCCATCTGCTTCTCACCCGAAATCTCCCGCTCAATCGTCACTGCTCCCGGATACTTCATCTCCTTCAAACGTGCCACAATCCGCGCAAAGTCCACTTTCCCCTTCCCGATCGCCACTTCTTCCCCCAACTCCTTCGGATTCGTCGGCCAGAGCCCGTCCTTCGCATGAATCCCCTGCACATACGGCCCAAGAATTTCAATCGCATCCACGGGATTCGCCTTCCCATACAAAATCAAATTCGCCAGATCAAAATTCACTCCCTGATTGTCGAGCCCCACGTCCCGCATCGCGCGCACCAACGTGATCGGCGTCTCCTGCCCTGTTTCGTACCGGAAGTTCTGCCCATTCCGCCTGCAATATCCCACCACATCAATCAACGCTCCCACCGTCTCCGCATAAATCGGATCGTTCGGGTTCTCCGGAATAAACCCGCAATGCGTTTGCACCGCCGCTACGCCACACTCCTTCGCAAAGTCCGACGCCCTCTTAATATGCGCGATGCGCGCCGCCCGGGTCTCTCGCGGCACCAGCCCAATCGTCGCCGGCCCGCCATAGAAATCCCACACTTCCTTCCCAGGCCCGCCCACCACAATCGACGTCGACTCAATCCCGTACTTCCCCATCGCTGCCATCAACTTTTTCGACAGTCCCGGCGCAAACTCCTCGCAATACGCCTGGCAAGTCGGCAACCCCAACGCATGCACCTTCGTCAGCGCCGCGTCCGGATCGTTTCCAATTCCAATAATCAATCCCAGACGCAGCGGCTTCTTCCCTTCATTCCCAAACGCTTTCCAGTTGCTCGCCTGCGCCCCGCTCCAAGCGATTTTCTCTGTACGGGAGGGGCTTGCCCCTCCTGCTCCGATGGCGCTCTCCAAATCGCCGCTTTCATTCGCAAGCGCGTTCGCGGACACCATCCTTTCTGCGCCGAGGCCCGCCACCAGCGCAACGGCGCTCCCGCACAGGAACTCCCTTCGATTTTTTCCCGTCACAGATTTCTCCCTCTCGTGCCAAAGGCAACCGTAGCCCGCCTGTTTAGAGGCGGTCCTTTGAACTACAAACTGCACCTCGTCCGCGGCAACCTGTGATCCTATTTTTTGGCTTCCGCCAGCATGCGCCGCGTCATTTCTTCGACGGGCGCCCTGTCATCCGTAAAAACCACCGCGCCTTCCCGGGGCTCAAACTCCGCAATGTCGCCGGCCGCCTTCTCCGCAAGTTCCCTGACCCAATTTGGTCCACTGGCGTTTTTCAACCGCGCGATGCTCTCAGCCAGGCCGCGCTTCTCCGCAAACGCAAAAAGGAGGTGATTCCCTCCCGGAGTCGAGAGCTTCTCCACCGAAGGAAACACTTGCTTCAGCGTTGCTCCCATGGCCTGCAACAATTCCTGCTTTTCGCTCTTGTCATATACGTTGACGATGAGCAGCCCGCCCTCCGCCAGCCTCGACCGCACCAACTGGAAAAATTCCACCGTGGTCAGATAAAACGGCACGTACGGTCCGCCCTGAAACAAATCAATATGCACCAGGTCATTTTTTGCCGAGTGCCCCGCCAGCCAGGGACGCGCATCCGCTATATGCACGTGCAAGTTGGGATCATCCTGCGGCAGGCCAAAATATTTTGCCGCCACTCTGACAACTTCCGGGTCGATCTCCACGGCATCCACCACAAGCGCCGGAGCCACTGCGCGGCTTGCCTGAATCGATCTGCCTGCTCCCATTCCCAGGACTAACAAATTCTTCGCCGGCACGATGACCGGCCCCAGGGAAAATTCGTCGAGATAATAGCCGGAACTTTCGCTGCCCACTTTTTGAATGGTTTGGAAATACCGCGGATCGTTCAGCACCAGCCAGCGCAAGCCGTTTTGCTCGAACACGGCAATCCGGTTGTACGTCGAGTCGCCGCTCCAGAGGATGTTTCCCGGCAGTTGCGGTGCCGGCGCAAGAAAGAGCAAACCAATCGGTATTACCAGAAGTAACGCGATTTTCCGACCTAAAGCCAAACCCACGGCACCAATGACAATGGACGCACCGCAGAGCATTTGCATCGTTACCCGCGTACCGAAACGCGGCACCAGATAGAAGCTCGTTCCGAGCACACCCACAATGCTGCCCGCAGTGGAGAGAGCAAACACGCGGCCCACGGTAATCCCCACGTGCCCGGCGCGCACCAGCAACCGGATCACAAAGGGCAGAGTCGTAGCGAGAGCTGCCATGGGCGGCACAAAAATAATGATGGTTGCTACTACGGGCCCGAGAAAATCGCCCGACTGCCATAGCTTGAACAACACAGTGCGAACCACAAACACGATGCCCAACTGATATAAACCGCTTCCCAGTACAATCGAATAGAGGACCGTGTCGGAAGACATACGGTCGGCTACCCAGCCGCCCAGGCCGTAGCCGACCGCAAGAGCCAGCATGACCACTGAAATCATGCTTCCCCAGACGTAAATGGAATTGCCAAAGTAGGGGGCATACAGACGAAATGCGGTTAATTCCATGGCCATGACCACCGCGCCGGTCATTGCGGCCGTGGCAATCCATAACAATGCTTTGCCTCGGCTCGGCAAACCGCTTTCGGACAAGCCATTCCTTTGCTCTGGTTTGGGAGGAGCGAGGATGCCCACGGAACATGTATATTCCACGGGCAGGTGCATCGTCAATTAGAACGAGGTTCTACGATTCCATTTTCGTAGCTAGCTCCGACCAGCTCCCATATTCGTGCCAAATGATGATCGTCGTGCTCTGCGACAAAATACAGATGGTCCACCAGCCGCAACGGCGTCTTCAAACGCGGATGCGGAATAGCGCGAGCAAATAGCGCCGCGTCCAATTCCTCAACACGCTGTAGCAGGCTTGCCCTCGCAGCGCGAAACTCCGCAAGAATCTCTTCCAGTGGCCGGGCGTTGTGGTTCGCTTCGTCGGTCTTCCGATTCTGCAAGTCCGCCACGGTGAGTTGCTCGCTGGCCGCCACATAATCCTCTACCCGCGCCAGCCACAGTGCTTCGAGGTCCAGCAAATGCCCGGCATGTTCCTGCGCGGACCACTTCCCTTGCGGCTTCCTGATCAGGATTTTGTGAGGGCGGCCACGCAGGGCCTCTTCCAGCCTTGCTGGAGTGCCGCGAAGACGCGCGCACAGATTCGGATACAGCCCCACCGGAAAAGAGAACGCAAACTTCCGTTCGAACCAAACAGGCACCTGGCTCATGGAACCCACCGAGCAAAGCTGGCGATTTCAACTAGCACCTTGCCACTGTACTTCAGAATTCCGCGGACTTGCCATAAGCCGCTGTTTTTTGCCTCCACAGGCTGTTTCTGCTATCGTCAGCCTCGACAGGGAGAACGCAAATGTCAGTGAATAAAGTTATTCTCGTGGGCCGGTTGGGCCGCGATCCAGAGACCCGTTACACCGGCGGCGGCCAGGCGGTTGCCAATTTTTCCGTGGCCACCGACGAGTCGTACAAAGACAAAAACGGCGAACGCCAGAAGCGAACGGAATGGCACAAAATTGTGGTGTGGGGGAAGCAAGCGGAGATCGCGCAACAATACCTGAAGAAAGGCTCGCTGGTTTTCATCGAAGGCCGAATCCAATCCCGCGAGTGGCAGGACAAGGAAGGACAGAAGCGGACCAGCTTTGAGATTGTGGCCAACAATTTCCGAATGCTGGGCGGCCGAGGCGACGGCGGAGGAGGAGGCGGCTCGCGCCCGGCAAGCGATGACGTGGAATCGCACGCGCCGGCCGAGGACACCTACGGAGGCGGGAGCCATGCTCCCAGCGGGCCGGAAATCTCCGACGAAGACATTCCGTTCTAAGAGAAAGCTGACAGTCGAAAGTTGACGGTCGAAAAGACAAGATGACGACGAATAGACAACTGCGGTTGCAAGCGCGGCCCAAGGGATTGCTGGCGCCTGGCGATTTGGTGTTGAGCGAAACGCAGGTGCCGGAGTTACAGGAGGGACAGGCGCTGGCGAAAGTGAAATACCTTTCGGTCGATCCGACCATGCGCGCATGGATGGCGGGGGACACTTACCTGCCCGCGGTGGGAATCGGCGACGTGATGCGAGCCGGCGGCCTGGCGGAGATCGTCGAATCCAAGCATGCGAATTACAAAAAGGGCGACAAGATTGTTGGCCTTACAGGACTGCAGGAATATGTGCTGATCGAAGCCCAATCGAAGTTCCCTTTTCAAAAAGTGCCTTCGATCCCGTTTGTCCCGGAGACAGTATTTCTAGGCGCGCTGGGGATGACGGGGATTACGGCGTATTTCGGAATGCTGGACGTCGCCAAGCCGCAAAAGGGCGAGACGCTGGTCGTTTCCGCCGCAGCGGGCGCGACGGGCAGCATCGCAGGGCAAATTGGAAAGATTCATGGGTGCCGTGTTGTTGGAATCGCAGGTACCGATGAGAAATGCAAGTGGTTGACCGAGGAATTGGGATTTGACGCGGCCATCAATTACAAACATTCCGACTGGAAAGAGAAGCTCAAAGCGGCGACGCCCAACGGCGTGGACATCAATTACGAAAACGTCGGCGGAGAAATCATGGAAGCAGTGCTGGACCGCATGAACCTGCACGGGCGGGTGGTGCTTTGCGGGTTTATTTCCGGTTATACGAAAGACGTTCCGGAAAAGATGGGCCTGGGAGTGATGATCGTAAAACGGCTGAAGGTGCAAGGATTTCTTGTACTGGATTACGCGTCGCGATTTCAGGAAGCGGCGATGGAACTTGGCAAGTGGAAAATGATGGGCAAACTAAAGGACCGGCAAACCATCGTGGAAGGTTTCGAAAAAGCGCCGGACGCAATCAATATGCTCTTTACGGGCGGGAATACCGGCAAACTCATCGTAAAAGTGTGAACGGCGGGAGGCTCTTTCGACGCAGATTCTAGCGGGGCGGAGGGGGCGGCCCGTTCTTTTTGCGCTCCTCGTCCAAACGCTTTAGAAATTCCTCAAATTTCGGCAACTGTTCGGGAGTGAGCACGGCACGAATGCGTTCCCGGCTCTTGAGGCGCGCGTCATTCATTTCAGATTCGAGTTGCGCGGCGTTTTTGTCGTGGATGGATTTGAAATCGTTATGAATTTGCAGAAGGAGAACGTCGATTTGTTGCCGCTGCGAATCGTTGAGACCTAGTTCATGGGTCATCTGGTCGAGGCGGCGGGCGCGGCGTTCCGGCTCACTCAAAGGAGGCGGGCCGGCAATAACGACGGCGCGGTGGCCATACAAATAGCCAAGGACACCACCGAGCGCGATGCCGAGCACGAAGATAACGGCAATCCAGGCGGCAGCTTTGCGCTTAGCGGAGTTTTCGTTCATCGCGGCTTCTCAGCGAGGCTAACGAGCACGTCGTCATTGTTCGGCAGCGTCGAACTGTCCACCAGGGGTTCTCCGGTAATGTCCGTGGCAACCACATGTCCGGAAGTTTGCGGGGGAACAGACGCAGGCTTCTGATAGAGCCAGGCGCTGGCTAATAGAAGGGCTACAGAAGAAGCCCAAGTCAAATGGGCGGCCAATTTCGGCAGGAAGGTCCAAGCGTCGGCGGCACGAGCCAACTCGGCTTTGCGCCCGGCGATTGCGCTCATCACCCGAGACGCAAACCAGGGACCGCCCAGATCAGCTCTGGACCGAATACCGGAGAGCAGAGCGCGCGTGGCGAGAAGATTTTCGGCGGTTTCCCGGCAGTGCGGGCAGGCCTGCGCATGCTGGCGATCACCAGAAGGAAGGGCATCGAGCACTTCCTGCGCGGTTGTGCCGCCCGATATGTCCTCGAGTTGCGCAAGGACGCGTCTACACTCTTCACGATTTTTATTCAGCAGGCCCATGATTCAGCCTCCTTCTCCGAATCCCAATTCTCCACAAAACCAATCTGAATCCAAAGTTCTTCCATAGCGAATACAAACTTTGATCCAAATTGCCGAAATCATTCGCCGCGCTTGCGCACCTTATTGACAATGCGGCGACGCGCGCGGAAAAGCCGCACCTTGACCGTGTTGGCGTTCAAATCCAAAACGTCGGCAATCTCCTCGACCGCAAAGCCCTCGACTTCCTTCAAAATCAGCATCAAGCGGTCGCGCTCGTCCAGCACTTCGAGCAAATTCTCGACCCGCTCCCGGGCCTCCAGCCGCTCACTGATATCCGGCCCGCCGCCGTCCTTTTCCGCGGCGGCGATGACCTGGCGCGATTGCTCTTCGCTCAAGTCAGATTCATAAACCAGCGGCCTGACCTTCTTTTTGCGCAACATATCCCAGCACTCATTGACCGTAATCTTATACAGCCAAGTGCTGAAGGCCGCCCGCTGATCGAACCGCTTTAGCGAGAAATACGCCTTAACGAAGACCTGCTGGGCGATATCCTCGACGTCTTCGCGCCGGCGCAAGATGCCGCCGGCAACAGCGAAAACGCGGTGCTGGTGCCGCCGAACAAGCTCTTCAAAAGCCGCCTGGTCCTCGTTCTGGGCCCGCCGGACAAGTTCCCGGTCGTCCGCTGCACCTGGCGCTTTCGCGGCAGCTGCTTTGCCTCCCGCCTGGCCGGCGGGAAGCTCCAAGGGCTCTACTTTTGGGACGCGTGCCATGTCCATCCGGTTACGTCTAATGTAGCCCGAGTGTGACCCGGGTGCATCAAGTGTTTCAATCCATGGGGTGGCAAGTTTCTACTTGCTTGAGCTTTATCTACATGGAATAATGCCGCCATGATTATAGGTGACCGTCTTCGCGCACTCCGCGAAGAAAAGAAACTCTCCCAGGGCGACATCGAAAAGCGTACAGGTTTGCTTCGTTGCTACATTTCCCGCGTTGAAAATGGCCATACAGTACCGGCAATTGAAACGTTGGAAAAACTTGCCCGCGCCCTCGAGTGCCCACTCTATCAACTCTTTTATGACGGTGAGGAACCGCCGCAGTTGCCGAATCTTCCCAAGCGGAAGTCGTCGGATGACATCGCGTGGGGCAGCGTCGGCAAAGATGCTCGCTTTCTCAACAAGCTTCGCCGCCTGTTGAGCAAAGTAGAAGAAGGGGACCGTAAGCTCATACTGTACATGGCGCAGAAAATGGCTAACCGCTAGTTCTGCTCTCGATGGTGAAGGGCCTACAGTCTGATGAATAGGGTTCCCGAATGGGCCGCGTTTCGTCCCTACGCGGCCTTGGCTCTTTTATGGCACGTACTGGCCGTCAACGGCCCGCAGTCGTAGCGCCTGAATCCCGTATCCCTTCCCTGGCGCTTCCCTTTCCCAACGCCCCGTCATTCCCACTCGATCGTGCTTGGCGGCTTCGAACTGATGTCATAGACCACTCGTGTGACGCCGCGTACTTCGTTCACGATGCGCGTGGAAATCCGCTCTAGAACCTCTCCAGGCAAGCGCACCCAGTCCGCGGTCATGGCATCCTCGGACTCGACGACCCTCACCGCCACGGTTAATCCGTAGGTGCGATAATCCCCCATTACTCCAACGCTACGGACTGGCAGGAGGACGGCAAATGCTTGCCACACCTTGCTGTACAGACCTGCGCGCCGTATTTCCTCGACGACGATAGCGTCCGCCTCTTGCAGCGTGAAGAGATGCTCACGGGTAATTTCCCCCAGAAGACGGACCGCCAATCCAGGCCCGGGAAACGGATGTTTCAGAAGAATCTCGTCGGGCAAGCCTAGATCTTTGCCTATACGCCGGACCTCGTCCTTGAAGAGGTCGCGGAGGGGCTCGATCAGGGCGAAGGGCATGTTTTCGGGAAGGCCGCCGACGTTGTGATGCGTTTTGATGGTGGCGGAAGGGCCTTTCACGGAGACGGACTCGATGACATCGGGGTAAAGGGTGCCCTGGACGAGCCAGCCGATTTGGCCGTGGGCCTCACCCTGCTGGAGTTTCTGGGCCTGTTCGGCGAAAACCGCGATGAATTCCCTGCCGATGATTTTGCGTTTCTGCTCGGGGTCCGTGACGCCAACCAACTTCGACAGGAAGCGGTCCGAGGCGTCCACACCAATGACGTGGAGGCCCAACCGGTTGCGCAGCATCTCCAGGGTGTCTGTGAATTCATTTTTGCGCAGCATCCCGGTATTGACGAAAATGTTGGTCAGGCGGTCGCCCATGGCGCGGTGAACGAGGACGGCGGCTACGGTGGAATCCACGCCTCCGCTGAGGGCGCAAATGGCGCGGCCCTGGCCGACCTTGGTTCGAATGGCCTCTGTGGTTTCTTCGATGAAGGCGGAGCCGCTCCACTTTTGTTCGGCTTTGGCGACGCGGAAGAGGAAATTACGGAGGAGTTCGGTGCCGCGTTCGGTGTGATTCACCTCGACGTGAAATTGCACGGCATAGATTTTGCGCTGGGGATCTTCAAGCGAAGCGATAGCATTGTCGGTGTGACCTGTGGCATGGAAACCCGGCGGCACCGCACGCACATGGTCGCCGTGGCTGTTCCAGATGCGAAGAGATTCGGGGACGCCCGCGAAGAGTTTTGATTCTGACGGGCCGTTTTCGCACTTCACTTTTAGCTGTGCGCGGCCGTACTCGCGCCGCTCCGCCTTCTCCACTTTTCCGCCGAGGGCGTGAGTGATCCATTGCATGCCGTAGCAAATTCCCAGCACCGGAATCCCCATCGCCAGGATCCCCGCATCGCATTTGGGGGCGTCCGCGTCGTACACGGAGCTGGGACCACCGGACAGCACAATCCCGGCTGGTTCAAACTTGCGAATTTCCTCGATGGAGACGGTGCAAGGCAAAATCGCCGAGAAAACCTGCTGTTCCCGAATCCGGCGCGCGATGAGTTGCGTGTATTGGCCGCCGAAGTCGAGGACGACCACGCCGCCGCGCTCCGATTGGGGTTTGGGGTGCTGTTGCATCGATGCTCCTGTAGCCATGCAATTCCCTCTCGTTATTGTGTACCGAAACGCCCGTTGACATCGAGCAACTCAATGTATTTGCATTTGTCCGCGACCTGGTGCGCATCGAGCCAGCCAATCACTTGACCACCAGGTTGAGAAGTTTGTTGGGCACATAAATGACCTTAATGATGCGCTTACCCTGCAGATGTCGCGCGACTGCCGGGTCGGCCTGAGCCAGGGAAACGATCGCGGCTTCATCTAGGTCGACGGGAACTAGCAATGTCGCGCGCACTCTCCCGTTGACCTGAACCGGAATTTCGATTTCGTTGTCTTTGGCCAAGTCGAGCTGATCGCCCGCCAGTGTGGGCCAAGTAGCTTTCCAGAGGCCATCTGCGTGGCCCAGCATTTCCCACATTTCTTCGGCGATGTGTGGGGTCATCGGGGCGAGGAGCAGCGTGAGGATTTGCAGGACTTCTTTTCGAATCTCAGGGCGCACGCCGTTTTCGAGTGGCTCGGCGAGGTAGATTTCGTTGGTTAGTTCCATAATCTGTGCAATGGCGGAATTAAAGTGCCAGCGCTTCTCAAAATCCTGCGTGACGCGCTGCATGGTTTGGTAGGTGACGCGAATGAGGTCGCGTTCCTTGTCGGACATGCCCTTGTGATCGAAATTCCAGTCTGGCCTGTGGCGAATCGCGGGCGCGTGCTTGTCCACGAGGCGGAAGACACGATTCAGGAATCGCCACGACCCTTCGATGCTTTCTTCACTCCACTCCAGGTCTTTTTCGGGCGGGGCCGCAAAGAGCGTGTAGAGCCGTCCTGTATCCGCGCCGTAT
>Ga0335076_10006962_pt1 | contig 11395 bp, 7 predicted proteins | sample Lox_Sample_25_FD_206717 | JGI IMG/M metagenome (GOLD analysis project Ga0335076, IMG submission 206717) | Soil microbial communities from Loxahatchee National Wildlife Refuge, Florida, United States - Lox_Sample_2.5 | ecosystem: Environmental > Terrestrial > Soil > Wetlands | place: USA: Florida... | reverse complement strand
GGCACCAGGAGCCGCAGTCAGGGACAGTGGGACATCTGGGCCGCGGTCTTCGGCCCCCAGGGCCGCGACGGCTACCCGGCGCCCATCTGGGACAAGCAGAGCGGTGTGATCGACCGCAGCGTCGCCGGGTACTGGAAGACGCACTTTGACCTGGCCTCGATCGTCACCTCGAACTGGACGACTCTCGGGCCGAAGCTGGCCGGCCGCATGCACTTCTTCGTCGGAAGCGAGGACACCTGCGTCAGCGCTGTTCCTCCCTACGCTGCGTCAGCGACGGTTAGGTTGTCGGCGGTGTCGAAGAGGATCTGCTGGAGCTGGCGGGGCAGGTCGCTGTTCCAGACCAGGCCTGCGGTGGCGGTCAGCGGGTGGTGGTGCAGGCGGGCTGGGGTCATGCCGTAGGTTGGTGCGGCGGGTTCGGGCTGGCTGGGCCCGGGCCGGGGGTGGACCGGGTGGCGGGGGCCGGTGAGCACGGCGACGGGGGAGGTGGCGGTGGCGGCGAAGGCGAGCGTCATGGGCAGCGAGCTGCGGAACGGGGGGTCGGCGAAGTCAAAGCGGGGGTCGTGGGCGCGCAGGACCGCCAGCCAGGCGTCGTAGATCGCCGGGCCGGCGCGGCGCGGGCCGTGGATCACCGGCAGGCGGGCCAGCTCGCTGGCGGTGATGGCCGCCGGGGGGGCCTTGTGGTGCGGGGCGGGCACCCAGACCTGGGGTTCGAACTGTCCCAGGCTCATCGCGTCCAGGCTAGCCGGCAGGTTGTCGGGGCCCGAGGTCAGCCAGCCCAGGCCGGCGTCGGCGCGGCGCTGGCGGATCAGGGAGAAGTCGGCGTCCAGCGAGGTTTCCACCCACGCGATGTCGACGCTGGCGGCAGCCGACGCGGCCAGCAGCCGGGAGGTGGTTTCCACGGCGAGCCGCTCGGGCAGGTCGGGGGGCAGCACGACGCGCAGCCGCGGCTGCCCCAGGCCGGCGGCCTGGCGGGTGCGGCTGACCCCGTGGTCGAACAGCGACAGCAGGGTCCGCGACTCCTCCAGCAGCACGGTGCCGGCCGTGGTCAGCCGGATCCCGTCGCGCCGGCGGTGCAGCAGCGGGGCGCCGACCATTTCCTCCAGGCGCCGTATCTGCTGGCTGAGGGTGGGCTGGGTGACGAACATCTGCTCCGCGGCGTCGGTGAACGTCCCCGCGTCGGCCACCGACACGAAGTACCGCAGGTGGCGCAGTTCCATGCCGTGCGGCGTGCCTCCCGCGCCGGGCAAAACCGCCGCCGCCGCGTCTGACTGGCTGATTTGCCTGCTCGTCATCGAGATCACCCTGCCTGCTGCCGGTCCGCAGGCCGCCCGGGCCTGTGCCCTGCGGCGCTTGCGGCGTCCGCTGCTGGTCACTAACAGGTGCCCGCGCCCGGGCCGGCCTGCGAGTGCTGCCCTGGCCAGCCCGGACGTGGGCGCGCATCACCACGATCGCCCCGCGGACCTGGCCGCGTCTTCCCCGCAGGCACCCAAAGTCGGCTACCGGCCAGCAGGAATCCGCAACCGCCAGCCAGCATCACCAGCCAGGGGTCAGCTGCACGCCCGCTGCGACAGGACGGTATGCCCGGCCGTGTCGCCGTCCCTGTAGGCATCCTGGCCGACACGCCGGAGGATGTCGGTGACCCGGCTCACGTCGGCAGACGGGACCCTGGTGGTGCGCACGCGAATCCGTCAGTCTCACCTCGTTCAGCGGCCTGATCACGATCTCCCACGGGCACCAGCCGTGGCATCACCGCCGGCGGCCATCGGCTCCTGATGCTGGCTGGCATGGTGGCCTTCCTGCTGGCCGGTAGGAGGATTGGGTGCCCGCGGTGAAGACGCCGCCAACCGCCCGGGGCGACCATGACTGATACGCACCGCGTTCGCGCCGGCCACGGCAGCAGCCCGGCCAGCGCGAACGCGGCCCAAGGGACCTTGCGATGCGGAGGGCGACATGTGCAAACATCAGCCCCGGTGCCCGGACGCGATGGCGCCGGATCACCTGGCCGCACGGGTGATGGCGCCCCATCCCGAGCAGGGGTGGAGCCTGCTGTGCAACGGCGTTATCTTGTTCGACGACCTGGGAGAGCTGATCCCTGACGGCCGGGCCGACTTTCCTGCCGTCGCTCACCCGTGGCCGTGGGCCGCCTGAGTGCTTGTTTCTACTCCTCAGCCTGGACAGGCGAGGCGGCGGGTCATGAGGGTGATCATGGCCTAGTACACGGTGGTTCCGTATGGTGGGCGCGGAACGGTTCCGGACATAGCCGAATGAGACCCGAACGTGTCAGTGTACAGGTGGAGAGCCGCGCTGACACGGCGGGCGAGCGACCCCGTCGACGCCCCACAGGGGGGTTCACTGTGGTGCTTGAACGATTGCGGGCCCGGCCCGGCGTGATCGTATTCGGGGTCATGGGTGGCTTGATCGCCGTCTATCTGCTGTGGCTGGTCGTGCGCGGAACCCAGGCTCTGCAGTTGGGGGTGCTCAACGGCTGGGTGGGGACCGCATTCCGCCTGGCGGCCGGTGTCGTTTGCGTGATCGGCGGGCTGCGTCGGCGTCCAGGATCATATGTCCCGCTCGTGTTCGGCTTGGCCCTGATCTTCACGGCGATCGGCAACACGATCCTGACCCTCTACTCGCTCCATGGCCCGCCGCCGCCACCGCCGACGGCGGCCGACTTCTTCGGCCTCGGCTTCATCGTGCTCTGCTTCGTGGGGATCGGGCTGATGGCGCGCGAGGACCGGGAGCGGCTGAGCCCGCGTGGATTGCTCGACGGCGGCATCGCGGCGCTCGGTGCCGGGGCGGTGTGTGCGGCCTTCGTCCTTGCACATGTCCACCGTCAGGTGGGCGAGTCGAGGTTGGGGTCGGCATCTGAGCTCGCTTTTGCGATCGGCTTTGTCGTCCTTGTGTTGATCGTGGTTGGTGCCGCCGCCGTCGCCAGCGAGCGGTCGCCGGTTGCGTGGGTGGCGCTGACGGCGGCATTCGCATTGCTGGCCCTGGGGTCCGCGCTGGGTGCCGCATTGGGCATGACACTCCCGATCCGCATATTGACCACGATTCAATGGCCGGCGGCGACGCTGCTGATCGCGGCGGCGGTGTGGGCCGATCCGGGCGTGCCCGACCCGCTGGCGGCGCGCAAGGGGGTAGTCGTCTGGATTCCCGCGCTGGCGTGCGGTGCGGCGATCGCGGTGCTGGTCGCCGCCACGTTCCGGCGGGTCGACCCCGCGGCGATCGCGCTCGCGGCAGCTGCGCTGGTCCTGGTCATGTTGCGGGGGATTAGCGAGCTGCGTCAGGAGATCGCGGCGCGCGAGCGAACTGAGGTGAGCCTGCGGGCGAGCGAAGCCGGATACCGTCGGGTCGCTGACGAGCAGGCTGCGCTGCGGCGGGTGGCGACTCTCGTCGCCGGGGGGGCGCGGCCGTCGGAGGTGTTCGCCGCCGTCACCGACGAAGTGGGCCGCGTCCTGGGCACGGATGTCACGTGGCTGAGGCACTACGTGCCGGGCCCAGCTGCGGCGACCATTGCGGCGTTCGCCGCCGGCCAGCAGCTCCCACCCCAAAAGACCAGACCGCTCGGCGGACACAATATCGCGACCCTGGTCCACCAGACGGGGCGACCGACTCGGGTGGAGGGCTCCGACTGGCTGCTCCACGACTCGAGGGGTCAGGTGCTCCCGATCACCTCCGGCGTCGGCGTGCCGGTCGTCGTGGAAGGGAGCCTGTGGGGGGCCATGGCGGTCGCCTCGTCCATCACCGAGGCGCCGCTGCCGCCCGATACCGAGGCGCGCCTGGCCGCCTTCACCGAGCTCGTCGCGATGGCGATCGCCAACGCGCAGGCGCACGACGAGCTGAGCGCGTCGCGGGCGCGTGTGGTCGCCAGCGCCGACGAGACCAGGCGCAGAATTGAGCGCGACCTTCACGACGGCGCGCAGCAGCGGTTCGTCTCGCTCGCATTGAAGCTCCGGGCCGCCCAGGCGTCGCTGCCGCCCGACCAGGCCAAGCTGGCCGACGAGCTCGACCGGGTCGCCACCGGGCTCTCGGATGCGCTCGATGACCTGCGCGAGTTCTCCCGTGGCATCCACCCGGCGATCCTCGTCGAGGCCGGGCTCGCGCGTGCGCTGCGGGCGCTCGCCCGCCGCTCCCCTGTGCCGGTCGAGCTCGACGTGCGGATCGAGGACCCGCTGCCCGAACGGGTCGAGGTCACCGCCTACTACATCGTCTCGGAGGCGCTGACGAACGCGGCGAAACACGCTAACGCCACCGTGGTACACGTCGACGTCCACGCGACACACAGCGCCGTACGGCTCGCCGTACGCGACGACGGCGCCGGCGGCGCCGACCCGGCCCGCGGCTCGGGCCTGCTCGGGCTGCGCGACCGCGTCGAGGCGGCCGGCGGGACCATCACCATCCACAGCCCAGTCGGCGAGGGGACGGAACTCCTGGCAGAGATCCCGCTGCAACCCGTACCGGCGCCAGACTGAGCGCGAAACATTTACGACTAGGTCCGGCCGACGGCACCGGCGGGGGATCGCGAATCCGGCTTTTCCCGGCGGTGCGCCGCGTGGAGTCCTGGCCGGCACGCAGCGCTGCCAGTGGCGCCTCCCGTGCCGGCACGCCCGCTAGAACTTCTCCTTACTCACTGGATTGAGGTCCGGTGCGAGGCTTGAGCCAGCTCTTCTTCCGCCGCCAGATCACGTAGGTGACGCCGCCGACGGGGATCGGCAGCAGGTAGGTGAGGGTGCGGTAGACCAGGTCGCCCGCGACGGCCGCGCTCGACGGGGCGCCGGCGGCCACCATCACGGCGATGTACGCCGCATCGCTGGTACCCAGGCCACCGGGCGTGACGGGGATGCTTCCTGCGAGCGTCCCGAAGGTGAAAGCGGCGAACACGACCGCCAGGCTGACTTGCGAGGCGGGAATGCCGGCGAACCGCATCGACAAGGCGAACACCAGGAACGCGGCCAGCTCGCTCGAGACGGACGTCCAGGTCAGCCTCCACCACCGGGTGCGGGCCACGTCAATCGTCTGCCGGCGAAGCTCGACCACCGCTGGCCCCAGGGAGGTGACCGGGCCTTTGCGGAAGGGCCGCAGGAACCAGGAGGCCACCCTGTCCGCGACGCTGCCGAGCGCGCGGGCCACCTGCTCCTTCCACAGCACCAGGCCGATGATGACGCCGGCCGCCAGGCAGATCGCCAGCCCGGCGGCGGCCGCCACCGCCAGCTCCCGGGACTTGACCCCGGTGGCGAGCAGCAGCAGCACGCTGGCCGTGGGCGTGATGAGCTTGACCCCGAAGTTCCAGATGCCCGACACGCCGATCAGCTCGGTGATCGAGACGTTGGAGAACCCCCACGAACCCAGCATCTCGTAGGTAATGCCCACCGCGAAGGCGCCGCCGGCGGGCAGCACGCTGGCCACGGCGCCGTTGGTCTGGATCAGCACGGCCGACGGCCAGAAGCGGAGCCCGGGCAGGGCCGCCATGTACACCGACCAGTAGGCGACGCGGCTGAGGAACTGCGCCAGCACCAGCCCTACGACCTGGGCGGCGGACAGGCCCGCGAGAATCGGCCACACGTCGCTGTAGCTCGCGAACCTGGGGATGGCGAACCCGAAAATAGCCGCGACGATCGCGATCGAAATGAACGCCCGGATCACCTTCGGCCACGTGAAGCCCTGCTTGGCGCTGATTTTGCCAGCGGCTTCGGTCACTGCTGAACAATAGCGGCCAGACCGGGCGGAAGGCTGAGCACGGGGAGCCTACACTCGGCGAACGCGGCTGGCTGCCCCGCGGAACGCCCGGTAAGGCAGCCGGGACCAGACGACTGTGACCGGAGGGCGGCCGGCCGCCCAGCGGCCGCGGGTCGTGATCTTCGGCGAAAGCCTCGGCGCGTGGACCAGCCAGGACGCGTTCGAGCACCGCGGTACCCGGGGCCTCCTCGGCGCCGGCATTGACCGGTTCGCGGGACTATGCCGGCCGGTTTAGCACTGCATGGCCGAGCCAATGGCAGGCGTGAAGGGCGAGCTCGACGTCGAGGCGGTCGCCGCGGATTGGTCGGCCGCGTTCCTGCTCGGCCTTCTCGACGCGGTATTTGACGGAGTTCTTATGCATCGCGAGCTGGGCGGCGCTGGCCGTGTAGCTGCCTCCCGTGGCAAGAAACACCCGCAGAGTTTCCCGCAGCCGGGCGCAGTGGTCGTCGTCGGTCGCTAGCCGGCCCAGGATCTGGCTCACCCAGGCCCGCGCTGCCTCGACGTCAGCCGACAGCAATGCAGCCACGCCGACCTGCCGGAACATCGTCACCTGCGGTGCGTCGGCTTCGCCGAGCAGCGCGACGGCCTGGGTTTGCAGTGCTTGCGTGTGAGTTATCCGGAATCCGTCGATGCCGTGGGCGGGCTCACCCACGGCGACCATGACGCGACCGCCGCTGCCCGCAGCGTGCCGGATAACCCCCGGGTCGATAGCGACTCGTCGGCCGATCGGTAGCCATGCCCAGGCGCTGGAGTTGTCGCAGGGAACGAACAGGGGGCGGGCTGGGCAGGAGATTCGTTCCCCGAGCCTGAGAACGAATCTCTCGAGGGGGGATAGCTCGTCCTCTCTGGGTGCCCCGGTGCGCGTCCATGCCACGATGCCAAGGTGGGACTGTTCGAGGCGGTAGCCCAGTGCTGCCTCGGCGGCGGCCATGTCGACGCTTTTCCCGGCGAGCAGGTCGCGTGTTCTTGCTGCCCGCACGGCGCTGCGGTTCTGCAGCCATCGCTCGCGCTCGCTCTCGTAGGCGGTCACGACGCGCTGGGACATCCAGTCGATGTACATGAAGGTGATTTCCACGATGCGCGCCACCGCCAGGGACGCTACGTCCGGGGCGCCGCCCTGCCGTCGTACTTCGCCAAGGCTGCGCTGCAGCAGCGTGTCCTGCCCGAGGCGGTAGGCTCGGACCAGGGCGTTGACGGGGACGCCGCGCTCGGCCAGCCGCCGGGAGTACTCAAGGGCCGCGGAGGGCGGCTCGACCCGCTCGATGCCGATGCCGTGCTGGAACATGTGCAGGATGGTGTCTACGTTTCCCTCGATGCTCGACGCCAGCAGCTGAAGGATCCGCTCATCGCCTTTGAGTTCCTCGATCTCAGTGGACAGGCGGCGGTGTATCAGGAGGGTGAGACCGGCGAGGTCTGCGTTCAGTGCGGCACCAACCGATGCGACCAGCTGTGCGACCTGAGTTTCCTGGCTGGCCACCGAGTCTTGGCCCGTGCGCATCTTCTGAGCGTACGACTGGGGCTGCTTTGAGGGAATCGCGGTCAGGGACCATGTGATCGGGCGACCAGCGGGACCTGCCTGCACCGTCAGGTCACGGCGCGGACACGCTGCATCACTGCCCCCGGATCGGCGCTCGCTGGGACGACTGCGAGCAACAGGTCCGCACCGCTGGCTGGCTCGGCGCCTGCCCAGAAATCCGCGCCCGTGAGGATGCCGCTGCGGCCGGCGACCTGGCTGGGAGCCGATGATCCGATCCACCCGGCCACGCCGGTGACTGGGCCGTGCGGCCAGGCCGGGACGGTGCCGCTGCAGATCAGCACAGGCCATTCGTAGTGGCCCGCGATATTGAGGACCGGGCGGTACGCCTCGGGGTCGATCAGGTCGTCGGCCGGTGCGGGCCCCTCGTCGAGGAGCAGTCCGTCGACGCCGTCGCCGGCGAAGATCCGCAGAAAGTCGGCGATGTACATCGCGGCGGTGTCGGCGTGCTCCGGGTCCGGCGGCACGGCTTCCTGGCCGGCCTGCTCGGCCGTCAGCAGTAGCCAGCGGGCCGGGGAGGGGATGCACAGCACGACCGGGGTCGCGCCGGCGCCCGCGGCGATTGCGGTCACTGCCTCGCGGGCGACGGCGCGGGCCCGCTCGTCGGCGAGCAGGGTGCGCAGCGCGTACCCGGGCCGGCTGCGGGCGGCCATGGCCGCCTGCAGCTCGTGGCCGGCCGCCGCACGCTGCGCGTACAGGTCGGCCAGGTCGACCAGCAGCGCGTCGGAGCGGAACATTCCCTGTGCCTTGCCCGCCAGCGCCGTCAGCTCCCCCGGCGAGCCCCACGGGACTGGCGCGCCGGACAGCAGCTTCTCCCGGCAGTAGGCCAGCGAGTCGAACCAGATGGCCGTGGCCCGTCCCGACGGCGGGGCGTCCAGGCTGGCCAGCAGATCAGGCATGGCTCTCAGCCCTCCGTGTCGTCGCGGGACTGCTCGAGCTCGGCCACCCGGTTCTGCAGCGCGATGATCTGCAGCAGGTTCGGGTCCGGCAGCAAGATCGGCGGGAGCTGTTCCATCGGGCCGGAAACGCGCACCGGGCCGCTGGCCCCCCAAGCGGTCGCCCAGATGGTGCTGACGTCGTCACCCCAGGAGCCGTAGTACGGGATAGCCGCCGGGGGTTCGGGGGTCACCCAGTCGGTGACGAATTCGGCGTAGGGCCGGCCGCGCTGCCTGCGGGCTTGCCGCTCGGCGTCGCGGGCGGCGGCGGTGGCCTGGACGTCAACGGCGAGGGTGTCTGCGTCGTAGACGACGAAGTAGATCTCGCGAGCCGTGGCGTGCGAGAGGTAGCCGGCTTCGACGTCGGCGATGACCGCCTCGGGCTCGCGTTCGAGCACGTCGCCGTAGCCGCCGCCGGATCCCTGGCAGATCATGTAGATTTCGCCCTCGTCGGCCAGTTCGAAGCCCATGCCCATGTGGTGGGTGGAATAGCGGGCCTCAGGGAAGGGACGGGTGTTCATGAGGGTCTCGAAGTCGAAGGACCACTTGCCCGGGTCGTCGCGCAGGTAGTCGAACACGTTCACGCCCTTGATCTTGGCCAGGGGCAGCGTCGGGCAGCCGTAGCCGCCGAACAGGCCGGGTACGGGCGGGAACTTCGATCCGCTGGACACGGTGGCAAAGCCCCATAGCGGTGTCGCCTTGGCGGCGACGGCCATCTCGTAGCCCATGCCGCCGTGGAACTTGCCGAAGGCCTGGTTGTCCTTTTTGATCTTCTTGGAGTTCAGCTGGAGGAACGGCACGTCCTCCTCGATGATCTCCTGCTCGCCGGTGTCGGCCATCGCGGCGAAGAACGGCGCCATGGCCGGCTCCCCGTCGCGGTAGGCGCGCGCTCCGCCGCCCATGCCGTTCAGGTCGGCGCAGACATTGCCGACGAACTCGCCGTGCTGGGTGATGCCGCCGAAGAGGAAGGTGTTGATCTGGTTGAACCATGGAGCGATCACCGATCCGTACTTCTCCGGGCAGCTGAACATCATCTTGCCGAACAGCGCTTGTACGACGCCGAAGGTTTTGAAGATGCTCTGCAGGCTCTGGCCGAGCGGCGCGTCGTCGGTCGGGTCAATGCAGCTGCCGCGGTCAGTGAGTACGTCGATGCTGTTCATGACGCTGATGCCGCGGGGCAGGTCGGGCCAGAAGAATCCCAGGATGGCTTGGTTCATCCCGCACTTGGATGAGCCGAGGGTGGAGTTGAATGCCCGGTTGAGAATCTGCGGGGCGGCCCCGCGCCAGTCAATTGTCATCTGCTCGCCTTTGACGGTGATCGCGCACGGGTACTTCACTAGGGCGTTCTCCCGCAGCGTGGAGTCGGAGAAGTAGCTGACCCGGTAGGTGCCGTCTGGCAGTGCGGCGATCCGCCGCCGGGCCTCGGCCTCGACGTCTTCCAGCGACTTGCGCAGCGACGCGAGGAACGCGTCCCGCCCGACCTCGTCGATGACGGCCAGCACCCGCTCCTTGATCCGCAGCGCCGCGTAGTACTTGACCTTGAGGTCCTGGTACTGCAGCTTCGGTTCGCGGACCGAGTTCTGCAGGAAGGTCAGCAGGTCGCGCCGGAGCTCTCCGTTCTCGATGATCTTGAATGGGCTCATCCGGATGCCGTCGTCGAAGGCGGATTCCGAGCTTGAGGGCATGCCGCCGGGTTCCTTAGCGCCGTTCTCGCCCTCGTGCACGACGGTAGCGACCCAGGCGATGAGCTCACCGTGGTAGAAGACCGGCAGGATGATGCTCTGGTCGGTGTTGTGGATGTTGCCGTAGCGGGCGTCGTTGTGGATGAACGCGTCGCCGTCGCGCACCCCGACCGTGGGATCGCCAGCCCAGTACTTGTTGATGAAGCGGACCGGGTAGTGCAGCACTGAGGCGAAGGCGAGCACGCCGCCGGTGCTGATGTGGATCAGGTCCCCGGAGGCGCTGTAGACGGCGGTGGTCAGGTCACCCCACTTGGCGCCGGGCGCGGCCCCGGTCTGGCCCATCATCTCGTAGGCCTCGTCGAGTCCGGCGATGATGCGCTTGCGGACCCGGTCCAGGGCGTTGGCATCGGTCGGCCGGGACAGCAGCCGGTCCTCCTCCGCGGTGCGGGGCGCGGACTTGTGGTCCCGCATGATCTCAGGGTCGGGGCCGAGGAACAGGGTCGTCTCGGCGAGGAACTTGTCGACCCGCGACTGCTCGTCGGGCGTGAACCCGGGCGTGTCCAGCTCGGTCATTTCTCGTCTCCTGCCGTTGCGTTCTTGATGAACCAGATCGCGCCGTGCGCGCCGGTCTCCAGGCGCCAGCTCGGTTCGACCAGGTAGGTGGTCGTCGGCGTGATGGCCACCGCTGGGCCGTGGATGACCAGCCCGGGCTGCAGCGACCTCTCGTCGAATACGGGGGTGTCGACGGCGTCCTCGATGCCAGGGAAGTGGCACTGCCGTGAACCGAGCGGGGTCGCCGGCGTCGGCTGCCCGGCCGGCAGGGTGGCGTCGAACTCGACGGTCTCGCCCTCGACGTAGGAGGCGACCCGGACGGTGGTGATCCGTATGCCGGCTTCGGGGGACTGGCTTCCGGCGCCGAACCGGCGGGTGTACTCCCGGGCGAACAGCTCCGCCACGTCGAGCGCATCGTGGACTGTGTGCAGCCGGCTCTGCTCGGCGACGACGGCCATGGTGACCAGCTGGTTGCCGTACCGCATGTCCAGCTCCAGCCGGTGCCGCACCGACTCGGCGGGCAGCCCCTGCCGGACTAGATCCGCGCGGCCCTTCGTTTCCAGCTCCTCGACGATCTGGTTGAAGCGGCCGAAGTCGCTGAACAGCGACCGGGTGGTTGCGTCGTACAGCGTGATCGGGACGGTCCGCTCGTGGATATGCAGCTGCGGGGTGTTGCCCGCGCCGAGCGCGGAGAACACCGAGCTGTAGGGCGGGGCGAGCGCCTTGCTGACGCCCAGGAAGTTCGCGATGCCGCAGGCGTGAAGCGGGCCGTTCCCGCCGTAGGCCAGCATGGTGAACTCCTCGGGATCATAGCCGCGGATTCTCAGTTCCTTGACCATGCTGTTGGCCATCTGCTCGTCCACTTCGGCCTTGATCAGCTTGGCGACCTCGACGGGATCGAGATCGAGCTGGTCGCCGAACTCCTCCTCGATCGCGAACACGCTCCGTCTGGGATT
>Ga0335076_10006960_pt1 | contig 11396 bp, 9 predicted proteins | sample Lox_Sample_25_FD_206717 | JGI IMG/M metagenome (GOLD analysis project Ga0335076, IMG submission 206717) | Soil microbial communities from Loxahatchee National Wildlife Refuge, Florida, United States - Lox_Sample_2.5 | ecosystem: Environmental > Terrestrial > Soil > Wetlands | place: USA: Florida... | reverse complement strand
CCATTCCACCCTTGCTGCCCACGGCTGCCTCGACTTCGTCACCGGCCTGCCCAGTCACAACCTGACGCAGTCCCGGCTGAGAGAAAGCCTGGCGCTGTTTTCCGAATACCATCTCCCGTTTGGAGTACTTTGCGTTCAACTTGAGGATCTCTCCCAGTTTGAGTCGGCTCACAGTTCAGAGGCGATGCACGCCATCTTGCATGTTTCCGCGCAGACCATCGCGCATGTGCTCGATGCCACAACCTTTCTTGGGCGGTGGGCCGAGCACCAGTTTCTGGCCGTCATCCCCGAGTGCGACCGGGTGGAACTGGAAAAACTCCGTCGCGAAGTGCATCGCGCCGTCAACTGCGGCGGCATCCAGTGGTGGGGCGATCCGCTTTCGGTCCGCGCCTCGGTGGGCTGGGCCATGGCCGAACTCAATGACACCATGGATTCCCTGCTCATGCGCGCTCTGCCGGATCTTCCTCCCGCCGCCGATCCCGTGGCGATGCCTGGCGCAAGAGCCCACGGCAGTCCGGAGGACTGAGTCTTACTATGTTCGTCATTATCGGAATCGTGGTGGTGTTCGGTTGCGTCATCGGCGGCTTCCTCATGGAGCACGGCAACCTGAAAGTCCTCATTCAGCCCGCCGAACTCCTTATCATCGGGGGAGCCGCCGCCGGAACCGTCCTGATCGCGAATCCTCTGCACATCCTCAAGAAAATTCTCAGCGGCGTCCTGGCAACGTTCGGTGGATCCAAGTTCAGCGAGCAGGCCTACGTCGATCTGCTGAAAGTGCTCTACCAGTTTCTGAACAAGGGCCGGAAGGAAGGTCTGGTGTCGCTCGAAAGCGATGTCGAAGAGCCCACCAAAAGTCCCATCCTCTCCAAGAATCCGCTGCTGGTAAACAACCATCACCTGCGTGATTTTTTCTGCGACACCATGCGCATGGCCATCACCGGCATGGAGCCTTTCGAGCTGGACCAACTGCTCGAACTCGACCTGGAAGTGCACCACCACGAAACCACTCAACCCATCACGGCCCTGAGCACCACGGCGGATTCGCTGCCCGGCCTGGGCATTGTTGCCGCCGTCCTGGGCGTGGTGATCACCATGGGAGCGCTGGGCGGACCGCCGGAGGAAATCGGTCACAAGGTCGCCGCCGCCCTAGTGGGCACTTTCCTCGGCATCCTGCTTTGCTATGGCCTGGTCGGTCCCCTGGCCGCCAACATGGCCAAAGCCGCTGACGAAGAAAGCGCCTACCTGCGCGTGTTGCGTGTGGTCATCATGGCCTTCCTTAAAGGAACCGCGCCCATCATGGCCGTCGAAGTCGGACGCCGCGCTATTCCCGGAAACGTGCGCCCATCATTTTCCGTGGTCGAAAAGGCCTGCCGCGAGGGCGGATCCGCCGCCGCCGCGGCCGCAGCGGGCGCTTCCAGCTAGGACTCCATGGCCCAGGACCGTCCTATCATCATCGTCAGGAAAAAAGGCGGCCACGGCGGCCACCACGGCGGAGCCTGGAAAGTTGCTTATGCCGATTTCGTCACCGCCATGATGGCGCTTTTCATCGTGCTCTGGCTGCTGAATACCAGCAAGCCGGTCCGCGAGGCCATTGCCGGATACTTCAAAGATCCCTCCGGCACCGGAACCCAGACGGGTACCAGCATGAACGGCAAGGGCGACAGCTTTGCCCTTACCAAAGACAACATGCCCAAATTGAAAGAGGAGCTGCAAAATGCGGTCCGCCACATGGACAATTTCGACAAGCTGAAGAATCAGATCGAAATGACGGTTACCGCCGAAGGCCTGCGCATCGAACTGATGGAATCCGCCAGCGGAACCTTCTTCGATAGCGGCAGCTCCCGCCCCACCGCCAACGGCCGCGAGTTGATGATCATGCTTGCGGGCGAACTCGGCAAATTGCCCAACAAGGTTTCCATCGAAGGCCACACCGACTCCAAACCCTACGTCGGCAAGGGCGAATACAGTAACTGGGAACTCTCCACCGACCGCGCCAATGCCGCCCGCCGCCTGATGCAGGAAAATGGTCTCAAGTCTGATCAGGTCGCCCAGGTTCGGGGCTACGCCGACCAAAGGCTACGCAATCCTGACCAGCCGCTGGATGCCTCTAACCGCCGCATCTCGGTGATTGTCCAGTACACCGAGCCTCCGCAGGGCCCCGAATCCGAAGCCCCCAAGCCTGAAGCCACGGCGGAGCCGGCAAAGCCGCCAACCACGGCTCATCCCAAGTAGACGGTTTCTCCTTGAATCGTTATGTTCATACGATTGACGGTGGAAGAACCCACGGCTCTAAGCCGAGAAACTCCATCCCGCTCATCGCCCCAAAATGAGCTACAATTCTCCCCGCCGATTGGGGATGGCCTTGGTATGGTGGTAGCGCTATCCTGCCGACCGCTGTGCGCTGCCCCGGTTTCTGCCGGCTGCACCTGCCGCCGCATGCCGCACATGGCCGCCGCAAACATCGTTCTGAAAATCCAAGATTGAGGAGGACACGATGGCAACAGCACTTTCAAGCGTTGCTTTGGAAGATAAGGTCACCAGTTTCGTCAAGAAAGACCGCAAGATGCTCATCAACGGGAAGTGGGTAGAGGCCGCCTCCGGCAAAACCTTCCCCAGCTACAATCCCGCTACCGGCGAAGTGTTGGCGCGGGTAGCCGAAGGCGATCGCGAAGATATCGACCGCGCGGTCAAAGCCGCCCGGGCTGCCTTTGAGAATGGTCCCTGGCGCAAGATGAGTCCCTCCCAGCGCGGGCGCCTGATTTGGAAGCTCGGCGATCTGATCGAGGAAAATCTCGAAGAGCTTGCCGAACTTGAGATGCTCGACAACGGCAAGCCGTTGAAGATCGCCCGCATCGCCGATATTCCCCTCAGCGCCGATACCTTCCGCTACATGGCCGGATGGGCCACCAAGATCGAAGGCAACACCATTCCCATCTCCATGCCCGGACGGTTTCTCGCCTATACGCTGCGTGAGCCGGTAGGCGTGATCGGCCAGATCATTCCTTGGAATTTCCCGCTGCTGATGGCTGCATGGAAGCTCGGTCCCGCGTTGGCGGCAGGTTGCACGGTGGTGCTTAAGCCCGCCGAGCAAACTCCGCTCACCGCGCTGCGTTTGGGCGAACTGGTTCAGGAAGCCGGATTTCCCGACGGCGTAGTTAACGTTGTCCCCGGATACGGCGAAACCGCCGGCGCAGCCTTGGCCGCGCATCCTGACGTCGACAAAGTCGCCTTCACCGGCTCGACCGAAGTCGGCAAGCTGATCGTCCAGGCCGCTGCTGGCAATCTGAAGAAGGTCTCGCTCGAACTCGGAGGCAAGTCGCCCAACGTCGTCTTCGCCGACGGCGACGTTGACGCCGCCATCGCCGGCGCCTCCATGGCGATCTTCTTCAATCACGGACAATGCTGCTGCGCCGGGTCGCGCCTCTATGTCGAGAAGCCGATCTTCGACAAAGTCGTTGAGGGTGTCTGCGATCAGGCTCAGAAGATCACCGTCGGTCCCGGTTGGGATGATTCCACCGACATGGGTCCGCTGGTCTCCGAGGAGCAACTCAACCGCGTCTGCGGATATCTTGAGTCGGGAAAGTCGCAAGGCGCCAAGGCGGCAATTGGAGGCGAGCGCCACGGCGACAAGGGCTACTTCGTGAAGCCCACCGTCCTGGTGAACACCAACGAAGATATGAAAGTCATGCGCGAGGAAATCTTCGGACCGGTGGTCGCCGCCATTCCGTTTAGCGATCCGGAAGACGTGGTCATGCGTGCTAATGACACTGTCTACGGTTTGGCTGCCGGCATCTGGACCCGCGACATTGGCAAAGCTCACCGCCTGGCTGCTGAGTTGCGAGCCGGCACGGTCTGGGTGAACTGCTACAACGTCTTCGATCCCGCCATGCCCTTCGGAGGCTACAAGCAATCCGGCTGGGGCAGGGAAATGGGTCACGACGTGCTGGAGTTATATACCGAGACCAAGTCGGTCTGCACCGCGCTATGAGCGGATATAAGTCTCGAGCCTGAAAAAGCCCCACGTCTCGCGTCACTCACGGGAAGTGGGGCTTTCTATTCCAGGGACAGAAAGAAGTGGAGATGGGCCCCTCCGGCCCGCCGCGGCCCAAAAAGGCGCTCGCATCCACGGCTCGCGACTCAGCGCGGCCTACGGCACGGTTCCGCGCACCGCAACGGCGGAGGCGGCGTATCCGTATCTCTCGGACAAGTATAACCAGCCGCCATCGTCTTGTTGGAAGGCGAAGTTCGCCGGCTGGTCCTCGAATGTCCAGTTCCAGACGCTCACGGTATCGGTGAACTGAGAGCCTGTGGTTCCAACTACCCAGTACTGTGTTCCTGCAGTGAGCGGCAACGGTGTCGACAGGGTCCAGAGCGCTAGCTCGCAGCAACCGCTTCCAAAGTCATCAAACTTTCCGATGAGCTTCTTGGCAAGTCTTTTGCCCGGCAAGCCGTTTCGATCGGTGTAAATAGCCAGCACCGCACTGTTGGGCTGACCCCCTCCGAAATCGTAGTACTGCAGTGCGGCCTTGACCCGGGTGACAGTGGCGTTCGTCGCCGGTACGAATGGAATCGCAATATCTTGACTGTACGAAAAGTTTCCATTGTCTCTGCCCATGACGAAATAGCCGTTGCTGGCATCGTAGAGGTCACTGCCCTGACCCAGGTTGCTGAAAATTTTCATCGGAGCCACGATGGCGTCATTGTTAGGTTGCGGATGTTTGACGCCGGACGCCTTGGCGCTGGCGCTCACTGGATGACGGGCCCCGGCGTCCTCTCCCAGCGCCGCGAGACAGGCCAGCCACATCAGAGTCAGGAGCAGGAATGGAAGAAGCGTGCTTTTCACGGCTTGCGGAACAGCGGTCATAGAAGGAACTCCTTGGGATGAGGGTTTGCATACTTCCGGTGAAACGGTACGAGGTCAGGCAGTTTTCCACGGTTTACTGTGGCTGTCAACCGCTAGTTCGACCTAACGGGAGCTGTCGCCGTTGCCCAACCACCGTGCTTTTTGCTCGGGCGGAATCGTCTCGAATAAAGGGGTGCACTAACTTTCCAACGAGTGTCCTGCACTAACCCTACGGTGTAAGCTCGAACACCACGCCGTAGCCACCCAGGATGGCCCTCCGTCGTGGGGAGTGCTGTGTAGCCAGACGTTTCCTGAGGTTATCGCGAGGTTCGGTCTAACTCATGTGTGGCGGGTTACCAATCAGCGGCAACCCTTACTTCATCACGCCCCGTTGTGCAATCCCAATGTTGTCCCGGGTGGTGTTCTTCACCAGGTACATCATCTCGTCGGCCTGGCGAATGACATCGTGCGGAGTCTTGGCGTCATGGGGATACGTCGCGACGCCAATGGAGGCGCGGACGTTGAGATTCAGGCCTTCTTCGGTGCAGAACGTGCTGGTGCGCAGGTTGTCGCGGAGGCGCTTGGCTACCACCAGCGCGGAATCCTTCCCGGTCTGCGGCAGCAGCACCACAAATTCGTCGCCGCCGTAGCGGAAGGCATAGTCGATCAGGCGTAGCTGGGCTTTGATCAGGTAGCCGATCTCGGCCAGCAGCTTGCTCCCGATCAGGTGGCCGTGGGTGTCGTTCACCTGCTTGAAGTGGTCGAGATCGATGAACAGCACGGTGAACTCGTATCCGAAACGCGACGAGCGGTAGACCTCGGTCTCCAGTGTCTTATAGAGATGGCGCGCGTTATAGAGACCGGTGCAGTCGTCGGTGATGGTTAATTCTTGAATCTTCTCCACCGCGCGGGCGTTTTCAATCGCAATGGCAGCGTAGTCGCACAGGGCCTGCAGGAAGAATGTTTCGGTATCGCTGAAGCCGTCCATGTTGACGTTCACCAGCTGAATCACGCCCAGGACGCGGTGTTTCGATCGCAGCGGCACGCAGATAATCGACTGCGTCTCCCACTGCGTCATTTCATCGATGCGCTTGGCAAACCGTGGATCGGTGTATACGTCCGGCACAATCAACTGCTCGCCGTGTTTCGCCACCCATCCGGCGATACCCTCTCCCACCTTCAGCCGGACGTTCTTCAGCGCTTCGGCGGCATCGCCCACCGCGATGGCGAAGTAAAGTTCATTGTGCTCCTCGTCCACCATCAGCAGCGACCAGGTGTCGGGACGGAAGTATTCCGCCATTTTTTCCATGATGGTTTGCAGAATGGAGTCAAGGTCCAGCGACGAGGTCAGGGCCTTGGCCACGTCGTGAAAAATATTCAATTCCTGCGCCTGCCGTTTCCGGCCCGGACCGGTGCCCTCTGACATCCCGAAACCTCTGCAAGGAAAGGATTTCTCGGATTATATGCGGCGCTGCGAACGGCGGGCAACAAACCAAAGTAAGTGCCGTACCCGCAAAGCCACGTCTGGCAAGGACATAGAAGGTTTTACGGCTGCCTTAAGGCACCGCCTTGCCGGACCCATCCCCGCCCAAAACGCAGCAGCCCGAGGGCCAGATCTTTCGTCCAGAAGCAGCAGACGTCGAGACGCTGCGCAGGAGAGACTCATGCTGGGAACTGGCGAGGCCACCCGCACCGGTCGGTCGGCCGAGCATGCAGAGCCGCCTCGCAAACCCGTTTACCTCTCCTCCCACATATGAGATAACTCGATTATCATTCCCTCATCATGAACTGCCTGCAGCACGAAAGGATGCTTGCTTGGACTCTTTCGGCGAGCGGTTGAAGCGCGAGCGCGAAAAACGCGGGGTCACCCTGGACGACGTGTCTGCCGCCACCAAGATCGGCACCCGCATGCTCCGGGCTCTGGAAGAAGAGAAATTCGATCAGCTGCCCGGCGGAATCTTCAATAAGGGATTTGTCCGAGCCTACGCCCAGCAGCTTGGCCTGGACGAAGATCAGGCGGTCGCTGACTACCTCGCTGCCTCCGGCCAAACCCAGCCCGAGCGTCTCCCCGAATCCGCGCTGACGTCATTTCCCCTGGAAATCCGCGACGAAATGCATCCCAGCCCGGCGGCCCAAATCCCGTGGGGCTGGCTGGCTCTGGGACTTCTGGTGGTGGCTTTGGGATCGGCGCTGTGGTCGGTCCGAGCGCGAAAATCCGTGCCTGAATTGCCGGCGGAGGCAGCGCCGACAGCGCCGCCGAGCAACCCAGCCGCAAGCGCTCCGAAGACGCCGGTGCAGCCGGGTTCGCCGGTTGTGGCTCCGGCTGGCACAGCCGTCATGTCTACCCAGCCGTCGCGCTCTTTCACAGTGACGATCAAAGCCAATGCGGATTCCTGGATCGCGGTCACCGTCGATGGGAAACAAGTCATGCAGGATACCCTGGTCTCGCCCGCAGAAAAAACTCTGACGGCCCAGAAAGAAATCACCATCAAGGCGGGAAACATAGGCGCCCTGCAACTTTCGTTTAACGGACGGGTCCTGCCCGCGCAAGGGGACCTCGCCGAAGTGAAGACCATCACTTTCACTCCCAGGGGAGTGCAGCCCGTCCCGCCGCTCAACTAGTTACCGTGGTGGTCGAATCGGCTCCGGCACCAAAGGCCTGGGCAGGCAGCGGCTGCACCGCCGCTTTACGCCGTCAAACCCCTTGCAGTTACCACTCGCTACCGATCATCTCCGTTGGCCTCCGATTGCTGCCCCCCGGCCCTAAAGTGATTGCGTCGTCACCCGGTTCTCTGGTAGCTTTTTAAAGACTCCAAGACGTTCATTTGATGGCCGTTGTGTTCTTATTTTTCCCTTAGACGTGACTGCCAACTCAGCGAAGGAGATGCCGATTGTCTTCTAAGAATCGTTACCTTTTTACGTCCGAATCCGTGACCGAAGGGCATCCGGACAAGATTGCCGACCAGATTTCCGATGCCATTCTCGATGCTTGTCTGAGTGATGATCCCGTGAGCCGGGTGGCCTGTGAAACTCTCACCGCCACCGGACTGGTCGTGATCGCCGGCGAAATTACCACCAAGGCCTACGTCGACTTTCAAACCCTGGTCCGCGGCGTGATCTCCGCCATTGGCTACGACAACGCGCTCTATGGCTTCGATTCCAACACCTGCGCCGTGATCTCCAGCATCAACAAGCAGTCCGGCGACATCGCCATGGGCGTAGACACTGGCGGCGCCGGCGATCAGGGCATGATGTTCGGTTTCGCCTGCAATGAAACGGCAGAGCTTATGCCGATGCCCATCTCCCTGGCACACAAGCTGACCATGCGGTTGTCGGAAGTGCGCAAGCACGGAAAGTTGCCCTACCTGCGGCCCGATGGCAAGTCGCAGGTCACGGTGGAGTATGACGGGCATGGCAAGCCGGTACGCGTGGATGCGGTCGTGGTCTCGACCCAGCACGCCGAGAGCGTTACCAACGAAGAACTGCGCTCCAGCATTCTGAAACACGTGATTCAGGCGGTGATTCCCGCCAACCTGCTCGACGCGGACACGAAATATCACATCAATCCGACCGGCCGCTTCGTGATCGGCGGTCCGATGGGCGACACCGGTCTTACCGGGCGCAAGATCATCGTTGACACTTACGGCGGTATGGGGCGTCATGGCGGCGGCGCTTTCAGCGGCAAGGATCCGACCAAGGTGGACCGCTCGGCGGCCTACATGGCGCGGCACATCGCCAAGAACATTGTCGCGGCCAAACTCGCCGATCGTTGCGAGGTGCAACTCGCCTATGCCATCGGCGTGGCCGATCCGGTGAGCGTGCTGGTGGATACCTTCGGCACCGAGCGGATCGACAAGGCCATTATTCCCGACCTGATCCGCGCTCACTTCAAGCTCACGCCGAAGGGGATCATCGATTCGTTGAATTTGCGGCGTCCGATTTATTGCAAGACGGCGGCCTATGGACATTTCGGCCGCACCGATCCGGATTTCACCTGGGAAGCGACCGACAAAGCGGCGAAGCTGGCCAGCGAGGCCGGCGTGAAAGGCCAGACGGTGGGAGCGCATAAGTAAATTGGGCCTAGTCTGCTACGCCCGATCCCGCGCGCGGCTGGAGAAAGCGCCGTGCTTCGGGGTGCCGCTCTCCTTAAAGTGTGACGGCGAGCGGGATGCGGCATGGCTAAAGCGATGCCCTGACATGGGTCGCAAAACGCTCGAATTATTTCAGCCATCATTTATTCATCACGATTTTCGCGCCACGGAGAAATATGTCAACTACACCTACGCAAGTGCACTGCGACGTCAAGAACCTTGAACTGGCCGACATGGGTAAGAAGCGGATTGACTGGGCCAACCAGTCGATGAAGGTCCTGCAGATCATTCGCAAGGAATTCATCAAGAACCAGCCGCTGAAAGGGGTCCGCATTTCGGCTTGCCTGCACGTGACCGCGGAAACCGCCAATCTGGCAATCTGCCTGCGTGACGGCGGCGCCGATGTGGCGCTGTGCGCCTCTAACCCGCTTTCCACTCAGGACGATGTGGCTGCGTCCCTGGTGCGCGATCACAGCATTCCCGTCTTTGCCGTCAAAGGCGAGGACAATGATACTTACTACAACCATATCCTGGCGGCCATCGACCACCGGCCGCAGATCACCATGGACGATGGTGCTGACCTGGTTTCGATCCTCCACACCAAGCGTAAGGACGCGCTCGAAGGCGTGATCGGCGGGACCGAAGAGACCACCACGGGCGTGATCCGTTTGCGCGCCATGGCCAAAGAGGGCGTGCTGCGCTATCCCATTGTGGCGGTAAACGACGCCGACACTAAACACCTTTTCGACAACCGCTACGGCACGGGCCAGTCGACCATCGACGGCATTATCCGGGCCACGAACTTCCTGCTGGCGGGATCCAAGTTCGTGGTGGCCGGCTACGGCTGGTGTGGCCGTGGTCTGGCCAGCCGCGCCCGCGGGGCCGGGGCCGAGGTCATCATCACTGAAATCGATCCCACGAAGGCCCTCGAAGCGGTAATGGACGGCTTTCGCGTCATGTCGATGCACGAAGCCGCCAAAATGGGCGACGTTTTCTGCACCGTCACCGGCAACAAGAATGTCCTGGCGAGAGAACACTTCGAGGTTATGAAGGATGGAGCCATCATCTCCAACTCCGGCCACTTCAATGTCGAGATCGATATTCCCGCGCTCGAGAAAATGTCCTCTGCCAAGCGCACCACCCGAACCTTCGTCGAGGAGTACTCGCTGAAAGACGGCCGCAAGATCAACCTGCTGGGCGAAGGCCGCCTGATCAATCTGGCCGCCGCTGAGGGACATCCTCCGTCAGTGATGGACATGAGCTTTGCCGATCAGGCCCTCTCCGCTGAGTTCATGGTGAAGAACGCTGCTACCCTCGAAAAGCGCGTCTACAAAGTTCCCGAGGAACTCGACAAACGCGTTGCCAAACTTAAACTGGAGTCGATGGGCATCAAGATCGACCGCCTCACGCCCGAGCAGGAAGAGTACCAGGCGGGGTGGAGTGAGGGAACCTAGGAGCAGTGGTCGGTGCGCAGTGACTAGTGGTTAGGAGCGGGGCGGCCGTGGCCGCCCCGTCTGTTTTGGTCACGGGCCGTACGTTCTGCGGGTGCCGTTTTGACGGGATGGCGTCGCCCTCCTCTCAGGATTTCCTCCTGGTCGCCTTCGGCCTCAATGTCTTGGCGTATTCGTAGCTTGCTGCGAGATACTTCTGGAGTTCTTTCGTATTCCTCAGCAAGGCGTCGGGCACCGCTACGTATTCGTTCATGACGACTCCATACGACTCAAACAGCTTGGTCTTGTGTTTCTTCAGAAATTCATCGCGCTTATCCCCGGGAAGCCGGATCGCCAGCGAACTCGATTGATGCAACAGGGTGAACATGTTTCCATTTAGCGAGGTGTAAGGATTGGCCGCGCCCTTGCGTTTAACTCCCGGCAGGGTCGCGATGAGGTTGTCATACAGTGCGACCTTGTCGGCCACAGCGCTCTTCTGCGATGGGCTCACAATAGTTCCTCCCAGGGTGGATTCGGTCGTGCCAGAGCAGGAGAATACACCTTCGGCAAACGCCGCATGTCTCAATTTCCAATCGAGTGCCCCTCCAACCCATAATTCGCAGCCAGGTCGGTCCAGCCCCCTCGACGTCACAGCCCGCTGTGACGTGCCTCACCGCGCTCGCACTCCCCAAAGTACAGGCTCTTAACTGAAGAAGTGACCCGGATCCCGAGTCGTTCGTGCTGGTGCTTCCGGCAGCCCAGCCCGGCGGGATACGCACGTTCTCTTCTTCACACATTCTGCTGGCCATCAAAGAGTCCGGCCGGGCCGGGACTCTGGCGCAGTTTTGTAGAAGAACGTGGCTCGCTGATTCAAAGCCGCGCAGCCGTTGTTGTCTAACCTCTTCGCTTGGAGAACTTCAAATGCTGCATCTCGATACTGGTAATACCGGTTTCATGATTCTATGCACCAGCCTGGTCATGCTGATGACACCCGGCCTGGCATTTTTTTACGGGGGCCTGGTCGGGCGCAAG
>Ga0335076_10006958_pt1 | contig 11400 bp, 10 predicted proteins | sample Lox_Sample_25_FD_206717 | JGI IMG/M metagenome (GOLD analysis project Ga0335076, IMG submission 206717) | Soil microbial communities from Loxahatchee National Wildlife Refuge, Florida, United States - Lox_Sample_2.5 | ecosystem: Environmental > Terrestrial > Soil > Wetlands | place: USA... | reverse complement strand
CGAGCTGCAGGACCTGTCGCTCGTGGGCGCCACCTGCTCGATCGACGGCGCGCCGGCCTTCGGCGTCGGCGTCCTCGGCGGGACGCGGATGCAGTACGCGCACGTCGTCTCGCTCGTCGACCACGTGGCGCGGGCGGTCTCCGACGTGCTCAGGGGACGGCGCGCATGAAGCGGCGTGGGAACGGACACGAAGAGGAGATCGAGGTGGCCGATTCCGCGCCGGCCGCCGAGGAGCAGGCGCCCGCCGCCGGCCTCGAGCCTCACACGTCCGACGCCGGCCAGCCCAAGGACGAGCTGGCCGAGCTGCGGCGCGAGCGGGACGAGCTCAGGGACGCCCTGCTCCGGCGCCGCGCCGACTTCGAGAACTACCGGAAGCGCGTCGAGCGCGACCGCAGCGCGGCCGCCGTCGAGGCCGAAGCCGCGGTGCTGCGCCAGCTGCTCGGGACGATCGACAACCTCGAGCGCGCGCTCGCGGCCCAGGATTCCGGGACCGCGCTGCGCGAGGGCGTCGTGCTCACCCACCGCGAGCTGATGGCGATGATCGAGTCCCTGGGGGTCAGCGTGATCGACGCGCTCGGCCAGCGCTTCGACCCCTCGGCTCACCAGGCGATCCTGCACGAGCCGGCGCCGGGATTCGAAGCGGGCACGGTGTCCGAGGTGTACCGCAAGGGTTTCCGCTACCGCGACCGGCTGCTGCGTCCCGCGCTGGTGAAGGTGGCGAGCGAGACGGACGGCGCGAACGACACGAACCGCGGCGGTGACGTCCAGTAGCGGCAGCCCAAGAAGGAGCGAGGTCCACACGTGGGCAAGATGATCGGCATCGACCTGGGCACGACGAACTCGTGCGTCGCGGTCATGGAAGGCGGCGTGCCCCAGGTGATCCCCAATCAGGAAGGCGCGCGCACCACCCCTTCGATCGTGGGCTTCACGGCGAAGGGCGAGCGGCTCGTCGGGCAGATCGCGAAGCGCCAGGCACTCACAAACCCGAAGAACACCGTGTTCGCGGTGAAGCGCCTGATCGGGCGCAAGTTCACCGAGCACGACATCGAGGCCGCGCGCGCGCTGATGCCCTTCCAGCTCACCGGCGCGCCGAACGGCGACGTGCACCTGCAGATCGAGGACAAGGTCTACTCGCCGCCCGAGATCTCGTCCTTCGTGCTGCAGAAGCTCAAGGCCGCGGCCGAGGACTACCTCGGAGAGGCCGTCGAAGAGGCGATCATCACCGTCCCCGCCTACTTCAACGACCCGCAGCGCCAGGCGACCAAGGACGCGGGCCTGATCGCGGGCCTCAAGGTCTCGCGCATCATCAACGAGCCCACGGCGGCGGCACTCGCCTACGGCCTCAAGAACACCGGCAAGAGCGGCCAACTGGTGGCCGTCTACGACCTCGGCGGGGGCACGTTCGACATCACGATCCTCGAGATGGCGGACGGGCTCTTCCAGGTGCGGGCCACGGGCGGCAACACCTACCTCGGCGGCGAGGACTTCGACCAGCGCATCATCGACTGGCTGATCGGCGAGTTCCAGCGCGAGACCGCGATCGACCTGAAGCAGGACCGGATGGCGCTGCAGCGGCTCAAGGAGGCGGCCGAAAAGGCCAAGTGCGAGCTGTCGACCTCGCAGCAGACCGAGATCGTGCTTCCGTTCATCTCGGCCGACGCCTCGGGCCCCAAGCACCTCAACACCGTGCTCACGCGCCAGAAGTACGAGGAGCTGACGGACGAGCTGCTCCAGAAGACGATCGAGCCCTGCCAGAAGTGTCTGGCCGACGCGCAGATGAAGCCGGAGCAGATCGACGAGGTGCTGCTGGTGGGCGGCCAGACGCGCGCCCCGAAGGTGGCCGAGATCGTGCGCAAGGTGTTCGGCAAGGAGCCGAACCGTGCGGTCAACCCGGACGAGGGCGTCGCGATGGGCGCCGCGATCCAGACCGGCATCATCCAGGGCGAGGTCAAGGACCTGGTGCTGCTCGACGTCACGCCGCACACGATGGGCATCGAGACCAAGGACGGCACGTTCACGCCTCTCATCGAGCGCAACAGCACGATCCCGACGCGCAAGAGCCGCGTGTTCACGACCGTCGCCGACAACCAGACGCGCGTCGAGGTGCACGTGCTGCAGGGCGAAAGCGACATGGCCGCCTACAACAAGAGCCTGCAGAAATTCGAGCTCACGAACATCCCGCCCGCGCCGCGCGGCGTGCCACAGATCGAGGTCGGCTTCGAGATCGACGTGAACGGCATCGTCTCGGTCGAGGCCACCGACCAGGCGACCGGCCGCCGCCAAGCGATCACGATCCACCCCTCGGGCGGCTTGAGCCAGGCCGACGTCAACCGGCTGGTCGACGAGACGCGCAAGCGCGAGTCCGAGGACAAGTCGAAGAAGGAGCAGGAGGCCGTGGTCCGGCAGCTCGACGGCCTCGTGGCCAACACGATGCGCTCGGTGCAGGCGCTCGAGGGCAAGCTCACGCCCGACGAGCAGCAGCGCATCCTCGACTCGATCGAGAAGGCCAAGAAGTCGCGCGGCGACGCGAACCTCGAGGAGCTGAAGGGCCGCCTCTCGGAGATGGAGAAGGCGGCCGGCATCATCGGCCAGGCGATGCTCCGGCCGTGAGCCGGCCGCTCGTGAGCGCCGCTGGCTGAGCCGCTTCGGCGCCCCCGCTGACCATGGTTCAACGCGATTTCTACGAGGTGCTCGGGGTCCCCCGAAACGCCTCGGAGCAGGAGATCAAGTCGGCCTATCGCCGGCTCGCGCTCAAGCACCATCCCGACCGCAACCCGGGCGACGCCCACGCCGAGGAGCGCTTCAAGGAGGCTGCGGAGGCCTACAGCGCCCTCGGCGACCCCGACAAGCGCCGTCGCTACGACGCCTACGGCCACGCCGGCGTGAGCGGCGGCGGGGGCGGCTTCGACCCGACCGTCTTCTCGGACTTCAGCGACATCCTCGGCGACTTCTTCGGCTTCGGCGATCCCTTCGGCCGCCGCCGCGGCCCGCGGCGCGGCTCGGACCTCCGCTACAACCTGGACCTGACGTTCGAAGAGGCGGCCTTCGGCACCGAGGCCAACATCAAGATCCCGCGCGCCGAGCGCTGCGAGACCTGCGCGGGGACTGGCGCGGCTCCCGGTACCGAGCCCGTCACCTGCCCCACCTGCCGCGGCAAAGGCCAGGTCACGTTCCAGCAGGGATTCTTCAGCGTGGCGCGCACCTGCGGCCAGTGCCGCGGCGCGGGGCGGATCGTGGCCAAGCCCTGCGCCAGCTGCGGCGGCGAGGGGCAGCGCCGGGTTGAGAAGACGCTGCAGATCAAGATCCCCGCCGGCGTCGACGGCGACAGCCAGCTCCGCATCGGCGGCGAGGGCGAGCCGGGCGCGCTCGGTGGACCGTCGGGCGATCTCTACGTAGTTCTGCGCGTCGCCGAGCACGCCTTCTTCAAGCGCGACGGCACGCACCTCGTGTGCGAGATGCCGATCGGCGTGACCCAGGCGGCGCTCGGCGCCGCGATCGAGGTGCCGACGCTCGGCGGCGGGACCGCCAAGCTGCACGTCCCCGAGGGCACCCAGTCCGGCACCGTGCTCAAGCTCAAAGGCCAGGGCGTGCAGGCGCTCGGCGGCCGCGGCCGCGGCGACCTCCACGTGCTCGTGCGCGTGGTGGTGCCGAAGCACCTGACCTCCGAGCAGCGCCGGCTCTTCGGCGAGCTCGCGAAGACCCTGCCCGTGCCCGACCTGAAGGACAAGGACAAATCGCTGCTCGACCGGATGAAGGAATTCCTCGGCTGACCCGCCGGGACGGCTCGCCCTTGCAGGCGCTGCGCGTGATCGTCGACGAGGTTCGCGAAGACGAGGCGACCGCCGCGCTCTGGGAGGCGGGCACACTCGGCGTCGAAGTCAAGCCCGCGCGCGATCGCCGCGTCGAGCTCGTGGCCTACTTCGGCGACGAGCTCGCTTCCGCGGGGCTCGAAGCCTCGCTGCCCGGCGCGGAGATCGCCGCCGTGCCCGTTCCGGAGGTCGACTGGGTCGCGCGCTTCCGCGACGGCTTCCAGCCTTTTCGCGTCGGCAGCTTCGACGTCGTCCCGGCCTGGATCTCCGCGGCCCCCTCCCCCAGCACATTGATCGTCGACCCGGGCCGCGCCTTCGGAACCGGTACGCACGAGACGACGAAGCTCTGCCTCGGAGCCCTCGAGGAGCTGGCTGCGCGGCGGCCGCTCGGGCGAACGCTGGACCTCGGCGCGGGGACGGCCCTCCTCGCGATCGCCGCCGGCCGCCTCGGCGCCGCTCCGGTCGTGGCTTCCGACCTCGACCCCGAAGCGGTCGCGGCGTCGCGCCATCACGCGGCGCTCAACGGCGCGCGAATCGGCGTGGTCCGCGCAGACGGCGCCCGCGGCTTGCGCCCGGCTGCCTTCGACCTCGTGCTCGCGAACCTGATGGCGCTCCTGCTCGTCGATCGGGCGGACGAGATCCGCGCCCTGGTCGCTCCGGGAGGGGCGCTCGTGCTCTCCGGGCTCCTGCTCGACGACGTGCCGCCCGTGCGCACCGCCTTCGCCGCCTGCGGCGCTCCCCGCGAGCTGCGGCTCGGGGAGTGGGCGGCGCTCGTCTTCGAAGGATGAGCCTCCACCGCTTCCACGTCCCGCGCGCGGCTCCCGGCGCGCACGTCGAGCTTCCCGAGCACGCCGCCCACCACGCCCGCGAGGTGCTGCGCCTGCGCGCCGGCGCAGCGGTCCGCGTCTTCGACGGAGCCGGCCACGAGTGGGACGCCGTGCTCGACCAGGTCACGCGCCGGACCGTGTCGGCGCGGATGCTGCACGCCGTCGCGGCGCGGCCCGAGTCGCCCTTGCGGCTCGTGCTCGCGATGGCCGTGCTCAAGGGCGACCGCATGGAGCTGGTGCTGCAGAAAGCGACCGAGCTGGGCGTCGCGGAGGTGTGGCCCGTCGTGACCTTCCGCACCGACGCGGCCGCGCGGCCCGCGCTCCACGGATCGCGCAGCGAGCGCTGGGAGCGAGTCGCCGCGGGCGCCGCCGAGCAGTGCGGGCGTGCCCACGTTCCGCACGTCGCGCCGACCGTCACGCTGCGCGCGCTTCTCGACCGGCCCTTCGACGGACGCCGGGTCGCGCTGCTCGAGACGCCGGGGCACGCGCCGCTCGCATCGCTCGCGCTCGACGCGCGGACGCCCCTGCTCCTGCTCGTCGGCCCCGCCGGCGGCTTCGAGCCCGCCGAGGCCGCGCAGCTCGCGGCCGCGAGCTTCCTCGCCGCGTCGCTCGGCCCGCGCATCCTGCGCGCCGAGACGGCCGCGGTCGCGGCGGTCGCGATCGCGCAGTCGCGCTGGGGCGATCTCGCGCCGTAGCGCGCCGAAGCCTCCTGCTATACTGCCCGCGCTCCATGTTCCTGCTGGGCGAGACGGTCGGGAAATACCAGATCCTCGCCAACCTCGGCTCCGGCGGCTTCGGCACGGTCTTCCTCGCGCGCGACACCTGGATCGACAAGAAGGTCGCGATCAAGGTCCCTCACCGCCAGACCGGCGACGCCGACGAGCTGCTGCAGGAGCCGCGGCTGCTCGCGGCGCTCGACCATCCGAACATCGTCTCGATCCTGACCGCGGAGCGCGCGAACGGGACGTTCTTCATCGTGATGGAGTACGTGAAGGGCGAGACGCTCGAGGCGGTGCTCGACCGCGAGAAGCTGCTCGACGTGCCGCGCGCGCTCGGCTTGGCGGTCCAGATCCTGAAGGGCGTCGAGCACGCGCACGAGGCCCAGATCCTGCACCGCGACCTGCGGCCCGCGAACGTGCTGATCTCCGAGAGCGGCGCCATCAAGGTGGCCGACTTCGGCACCTCGCGGCTGCTCGAGCGCTCTCACGCCACCACCGTGATCGGCAGCCCGCCGTACATGGCGCCCGAGGCCTTTCAGGGCCGCGCCGTGCTCGCCTCCGACATCTACTCGGTGGGCGTGATGATCTACCAGATGCTGACCGGCGTGCTGCCGTACTTCAGCCCGAACCCGGCGCAGATCGAGCGCCTGGTGGCGCAGGGCCGCTGCACGCCGCCCAAGATCAAGAACACCCAGATCCCGCGCGAGGTCTCGGACATCGTGATGAAGGCGCTCAACACCGAGCTCGGCGACCGCTACCAGCGCGCCTCGGAGCTGCTCGACGACCTGGCGACGGCCGCGGAGATCGACCACAACGCGAGCGAGATGGAAGACATCCGGCGCCGGCTCCGCGCGCGCGAGGTCCCGAAGCGCGGCTTCTGCTGGCACTGCCGGAAGCCGCTCCACGCGCGGAGCGAGGTCTGCGCTTTCTGCGGCGAGAAGCAGTGAGCGGCTCGCCGCCCGGATAGCCTCGCTTGAGCCCGGCCGCCGCTTCGCTCCTCGCGCTCTTGCTGGCGATCGCGCTCAGCTTCTCGGCGCGCGTCAACGTCGGCGTCGCCGCGCTCGCGCTCGCCTTCGTGCTGGGGCTCGTCGCTCCGGAGCTGCGGGCCGAGATCGTGGCCGGCGCCTTCCCCGCGTCGCTGTTCCTGACGCTCCTCGGCGTGACGCTGCTCTTCGCCGCGACCGAGGCCAACGGCACGCTCGGCCGCGCGGCGGAGCGCGCCGTGCGCGTCGCGCGCGGCGACGCGCGTCTCGTGCCTTGGGCCGTCTTCGCCGTCGCCTTCGCGGTCTCGGCGGCGGGGCCCGGCGCCGTCCCGAGCGTCGCGCTCGTCGCGCCGCCCGCCGCGGCCGTCGCCGCCCGCCTTCGCCTCTCCCCGTTCCTCGCGGCGCTCTTCGTCGCGAACGGCGCCAATGCCGGCAACCTCTCCCCGCTGAGCGCCGTCGGCATCATCGCGAACTCCCGCATGGCGCAGGCCGGCGTCGTCGGGCACGAAGGCAAGGTGTTCGCCGCAAACGCGCTCGCGCACCTGCTGGTGAGCGCAGTGGCCTACGCGGTGTGGCATTGGCGCAGCGGCGCCGCGGCCCATGCCGCGTCGCCGGCGGCCGCGGTCGAGTCGATGGCCGCATTCGAGTCGCGGCACCGCCTGACCCTGGCGGTGCTGGTGGTCTGGGGGCTGGGTGCGATCGTCTTGCGGTTGCCGGTCGGCCTCTCCGCGCTCGTCGCGGTCGTCGTCCTGCTGGCCTTCCGCGCGGCCGACGAGCCGCCGACCCTGCGGGCCGTGCCGTGGGGGGCGGTGCTGATGGTCACCGGCATGAGCACGCTCGTGGCGCTCGTCGAGAGGTCGGGAGGCCTCGAGCTCTTCAGCGGCCTGCTGGCCCGGCTCGCGACGCCAGCCACGGTCAACGGGGCCATGGCGTTCGTGACCGGCCTCATCTCCACCTGGAGCAGCACGTCGGGCGTCGTGCTCCCGACCTTCCTGCCGACAGTGCCCGGGGTCTTGGCGCGCCTCGGCGGCGGCGATCCGCTCGCGCTGTCGCTGAGCATCAACGTCGGCTCGTCCCTCGTCGACGTCTCGCCGCTCTCGACCCTGGGCGCCCTCTGCGTGGCCGCCGTCGAAGATTCCCAGACGGCACGCGCGCTCTTCAAGCAGCTCATGATCTGGGGCCTCTCGATGAGCGTGGTCGGCGCGCTCATGTGCGAGTTGTTCGCCAACGGCTTCGCGAGGCTCTAGCCCGCCCTCCGGCGCCCTCAGCCGCCCTGCGCCAGCCATTTCGTCAGCGTCCGAGAAACCCAGGGGTGCACGAGGGGACGGAGTTCCCTCGTCTCCAAGAAGGAGGCAACCGGCCTTGCCGCTCGTCTTCCCTATCCATCCCTCCGAGTGAGTCGACAGCTCTCAGTGAGTTGCCCTCGACGCGAAAGGGAGGAGGGAGAGGAGAGCGACGAAAGGCCAGGGGCTGCTGCCTTCGACTCGAAAGGGAGGAGGGAGAGGAGAGCGACGAAAGGCCAGGGGCTGCTGCTTCCTTCTTTGAAATGAGGGGGCTTCGCCCCCTCAAACTCCCCCGGGTTGCTTCATTTCTCATGCATCGGTGCGCTTCCTCGCGATGCGCGTCTCGTAAATCTAAAGGTGTCAGCAGTTTCGCTGCCGCGCCGCGTTGACAGTCGTCGGTGCGCTCGCTAAAATCACCCGGTTATGGCTTCTCCGCGCTCCGACTGGATCTGGATGAACGGGAAGCTCGTGGCCTGGGACGACGCGAAGATCCACCTCGGGGCGCACGTCATACACTACGGCTCGGCCGTCTTCGAGGGCATCCGCTGCTACAAGACCCCGAAGGGCTCGGCGGTCTTCCGTCTCGACGCGCACACCGAGCGCCTCTTCGACTCCGCGAAGATCTACTGGATGGACCTCGGCCTGACGCGCGCGCAGATGAACGACGCGATCCTCGAGACGATTCGCGCCAACAAGCTGGAAGCCTGCTACATCCGCCCGGTCGCGTACCGCGGCGTCGGCCAGCTCGGCGTCTACCCGCTCGCCTCGCCGGTCGAGGTCGCCGTGATGGTCTGGGACTGGGGCAAGTACCTCGGCCAGGAGGCGCTCGAGCAGGGCGTCGACGTCTGCGTCTCGAGCTGGACGCGCATGGCCCCGAACACCCTCCCCGCGATGGCCAAGAGCGCAGGCAACTACCTGAACTCGCAGCTCATCAAGATCGAGGCCGTCAAGGGCGGCTTCGCCGAGGGCATCGCTCTCGACGCCGGCGGCTACGTTTCGGAAGGCAGCGGCGAAAACCTGTTCGCGGTCGTCAAGGGCAAGCTGGTCACGACCCCGCTCGTCTCCTCGATCCTGCCCGGCATCACGCGCGACAGCGTGCTCCAGCTCGCGAACAAGCTGGGAATCGAGACCCAGGAGAAGGCGCTGCCGCGCGAGATGCTGTACCTCGCGGACGAGCTCTTCTTCACCGGCACGGCGGCCGAGATCACGCCGATCCGCTCGGTCGACCGCCATCCGGTCGGCGCGGGCAAGCGCGGGCCGGTCACGGCGGCGCTGCAGCAGGCGTTCTTCGACGTCATCGAGTGTCGTACGGCCGACGAGCACGGCTGGCTGACTTTCGTGCCGGCCCTGGTCGCAGCGGCGACGGGCGGGGCGAGATAGCCCCGGAGCGGGGAGAGCGATGCACATCAACGACCTGTTGAAGATGGCGTCGGAGCGCAAGGCCTCCGACCTCCACCTGAAGGTGGGGTCGCACCCGGTGCTGCGCATCAACGGCGAGCTCATCCCGCTCGTCGAGACGAAGCGCCTCATGCAGGAGGACACCATCGCGATGGCGTTCTCCATCATGAGCAACCGCCAGAAGCAGAAGTTCAAGGAGAACCTCGAGATCGACATCGCGTACTCGGTGCCGGGCCTCGGCCGCTTCCGCTGCAACGTGTTCCAGCAGCGCGGCACGGTCGGCCTGGTGCTGCGCGTCATCCCCGTCAAGATCATGACGGTGCGCGAGCTCGGGCTGCCGGTCGTGCTCGAGCGCATCTCGAACGAGCAGCGCGGCCTGATCCTCTGCACCGGCACCACGGGCTCGGGCAAGTCCACGACGCTCGCGGCGATGATCGACTACATCAACGCCCAGCGCTGCGAGCACATCATCACGATCGAGGACCCGATCGAGTTCCTGCACCGCGACAAGAAGTCGATCGTCAACCAGCGCGAGGTCGAGGTCGACACGAGGAGCTTCGCCGCGGCGCTGCGGAGCGCGCTCCGCCAGGACCCCGACGTGATCCTGGTCGGTGAGATGCGCGACTACGAGACGATCGAGACCGCGATCACCGCGGCCGAGACCGGCCACCTGGTGCTCTCGACGCTCCACACCCTCGACGCCACGGAGACCGTGAACCGCATCATCTCGGTCTTCCCGCCGCACCAGCAGAAGCAGATCCGCCTGCAGCTCGCGGGCGTGCTGAAGGCCGTCGTGTCGATGCGCCTGATCCCGCGCGCCGACGGCCACGGCCGCGTGCCCGCGGCCGAGGTCATGATCGCGACGCCCTTCATCCGCGACTGCATCATCAACAAGGACAAGACCAAGCTGATCCACGAGGCGATCGCGGCCGGCGTGTCGCAGTACGGCATGCAGACCTTCGACCAGTCCATCTTCCAGCTCTACAAGAAGGAGCTGATCAGCTACGACGAGGCGCTCCGGCGCGCGTCCAACCCGGACGAGTTCAAGCTCAAGATCCAGGGCATCCAGTCGTCCTCCGACATGGCCGCCGAGGAGATGGAGCGGACGATGCAGTCCTTCGACCTGGAGCAGTAGCTGGCGATGGCCCGCAGTGCTTCGGGGGCGCTGCCCCAGAGCGCGTACCAGCGGGCCCTCGGACGGCTCGCTCGCCGCGATCACTCGGTGGCGGAGCTGCGCCGTGCGCTCCTGGCCCGCGGCCACGCCGAGGACGAGGTCGAAGCGGCCCTCGAGCGGCTGCGACGCGAGCGCTACCTCGACGACGCCTCGTACGCGGAGCGTTTCGCGCGGAGCCGCATGCAGCACCACGGCCACGGACGCGCGCTCGTGCGCCAGGGTCTGCGCCAGCGTGGCGTGAGCCGGAGCGAGACGGAGGCGGGCCTCAGCTCGGCCCTCGGAGAGCTGGACGAGAAGGCGGTGCTCGACGGCCTGGCGCGGCGCTACTGGCGCCAGCACGCCCGGGTCGAGCCGGCGCGACGGCTGCCGCGGCTCTGGGGTTTCCTCGTGCGGCGCGGCTACGCCGCGGGCCTCGTGCACGATCGGCTGCGGGCGCTCTGGCCGCGCTGGGCGGATGCGCTCGAGGGGCTCGAGCCGGCGGAGCCCGTCGAGGAGGGCCGCTAAGGGCATGAAGACCGCCGACGACATCCGCAGCGGCTTCCTCCGCTACTTCGAGGAGCGCGGCCACCGCGTGGTCAAGAGCTCTCCGCTCGTCCCGCAGAACGACCCCACGCTGCTGTTCGCGAACGCGGGCATGAACCAGTTCAAGGACGTGTTCCTGGGCCGCGAGCGGCGCGACTACAAGCGGGCCACGTCGTCCCAGAAGTGCGTCCGCGCCGGCGGCAAGCACAACGACCTCGAGAACGTGGGCGTGACGGCCCGCCACCACACGTTCTTCGAGATGCTCGGCAACTTCTCGTTCGGCGATTACTTCAAGCAGGACGCGATCGCGTACGGCTGGGAGTACCTGACCCGCGACCTCGGCCTCGCCAAGGACCGGCTGAGCGTCACGATCTTCGCCGGCGAGGGCGGCGTCCCGCGCGACAACGAGGCCCACACCTTCTGGAAAGCGCACGTGGCGGAGGAGCGCATCCTCGAGCTCGGCATGAAGGACAACTTCTGGGCGATGGGCGACACCGGCCCGTGCGGTCCCTGCTCCGAGATCCACTACTTCCAGGGCAACGAGCTCCCCTGCGCCGAAGAAGCGGCGGGGCGAAGCTGCCTCGGGGTGGAGTGCGAGTGCGACCGCTGGCTCGAAGTCTGGAACCTGGTCTTCATGCAGTACGACCGCGACGCCGCAGGCAAGCTCAACCCGCTGCCCGCGCCG
>Ga0335076_10006955_pt1 | contig 11403 bp, 9 predicted proteins | sample Lox_Sample_25_FD_206717 | JGI IMG/M metagenome (GOLD analysis project Ga0335076, IMG submission 206717) | Soil microbial communities from Loxahatchee National Wildlife Refuge, Florida, United States - Lox_Sample_2.5 | ecosystem: Environmental > Terrestrial > Soil > Wetlands | place: USA: Florida... | reverse complement strand
TCTATCGGGTCGTGGATTTCATCGGTTATTGGTCGATGCTCGATGTGGTGGTTGTCGCGCTGACGACCGCGCTACTCCAGTTCAAAGCCCTGGGGACAGCCGAACCACAGCCAGGTATCGTTTTCTTCTGCGCCGTCGTGGTCACCACGATGTTGGCTGCGAAGAGCTTCGATCCGCGGCTGATCTGGGATACGCGAGCGACCGATGGCTGAAGAGAGCCTGCCGGTTGCGCAGATTCGGTCCCGGCGCTGGGTTCCCTCTTTGGTCTGGTTGGTGCCGATCGCGGCCGCGCTGGTCGGTCTGTCGCTGCTCATCAACACCTGGAGAACCATGGGCCCGCGGATCACGATTGGCTTCCAGACCGCCGAAGGATTGGAAGTCGGCAAGACGCTGGTGAAGTATCGGGATGTCACGATTGGCCGTGTGACAGCCATTACGTTGAGCCCGGATCACAGCAACGTTCTGGTCACGGTCGAACTTGCGAAGAGCGCTCAGGATGTGGCGAGGGATGACACGCAATTCTGGGTCGTGCGGCCGCGTTTCGGAGTTGGCTGGGTATCCGGGCTCAACACTCTGTTGTCGGGCAGCTTCATCGGAGCGCAGACCGGAGCGTCCAGGCAGCCGCGCCGGAGTTTCATCGGACTGGAAGATCCGCCACCGCTGGATCATGGTCCGCACGGAACTCTCGTGCTGTTGCATGCTGATGATCTGGGTTCGGTGAGTCTCGGCGCGCCGGTGTACTTCCGGCGGCTGCAGGTTGGCCGCGTTATCGACGAACGCCTCGAGCCCGATGGCCGAGGCGCCCAGGTGGCGCTCTTCATCGACGCCCCCAGTGATCGCTTCGTGACTGATTCCACTCGATTCTGGAATGCCAGCGGCCTCGACGTGAGCCTTGGAGCGGGTGGTCTGAACCTCAAGACGCAATCCCTCATATCCGTCCTTGTCGGAGGGGTCGCGTTCGAAGCCCCTCCAGCGACGACCAATCTGCAGCCGGCCGCTTCCGGTACGCAGTTCCTTCTGTACAAGGATAAGGAGGCGGCGATGGCGCCGCCGGATGGCGAGCCGCACTACGTGCGTATGCGCTTTGAGCAGTCCTTGCGCGGACTGTCTGTCGGTGCACCGGTTGAGTTCGTCGGGGCCAACATTGGCAGCGTGCTCTCGATTGATCTCGACTACGACGTCAAAAATCAGAGCTTTCCGGTTGTCGTCACAGCGGTACTTTACCCGCGGCGAATGGGAAAGGCCTACGACGTCCTTGCACAACAGGGCACTGCGCAGAATGATGACAGAATGGCTCGTCTGGTGGGACAGCTGGTCGCGCGCGGACTACGCGCGCAGCCACGCCCGGGCAATCTACTCACGGGGCAGCTCTATCTCGCGCTCGACTTCATAGCGGGCGCGCAAAAGGCTCGATTCGATCCTGCCTTGCGGCCGCTTGAAATTCCCACCATGCGCGGCAGCATTGACGAGCTCCAGGTTCGAATCGCCAGCATTGTTGACAAGATCGACGCGCTGCCGTTGGCGGCGATGGCCAGGCATGCGGACGAGGATCTCACCGGCATCCATACAGCCATCGATCAGCTCAACAACCAGATGATCCCATCGGTCACCGGGACGTTTGGAGCTGCCCATACGACATTGGGCAACATAGATCGAGTGCTGGCCGACGACTCCCCGCAATTGGACAGCCTCGAACAGACACTGGAGCAGGCGCGCAAGACTATGGGCTCCGTTCGGGCGGTGACCGATTATTTGGATCGCCACCCCGAGGCGCTCATTCGCGGTCGTCAATCAACCAGGCCGGGGGAGGCTGCGCCATGAGCGCTCCGGGCTGGACGAGGATTGCGCCCGCAACGCTCCTCATCGCGGCTTGCGCATCCGCGCCGGTGCACTATCACACGCTGGTGCCGGCGGTTGTGGCCGAACACTCGCCCGCGCCAATGTCTCCCTATCGCACCAATGTTCGCGTCGCGATCGAGCGCGTAGCCATTCCGGCACAGGTGGATCGCTTCGAATTGGTCCTGCGCCGCGACGACGGCGAAGTGGCGCTCATGGAGACCGAATTGTGGATCGCACCTCTCTCCGAGGAAGTGAAGAACGCATTGTCGCTCGAGATCCCGCAGGAGCTGGGTTCGGACGAATCCTTTGACTTGGGGCGCGGCGTGCCAGCGGTGTCAATTCGTGTAGAGGTTGAACGTTTCGAGTCGTCTTTCGGGAAGTACGCCCTGATCGAAGCCGCGTGGCAGCTACGTGCCGGGAGAGATACGCGCAACGTGATGCTATCGTGCAAGACATACGCTTACGAGCGCGTCGAAAGCGGCTATGAGTCATTGGTCAGAGGTCATCAGCGCGCTGTCGCATTAATGGCCCATCAGATCAGCGCCTCGGTGCGTCTGTTGGCAAGTGGCGGTTCTTGGATGTGTCCGATTCCGGCACAGCCCTAGCTTCAATGGATATCTGGAGTCGCCCAGGGCAGCCTCGCCGGCCTTCCCATGTGCATTGGCCGGCGCCGACCCATGTGTTGCGTTTGGTCGCTGGCTTCGATCACGGTTGCATACGCATCAGCTGGTCCATGGGCACAGACATATGATCCATGTTCGACATGATCCAGAGAGAGCCGACGATGATGAAGAACACGATCAGGATTCCAAAGGCGAGTGCCAGCGTGTTATTAGTGTTGTCCGGACCAGTGGTGATGTGCAGGAAAAAGACCAGGTGGATGCCCATCTGTGCGACCGCGAGTGTGACGAGAGCGACCGATACCGCGGGTCCATAGATTAAGTGGGTCTGAGCGGCCCAGAAGGAGGCGATTGTGAGGCCGGCGGCAATGGCGAAACCTATGAGGTAGGTCCTGAGGCCTGCGGTAAAGCTGCTCGTGCTCTCACCCCGTTGACCCGGGGCGAGATCACCCATGCCGCCGCCGTGAGAAGCGATGTCGTTCATGAGCGTACTCCGATCAGATAGACGATCGTGAAAATGGCAACCCAGATGATGTCCAGCGCATGCCAGAACAGGCTGAAGCAAAAATATCGTCGGCAAATGTCCGCGCGAAAGCCCTTGGCATAGAACTGCGCCATCATCGTACCGAGCCAAAGCAGACCCGCCGTGATATGAGCGCCGTGACAGCCGACGAGGGCGAAGAATGAGGACAGGAAGGCACTGCGCGAAGGACCCGCGCCCTGTGCGATCAGCGAGGCGAATTCGCGCACTTCCAGCGTCAGAAAGGCGGCCCCGAGCACTCCCGTCGCGAGCAGCGCGAGCTGCGTGAGGCGTGCGTAGCGTTGCTCGACGGCAAGCGTTGCGACACCGCAGCAGACGCTTGAGAGCAGGAGACACACGGTCTCAATCTGCACATTGCGCAGGTCGAAGAGCTGCGCGGCGCCAGGTCCGCCGGCGGTGGCGGAAGCGAGCACGGCAAAGCTCGCAAAAAACGCCGAGAACATGATGATGTCGGAGAGCAGAAAGATCCAGAAGCCGTAACCGACAACGATCCGCTTGGGCGCGGGCCCCCCCTCGCCATGCCCGGTGGCCTCGCTCGGTGGAACCGAGCGCAGGTCGAGCACGGAGGAGGGCAGTGGAATCGCAATGTCAGACGTGCTCATGCGTGCATCTCCGTGAGTGCCAGAGCGCGTGAGGACCGGTTCGCCCGATCGATGCGCGCGACCTCCTCGGCGGGGAGGACGCTTTCGGCCACATCGCGCCAGGCGAAGACGACGAAGGTGGCATAGGCGCCCACAAGGGCGAGTGCGGCCATCCACCAGATGTGCCAGATCAGCGCAAATCCAAGAACAAAGGCCAAGAAGGCCGTTACAATCCCGGTGGAGGAATTGCGCGGCACCTCGATCGGCTCGTAGGACGGCTCGGGGCTCAGCTGCATCGCGGTGATCGCTTTGCGCTTCACCCCCCAGTAAGGCTCCTCGCCCTTGACGTTCGGCAGCACCGCGAAGTTGAAGAGCGGCGGCGGCGAGGGGGTCGCCCACTCCAGCGTGCGTCCATCCCAAGGATCTCCGGTGCGATCCGTGCGACGTTGGCGCGAGCGAATGGAAACGACGAGTTGTGCCGCCTGCAGGGCGATGCCGCACAGGATGATGAGAGCGCCCACACCGGCGACCAGAATCCAGGGGTGCCACTGCGGTTGATCATAGTGTTGCAGGCGGCGTGTCATGCCGAGAAGCCCCGTCACGTAGAGCGGCACAAACGCGACATAGAAGCCGACGAACCAGCACCAGAAGGCCGCTTTTCCGAGCCGCTCATCGAGGGCGAAGCCGAACGCCTTCGGAAACCAGTAGTTGTACCCCGCAAACGCGCCGAAGAGTACTGCGCCAATGACTACGTTGTGGAAATGAGCCACCAGAAAGAGCGAGTTGTGCATCACGAAGTCGGCGGGCGGCATCGCAAGCAGCACACCGGTCATGCCGCCGATGACGAAGGTCACCATGAAGCCGATCGCCCAGTGCATGGCGGCGCTAAAGCGCACCCGTCCGCGATACATGGTGAATAGCCAGTTGAAGATTTTCACCCCTGTCGGGACAGCAATAATCATGCTCATGATGCCGAAGAAGCCGTTCACATTGGCGCCTGCGCCCATGGTGAAGAAATGGTGCAGCCAGACCATGAAGGACAGCACGCAGATCGTCATGGTTGCGGCCACCATTGAGCGATAGCCAAAAAGAGGCTTGCCGGAGAACGTGGAGACCACCTCGGAGAACACGCCGAAGGCTGGCAACGCGAGGATATAAACCTCCGGATGGCCCCACACCCAGATGAGATTGACGAACATCATCGGATTGCCGCCCGCCTCGTTGGTGAAGAAATGGAAATCGAGATAGCGATCGAGCAGCAGCATGGCGAGCGTGGCGGTGAGGACCGGGAAGGCGGCGACCATGAGCAGGTTCGAGGCAAGAGAGGTCCAGCAGAAGACTGGCATGCGCATGTAGCGCATGCCTGGAGCACGGGTCTTCAGAATGGTCGTCACCAAGTTGATGCCCCCGACGAGGGTTCCGGCGCCGGAGATCTCGAGAGCCCAGAGATAGTAGTCGACGCCGACGCCCGGCGAGTACTGAATCCCGGACAGCGGCGGATACGGTAGCCAGCCGGCGCGGGAGAACTCACCTACCACGAGAGAGACATTGACGAGCAGTGCACCGGCCGCGGTCAACCAGAATCCGACGGAGTTGAGAGTCGGAAAGGCCACGTCGCGCACGCCAAGCTGCAGCGGCACGACGAAGTTCATCAAGCCGACCATAAACGGCATGGCGACGAAGAAGATCATGATCGTGCCATGGGCGGAGAAGATCTGATTGTAATGCTCGGGCGGCAGGTAGCCTGCCGCGTGGAAGGCGAACGCCTGTTGTGAGCGCATCATGAGGGCGTCGATGAAACCTCGCAGCAGCATCACGAGTGCGAGCACGCAGTACATGATACCGATGCGCTTGTGATCGACGCTCGTGATCCACTCGCGCCATAGATACGGCACATAGCCCTTGACGACAACCCACAAAAGTACCGCCAGAAGCATCATGCCGACGACCGCCGCGGAGTACAGCGGAATTGGCTGATCGAACGGAATTGCCTGCCATGTCAATTTGCCGAGCATGTTATTCGTCTCCTAAAAAGCCGACAGGGCCACTCGCTTGCGTAACTTGCGATCCCTTGGTCGGCGCCAGATGTGGTCCCTCGCCCGATGGCAATTGTCGTGAGGCAATCGCTTCGAATAGCTTCGGGGCGACGGCCCGATAGGTGTAGGGGGCGACGCGGGCGGATTGTTTGAGGAGCAGCCGGTACGCCGCTTCATCGAGCGTCGGTCCATCAGTCTGCACAGCGGCAACCCACTCGGAAAACTCGCGCGGCGAGACCGCTCGGGTATCGAACCTCATGTCCGAGAAGCCATCGCCGTTAATCTGTGCGGCGAACCCGAGGAATGTGCCGGGGCGATCGGCCTGCAGATTGAGCTCAGTGACCATGCCGTTCATGGCGTAGATCTCGCTTCCGAGCTGCGGCACGAAGAACACGTTCATGACCGAGGCCGAGGTCAGTTGAAAGTGCACCGGCGTACCCGCCGGGGTGAGAAGTCGATTGATGCTGGCGATGTGTTGATCGGGATAGATGAAGAGCCATTTCCAATCGAGCGCCACGACCTGGACCTCGAGCGCCTTGCGGTCGGCGTTCAAAGGCTTCGCCGGATCGAGATCATGAGAGCTGATCCAGGCGGTCCCGCCCAGAAAAAGGATGACGAGCGCCGGAATCGACCAGACAAGAAGCTCGAGGCGGCCGGAGTATGTCCACTTCGGGTCGTACAGCGAGCGCCGATTGGCCGCTCGGTACCACCACGCGACCGCCAATATGCACACAATCGTCGGCACGGCGATCGCGAGCATGATAGCGAGCGAGTCGAGCAGAATGACCCGCTCGCCCGAACTCACCGGTCCGGCGGAATCCAGAGAGCCCGGGTACCAGGCATTGCCATCGCAACCGGCCAAGCCGCTACACAGCAGCGCCAGGACGCTCACCGCATGAACCGCAGTAAAGATGCGGGGCCGTAGTGCCGGCAACCAGTTACGCAACATCATATTGAGTGACCCGCTTGCATGTTGACGGGCAAAGTGACATGCAAGGACTCACCGTTGACTTACCGCTGCGAACTATGGCGTGCGCACCCAGCTGCGCGCGGCGGCAACGGACTATCGATGAGTAGTCACAGTATCTCCCTTGCATATGCATTGACCGCATGGGATTGCGTGGTGCTGGCGTCAGTCACGGCCAACTGTGCCATTGACACTGTTGCGGAAATGGCTCGTGGGCAGCGCATCGAAAATGACTGGAGGGGGGCTTCGACGCCCTACGAGTGAGGATGCTCTGAGCATCGATGAAGATGCGCTCGCGGTGAAGTGGCCCGTCGATATGTCTGCGGAGAATTCTCCCCCAATGGCTGGAGCCGCGTGCCATCGGTGAGCCGGCGTGCGTGACGATCACTACGCACATATCGTCGCCTGGATGTAGAGGCGGTGATGCATGAACTCGTGAAGCCTGTGCCAGAAGGAGAGCTGCCAAGTGACTCCAAGCAAACTAGTACATCGCCAGGAGACTCTCATATGAGCGCCAACCTCTCAAAGTCAGCGGACCTACCGAAGCGCGATACCGCAGTATCGCGCCGTCTCTTTTTCCTCGATCTCGGTGCGGGCCGAGTTCTGTCGGTGAATCCCGACGGCTCGGATTTGAAAGTCATCGTCGAGGAGGGAAGAAAGCTACCGGACGGTTTGGCGGTCGACGCGGCAGCGGGACATCTGTACTGGACCAACATGGGCAGTCTCAAGGCCAATGATGGCTCGATCCTGCGCTCTGATCTCGATGGGAAGCACATGACCACCATCATTGCACCGGGTGGCACGTTCACTCCCAAGCAGCTTCAGATCGACAAAGCGAATGGCAAGCTTTACTGGTCTGACCGTGAGGGCATGAGGGTGATGCGCGCCAGCCTTGACGGCTCAAACATCGAGACGCTCGTGGACACAAGCGAGGGTGATGCGCGCCCAGGCCCGGATGCGAAGAAATGGTGTGTCGGCATGGCGCTGGATGTGACCGAAGGCAAAGTCTACTGGACGCAAAAAGGCGGGGACAATGCCGGCGAGGGCCGCATCTTTCGCGCCAATCTCGACATTCCACGCGGCCAGACAGCCGCGCACCGCACGGACATCGAGCTGCTCTATGGGGATCTGCCGGAGCCCATCGACCTGGAGCTCGACTCACACAACCGGATGATGTACTGGACAGACCGCGGTGATCCACCCCGCGGCAACACGGTGAACCGCGCGCCGATGGATCCAGCGCCCTCTGGTGCCCGCAAAGAGCCTGAGATTGTGTTCTCGCACTTGATGGAGGGAATCGGACTCGCACTTGATCGCAAGCGCGGGCGCATGTTCATCACCGACTTCGCAGGTTCGCTCTATAGCGCCAATCTGGACGGATCGGACCAGAAGACGCTGCTCTTCGCCCAGGGCAACCTCACCGGCATCGCGTACGCAGAGTTCCAGGCCCAATCGGCAGCCGAGGGCAGCGGACCCACTTAGCGGTGAGTTTGCTGAGAGCCTCACAGCCGCATTCTCGCGCTGTACCACAGCGTCATTAACGCCACTTGCTGACACCAATCGACGATAGGAGCAGACAGATGACAACCGCAACCGTAGCCACTAAGCCGGCGAAGCAACTGAGGCCATTGCCCGCGCCGAATAGTGACTTCTATGAGGTCTACGAAACCTTGAGCGCCGAGGAACTCGCGACGGTGAAAAAGGTACGCGCGTTCATGGAGGGCAAAGTCGCACCCGTCATCACGAAATACTGGGTCGAGGACGCCTTTCCCTTCGAGCTGCTGCCGGGTGTCAAGGAACTCGGGATTGGCGGGATTGGAATGCACGGCTACGGCTGCGCGGGCGGAAGCGCGGCGCTACTAGGCTTTGTGTTGATGGAGATCGCACGCGTTGATCCGTCGTTCGCAACGTTCATGGGCGTGCACGACGGCCTGGCGATGGGTTCCATCTACATCGACGGGTCGGAACAGCAGAAGCTGAAGTGGTTGCCGCCGATGGCGCGCTTCGAGAAGATCGGCTGCTTCGGCCTCACCGAGCCGCTCGTGGGCTCCGGCGCCTCCGGAGGCCTCACTACGACGGCGAAGCGAGACGGCGACACCTGGGTCCTCAACGGCGAGAAGCGCTGGATCGGCAATGCGCCGTGGTGCGACGTCTCCGTCATCTGGGCGCGCGATCTCGCCGATAATCAGGTCAAGGGGTTCATTGTCGAGAACAAGACGACGCCGGGCTTCAGCGTCGAGAAGATCCAGAACAAGATCGCGCTCAAGGTTGTCCAGAACGGCCACATCACGCTGAAGGACGTTCGGTTGCCGGAAGCAAGTCGTCTTCAGGGCGGCAACTCGTTCCGCGACACCGCCAAGGTGCTGAAGATGACACGCTATGCCGTTGCATGGATGGCCACCGGGTGCGCGATGGGCGCTTATGAGACGGCGCTCAAATATGCGCAAGAGCGCATGCAATTCGGCAAGCCGATCGGCTCGTTCCAGTTGGTGCAGGATTTGCTCGCGAGGATGATTTCGAACATCACCGCGTCACAGTGCGTGATCGTGCGTCAAGCACAGCTGCATGCCGAAGGCAAGCTGACGGACGCTCACGCCGCACTTGCCAAAGCGTTTGCCACCGCCAAGTGTCGTGAGACTGTTGCATGGGCACGCGAGGTGCTTGGCGGTAACGGCATCGTCGCGGACTACAAGGCCGCGCGCTTCTTCGCTGATGCCGAGGCGCTGTACTCCTATGAGGGCACGTATCAGATGCAGAATCTGATCGTCGGCAAGGCGGTCACCGGACTGAGCGCCTTCCTCTGAGGGCGGTGTCATTCGCCGCTCAACTTATACAGGAGAAGACATGATGGATGCGCCAGTGACCGAGAAGCAGCCCAGAGCGGCGTTCAGTCTCGACAACGTGCTCTACGAGACGAAGGACGGCATCGCCCATGTGACTGTCAATCGCCCCAAGGTGCTCAATGCCCTGAACACGCCGACCTGGGCAGATATACGAACTGCCTTCGAGGCCGCGCGAGCTGACGCGGCAGTGCACGGCGTCATCCTGACGGGCGCGGGCAACAAGGCATTCATAGCGGGCGCCGACATCAGCGAGCTTAGCAAAGCCACGGCGCTCGACGCGGAGCGCGCCAGTCGTTTCGGACAGGAGGTCCTCGATCTCATCGAGAACCTCGGCAAGCCTGTAATCGCCGCGGTGAATGGCTTTGCGCTCGGCGGCGGCTGCGAGACGGCGATGGCTTGCACTCTCAGAATCGCTGTGGACACGGCGAAGTTCGGCCAGCCGGAAGTCGCCCTCGGACTGCTCCCGGGCGGCGGCGGCACGCAACGTCTGCCGCGCTTGGTAGGAAAGGGACGCGCCCTGCAGCTCATCCTGTCGGCAGAGATGATCGGCGCGCAAGAGGCCTATCGCATCGGGCTCGTCAACGAAATCGTGCCCGCAGCGGATCTGCTCACGCGCGCCGAGGCAATTCTGAAGAGAATCGCCTCCAACGCCCCTATGAGCGTCAAGTTCGCGCTTGCCGCGGTCAATAAGGGACTGGAGACGAGCCAGGAGCAGGGATTGCTGCTCGAGGCATCCTACTTTGGGCTCTGCGCCGGAACCGAAGACAAGAAGGAGGGCACCACCGCCTTCCTCGAAAAACGCGCACCTCGGTTCCGCGGCCGCTAAAGAAATGCTCATGACGACTTTGGAGACACCCATGGCAAGCGACAACATTTTCTCCGGACTCAAGGTGGTGGACCTCGCCAGCTTCATCGCCGGCCCCAGCGCCGCCGTGATCCTCTCCGACTTCGGCGCCGACGTCATCAAAGTGGAGCCGCCCTCCGGGGATACCTGGAGAGTGGGGCACAAGATTCCACCGCAGCCGCAAGCAAGTGATGCCTATCCCTGGCACTTGGCGAACCGCAACAAGCGGGGAATCACGCTGGATCTGAAATCGCCCAATGCTCAGCAGGTTCTGCAGCGCCTGGTTGAATGGGCGGACGTGCTCATCGTCAACACACCTCATCCCGCACGCAAACGACTGAACCTCGAATACGACGACGTCGTCAAATGGAATCCGCGGCTGATCTATGCGGATCTCACCGGCTTCGGAGAAAAAGGGCCCGATGCCAATCTTCCGGGCTTTGATATCACGGCCTACTGGGCGCGAAGCGGCTTGTTGTCCATGACGCGCGACGCGGGCCTGCCGCCGACCTGGCCGGTGGCTGGTAGCGGTGATAACGCAACCGCCGTCGGTCTGTACTCCGCGATCGTCACGGCTCTTTATCGTCGTGAGCGCACCGGCAAGGGATCCTATGTCACCACATCGCTTCTCGCTCAAGGTGTCTGGTCGGCAAGCGTTTCAATCCAGGCTGCGCTATGCGAGGCAAATTTTTTCGGGCTGCACGACCGAAAGCACCCGGCGAACGCGGCACTCAATGTGTACCGCGCTTCGGATGATACCTGGTTCGTTCTCATCGTTACCCCCGACAAGTTGGCCGCAGTAGCGAAAGCCATTGGGCGGGCGGATCTGCTGAGCGATCCGCGATTTTCCGATCCGGCCAAACTGATGCAGAACATGCCACAGCTCGCAGAGATTCTCGACCAAGTCTTCGGCGCGCAGCCGATGACCTATTGGTATCAGGTCTTCAATGGCGTTCATGTCACGTTCGGCGCGGTGCGTGGGCCACGGGACGTCATCAAGGATCCGCAGCTGCAGTTGAATGAGATTGTCGTTCCGCTCGACGGCGCAGGCGGCAAGCTGGCCACGACGATCAGCAGTCCCATTCAGGTGCATGGCATCACCAAAGTGCCAGCGCGCCGCGCTCCGTCGCTC
>Ga0335076_10006954_pt1 | contig 11404 bp, 14 predicted proteins | sample Lox_Sample_25_FD_206717 | JGI IMG/M metagenome (GOLD analysis project Ga0335076, IMG submission 206717) | Soil microbial communities from Loxahatchee National Wildlife Refuge, Florida, United States - Lox_Sample_2.5 | ecosystem: Environmental > Terrestrial > Soil > Wetlands | place: USA... | reverse complement strand
ACGCAGCTGATTGCGCCGCGGTTAATGATTGATGTCGCCTTAATCCGACGCCGCCGACGCAACGTCTTGAAAGGCCGACACAAACGTGCAGCACAGGCGGCGCTCGCCCGCGGCAAATCGTCTCGCCTGGAGGACGCCGCCGTTCGTGCCGCCCCTACAGGAGTCGGCGCGGCGACCGCGTCGGCTAGGCGTCGGGAGAACCCGCTGCCTTCTGCGCGGTTGTCGTCACGACGTAGGCGGTCCGGATGGCGATGTCGGCCACCTCGGGTCCGGCGCCGACGACGTAGCGCATGAGTTCGGCGATGACCGCCTTTGCCGCCGGGACTGTCACGGCACCGGTTCCCGGCAGCAGGGCGACGACCGCGGCGATGCCGACGATGCGTCCCATCGCCTCGTCATCGGCCTTGGCGAGGTCGCCGATGCGGCGATCGATGGCTTGAAGATCGGAGTCCATGTTTCCTCTCTTAAGTGCGTCAAGCGCCTCGACGAGGCCATCGAGATCAGGCCGACGATGGTAAGGTTGGCGCCGGCGCGGCGCAATCGCCGCCGCGGCAAATCGCAGGCCGCCCGACGGGAGCACCGCAGGAGAGCCCATGTCCGATCGCGTCTCGACCATCGACATCCGTCCCTCCACCGAAGCCGACGTCGCCGCGATGATCGCCATCTACAGCCATCACGTTCAGCACGGGCTCGGCGAGTACGAGTTCGAGCCGCTGCACCCGGAGGACATCAAGCGGCGCCGCAAGAACATGCTGAAGCGACGCCTGCCGCATCTCGTCGCCGACCTCGACGGCGCCGTCGTCGGCTATGCCTATGCCGTCCCGTTCCGCAAGCGGCCGGCCTACCGCTACACGGTCAAGCACTCGATCTATGTCCACCAGGACCACCTGCATGCCGGGGTCGGGCGCCGCCTGCTGCCGGCGCTGATCGCGGCCTGCGCCGAGGCCGGCTATCGGCAGATGATCGCCTACATCGACGGCGCCAACCGGCCGTCGATCCAGCTGCACGAGGCCTACGACTTCCGCCAGGTGGGGCTGCTGCCGAACGTCGGCTTCAAGTTCGGCCGCTGGACCGACAGCATCCTGATGCAGCGCGCCCTCGGACCCGGCAGCGCCGCCCCGCCCGGCGATCTGCCCGGACTAGATTGATATGCGCGTGCTCAGCAGCTGGCCTTCGAGCTGCAATCCGCCTTCCACGAGAAAGCGGGCGAAGGCTTCCTGCTCGCTGCCGAGCCGCACATAGGCGATGCCGCACTGCTGCCGCGATGCCGTGGAAAGGATCGTGTCGAGGATCATGCGCATCACCGCCTTGACATCCATGACGTCGAGCGCCGCCAGCACGTCGACGACCAAGGCGTGCCCGCAGCGGAGACTGGGCTCGACGTGGTAGGTGAACAGACCGCACAGATATCCCGCCTCGTTGCGGACGCCGACCATGCCGCACTGGCGCGGCGACGGTCTTCGGGTCAGCAGCCCCGCGAAGGTGCGCCAATCGTCCAGCGCCAGATCGGGATACAGCGCCTGGATCAGCGCGAACGCCGGATCGATATCCGGGCCGCCGAGTTTTGCGACCGATAAGCCCCTTTCCATCGCCCCAGCATCCATGTTGTGAGGGCCGATCTCCTTGACGTGGGTCAAGAAGCGTGACGCAAAGAGCCGGAACGGCGGCAGCCGTGTAGGGACGCAAACAAGGCCGAACTGTCAGGGATTCGACAGCAGCGCTGCCCAGGTCAGAAGCGAGAGATCCGATTCTGAAGCTGCGTCCGGCGTCGAAGGCCGCTCCGGAGCACTGTCGCGGCCGATTTCTCCGATCGCCTCTTCGAGGGACCGCAGCGGCCGTTCAAGGTAGGGGCTGGCCATTGTCGTCTCCTACAATTTGCTTGCTTGGCCGCCCAGAGAATCGGTCGGCCGGACGGCGGTGGGATGCAACACTTCCCGTACAGCGGCCATCATCGCATCCGGCGATATCGGTTTTGTCAGGACAGCCCGGATGTCCAGGCCGCGCGACTTGTCCAGGTCGTCGGCGCTAATGCTAAGAACAATGATGGGAACAGATTTCAGCGTGGCGTTCGATCGCAGCCAGCGCACAAACTCAAGGCCCGTGCAGTCGCGAAGCTGCGAGTCGACGATGGCGATATCCGGCCGCTTGCGCCGGGCCATGGTCAGAGCCGTCACGCCGCTCTCGGTGACATCGACGGCGGCGCCGCAACTCTCGAGAATGCGCTCGCAGATTTGTCGTGTTCGGGAATCTGCCTCTACGACAAGCGCCCGCCGGCGACTAGCGGTCCTCACGGCCGCCCTGCCTCCGCATCGGCCTGGACCGGCGCGACGGGTTTCCCGGAATGCCTGCGCCGGCCGGATTGCCGCTCCAAGGGACATGCAAGCGAAGGTCTCATGGAAGGACGGTACCGGAGCCGCTCTAGAAGTCGTCGTCCACCTGACCCGCCGCCACCTCCTCGAGCTGGTCGCGATCGCGCAGTTCGACGCAGCAGGCCGACCGCAGGGCGATGACGTTGGCCTCCTTGAGCCGGGTGAAGTTGCGGCTCACCGTCTCGACCGTGAGACCGAGATAGTCGGCGATGTCGGCCCGCGTCATCGGGACCTGCAGCTGCCGCTGGTCGTCGCCCTGCTGCCGGGCCAGCACGAGAAGGAAACTCGCCAGCTTCTCCATCGCGGATTTGCGCCCGAGCAGCAGCATCTGGTCCTGGGCGGCGCACAGTTCGTTGGAGGTCACGGCGAGCAGCCGCCGGGCGAAGCCGGGGACTTCGTCGAGCATGCGTTCGAAGCGCGCCCGCGGGTAACGATAGAGCGTGACCTCGGTGATCGCCTCCGCCGTGTAGAGATAGGCATCCTGGTCGGCCAGGCCGAGCAGATGCCCGGCCGCGAGGAAGCCGGTGATCTGCCGCCGGCCGTCGGGCAGTATCTTGCAGAGGCGCAGCATGCCGCGGACGACCTCGTAGACATTTTCCGCCTCGTCGCCCTCGGAGAACAGCGTCTTGCCCGGGCTCAGCCTTTGCGGCGCGCCGATGGCGGCAATCTGCCCCCTCGCCTGCTGTCCCAGGCCCTTGCCAACGTCGAGGCTGAAGAAGTCCCCGCGTGCAGGCACAGCTGACATGCTTTGTGCGTACATTGCTCTGCTCCCTGGCCGGTTCTCTCTGGACAGGAGCTGTAGCCCCCCAACGTCACGCCTTGATGGCGGAGATCGTTCTTCTTAGAATCGAAGCGTGGCGAATTGTGACGTTCTGTGACAGCGCGCCATCGGTGGCCGATAGATGCTCCGGGGAGGCACCGTGGTGAACGAACGACTGCATGTCCTCGTCGTCGACGATGAACCGAAGATCCGGACGATGCTCGCCCGGTATCTCAACGAGGAGGGATTCAGGGTCAGCGAGGCGGCCGACGGCACGGCGATGCGAACGGTCCTTGACGGCAACGCGATCGATCTCGTGCTGCTCGATCTGCTGATGCCCGGCGAGGACGGGCTGTCGCTCGCGCGTCACATCCGCCAGCGCTCGCAGATCCCGATCATCATGCTGACCGGCAAGGGCGACCTGATCGACCGGGTGGTCGGCCTGGAGGCCGGCGCCGACGACTACATTCCGAAGCCGTTCCATCTTCGCGAGGTCCTCGCCCGCATTCGAACGGTGCTGCGGCGAGCCCAGGCGCCTGCCGTTGCGGCGGTCCCGGCGGAGCGGACAGCGGGGGCGGAGAAGTCAGAGATACTGGTCTTCGACTGCTGGCGCTTCGACGTGCTGCGGCGCGAACTGCGCCGGCAGGACGGCGACGTCGTGTCCCTGACCGCGGCGGAGTTCGACCTGCTCAGCGCGTTCGTGCGTCATCCCAATCGCGTCCTGAGCCGCGACCAGCTCATGAACTTCGTCAAGGGCAGGGATTGGGCGGCCTTCGACCGGGCCATCGATACGCAGGTCGTCAGGCTGCGCCGGAAGATCGAATCCGATCCGCAGCTGCCGCAGCTGATCAAGACGGTGCGGGGCGCCGGCTACGTCTTCTCCGTGCCGGTCACGGCGGAGTGACGCCGCCGGCCGGCGTCAGCGATCGAGGAGCTCGCGCAGCTTCGACGCCAGGTCCGCGCGGCTGTACGGCTTGCCGAGCCAGGCCGCGTTTCCGGTGAGCAAGCCGCCCTCCACGATCGCGGGATCGGCATAGCCGGACGTAAAGAGGATCTTCAGGTCCGGCTGGCGGCGACGGATCTCGCGCGCCAGGTCCACGCCAGTCATGCCGCCGGGCATCACGACGTCGGTGAACACGAGATCGATGGCGGCGGGCCGGTCCAGCACCGCCAGCGCGGCGGCGCCGCTATCGACCTCGATGACCGCATAACCCAACTCCGTCAGCCGACGAACGGAGACGCGCCGCACGCGCGGATCATCCTCGACGACGAGGATTGTTTCTCCGTTGACGGCCGGCGCCGCCAGCGGCCCACGTGCCGACACGCGATCTTCCGCATCGTCGCTGATCGGCAGGTAGATGCGCACCGACGTTCCCTGACCGGGCTCGCTGTAGAGCTGAACATGCCCGCCGGACTGCTTCACGAAGCCATAGACCATGCTGAGGCCGAGCCCGCTGCCGGACCCCGGACCCTTCGTCGTGAAGAAGGGCTCGAAGGCGCGCTGGCGGACCTCGGGCGCCATGCCGACGCCGGTGTCGGTCACCACCAGCATGGCATAGACCCCCGGCTCAACGCCGACGGTGACCAGCGAATCCGGGTCAAGCTCAGCTTCCGCCGTTTCGATGACGAGCCGGCCGCCATCCGGCATGGCGTCGCGCGCATTGATCGCCAGATTGAGGAGCGCATTCTCGACCTGGCCCGGATCGGCGAGCGTCATCCGCACCTGCAACCCCAGCCTGGTCTCGAGCTGCACCATCTCGCCGAGGCTGCGGTTCAGGAGATCGGTCATGCCGCCGACGAGCGCGCTCAGGCTGATCGGCTTCGGGTTGAGCGGCTGCCGCCGGCCGAAGGCCAGCAGCCGGCCAGCCAGCTTGGCACCGAGCTCGGTTGCCTCCTGGGCCTCGGCGAGGAGAGACAGGTCGTCGGGGTGACGCAACCTTGCCTCGAGCATCTCCAGGTTGCCGGTGATGACGGTGAGCAGATTGTTGAAGTCGTGCGCCAGCCCGCCTGTCAGCTGGCCGATGGCTTCCATCTTCTGGGCCTGCCGCAGCTCCTGCTCCATCTTGGCGCGCGCGGTGATGTCGCGAATGAAGCCGGTGTAGATCGGCGTGCCGCCGATCTTCACCTCGCCGACGGACAGTTCCATGGGGAAGATCGAGCCGTCCTTGCGGCGGGCCTCGACCTGGCGGCCGATGCCGATGATCCGCTTTTCGCCCGTGCGCCGATAGCGCGCCAGGTAGGCGTCATGTTGGGCCCGATGCGGCTCGGGCATCAGCATCTTGACGTTGTGCCCGATCACCTCGCCCGCTGCGTATCCGAAGAGGGCTTCAGCGGCCTTGCTGAAGGAGTGGACGATGCCGCGGGCGTCGATCGTGATGATGGCGTCGGGCGCCGTGGAGATGACCGAGCTGAGCCGCGCTTCGCGCTCCCGCAGCGCCTCCTCGGCTTGCTGGCGCTCCGTGATGTCCTGCGCCACGGCGATCAGGCCCAGCGTCTTGCCGTCGGCGCCGACCAGGCGGCTGCCGTTCCACAGCAGCACGCGCTCGGAACGGTCCGGCCGGCGAACCCGCTCCTCGACGCCGCGGACCGGCCGGCCCTCCAGGACCTCGCGGCAATGCTCGATCGTGAGCCCGCCGCGCCTGGCGTGATCGAGCACGGCCGGATAGGCGTGCGAAACCAGGCGGTCCCGCCGCCGCCCATAGATCCGCTCGGCCTCGAAGTTGAGCTCCAGCAGAATCAGGTCCGGCGACAGGATCAGAACGGGGGTCGGCGCCGTCTCGATGAGGGAAAGCAGGACGGCCTGGCTCTCGGCGAACAGCTGGAGCAACGCGCCGGTCGACGGTGAAGCCGGCGTGCGGGATGCCTTCCCCCGGCGCTTCGACGGCTTGGATTTGACTGCAACCGGGGGACGGCTGGATCGTTTGCGCGCGGCGGCCGGAGGTTGGAGCGTTGCCTCGGATCGGCTTTTCCGCGTGGCGTGTTTTTTCCGACTTTCGTGACCGGAACGCTTTCTCATCACGGGTCTGCGGACGCGGGGACGCTCAAAATTCGAGATTCGAGTTAACCACAGCCCCTCACCGGCGGCAAATGTGAGTGCCCACCTGCACCACGCGAGCGGGTCGGCCTTGATCGCGGTCAATCACAGGCGGTAACCCAGGGCCGATCATTCCTCGTTTCATGTCGCGAAGTCGTTCATCATGCCGAAGAACCTCTATGCCTATATCTGGCGGAGCAGCGGGCGCGAGCAGGCGATCCTGTGCGTGCTCACGCTCGCCGTATCGTTCCTGACGGCGGCGCCGCTGGAGATGCAGCGCCGCATCGTCGATCGCGCGCTGCCGGCCGCCAGCCTGCCGATGCTGCTCGGCCTCGCGGGGGCGTGGCTGGCCGTGCTCCTGGTCCAGGGCGGGCTGAAATACGCGCTCAACGTCTACCGCGGGCGGCTGGTCGAGGAGATCACGCGCCGGCTGCGCCTCACGATCTTCCAGGCCACGCGACCGCGCACGGCCGATGACCATGTGCATCACGGACGCGAGCCTGCCCATGCCGGCGGCATCGTGTCGATGGTCGCGGCGGAAGTCGAGGACCTGGCGGGCTTCGTCGGCGACAGTTTCTCCTTTCCGCTGCTGCAGGGCGGCACGGCCGTCTTCGTCATCGGCTACCTCCTCTGGGTGCAACCGACGATCGCCGTCTTCGGCATCCTTCTCTACCTGCCGCAGCTGGTCGTGGTACCGGTGGGCCAGAGCGCCATCAACCGCTGGGCGGCGCGGCATGTGCGGCTGGTGCGGCAGATCGGCGATCTGATCGCGCTGCCGTTCACGACCGGCAGCGGCGGGGCCACAACCTACCGCCAGCTCGTGGACGACAGCTTCGGCGCGCGCGTCACCATCTACCGCATCAAGTTCTTCCTGACGTTCTTCGGCAACTTTCTCGACGCCATCGGGCCGCTCATCGTGCTGACGGTCGGAGGCTGGCTGGTCATGCGCGGCGGCGTCGCGCTCGGCACTCTCGTGATCTTCATCTCCGGCTTCCAGAAGCTCGCCGATCCGTGGGACCAGCTCACCAACTTCTACCGCATGGTGTCGAATGCGCGCGTGAAGTACCGGCTGATCGCCGACACGCTGCCTGAGGAGGGCGCGGAGGAAGCCGCATAGCGCACTCTCCGGCCGTCATCCCCAAAGCGAACGGGGCGCCGCAAGCGCCCCGTTCATGTCTGGAGCAGCGCTGGGACGATCAGTTGTCGCCCGTCCCCTGGTCGGGCGTGCCGTCGTCGTTCGCTTGCGTCGGCGGCGTGCCGCCCGCGCCCTGGTCATGACCCGGCGCATCGTCGGCGCCATCGTTGCCGTTGTTGTTGTCGTTGCCCTGATCGTCGCCGACGTCATGGCCGGCACCGTCGTCGTTGCCGCCGTTGGCGCCCTGGCCGCTGTTGTCTTCACCGTCGTGGCCGGGGCCGCTGTTGCCGCTTCCGGTTCCGCCGTTGCCGTGAGCGTCGCTGCCGTCATGACCCGAGCCGCCGCCGCCACCTTCGCCACCGCCGCCGCCCTCACCGCCGCCGCCTTTGCCGCCGTCGTCGGCCCAGGCCTGCGAGGTCGAGAGGCCGACGCCGTGATGCAGCGACACCGGGGCCGCAATCGCCATCAGCGCCGTGAGGCCGAGGCCGGCCAGCAGCATCGACCGCCGCGTCCGCGCGTTAAGAATATGTTCCGACATCGTCAAATCTCCCGTTTATCCTGCGAAACCGCGGCGATCCGGATGAATGCCGCATGGCAGGAGAACGAGATCGGCGAAGAATCTATTCCGGGAAAGATTCGGCGTTGCCGGGCGGTTCGGGCTACTGCGTCGAAGCCGCGCACGGATTCGACGACTGGATCAGCCCCCAGCCGAAGACGGGATCCTTTCCGGGGGCGCCGAGATCGATCGCCGTCGCCGCCAGCAGCGCCGCGGCGCGCGCGGCATCGACGATGCCCTCGCGCAGGACCAGAGCGCCGATGGCCGCCGTCACATAGGGTGCCGCGAAGGACGTACCGGTTTCATAGCCGCCGAGCGGATCGTCGCGCGGCGTCCAGATGCCGACGCCCGGCGCGGCGAAGGCGACGTAGTCGCCGCTGTTGGCGCCGGCATAGGGTTGCGAGCGACTGTCGAGCGCGGTGACGGCGATGACGGACGGCTCGGACGCCGGAAACGCCGGCGCCGCCGCGGGGCCGCCGTTGCCGGCCGCGGCGACGACGATCAGCCGCTGCGCGGCGGCACGCTGAAGCGCGAGGGCGACGAGCCGGTTGGCATCGCCGGCGAGGCTGAGGTTGACGACGGAGACGCGCTGCTCGACGAGCCAATCGAGGCCGCCGACCAGCGCCAGCGCCGGGGCCACGGACTCGCCCGCGGTGTTCCGGGTGAAGACCTCGCCGATGCTGAGCCCGGCTCCCGGCAGGAGTCCGTTCCCGCCTGCTGCCGGCTGGCCGACCAGAATCGCCGCCACGGCCGTCCCGTGCTCGTGGCCCGCGGATTGCGCATCGGCGGACAGGAACGACCGCTGCTGGATGCGGGCGTTCCGCAACGCCGGGATGAGGCCGTCGACGCCCGAATCGAGGAGGCCGATGCGCAGGCCGGCGCCGCAGCCCGCGGGCGCCCGGCCCCAGCCGATCAGCCGCTGCGCATAGTCGCGCGCCGGCAGCACCAGCTGACCCTGCGGCCGGTAGAGCGCATTGAGGTCGACCAGGAGCTCGGGATAGCGCGCCGCCAGCAGCGTTCGCGCCATCGGCGCGGACATCCGCGCCGGCACCCGCAGCCGCGCGACGGTGAGACCGAGTGCCGCGAACGGTCGCTCCTCGACGATGACGAAACCGAGCCCGCCGATCTCGCGCTTCGCCTTGCCGGTGAGATTGGCGACCACCAGCTCGTCGCGCACATAGTCGTGATCGGCGCCACGCTCCGCGGCGTGGCCGGCGCCGGTGCCGCCGGCGTCGCTTCCGTCGTCGCCGCTCTCGCCGTCGTCGTGCTGGTCCCCGCCGCCGCCCGGGCCCGAGTTCGAGCTGCCGCCGTCGCCGCCATGTCCCTCGCCACCGCCATGACTATCGCCGCCGCCATTGTCGTCCGCCGCCGCCGGACCGATCGGGCTCCAGCCCGCGCCGGGCAGAACCGCGGCACCGGCGATGACGGCAGCGGCCGTCAGCAACGTCATGCCGAACCGTCGCAGCACGCTTCCGGTGAGTACGGTTGCAGCCACGATGTTCTAACCCGCGGGTCCCTGCGGCACCGTCAGCACCGACCAGTCGCCGGCGGCGGAGCGGCAGGCCAAGCCCGTCTCCGCTTTCTTACCGCCGCCCGCAGACCATTCATGCCGGAATTCGCGGCAGGCGTCGCCGAGGCTCGACTGAACCTTCCCGACGACGGTGACCGATCCGGTTCCGCCGGCGGCATCCTCATAGCCGACTCCGGCGCCGACCTGGTCGCGCTCCAGCGCGCGATAGAGCGCGGTCTCGAAGGCGCCCGACTCGCCCGCCGGCCGGATGCTCGGCGCCGGCGCGAACTGCCAATAGCCGACGCCGATCCCGACGACCAGGAACGCGATCGAGGCGGCCGCCGCCGTCAGGACCTGCCGCATCGGCAGGAAGCCGAGCGGTCGACGCAGCGGCACGACCTTTGTCTCGGCAGGGTGATCTTCGGCGGCCCCGAGGGCGGCCAGAAGCCGTGCAGGAACGGCCTCACGCATGGGCCGGTTGAAGGCGACCTTGAGCGGATCGGCGCCGGCGCGCAGCACGCTGACGATGGTCCGCGCCTCCGCATCCTCGCGCAGCATGTCGTCGACCGCGGCCATCTGCGCCGCGTCGAGCTGATGGTCGACATAGGCGACAAGCGTGCTCTCGACCCAGGGCTTCGGCTGCCGGCCCATCGAATCACCCTCCCGCTTTCGCGCCGGCCTTGGCGCCGATGCCCAGCGCCTGGCCGACCGTCATGCGCGCCCGCGAGAGGCGGCTCATGACCGTGCCGAGCGGAATCTCCAGGACCTCCGAGGCCTCCCGGTAGGAGAGGCCCTCGACGCAGACGAGGGCCAGCACCGAGCGCTGCTCGGGCGGCAGCGTGGCGACGACGCGGCGCACGGCCGCCAAGGACAGACGGTCCTCCATTTCGCGCTCCGCATCGCCGACCACTAGCGGCTCGAGGTCGGCCGGGTCCGCGCCGATCTCCCGAAAGGAGCGCGGCGCGCGCTTTTGATCCACCCACAGGTTCTTCATGATCCGAAACATCCAACTGTCGAGCCGCGTGCCCGGCTCGAACTGGTCGAGCCGCGTCAAGGCGCGCTCGCAGGCGCTCTGCACGAGATCGTCGCCGTCATCCATCGAACCCGTCAGGGCATAGCCGAACCGCCTGAACCGGGGCAGCAGGCTGACGAGTCCCGCCCGAAACTCCTCGTCCAATGCCGTCTCCCCGCCTATTCCGCTGCATAACGAGTTGCGGGCGCGATCTATTCCGCAAGACCACGGCGATCGTGCGGCGGGCGACATGCCGCGCCGGCGGCAATGCCCGCGAAGATGCGGCGGGAGTCGTAGTCCCACGAGGCTGACAGAGCGCTGACGCTCCGGGCCTCGGGCCCGGGCGCGAAACGCCTACCCCGGCGTCTCGTTCGTCCCCGCGGCCTGCCCGATCCGGTGGGCGATGGCCTTTTCCCGCTCGGTCAGCGGGCGCTTGAAGACGGGCCTGCCGTCGATCCAGATGTTGGCCTCGATGGCCGCCTTCAGGATTTCGGCGTGCGGAATCAGCATCCGCATCACGATCCCGGGCGGCACGCGACGGGCCAGACCGGTGAGATCGAACGACCCATGCTGCGCCAGGCGGAGATGGCGACGACGCCGATCGAGGGCTTCGATCTCGTCGATGCGGTATTCCCGCAGGTTTCTCTGCTCGAACAGCACGACGACGGGATCGCCGGGCGCCGCGCGATCGCGAATCCAGGCTTCGACCCACTCGATCGCTTGATCCGGCGGGTCGGACGCTGCGGATTGCGGCAGGATGACCACGGGGGCCTTCGGCAGACCAGATTTCTGGATCGCAGGCGGCAAGCGGATGCTGTCCTAAACAACGATGATTCTTCTCGAATTATTCCGGGATCGCCGAATTTCTTCCTCAACCGCCAGCGGCCGGCGACTCCGGCCAGCGATAGGCCTTGAGGGCACGGACGAGGACGGCGAGCGGCGCCGTGTGGCGGCGGCCGGCCACGGTGACGAGCGAGACGGTCCGCGCCACCTCCGGCTCGATGATCGGCCGGGTCATCAGGCCCGGC
>Ga0335076_10006953_pt1 | contig 11408 bp, 8 predicted proteins | sample Lox_Sample_25_FD_206717 | JGI IMG/M metagenome (GOLD analysis project Ga0335076, IMG submission 206717) | Soil microbial communities from Loxahatchee National Wildlife Refuge, Florida, United States - Lox_Sample_2.5 | ecosystem: Environmental > Terrestrial > Soil > Wetlands | place: USA: Florida... | reverse complement strand
TCCGAGGCGGTGCTCGAGGCGCTCGGCAGCGTGCTCACCAACAAGTACGCCGAGGGCTACCCGGGCCGCCGCTACTACGGCGGCTGCGAGTTCGTCGACGTCGCGGAGAACCTCGCCATCGCGCGGGCGAAGCAGATCTTCGGCGCGGACCACGCGAACGTGCAGCCGCACTCGGGCGCGCAGGCCAACACCGCGGTCTACATGGCCGCGGTCAAGCCGGGCGACACCATCCTCGGCATGAACCTCTCGCACGGCGGGCACCTGACGCACGGCCACCCGCTCAACTTCTCGGGCAAGTACTTCAAGGTCGTCGCCTACGGCGTGCGCCGGGAGGACGAGCGCATCGACTACGACGACCTCGCGCGCATCGCGCTCGAGCACCGGCCCAAGCTGATCGTGGCCGGCGCCTCGGCCTACCCGCGCACGATCGACTTCGCGGCTTTCCGGCGCGCGGCCGACGCCTCGGGCGCGCTCGTGATGGCCGACATGGCGCACGTCGCGGGGCTGGTGGCGGCGGGGCTCCACCCCTCGCCGGTGCCGCACTGCGAGTTCGTGACCACGACCACGCACAAGACGCTGCGCGGGCCGCGCGGCGGCATGATCCTTTGCCGCGAGAGCTGGGCGAAGGAGGTCGACAAGGCGCTCTTCCCGGGCGTGCAGGGCGGGCCGCTCATGCACGTGGTCGCGGCCAAGGCGGTGGCCTTCAAGGAGGCGCTCGCGCCGGAGTGGAAGGCCTACCAGAAGCAGGTGGTCGCGAACGCGTCGGCGCTCGCCGCCGCGCTCGTCGGCGAAGGCTTCCGGCTGGTCTCGGGCGGCACCGACAACCACCTGATGCTGATCGACGTGTTCGCGAAGGGGATCACGGGCAAGGTCGCCGAGAAGGCGCTCGACCGGGCCGGCATCACGGTCAACAAGAACACGATCCCGTTCGACACGAACTCGCCGATGGTCGCCTCCGGGATAAGGCTCGGCACGCCCGCGCTCACGACGCGCGGGATGCGGGAGGCCGAGATGGTCGAGGTCGCGCGGCTGATCGCGCGCGCGTTGGCCGCGGTCGAGAACGAGACCGAGCTCGCCGACGTCAAGCGCGAGGTGCACCGGATCTGCGAGCGCTTCCCGCTCTACGCGGCAAGGCTCGCGGACTACGAGAAGGTGCTCGCGCGCGCCTGAGCCGGCTCAGCCGACCGCTTCAGTCGACGTAGCCGAGCGCCTTCAGCTGGTCCCTGACGTCGCCGTCCTGCGCGGCGGGCGTCAGCGGAGCGATCTCGCGCGAGCCGACGATCGCCAGCAGGCGCGCTTCGAGAGCCTGCTGCGGCTCGGGGTTCGCCTTGGCCACGTCGCGCGTCTCTCTCGGGTCGTGAGCGAGGTCGTAGAGGCGCCCTTCGTACCACTTCCAGCGCTCCGTCCGGACCGCGGCGCTGTTCGGCTGGCCGTCGATCCCCGACACGCACCAGGGCGGGTGCTCGGGGGCGCCTCCCGCGAAGTCGACGGGAACTCCGCTGAACTGCTCGGGAGCCGGCAGCCCCAGGAGCGACAGCAGGCTCGGCGCCAAGTCGATCAGCCGAACCTGCGTCTCGAGAGCGCGGCCGGCGAGCCGGGCTCCCGGCAGCTTGAGGATCAGCGGCACGCGGACCTGCTCGTCGTAGAGCGCGTCGCCGTGCCAGCCCACCTCGCCGTGCTCTCCGAACGCCTCCCCGTGGTCCGAGGTCAGCACGACGATCGAGGAGTCGTAGCGGCCCAGGCGCCGCAGCAGCGCCAGCAGCTCGCCGAAGCCCTCGTCGGCCGAGGCGATCTCGGCGTCGTAGGCCGCGACGATGTGCTCGAGGTCGCCCGGCCGAAGCACGTGCTCTCCGGAGTTGATCTTCTCCAGCAGCCGAATCGAGATCGCAGCCGGCAGCGTCCCGGAGTACGAGGGCTCCATGGCGCGGAGCCGCTCGGGCGAGGGCGTGTAGGGGTGGTGGACCTCGTAGGTATGGAGGAACAGGAAGAAGGGACGCGACCGGACCGACTCGAGCCAGGGCCGCGCGCGCTCCACCTGCTGCGACAGCGTGTCCTCGCCGATGTCGGCGTCGCTCGAATCGGTCGCGCTCTGGTAGACAGAGAAGCCCCGGTCGAGGCCGAAGGAGCGGTGGAGCTGCCCGCCGCCGTTGAACGACGCCGTCTCGAAGCCACCGCGCCTGAGCAGCTCGGCGAGCGTCACGATCCCCGGCCGCAGCGCCGACTGCGCGGCCACCGAGGCGCCGTGGTGCTGGATCGGAAGCGAGGTGAACATCGAGGCATGCGAAGCGAGCGTCGAGGGGGCCGAGGCCACCACCTGCCGCAGCAGCACGCTCTCCCGTCGGAAAGCGTCGATGCGCGGCGACGTGGGCTTGGGATAGCCGTAGGAGCCGAGGTGATCGGGGCGCAGCGAGTCGATCGAGACCAGGATGACCGCCGGCGGGGCCTGCGACTTCGACCCTTCCCGTCCGCATGCGGCACCGAGCAGGGCAGTCGTCGCCAGGACAAACGCCAGCCGGGAAGCCGCCACGCTATGAAGGTGGGGCAAAAGGGCGGCGAAGTCATCAGCCCACCGTCAGCCGACAGTCAAAACATGTGAAGATGTGATGCACCGCACGCCCGCCGTGCCTCCTACAAGGCGGCCTGCTGCAGGGCTCTCCACAAGGCCTCGACGTGTCGCCGCTCGGTCGATTCGGCGCCGATGCTGACGCGGATCATCTGGCGGCCCTTGAGCAGCGAGGGCGTCAGGTACGCCGCGCCGCTCTCGTTCACGCGCCGGGCGAGCTCCAGGTTGTGGCGCGTGAGCGCGGCCTCGTCGCCGAGGAGTGCCTTTGGGACGTGACGCAGGCAGACCGTCTGCAGCGGGACCGGGGCCATGCGCTCCCACTCGGCCGCTGCGTCCACCTGCTCCTTCAGCCACTGCGCGTTCGCGAGGTCGCGGCGGATCCGCGCCTGCAGGCCGAGAACGCCGACGTCGAGCAGGTAGAACCAGAGCTTGAGCGCGCGGAAGCGGCGCCCGAGCGGGATGTGCCAGTCGCGGTAGTTCTTGACGGCGCCGTCCTGCGCGGTCTTGAGGTAGCTCGGGTTCGTGCTCATCACGCGCACCAGGTGCTCCGGGTCGCGCACGTAGTAGGCGCAGTAGTCGAAGCCGACGCCCATCCACTTGTGCGGGTTGAAGACGAGGCTGTCGGCCTCTTCCACGCCTCGCCAGAGCGGCCGGCACTCCGGCAGCACCATGGCCGTTCCCGCGAGCGCCGCGTCGACGTGCAGCCACAGGCCGTGCTGCTTCGCGAGCGCCGCCATCGCCGCGAGCGGGTCGACCGCCGTCGTGCCGGTCGTGCCGATCGCGGCCACGAGCGCGCACGGCACGCGGCCCTGAGCGCGGTCCGCGGCGACCTCTGCTTCCAGCCGGTCGACCCGCAGCGCGTGCTCCTCGTCGGTCTCGACGAGCCGCAGGTTGTCCTTTCCGAAGCCCGCGAGGAGCGCGGCCTTCTCGATCGAGCTGTGGCCCTCCTTCGAGGCGTAGACGACGAGCGGCGCCTCGAGGCCCTGGAGCCCGGCGCCGTTCTGGCTGAATCCAGAAGCCTTCTCGCGAGCGCAGAGCAGCGCGCAGAGCGTCGCGGTGCTGGCCGTGTCGTGCACGACGCCGGTCCAGGCGTCGGAGAGCCCGACCATCTGGCGCAGCCAGTCCATCACGACCTCTTCGACCTCGGTCGCGGCCGGGCTCGTCTGCCAGCTCATGCCCTGGACGCCGAGCCCGGAGGCGACCACGTCCGCCAGGATCGACGCGTAGCTCGTGTTGCTCGGGAAGTAGGCGAAGAAGGACGGGTGGTTCCAGTGCGTGATCCCGCGCACGACGTCCACGTCGAGGCGCGCGAGCGCCCGGGCGAGCTCGCCGCCGGCCTGTGGCGGCTCGCTCGGGAAGCGGGCGCGGATCTCGCCCGGCTTCACCGGGCTCATCACCGGCAGGCGCTCCACGCGCTCGCGGTAGTCGGCCACCCAGTCGATGAGCTCGTGCCCGAGCTTCCTGAACTCTCTGCCGTCCATCGATGACCTCGCTGCTTCGGGGGTCCGCCTCTTGGACCTGAGGCGCCCAGCATACGTTCACGGGGGCTTCGGCCGCCCGGACGAGCCGCCTAGCGCAGGTGGAGCGCCTCCTGCGCGCGGCTCGAGATCCCGCTCGCCGGGTCGTGCGCCTCCACCTGCAGGCGATAGTCGCCCGGCGGCAGGCTCGCCGGCGTCAGCTCGACGAGCATCCGGCGCAGGCCGTCTGTGCCCGTGGCCGACGCCACCAGCCTGACGGGGCCGGGCGGCAGCGCCTCGCCCGCGCCGTTCACGAGGCGCAGCTGCACGTCGAGCGCGACGTCGCTCGCGAGGTGCTTGTCCCAGTACAGGAGGAGCAGCTGGCTGGGCTCGCCGCGCCGCACCACGGGGTCGAGCGCCGGCAGGAACGCCTGGCCCTGCAGCGCGAACGGCAGCGAGGCCTCTCCCGAGCGCGGCTTCACACGCAGCACCGCCGCTCCGGCGAAGCTGCCGATCAGCAGCGGCGGCGACAACACGGGCACGGGCTTTGGGGCCGCGAAGTCGGGCACTTCGATCCGGACCCGGCCCGCGCCGAAGCGGCCGCTCCCGCTCTCGCGCAGCACGAAACGCACCTCGGCGATGCCCGGCGTCGCGCCCAGGCTGGTCGCGAACACGAGACGCTTGGGGCCGCTCCTGGCGAGGCTGGCGAGCGCCTGCGCGGTCGGCTCGACCGCGGCCAGGTCGGTGACGCGGCCGCGCGCGTCGAAGGCGTAGGCGTAGAACTCGAGCGCAGGCAAGGCAGCGCTCTCGCCGCCGAGCGACGCGTGATCGACCTCGAGCAGCAACGCCACTCGCGCGCCGCCGTGGCTCTCGCTCACGGGCATGGCCAGCGAGCGCACCGGAAGCTCGCCTCCGGTCAGGCCCTTGACCAGCCACTCGGCGGCTTCCGGACGGGTCGCGAGCCGAACCGGTCCCGGGGACTTCGACTCGACGAAGCCGAGCCGGTGGAAGACTCGCACGCCCGAGCGCGTGACCGCGACGTCGATGTGGCGCACGTGGCCGGGCTTGCCGCCGGCGGGCGCCGTGATGCCGAGCAGGTAGAAGCGCCGGCTCGCGTCCATCACGCTCGCGAGAGCAACGCCGAGATCGTTGTGCCCCTTGACGAACAGCCCGCCGCTGTTGGCCGAGAACTGGGCGAGCGAGTCCTGGCCGAGGTTCACGCGTCCGGCGGCGCTGCCGAGCCCCGCCTGGTCGGTGAGGTCGGATCCGGTCTCGAGCCCCTGCACCGCGATCGTGTGCACCGCCACGTCGTTGGCCACGAACGCATCGAACGCCTCCCTGAGCGTCTGCGTCAGGACCGCATCCCCGAAGTGGGCGTCGCTGCTCGCGGTCTGGCTGGTGTTCGCCCCTGGGCGCTGGTCACCGAAAGGCGCCGAGGAGCCGAAGAGCGTCTGCGCGTGGAACCCGGTCGAGAACAGCACCACCTGCTTGTGACCCTGGATGCGCCCGAGAGCCTTCGCCAGGTCGCGGATGTCCGCGCTCAGGTCCTCGGCGCCGATCTGCTGCTCGCGCTCCACGACCTCCCGCAGCTGGTCGATGTGCTCGTCGTCCTGGATGGTGCGCAGGTCGTCGAAGCCGCTAGCCGTCAGACCGCCGCCCTGCGAAGCGATGCTGGACATCTCGAAGCTGAGGCCGAGCGGGTCGCGCGCGTCGGTCTTCGGCTGGCCGAACCCCAGCGTCATCACGGCGCGCAGGGCCTGGTCGCGGTCGGGCGTGAAGCCGAGCACCTCGCGGAAGCCCGCGCGCGCCGAGAGCGTGGCGACCGCGATGAGGTCCCTGGGGCCGAGCTTGTGCTGGATGATGTCCGCGGCCGCGCGCCGCGCTCGCTTGAGCTGGCCGGGATCGCTGAACGTGAGGTCGAACAGGAACAGGAACTGGCGGACCGCCGTGGCTTGGAGCGCTGTCGGCTGGGGCGCCGGTGGAGTGTCGCCCGGCGCCTCGGGCGCTTCGAGAGCGTCGATCTCCTCGAAGGCCACGATCGTCGCGGGATGGCCGTCGACCTTCACCTGGAACTGGTCCTGTGTGAGCGACGGCACGGGCTGCCCGGCCGCGTTGAGCACGAAGACGGGCACCGCCACGACCTCGGTGGACGCCGCGAAGGTGGGTGGCTGCTGCGCGCGGGCGCCGGGCGAGGCCGTCGCGAGCCACAGCACCGCCGGCACCACGCTCCGCTTCAGGCAGCCTCTTGTCTTCACCTGTCCTCTCCGGCGACAAGCATAGGAGGGTCAGGGACCGGCGCGCCAGCCCGACCGCCACCCGGTAGGACAGCGGACCCGACCGGGCACAACACTTGACCTAAGATGGCCGTCTGGTGACTCGTCCCGCCGACTTCTTCGCGCCGGGAGGCCCGCTCGCGCGCGTCCTCACCGGCTACGAACAGCGGCCGTCCCAGCTCGAGCTGTCCGAGGCCGTCGCCGACGTGCTCGAGCACGGCGGCCTGCTGCTCGCCGAGGCCGGCACCGGCACGGGCAAGACGCTCGCCTACCTGCTCCCCGCCGTTCTGGCCGAGAAGCGCGTCGTGATCTCGACCGGCACCAAGAACCTCCAGGAGCAGCTCGTCTCGAAGGACCTGCCGATCCTGGCGAGGGCGCTCGGGCGCGAGCTGCGCGTCGCGGTGATGAAGGGCCGCGCGAACTACCTCTGCCTGCTGCGCTTCGCGTCCTTCGGCAAGGCGGGCAGCTTCCGAAGGCTCGAGGAGCTGCCGGTCTTCCGCGCGGTCGAAGCCTGGTCCACCACGACCGAGAGCGGCGACCGCAGCGAGGTGCCCGACATGCCGGACAGCGTCGACTTCTGGCGCGAGGTCTCGGCCGCGAGCGAGAACTGCATCGGCAAGGAGTGCTCGCTGTTCGAGGCCTGCTTCGTCACGAAGATGCGCCAGCGCGCGCTCGAGGCGGACGTCGTGGTGGTGAACCACCACCTGCTGTGCGCCGACCTCGCGGTGAAGGACGGCAACTACGGCTCGGTGATCCCGCCCTACGACACGCTGGTGCTCGACGAGGCGCACCTGATCGAGGACGTGGCGACGCAGTACTTCGGCGTGCAGGTCTCCTCGCACAAGGTCGAGGAGCTGGTGCGCGACGTCGAGCGCGAGCTCAAGGCCGCGAGCCTCGACGCGCGCGAGCTGCGCGCCGAGGCCGAAGGGCTGCGCCTGCGCAGCGAGCGCTTCTTCGCCCGCCTCGCGCGCATGAAGCTGGGCCGCCTCGCGCCCGGCTGGATGACGGGAGCCGCGGCCGAGGAGTCGCTCGGCCTGCTGCAGCGCCTCGAGGGGCTGCGCACGGCGCTCTTGGCCGTGCCCGACCGGCCCGAGCCGTTCAGCGGGCTCGCCTCGCGCACGCTCGCGCTCGCGGGCGACGTCGCTTTCCTGATGCGCGCCGAGGCCTCTGACCACGTCTATTTCGTCGAGACGCGCGGGCGCGGCGTGTTCCTGCGCGCGACGCCGATCGACGTCTCGTCCCGGCTCAAGGAGCTGCTGTTCGACGGCCTGCGCGCCGCGGTGCTCACCTCCGCGACGCTCGCCGTCGACGGCGGCTTCACGTACCTGAAGGACCGCCTCGGGATCGAGCCCACCGACGAGCGCCTCCTGCCCTCGCCCTTCCACTACCAGGAGCAGGCGCTGCTCTACGTCCCGAAGGGAATGCCCGAGCCGATGGCGCCCGAGTTCGTGGACCGGGCCGCGGAGGAGGTGGTGCGGCTCGTGGAGCTCTCGCGCGGCCGCGCCTTCGTGCTCTTCACCTCCCACGCGAACATGAACGCCGTGGCGGAGCGCATCGCCGGCCGCATCGCCTACCCGATCCTGATCCAGGGCGAGGCGCCGAAGCCGCAGCTGCTCGAGACGTTCCGCACGACGCCCCACGCGGTGCTGCTCGCGACCGCGTCCTTCTGGCAGGGAGTCGACGTGGCGGGCGACCAGCTCTCGTGCGTGATCGTGGACAAGCTGCCGTTCGCCTCGCCCGGCGACCCCGTAGTCGCGGCCCGCATCGAGCGTCTCAAGAGCCGGGGCCAGAACGCGTTCGGCGAGTACCAGGTGCCGGTCGCGGTGCTGATGCTGAAGCAGGGGCTCGGCCGCCTGATCCGCACCGCGTCGGACCAGGGCATCCTCGCCGTTCTCGACAGCCGGCTCCTGCGCAAGTCGTACGGCCGGCGCTTCCTCGAGAGCCTGCCGCCCGCGCGTCTCGTGCACGAGCTGCCCGAGGTTGCCCGGTTCATGGCCTGACGCACCCGCGACCGCAGGGCGCGATCCCTTGCGGTGGCCTGGCGACTTCTATCCCATATAAGGTAGGCTGCTCTATACTCGCTCGGCCGTGGCGGGCACCGCCCACCCGGCCCCTGCACTCATGGAGGAGGTTCGATGACCCTGGCTCACCGACGTCGCGCGGTGCGGGCGCTCCTGGCGCTGCCGCTACTCGCCTCTGCCGCCACCGTCAGGGGATCGGGCTTCGCGATCGAGAGCCAGGGCGCCCGCGCGATGGGCTTCGCGGGGGCCTACGTCGCGCAGGCGTCCGACCCCTCCGCGATCTTCTACAACGCCGCCGGCATCGCCTTCCTGAAGGGCAAGCAGCTCTACGTGAGCGGCGCGCTCGCCGGGCTGTCGACCACCTTCACGGGCACGGGGCCCAACCCTCCGGTGGGCACCGTCGAGACTTCGAGCAACGGGCTGTCGCTGCTGCCCGCCATCTACTACTCGCAGCAGGTGAGCGACAGGATCGTGGTGGGGCTGGGCGTCGACCGGCCCTTCGCCAACCACTCGCAATGGGACAATCCCGACTCGTTCACCGGCCGCTACATCTGCCTCGACTGCCAGATCGCCTCCTGGTCGATCAACCCCACGGTCGCGATCAAGCTCGCCGACCGCTTCTCGATCGGCGGCGGCCTCGACGTGCGGTTGTCGAAGTTCCAGATGACGCGGCGGCTCGTGGCGGACCCGAACCCGTTCCCGGTGCCGACCGACGTCGCCCAGCTGACGCTCGACAGCAGCACCAAGAGTGGGGTCGGCTTCAACGTCGGGATGCTCGCGATGCCGACCGAGAACTTCTCGCTCGGCGTCGCCTACCGGCACAAGGTGACGATCGACCACGAGGCGCAGGCCGACTTCGTGCAGATCCTCACCGGCAACACGGTGCTCGACCAGGCGGTCGCGATCGCGCTGCCGGGCTCGCAGCCCGCAACCGTGACCTTCAGCTATCCGGGCAGCATCGCGGCGGGCGCGGCGCTGCGCCGCGGCTACTGGACCTTCGAGGCGGACTTCCAGTGGATGCTCTGGTCGAGCTTCGACCAGGTGAACGTGAACTACCTGAACGCCCCGAACTTCAACACGGTGCTGCCGATGGACTGGCAGGACACCTGGCGCGGCGCGATCGGAGCCGAGTACCTGATCCGCGACGACTGGGAAGTGCGCGGCGGCTACGGCTACGACCACAGCCCCGCGCCGACCGACACGATCTCGCCCTTCATCCACGACGCCGACCGCCACACTTTCGGGCTCGGCGGCTCCTGGAAGTACGAGAAGCTCCGGATCGACTTCGACCTGCGCTACGTGTTGTTCCGCAACAGCTCCACGCTCGGGATCAGCCGCTACGGCTACGACGGCGACTACAGCTCGCACAGCCTCCAGTTCGGCGCCGCGCTCGGCTATCGGTTCTGACGCCCGGGCGTCGCGGCGAGCTCCGCTACGCGGTCCCCAGGCGGACGAACGCGATCTTGTTCTGCCGCGTCTGTCGGGCGGTACGCGAACTGCCACGTGAAGCCGAGCTTTCCGCAGTAGAACGCCTCGGCGGCGGCCGAGCGGCTCACGTGAAACACCGGAATCGCGAGCTTCAGCATCTGCCTGCTCGTCTGGGTGGGAACCCCATTGTGCTCACGGCTTGATCTGATGCCGCTTCCCGTCCTTGTTGGTCAGGGTCAAAGACGCCTCTCCACCCTCTGAGCTCAAGACCAGGTACGTCGGGTCGATTCCACCGCTGAGATCGATCCCCGAACCCTGCTCGGTGGTGGCGATCTTGACGGACGGCCTCCCGTCAGGGCGGATGAGCCTGAAGACGACCGCCTCCGGATAGACCCGCCCGTTGGGGTCTATGGGCGAACCGTCCGCTCGTCGTGATGGCCCCTCGGGAATGATCTGCAGCGACGCTCGAAGGCGCCCCTGCGCATCCACGATTTCCAGCGCGCGAGCGCGAAGCACCGGAGCGTCGCCCGCAGCCTGGACCGGCTGGGACGTCCGATTCAACAAGATGGCCAGCAATCCCAGGTTGACGAGCGTGAGGACCGCCAGGGCGCGTTTCATGACGTTGCCTCCATGAATCAAGGATGTCGTCAGTCAGCCGCCGCGTCCATTGGCTCGGCGCCCCGCAACCGCAGCGCGAGCGTCGCGGACGCGATCACCAGTACGGCGCCCGAAGCGAAGAGCGCGTCGGGCAGGCGCCCCCAGATCAGCCAATCGAGGAAGCCGGCGAACACCGGGCCGACGTACAGGAACGGCCCCACGCGCGCGGCCGGCGCGTGGTAGTAGGCGCGCGTGAGCGTGAACTGGCCGACGGTCGCGAAGATCCCCATCAGCAGCAGGATCGCCCCCGTGCGCGGCGAGGGTGTCGTCCACCACAGAGCCGCGGGCGCCAGCGCGACGACCGAGGCCACGAGGCCGAAGTAGAAGATGATGCGCGTGAGCGGCTCGGTGCGCGTGAGGCGCCGAATCCCGACCTGCGCGATCGCAGCCAGTACCGCCGAGGCGAGCCCCACGATCGCCGCCGGCTGGAAGACGCCGATCCCCGGCCGCAGGATCAAGAGCAGTCCTGCGAAGCCGAGCACCAGCACGCCCCAGAGCCGTCCCGGGATGCGCGCGCCGATCCAGACCCGCTCGACCAGCGGAATGAAGAGCGGCAGCGATTGGTTGAGGAGCACGGCGTCGGCCAGGCGCAGCCGCGCGATCGCGTAGAAGTAGCAGGCGACCGCGCCCACGCCCGCGAGGCCGCGCACCAGGTGGCCGCGGAAGTCCGCCGTCTCGAGCGCCCGCCAGCCCTCACGCGCGAGCCACGGCAGCAGGAAGGCCAGCATGATGAAGTGGCGGAAGAAGACGATCTCCGCGTTGCCGAGCTCGCGGGCGGCGAGGCTCACCGTGGCGGCCATGGACGCGAACAGCACCGCCGAGGCGGCCATCATCAATGCGCCACGGGGCAGGTCGGTCCGGGGGCTGGGCGGGGCGGGCGTCACGAACTCGCGATGATATGCGAGCGTGCTGCGCACCCCACAGACCCCCCGTGAGCGCGTCCGTCACGGGCGCTTGACAATATTTTAGTAACAACTAAATTATGAGCGTGAACATGCTGCTTCAGGCC
>Ga0335076_10006950_pt1 | contig 11410 bp, 7 predicted proteins | sample Lox_Sample_25_FD_206717 | JGI IMG/M metagenome (GOLD analysis project Ga0335076, IMG submission 206717) | Soil microbial communities from Loxahatchee National Wildlife Refuge, Florida, United States - Lox_Sample_2.5 | ecosystem: Environmental > Terrestrial > Soil > Wetlands | place: USA: Florida... | reverse complement strand
TGTATGTGCTGGAATATGGATCGGCATGGTTTAAAGGAAATGCGAATTCACGTCTGCTGCGGATAGAATACAATGCCGGAAATCGAAAACCCGTAGTGGCTGCATCCGCTGATAAATTAGCGGGCGCAGTTCCTTTTACAGTACAACTTTCTTCCAAAGGAACCATGGATTATGACAGCTACGATAAGAATGCCCTGCAGTACGAATGGAAGATAACATCCGGAACCAACTTGATAAAAACTTCCGCAGATCCAAATCCAGGTTTCACATTAGATCAGCCGGGTGAATACCAGGCTACCCTCACAGTTACGGACACCAAGGGAGAAAAAAATAGTAAATCGCTAACGCTTCAGGCCGGCAATGAGCCTCCTGCAGTATCCATTGATATCACCAAAGGGAATAGAACTTTCTATTTTCCCAATCAGCCCATTGACTATGCAATACACGTAAGTGATAAGGAAGATGGGAGTGTTGCGGATGGAAAAATAAAGCGGGATATGGTAGCCGTCAATTTTGACTATGTTCCGCAGGGATTCGATGTGATTGATATTGCAGAAAATCATTTGGCAGCTGATAACAAAGCAGCATTTTCTGCGGGTCTTTATCTGATTAATGCCAATGATTGTAAAACCTGCCACATGCCGGATAAATCATCCGTTGGTCCCAGTTATACAGACGTTGCAAAAAAATATAAAAATGATGCCGGCGCGATTAGCAAACTGGCAGCCAAAGTGATTTCCGGAGGTAGTGGTGTTTGGGGCGAACATGCCATGGCTGCACATCCGCTGCTTTCATCGCAGGAAGCAGAAAGAATGGTCAGGTATATTCTCAGCGTGGGGCAAAAACAACCGGCAGTTAATTCAATAGCACTGAGTGGAACCTATATTCCACGCGTTCCCCCAGGTGAGAATGGCAAAGGAGGTTATTTGCTGAGGGCTGCTTACACCGATAAAGGAAATGGAAATTCCTCACCACTTTCTGATGAAGCAGTGATCGCTCTTCGTAGCGCTACACTCGATCCCGAAAGAGCAGACGAAAAGAAAAGCACACAATTTCTGATCACTCCGACAAAATCATTTTTCATGATCGGTGACGGTTCTTATATAGGATATAAAAATCTTGACTTCTCCGGCATCAAACAACTGCAGATTCTCGTACAGGCTTCACCGGGTTCAGGAGCAGCCGGAGGTACTATTGAAGTTCACCTGGATGCCCCGGATGGCAAATTGATCGGCCAGACGGCAATGATTTATCCGAAAGAAATTGACTATGCACGGATCCTGGAAAATATGGGCGGAAAAGGAGGCAAATCGGGAAAGAAAAAAATTACTGCCGCTAATTTTGATTTTGATCTTTTCACAAGGCTTATGTCCATACAGTCAGATATTGCCGTTGATCCTGGTCTAACGGGAATGCATAATGTATATTTTGTTTGCAAAAACAGCAAGGCTCCGTCAACCCAGATCCTGGTGCAAATGATAGAGATTGATTTTAAAAATTCGTTGATCCAAAATAAAACTGCTTCATCCAAATGAATAAAAACAGGTTTTGATTTTTATTGAGCCGGTTTGATTTGCCTGAGAAGTAATATAAACTTTAAAATTAATTGCCATGTACAACAGAAGAAATTTTTTAAAAAATTCCGGAACGATGCTGCTTGGAGGCCTTATGCTTTCAAAATACGCCGAAGCATCTTTTTTCAATCCGTCTGCCACTCATCCTGTCGGACTGCAGCTTTTCACCTTGTTTAACACAATAGATAAGGATGTTCCGGGCAGCCTGAAGAAAATTGCGGCGATAGGATATAAAGAAATTGAGTCGGCATTCAGTATGCTGGGCGGCTACTATGGATTAAAACCAAAAGAGTTTGCTTCCCTGGCAAAAGATTCTGGATTATCGTGGCAATCACACCACGTGCTGGGCACTCCTTTCAAAGCTCCTCCCGGCGGATTCAGAATGCCTGGTGGAGACACAACCAAAAGATTTAATCCTCCTCCTATGAGAAATCTCAAAGAAAATTCCCAGCAGCTCGTAGATGAAGCTGCAGAAGGCGGAGTTAAATACCTCGTGTGCGCAAGCATCGCTCTGGGCACGCTGGATGAAATAAAGCAGTCCGTTGATATCCTGAATAAATCCGGAGAAGCCTGCAAAAAAGCCGGACTCACCCTATGCTATCACAACCATGTTCATGAATTTGAAAATGTGGAAGGACAGATTCCATATCATATTCTGTTGTCACAAACCAGTCCTGATACATTGCAAATGGAGCTGGACCTGGGCTGGGCAAGCAATGCAGGTGTGGATCCAGTTGAATTATTTGAGAAACATCCGGGCCGTTTTCCGCTCTGGCATGTAAAAGATATGGACAAGGATAAAAAGCAACCTACTGAAATCGGTAATGGGTACATTGATTTCAAAAGGATCTTTGCCAATGCGGAAAAATCCGGAATGAAACATTTCTTTGTAGAACAGGATGGAGCTCCAAAACCATTTGAAAATATAGCAACCAGTTTTACAAACCTTAGCAAAATCCTGGCCTAGCTGTCCGAACGATGTTGCAATCAGAAATTGTAGTGTTATGTTAATGCTGAAACCTAAGACGGCATACCGGGTTGTTTTTATTTCTTCCTGTATTCTCTTTTGTATTATTGTCCGGGCCCAGCAATCTATAACAGTGACGGGTAAGGTCAGGGACAGGAAATCGAATGCAATTACGGGAGCATCCGTCAGCGTATTAAATACTCATTTTAATGCGATCACTGATTCAACCGGAAGTTTCTTCCTGAGAAATATTCCGGCAGGGAAATATATCATTGAGGTAAGTGCAATAGGTTATGCAATCACTGATCAAACCGAAATTTTTCCGGATGATTCAAAGCAGGGGCTGGAGATCATGATGGAAGAATCGGCTTCCCGGCTGGATGCAGTCGTAGTCACCGCGCAGAAAAAAGAAGAATTGCTGCAACAGATCCCGTTCAGTATTTCGGCTATCTCTTCCCGGCAGGTACAGGAATACCGGCTTTGGAACAGTAAAGAGATTACGGCCATCGTTCCGAACCTTTATTCAGCCAATCCAGGTGACCAACGCAATGTAACTTCCATAAGAGGAATTGTATCGAGCGCTTACGATCCGGCTGTGGTTACCTACATCGATGGAGTGAATCAATTCAGCCTGGATACCTATATCGCACAGTTATTCGATGTGGAACGAATTGAAGTGCTGAGAGGCCCGCAGGGAACCTTGTATGGCAGGAATGCGATGGGTGGGGTCATCAACATCATTTCGAAGGAACCGGAAAACCACAGTGATGGATATGCGGAAATCAGCGTGGGCAATTATGGCGAACAACGATATACTCTTGCGTACAGAACTCCACTGGTAAAAAATAAGCTCTACCTTGGCATCGCCGGGATGTATGATGGCATGAATGGGTTTTATACCAATCAATATAATAACACAAACTTCGACAGGCAGCACGGTATCACGGGCAATTACTTTTTAAAATGGCTGGCATCATCTCATTGGCATTTTACATTAAATATCAAATACCAGATTAACAGGAATGATGGCATTTTCCCATTGGCAGCGAGCGCAGATCAGGCATTTGCAAATCCGTTCAAGGTCGATCAGAATGCCATCACCACTGCTGTTGACAATACAACGAACGCATCTTTCATCGCAAATTATTCAGGACGACAATTCAATTTCAGTTCACAAACGGCTTACCAGTCTAATTATCGTTATTACAAAGAACCGATTGATGGAGATTTCTCTCCCATTGACGGCATCACCATCATTGATAATTACGGAAAACCATGGAACAAAGTGAAAGTATTGACGGAAGAATGCAGATTCACTTCTGCCCCATCCTCTTCAAAATTAAAATGGACGGGCGGCCTGTACTTTTTTTACCAGGATAATCCGACCAAACAGGCGACAAGATTTGGCAGGGATGCAGCACTTGTCGGATCCCCCGATTCTTTGTATTCAATCATCACTACTTCTAAAAGCAAAAGGACGGGGATCGCTTTTTATGGCCAGTTTACGTACAGCATTTCCGAAAAATTCGATATCATCGCCGGGCTGAGGTATGATTACGAACATGATTATATGAATGTGCTCAGTCAATACCAGCATGACCCTGATCCGAATCCGCAATTTGATCTGCAGCCGGATACTTCTGCCACCGCCGGTTTCAGTGCTTTTTCTCCAAAATTTGGTCTCGCTTATCACATCAATCCCAACCATAACGCCTATATCAGTTATAGCCGGGGATTCCGTACCGGTGGACTGACACAGATATCTCCCGATCCTACACAGCCTCCTTTGTATCCGTATAAACCTGAATACAGTGACAATATGGAAGCCGGAATCAAGAATATGTTCTTCGACAACAAGATTCAACTCAACCTGGCTCTGTTTTATTCAATCGTGAGCAATGCCCAGGTGCCCACACTCGTCTTACCGCAGGCCGTTACCATCACAAAAAATGCGGGTAGGCTTACCAGTGAGGGGGCCGAAGCAGAATTGGCAGCAACTCTTTTCGAAGGGCTAGAAGCTTTCTATAATTTCGGATATACTCATGCTGTTTACAAAACGTTGAATTTATCACAAAATGGGACGGAAGTAGATTTGTCGGGCAACCACCAGATATTTACACCCGATATCACTTCCATGCTGACCCTGCAATACAGTTATCCGGTTGGGAAGAAAAAAGGGCTGAAACTGGTGGTAAGGGGAGAATGGATTTACCTGGGCACCGAGTATTTTGATCTCGCCAATTCTATCAAACAATCGCCCTATAGTTTATTTAATACGCGTTTCGGCATAAGCAGTCATCACGTGGAAACCATGTTTTGGGTAAGGAATATTACCGATAAAAAATATATCGCGTATGCTTATGATTTCGGCGCTGTTCACCTGGGTGATCCTTTAACCTATGGTATAACGGTAATGCTCAGGTTATAAATACTTTCCGGAGCGGCATCAAATAAAAAAAGGCCTCGCGAATTTTACTTCGTTCGGCCCCAATTGTTCTTCTCAACTGATTCTGTATGCTAAATTTTTGGGATTAGGCTCTGTACTTTCCAATCCCTTCCATTGAATGAATTCATCACGACGATCTGGTTTGCATTTTCGAGGGTGACCCTGTAATGAGACTCTCTTGCGTTGGCTTCTTCATAAAGATCCGATACCCAGTAATCGCTGTAGCTCTTTTTCAGATCCATTTGCAGGTAAATAGGCAGGTTATCGGTCAGCAGATGATGTATTACAGCCACCAGGCCGAAACGGTTATCATAATAAGCCATCATACTCTTGCCATTCAGGTTGAAGCTGGCTACCTTGTAGCCATTCTGCTGTTGCCAGCTCACTTCTCTCGCACTGGAAAAATCTTTATAGAAAGATGCTACTATTCCGTCACCAACTGGCCTGCCAGTGCCCGCAAATGCAGAAACAAATCCCATGACAAGGATTATTGCCGTTGTTGCGATTCTCTTTTTCATAATATTAATTTTAAGTGGTGAATGATTTATTGAAAATTTCGAAGACAAAAATATTACCCGAAAAAGCGTTAGCCAAGCGAATAGTGATTGATGGGAATCTTTGTTCGTGCTTTTAAATTTCGTCTCAGGAAAGAATAAATTCATCTCACTCTCAGGCTCATACGTATTTTAGTGGATATTTCCGGAAGTGACGAACGGTAAATGCAGCTGTATGGAAACCGGTGAGGATAAAAAATTTCAATCCGCGATAATATCATTCCTCTCTGAAAGCATGCTGCCAACCGGTCTCATGATGATCATGTCTTGTCGCAGTTTTAGGGGATTTTGTCGCATGTTCATCAACCAGGCTGCCATAGACTATAGTTTTGTTCATATTAATATAATGAACCACAAACTTTTTACCGGTTTATTTTATTATGTAACTTCATCACCTAAAAAAATAAAAATGAAAATGCTAAAACATTGTCTCCTGTTATTGACAGCCACGGCCGGTTTAATTTCGGCCCGGGCACAAACAGCTGATGAGATTATCAGCAAACATATCGATGCCATCGGCGGGAAGGACAAACTGAGCCAGATTAATTCCGTTCATATTGAAAGTACCATATCAGCTATGGGAAATGACGGGCCCAGCACGATTAATCTGGTAAATGGAAAAGGATTCAGGCTTGAGTCTGAAATAAATGGTCAGAAAATAATCCAGGTTTTCACAGACAAAGGCGGATGGGCCATCAATCCCTTTGCAGGTGGAAATGATGCGCAGCCCATTCCCGATGATCAATACAAGGCAGGAAGAGACCAGATCGATATAGGTGGCCCTCTATTCAATTATGCATCCAAGGGAAGTAAAGTGGAATTACTTGGTAAAGAAGACAGCGCATACAAAATCAAGCTGACAAACAAAGACAGTGTGGTCACTACTTATTATATCGACCCCACCACATATTATGTGAAAAAATCTGTTCAGACAATGAGTATGATGGGACAGGATATGGAAGTGACACGGACTTCTTCCGATTTCAGAAAAACAGATTTTGGAGTAGTCTATCCATTTGCCCTTGATATCAGTTATGGGGGGCAATTCAATATTACTTCTACGATGAAAAAAATAGAATTCAATAAACCAATTGATCCAAAGATTTTTGACATGCCGAAATAAAATTCGGATGTCTGGGAAAATCGGAGTCGGGCTATATCAATAAATCCGGGCTCCGATTTTTCCTTTTTGTCTCCAAATACTTCCCGTTCGTCGCATCTTTCTTAATGATTATAATTAATAAGGCAATTTTGCCCTGAGGTTATTTTCATGCGTAATCAATGGTATACATCAAAATGGGCTGTGATTAGTCTCCACGTCATCGCGTGGCTGTTCTGGTTTTCGCTTCCTACACTAATTCCCATGTTGTTTCACAGGGATTCGGACCAGGGACCAAGGCCCAGTTGGGACCATGTATTCAATTGGACGAATCTGGCCGTCAATGGCTGCTGGGTAGTATTCTTTTATCTGAATGCGGATTTTCTTATTCCAAAATTTTTCAATAAGCGCAAAACATGGCAATATGTTTCCATCCTTGTCGGGCTTGGTGCATTCCTTGTCGTGCTGGTGAGCCTGATTTTCCAGTTAGGCCATCCCCATAAAGTTGTTGTCTTTAGAAGGGAATCGCTGTTTAGCGTCCTTCCATTTATATTCCTCTGGTCAGTCAGTTCAGCATACCGGATAATTTCAGATAACGTAAAAATGAATCAGCTGATAAAAGACAGGGAAAATGAAAATCTCAAAACCGAATTGTCTTTTCTCCGCTCACAGGTCAGTCCCCATTTTTTATTCAATGTGCTGAATAATATGGTCGCTTTGGCAAGGCTGAAATCGGATAAACTGGAACCCTCGCTGATTAAGCTTTCCGGACTGATGCGTTATATGCTTTATGAATCAGATGAAGAAAAAGTTCCTCTTTCCAAAGAAATAGAATATGTAAGCAGTTATATTGATCTGCAAAAACTTCGTTATGGAAAAGACATGCAGATTAATGTGAATATGGATGGCCAGGGTGAATATCATCTGATTGAGCCCATGTTGCTTATTCCTTTTATTGAAAATGCATTTAAACACGGAACCGGCATGATCAGGCAGCCGGAAATCGACATTTCACTTGAAGTGAACAAGGGAGTTCTTGATTTCCGTGTAAACAATAAGTACAATGGAGAATCTGCCGAAATCAAAGACAAAACTTCAGGAATCGGTCTGAATAATGTGATAAGAAGGCTGAATTTATTATATGACAAAAAGCATATCTTGACTATAGATAAGGAAAACGGCTGGTTCAAAATATCCCTTCAATTAAAACTTCAATAATGCTGCGCTGTCTTGCTGTCGACGATGAGCCACTGGCGCTTGACTTGCTGGAAGACAATATCCATCAGGTTCCTTATCTGCAACTGGTTGCCAAGTGCAAAAATGCGCTGGAAGCCATTGAAATACTTCGCAACGAACCCATCGATCTTATTTTCCTTGACATTCAAATGCCGGGGCTGACCGGGTTGCAGATGATCCAGTCACTTACCACAAAACCCATGGTCATCCTGATTACCGCATACGATAAATATGCGCTCGAAGGATTTAACCTCGATGTCATCGATTATCTTGTCAAACCTGTTTCTTTCGACAGGTTCCTGAAAGCCTGTAATAAAGCATGGGAATATTTTAAATTAAAAAATCAGCCCGCGGGAAATGAAAATATTCCTGAAGCAGATTACCTTTTTGTAAATGCAGAATACAGTCTTGTGAAACTGGTTTTCGATGATATTATTATGATCGAAGGATTGAAGGATTACCTGAAAATTCATCTCGTCAACAACAAACCCCTGGTGATCAGGATGAGCATGAAATCTATAGAGGAGAAATTACCATCTAAAAAATTTATCCGCATTCATAAATCGTATATCGTTTCCCTGTCAAAGATCACTTCAATCCGGAAAGGCTCGGTTTTTTTAGGTGGCATGGAAGTGCCTGTAAGCGATAATTACAAGGACCTGCTGATGGCAGCCATAGGGCAGGCCAGCAAATGAATCTAACTCTTATTTCCCTTTTGTCGCAAGATTTACTCCGCTTGTCTCATTTCGGGTTTAAATGCAATAATACCGGAATACTTTTGTGCCGAATTAAACTTGTGAGAATTTAAAACTCTTAATATGAAAAAGATAGTAATATGTATGATTGGTATCGTGCTGGGAATTGCGGCACACGCGCAATTTCCGGCGGGGGGAGGGAAGGGACAGTCGGTCCCTAATATCGGCCATATTTATGGCAAGGTGGTCGACAGTGCCGGGAAACCTATTCCCGACGCTACTGTTATTTTACTGCAAAGCAAATATGACACTGCCACTAAGAAAAGAAAGGATGTATTGTTCAAAGGACTCAGTACAAAAGCAAATGGTGAATTCAGTTTTGAAGAACTGCCTTTGTTTGGCGGACTGAAATTGAAAATATCTGCCACAGGATATAAAAATTTTGAACAATCGATAGCTTTTCAAATGAAAATGCCACAAGGCGGATCAACTCCGAAGCAATCAGGAGATCCGGCACAGGCAATGAATGCAATGAGCAGCATGCTGAATTCCGTCGACAGAGATTTAGGTAATATCAGGTTGAACCCGGATGTAAAACAACTGGAGATGGTTACTGTCACAGCAAGCAAGCCCACAGTAAAATTAGACATTGATAAAAAAGTGTACAATGTTGAAAAAGATATGGTGAACGCCGGTGGAACCGCATTGGATGTGATGAAAAATGTTCCCTCAGTGAATGTGGATATCGACGGCAATGTAACATTAAGAAATGCCGCGCCTCAGATTTATATCGATGGAAGACCAACAACATTGACGCTCGACCAGATACCTGCAGATGCTATCGAAAGTGTTGAAGTCATCACCAATCCTTCTGCGAAATATGATGCTTCAGGTGGTGGCGCAGGTATACTTAATATCGTTCTCAAGAAAAACAGAAAAACTGGTTACAACGGTAATCTCCGCGCAGGGGTGGACGGCCATGGTGCAATGAATGCCGGTGGAAATTTCAACCTGCGTCAGAACAAATTCAATTTTACTGCAGCAGGATTTTTCAACCAGAATAAAGGAGTCACTAACGGAACAAATGATCGTTATACCATTGCAGATACTCCAAATTCGATTAACCAGACAACATATAACAAAAACAACGGAGCCTTCCTCTTCGGAAGTCTGGGTTTTGATTATTTCGTTACCAACAGAACCACTTTGTCACTCAGTGGCATAAAAGTTCACGGACAGTTTGAACCTTATGAACATGATGAAATCTACACGACTTACTTCTATCCTGATTCAACATTAGGTCCTCTGTATTCTGAAAGAACAACGAATTCAAAAAGAGAATTCAATGCGGATGGTCTTCAGGCAGCATTCAAACATCTTTTCCCGAGGGAAGGTGAAACTTTGACTGCAGATTTAAACTATTTCGCTGGCAAGAACAATAACAATTCGTTGTATGTGACAGATCTTTATTCGAATGGTCCCGGCAGTTCAAAACTGGGTCTCGAACAACAGAAGCTGAATGGTAATGGAACAAATAAATTCATCACCATCCAAACGGACTATGTCAGACCATTTAATGCTAAAACCAAGCTGGAAACAGGTTTGAGATGGAATCAGCAGAATCTGACCAACAACCAGTATAATTATTATGATTCACTTGGCAATGGTGATTTCTTTCTTTTGCCTTCTGCATCTACCAACTATACTAACAGAAATGATGTGTATGCAGGATATGTTTCGTTCACCAGCGCAATTAAAGATTTCGGATACCAGGTCGGACTCAGGGCTGAAAGCTCAGATTATACCGGGGAGCTGACAAATACAAAACAAACTTTCAGCAACACATATCCGATCAGCCTTTTCCCTTCTGCATTCCTGACACAAAAATTAGGAAACAAACAGCAATTGCAGTTAAGCTATACACGTAGGATCAACAGGCCTAATTTCTTCCAGTTGATTCCGTACACGGATTACACAGATATTTTAAATATTACAAGAGGTAATCCCAACCTGGTTCCTGAGTTTACCAATTCTTTTGAATTTTCTTATTCAAAAACTTTAAAAGGAAACAATCAGCTGCTTGCATCAGTGTACTACAAACAAACTGATAACATGATTACGAGGTACCAGGTGCTCGATACGGGAGTGAATCCGATAAACGGACAAAAAGAAATTATCAATACTTATATCAATGCCAATTCTGCAAGAACCGTTGGCGCTGAATTCACTTCAGTGACAACAATTACAAGATGGTGGGATATCACAGCAAATATCAATATCTATAACTCATTCATCAATGTAGATAATATCTTAAAAGATAGCCTGAATCAGGGTGGAACATCGCAGCCTGCTTTATGGAGCTGGTTCGGTAAGTTGAATACCAACTTCAAGCTCCCCGCAAAATTCAAAATCCAGATAACCGGAATTTACCAGTCTAAATCCAATCTGCCGGTCAATGCCGGTGGTGGTGGGATGATGGGACCTCCGGGCGGCGGCCAGCAGAGTGCAGCGCAAGGATATATCTATCCTTTCTGGGCTGTTGATGCGGCAATCAGCAGAAGCTTTTTGAAAAATGATGCGGCTACGATCAGCCTTTCGATAAACGATATTTTCCGGACGAGATGGTCAAAGCAACATTCTGAAAGCCCCTATTTCGTACAGGATTACGACCGCTTACGCGACCCGCAACTGGTAAGATTGAATTTTACCTGGCGTTTCGGAAAAATGGATGTATCCCTTTTCAAACGTAAAGACATGAACAATTCCGGATCACAGGATGCCATGCAGGGAATGCAGTAGCAGATTAAATTGGACTGAAATATATAATAGCCTTGGATTT
>Ga0335076_10006949_pt1 | contig 11411 bp, 11 predicted proteins | sample Lox_Sample_25_FD_206717 | JGI IMG/M metagenome (GOLD analysis project Ga0335076, IMG submission 206717) | Soil microbial communities from Loxahatchee National Wildlife Refuge, Florida, United States - Lox_Sample_2.5 | ecosystem: Environmental > Terrestrial > Soil > Wetlands | place: USA... | reverse complement strand
AGTCGCTGGCGTTCTGGCAGTCGTTGAACGTGAGCGAATAGTTCTCGCCCTGGTCGAGCTGGTGATTGAGCAGCAGCGACGCGTCGGGACCGGTGACCTGGTAGACCGCGGTGCCGCCGCCTGCGCACGCGATGGAAACGCTGGCGGAGCCCGCTGCCACGACGGCTTCCGCCGATTCGAGGGTGGCGCTCAGTGCGGTCGCGCTGTCGTTCGGAATCGTTGCCGTGTTCGCGCTGGCGTTCTTCGCGGCGTCGGCTGAAACGGAGGACGACGACTGGGTCGAGTCATTGTTGCTGCCGCCGCCGCACGCGGCGAGCAGGACAGAAAGCGACAGCGCGCACAGTGCGCGCGGCAGGTTGGCGATGGCCGGAACGGGAATTCGACTCATTGTTGCTCCTCGGCAGGTTGGTCTTGAAATGGATCTGCGCGCTACAGGTGCAGTATTCGGCGGAAGGGCAAGGGAAGTAATGACCTCGCGCGTCGAGTTCGTATCAAGCCGTGACAGAAATGAGGGTCGGTAACGCGCGGCAATAATCCGTCCCGGGTGTTACCGCGCGGGCGCGATTCCCGGCAACCAGACGCGAGCTTCCAGGCCACCACCCTCGCGCGGCAGCAGTTCCAGCCGCCCGGAGTGCAGCTGGACCACCCGCTCGACGATGGCGAGGCCAAGCCCGGAGCCGCCCGGGCCGCTGCGCGCGGCCTCCATCCGCGTGAACGGCTGTTTCAACCGCTGGATTTCCTGGGACGGGATCCCGGGGCCTCGATCAAGCACGCTGAAAACCACTCCACCCTGCGTCGCCGAAGTGCGTAACACGACGCCCGTGCCGGCGTAATCGAGTGCATTGCGCAGCAGGTTCAGCGCCAGCCGTTGCATCGCGATGGGACGTAGCGCGAGCAACGGAATCGTGCCGAGCTCCAACCCAATGGGTAGGTCCAACGTTCCGAAGCTCTGCGCGACCTCCGCGACGAGCGCGTTCAGATCGACCGTTTGCGGCGGTTCGTCGCCGGCATACCGCGCGAAATCGATGAACTGGTCAATGATGCGGTCGGCCGCCTGGATGTTGCGCTCCATCAGTGCGCGCATCTCCGGTTCGCAATGCGGCCCGACGTACTCGAGCGCGAACCGCAGCTTGGTGAGCGGCGTGCGCAGATCATGCGAGATGCCGGCCAGCATCAGCGCTCGATCGCGATCGGCCTTGGCGAGGCTCTCGACCATCACATTGAAGCTGCGTGCCAGCGCGGCGATTTCCTCGGCGCCGTGCTCCGGCAGTGGACGCGGCGCCTGTCCCGCGGCCATCTCGGTGGTCGCATCGATCAACTGGCGCAACGGTCGATTGATGCGGCGCTGGATCAGATAGGCGCCGCCGAACGCGAGCAGGCTCGCAATGCCCAGCACGGCGACGATCATCGTCCAGGGATCGGTGACCAGAAGGCTCGCGGCAAGACCAAACCAGACCATCTCGCCGTGCACCTTGGTTCCGACCCAGAGCCGTGGCTCCGGCGTCTGCTGCCAGCGCGCGACGTAGCCCTGCGGCAGCTGCGCCTCCATCCGGCGCTTGTACATACGAAACGCGAGTTCGCGCGGTCTCTCGTCGCCCGCGATCGGCGGGTTGTCACGCACCATCTGCGTAGGACCGCTGGCGTTCATCAGGGCGATGTAGCGATCGGCCTGGGTGCGATCCATCGCCTCGAGTGCCTGGCGGAACGCTTCGGTGTGCTGGACCGCGTAGTGCACAACGCTGTTGACGCGCGGCAATTGCACCAGCACCAGGAACGCGATCCCGATGCCGACCTGCGCGACCAGGATCAGCCCGACGATGAGCAGGACGTTGCGGCCGAACAGCGTGGTCGGCAGCCAGCGCGTGATTTTCACGCCGCTCCGTCGCCGACGAAGACGTAGCCGGTGCCCCAGACGGTCTTGATGAAGCGCGGCTTCGCGGGGTCGGGCTCGATGAGACGCCGCAGGCGCAGCACCTGCACGTCGACGCTGCGATCGGTCGCATCGTGATCGCGGCCGTGCGCCAGTTCGATCAGGCGTTCGCGACTCAGCGGGCGGCCGGCGTTGCCGACGAACGCGCGCAGCAGCGCGAATTCGCTCGACGTGAGTTCGACCGGCTCGGTATTGCGCGTCAGGACGTGCGTCGCGATGTTCAACTCGAATTCGCCGAAGCGAACGACGCCCGCCGCCGCAGCCGCCGGACGCGCACCGAGCATCGCCTGCCGTCGCAGCATCGCCTGGATGCGTGCGAGCAACTCGCGCGGGCTGAACGGCTTGGGCAGGTAGTCGTCCGCGCCGATCTCGAGGCCGACGATGCGATCCACCGGATCGCCGCGCGCGGTCAGCATGATGATCGGCAGCGCTTCACCGCGTGCGCGCAGGCGCTTGCAGATGGAGAGCCCATCTTCGCCCGGGAGCATCAGGTCGAGCACCAACAGGTCGAAGCTCTCGCGGCTGAGCAGCCGCTCGGCCTGTTGCGAGTCCGATGCGACCCGCACCTCGAAGCCGTTTTCGCCGAGATAGCGCAGCAGCAGCGTGCGCAGTTCGCCATCGTCGTCGATGACCAGGATCCGCGCGGGCATTGCGTCCATGCAGCGCATCCTATCAACGGCAGACCGTCAGCCTCACGGCGCCGGCGAACGAAATCGATTACAGGCGATTACCGCGCCTCGATCGCGCAAGACTTTGACAGACGGTCCGGTCGCCGGCTTCGCGCAGGAATCGCGTCAAGCCGGGTCGCGGCTTCGAAACCGTTGCACGAGCGGGCCATGCTGCTCATAATCGCCGACATGCTGTGCACGCGCGTTTCCCTGTCCTATTTCCCGCACCGTCCTTGGCGCTGGCGACCGCCCGCCGAGTAGCACGTCCCCACCTCGGAGCGCACGCTCCGAGCGAGCAGCCCGATGGGCTGTGACTCCCCGAACCGGATACGATGGCCGACCCAGTTGCGGTCCCTCCGGCAAAACAGCTCCCGGTAGAAGGTATTCATATGCTGTTGATGATCGACAACTACGACTCGTTTACCTACAACCTCGTCCAATACTTTGGCGAGCTGGGTGAAGACGTGCGGGTGGCGCGCAACGACGAGATCACGCTCGACGAGATCGCGCGGATGGCGCCAGCACGCATCTGCATCTCGCCGGGGCCATGCACGCCCAACGAAGCGGGCGTCTCGCTGGGTGTGATCGAGCGCTTCGGCGCCAAGACACCGATCCTCGGCGTATGCCTCGGGCACCAGGCGATCGGGCAGGCGTTCGGCGGCAAGGTGATTCGCGCGCGCGTGCTGATGCACGGCAAGACCTCGCCGATCACCCACGGCGGCGACGGCGTCTTCCGGGGGTTGCCGCAGGATTTCACCGCCACGCGTTATCACTCGCTCGCCGTCGAGCGCGAGTCGCTGCCGCAGTCTCTCGACGTCACCGCCTGGACGGCGGACGGCGAGATCATGGGGCTGCGTCATCGCTCGCTGCCGGTCGAGGGCGTGCAGTTTCATCCGGAATCGATCGCCACCGAACACGGCCACGCGATGCTGCGCAATTTCCTCGCGCGGACGACGGCGTGACGGCGATCGGAATCGCAAACCATCGACATCAGGCGCGGAGACACGACATGGCCATCACGCCCACCGAAGCACTGACCCGTTGCATCGAGCACCGCGAGATCTTCCACGACGAAATGCTCGCCCTCTGGCGCAAGCTGATGTCCGGCGAACTCACGCCGGTGCAGATCGCCGCGGTGACAATGGGCTTGCGGGTGAAGAAGGAAACCATCGGCGAGATCGCGGCCGCCGCGCAGATCATGCGTGAGTTCGCAACCAAGGTCGAAGTCGCCGATACGCATCGCCTGCTCGACATCGTCGGCACCGGAGGCGATGCCGCGCACACGTTCAACATCTCGACTGCCGCGATGTTCGTTGCGGCCGCCGCCGGAGCGCGGATCGCCAAGCATGGCGGCCGCTCGGTCTCGTCGAGCTCCGGCAGCGCCGACGTGCTGGAAGCGCTTGGCGCCAACATCTCGCTTTCGTCCGACAAGGTGGCGCGGTGCCTGCAGGAGACCGGCATCGGATTCATGTTCGCGCCCAACCATCATGCGGCGATGAAGCACGCAGCGCCGGTGCGCAAAGAGCTCGGCGTGCGCACGATCTTCAACATCCTGGGGCCGCTGACCAATCCAGCTGGCGCCGCGAACCAGCTGATGGGCGTCTTCCATCCGGATCTCGTCGGCATCCAGGTGCGCGTGCTGCAGCAACTCGGCAGCCGGCACGTGCTCGTCGTCTATGGCAAGGATGGCATGGACGAAGTTTCGTTGGGCGCCGCGACGATGGTCGGCGAACTGAAGGACGGGCTGGTGCGCGAGTACGAGATCCATCCTGAGGACTTCGGTCTTGCGATGGTTTCCAATCGCGGCCTGAAGGTGACGAACGCGAGCGAGTCGCGCGCGATGATTCTCGAGGCGCTCGGCAATACCGCCGGAACGCCGCGCGAAATCGTGACGTTGAACTCGGGCGTGGCCCTCTACGCAGCGGACGCAACGAACAGCATCGAAGACGGCATCCGGCTGGCACGGGAAACGATCGCCAGCGGCGCGGCCAAGCGCAAACTCGACCAGTTCGTCAGCATGACGCAGAAACTTGCCGCCTGAAACGCGAGACATCCGATGGTCGGCGTGATCTTCGAAGTGTGGCCTGCGGACGGGCATCGCGACGAGTATCTCGACATCGCCGCGCGGCTGAACGCCGATCTGCAGAAGTTCGAGGGCTTCATCTCGATCGAACGGTTCCAGAGCCTGACCGATCCCCGCAAGTTGTTGTCACTGCAGTTCTGGCGCGACGAAGAATCCGTCGCGCGCTGGCGCAATTTCGATCCGCACCGGTCGGCGCAGGTGCACGGGCGCGACAGCGTGTTCGACGAGTATCGGCTGCGCGTCGTGACGGTACTGCGCGACTACGACATGTATGAGCATCGCGAGCAGGCACCCGCCGACTCGCGCACCTGGCACAACGGCTAGCGTGATGAGCGACATCCTGCAGCGCATCCTCGCGGTCAAGCGCGAGGAAATCGCCGAGGCGAAGCGCACCGAATCGTTCGCGGCGCTTCGCGACCGCGCGGAAGCGCGCCGCGATCAGCGCGACTTCGTCGGTGCGCTGCGTGGCCGGATCGCGCGCGGTGAAGCCGCGGTCGTAGCGGAGGTCAAACGCGCGTCGCCGTCGCGCGGCGTCCTGCGCGAGAACTTCGATTCCGCCGCGATCGGCGCGAGTTATGCGCAGGGCGGGGCGGCGTGTCTTTCGGTTCTGACCGATGTCCGCTTCTTTCAAGGGGCGCCGGAGCACCTCGAGCAAGCGCGCACCGCAAGCGGGCTGCCGGTGTTACGCAAGGACTTCGTGGTCGATCCATACCAGGTCGGGCAGGCGCGTGCGTGGGGAGCGGATTGCATCCTGCTCATCGTTGCCGCGCTCGATGCGGCGAGCTTGCGCGACCTCGAGGCGGCGGCCATCTCGCTCGGCATGGCCGTGTTGGTCGAGGTGCACGATGCGGCCGAGCTCGATCTTGCACTCGAACTCCGCACGCCGCTGGTGGGAATCAACAATCGCAACCTGCGCACGTTCGAGGTCTCGTTGCGTACCACGCTCGATCTGCTCAGTCGTATCGGCAACGATCGTTTGGTCGTCACTGAGAGCGGCATCCTCTCGCCGGCCGACGTGCGAACGATGCGGGACGCGGGCGTCAACGCCTTCCTGGTCGGCGAGGCGTTCATGCGCGCGCCCGATCCGGGCGCCGAACTGGCGCGGCTTTTCGCCTAGCAGCCTCGCAACGGCTAGTGCTTCGGCACCACAGGCAACCACGCCGCGGCGCTCAGTGTGATCGCGGCGATTGCCGCCATCGAGAGCAATAGAAATCCGAATCCGGACGCTTTGACGAGCGGCCCGAGCAGGTAGACGGCAATCGAGCTGATGCTGAAGGAAATCGCCAGCCGCATGCCCGCCGCGCGCGAGCGCATGCGATCGTCGACGTAGCGCACGATCAGCGCGTCGGTGAATGGAATCGCGCCGAACACGAACGCCATGAAAAGAATCGCCATCAAGAAGAATGCCCAGCCCTGTGCATAGGCGGCCAGCGCGAACAGTGGGATTTGCATCGCGACGATCGAGAGCAAGAGTCGCTTGAGCGGAACCCGGTCGATCAGGCGTCCGACGATCAATTGCGCGAACGAAGCGATCGCATAGACCACGGCCAATAGCAATCCGAGCGCGGCAGGATCGGCGATCACCGCGTGCATCCGCTCGCGCAGCATCTCGCCGTTGCCGTTGGTTGTGAAGTTGAAGATCAGGCTCGCACTGGTCGCCGCGATCGTGATCACCGCGAAGGCGCGCGCCAATATCGCTGGAGGCAAGGCGTTCTTGCTCGGCGCGCGGCGTGACGGCGGCGCGCTCTCCTCCGGGGCCGAGCGCGCGAAGACGAAGCCGAGTGCGAACGCCGCCAGTGCCGGCGCGATGAATGCCGCGCGCCAGCCGACGTATTTGACGAGCAGGCCGGTGAGGAGGGCCGCAAACGCGATGCCGAGATTGCCTGCGAGGCCGTTGATCCCGATCGTGCGGCCCGGACGCGTTGATCCCTGCACCAGCATCGGAATGCCGACCGGGTGATAGATGGAGGCGAAGATGCCAACGAGGGTCAGGGCCGCTGCCATCTGTGGCGCGCTCTGCGTCGCCGCGACCAGCAGCAACGACGCGCCGATGCCGAAGAAGAACACGAGCATCATCGAGCGTCGTCCCCACGTATCGCCAAGCCGACCCGCCGGTAGCGAACCAAGCCCGAAAGCGAAGAACGCGCCCGCCGTGTAGGGCATCAAGTCTTCCCAGCGGGCAAAGCCGAAATCGGCCGCGATCGCACCAACCGCGGCGGCGAAGATCAGAAGTACCAGGTGATCGAGCGCGTGGGCGACGTTCAGGAGCAGCGAAACTGCGGTGTTGCGGTCGGTTGCGTGCTCGATGTTGACGGCTACGGACATGACGGCGTGGAGAGCAGAGGTTGGTCCGGGAAGGTTACCGCACCGAACATCTCTTCAAGTGAGGTTGTTACGCTCGATGCGTCTTCGGTGTCCGTAGATCGCAATGATTGACGAAAACTCCCCCGCAGCAAGGCTGCGCGGTCAGTTCGACGCGCTGCCTGGCCGATGGCGCGCGCTCGGTTCGAGTTTTGCTGCATCGGACGCGGGCCAACGCTTGCTCGAATTCATCGCCGCGCGCGAGCACGCCGGTGCATCGATCTATCCGCCGTCACCACTCGAAGCATTGCGACTGACGCCGTTCGAGTCGGTGCGCGTCGTGCTGCTCGGGCAGGATCCCTACCACGGCGTTGGGCAGGCGCACGGACTTGCCTTTTCGGTTCCTGGCGGCGTTCGGCTGCCGCCGAGCCTGCGCAATATCTTTCTCGAATTGCGGACCGATCTCGATTGCGCGGTGCCAACGTCAGGCAATCTCGAAGAGTGGGCGCGCCAGGGTGTACTGCTTCTGAATGCGGTGATGACGGTCGAGGACGGCCTTCCGGCAAGCCACGCTGGCAAAGGCTGGGAGACCTTCACCGATTCGCTCATCGATGCGCTCGCGCGTGATCCTGCAAGCAAGGTCTTCCTGTTGTGGGGCGCGTACGCGCAGGCGAAAGCGCGAATGATCGAGCGCTCCGGCAACGATCATCGGGTCCTGCAGGCAAACCATCCATCGCCGCTATCGGCGCGGCGTCCGCCAATTCCTTTCCTGGGCTGCCGGCACTTCTCGCGCGCGAACGCGTATCTGCGCGAACACGGACGCGGAGAGATCGACTGGGCGCGCCGTTAGCCGCCCAGCCAACGCCGCCGCAACTGCAGGGCGGCCTTGTTCGCCTTGGGATCGAGCTTCAGCGCGAACTTCGGCGGTGGGCGCGTGGCAAGACGCACCTCGGCGCGGAACAGCTCGTCGCGCCGGAATGCGATGACCTCGACCGTATCGCCGGCGGCATAACGCGAAAGCAGGCCATCGATGTTCGAGGCGCGCACGCGCAAGCCGCCAAGTGCCACGATCACATCGCCGCCGGACAATCCGGCTTCCTGCGCTGGCGTGTCGTCGAACACATTGGTGATGCGGCAGTCCGCCCCGTCGCGACGCGTCTTGATGCCGAGCATCGCGAAGTGCGGCTCGTCGAGCGCGAGTCCGCGTTCGACCGTGATGCCGAACGGTGCAAACATTGCTGCATAGTCGGCGTCGAGTTTTCCTTCACTCCATGCGCGTACCTGACGGCTGATCTCGACGCCGGTCGCCTCCGCGATCGCGCCGGGCAGTTCCTTCTCCGCCACACCGCGATAACCGGTCCCCGCCTTCTTGTAGCGACGCCATAGCAGGCGCATCACGTCGTCGAGTGAACGGCGGCCGTTGGTGCGCTCGCGAATGGTGAGATCGATTGCGGCCGCGACCAGCGATCCTTTCTGGTAGTAACTCACCAGGCTATTGGGCGCGTTCTCGTCCTGCCGGTAGTACTTGATCCAGGCGTCGAACGAACTTTCGGCGACACTCTGCTTGAGGCGCCCCGAGCGCTGCATCACGGTCGTCAGCGTCTTGCCGAGCACTTCGAGGTACTGGGCCTCCGAGAACAGGCCGCAGCGCGCGAGCATCAGGTCGTCGTAGTACGCGGTGAAGCCTTCGAATATCCACAGCAGCGCCGAGTAGTTCTCGCGCTCGAGGTCGTACGGGACGAAGGCCGCCGGCCGGATGCGCTTGACGTTCCAGCTGTGGAAGTACTCGTGGCTCGCCAGCCCGAGAAACGTGCGATACGCGGTCGTCGCATCCTTCATTCCGACGTAGGGCAGATCGTCGCGACGGCAGATCAGGGCGGTGGAGTTGCGGTGCTCCAGTCCGCCGTAGCCTTCGCCGACCGCCATCGTGAGGAACGAGTAGCGCTCGAACGGCGCCTTCTGTGAGCGCGGCTCGAAGAGGCGGATCTGTGCTTCAGCCATCCGTTGCAGGTCGGCGGCCAGCCGCTTGTGGTCGAGTTTCGGAACGCGACCGGTAACCACCATCTCGTGCGGCACGCCGCAGGCGTTGAAGTCGATCTTTTCGAAGGCGCCGATCTCGACTGGGCAATCGATCAGTTCGTCGTAGTCCGCGGCGAGGTAGGCGCCAAATTCGCCGCGCTTGGTCGAGCGCGCCGGCTGCAAGCCGGTGGCAACCTTCCATTTGGCGTACTTGCGTCCATCGGGCGGCAGGATGTCGACATGGCACGGTTGCTCGCGGCACCCGAGCGGTAGCAGGAACACGCTCGCGCCATTGAAGAACGCGTGCGTCTCGTCGACGTGCGCGCCACGCACCGACAGGTCCCACGCATAGACCTCATAGGCCAACGTCAGCTCGCCGTCGACAGGTTCGGCACGCCACGTGTGCTTGTCGAGCTTCTGCAGCGCGACCTTGCGCTCACCGGCGAGCGCGCTCACGCGCACGATGTGGCGCGCAAAGTCGCGAATCATGTAGCTGCCGGGGATCCAAGCCGGCAACGCGAAGCGCTGACCGGAGGGGTCGGGCGTAGCGACGCTGACCGTGACGTGGAAAAGATGCGCGCCAGGGCGCCCGGGTCGGATAGCGTAGCGAACGGTCATTCAGGAAATCGTGCAGGAGGCACGACGCGCGAAACTCGGTGGGCGCGCAGTGTAGCGATGCTCTTATTCCTCGGGCTTTTCCTGCAAGCCGAGTTCGTCGCAGATCGCTCGCGAGAGCTTGCGACCGAGTTTTTTGTAGCCCGCGCGACTTGGATGGATCTCGTTGTCCCAATCGCCCGATTCGCCATGTGCGCCGGGATGAGCGCGGGTCAGCGTCTCGAGCGTATTGACGACATGGAAGTCCTGCAGGTCGAGCGTCCGCAGGCGATTGGCAAGGTGGCGCACCAGGAAATCCGCGAGCGCGACCCACAATGCTTGCGGAACGCGGTGTTCATTGAGGCGCGGATACATCCAGGCTTGCCCGATTCGCGCGCCGAGGATCGTCGAGGGCGCATCGTTCGGCGTGGGGAAATCGTAGGTGTGGCAGAAGATCGGTACGTGCGCGTTGGGCCCACCGTGGTTGCGCACGAAGTTGACGATACCCGTGAAACTCGCGCCGACGAAACGATCGAATTTGTCGAGCGCCGCGGGATCGATCGCCTCGGTGATGTTGTTCGGCGCGATGGATGTGTAATCGCACGGCGATTTGAGCAGATGCGGAAATGCTTCGATCAGGTCGTTGCCACCGCCGGACAGGAGAATGCCGTTCAAGGGATAAGCCGCTGAGTCGGCGATCCAGCGCCCCAATTCGGATGCCCAGACGTCGATACGCCGCTGCGCGTCTCCGGCTTTGAGCGCTTGTTCCATCTTGCTGACGGTGTCGCCAGGGTGCGCCAGGTTGATCACGGCTCCCCAGGTGGGAAAGTCGAGGCCATCGAGCATGCTGTAGGCGGGGATGGCGCCGAGCGTGAACCACGAGTCGCCTTCGGCGAGCAGCACCGGGTTGAACTGGTTTAGGTCGGGCGCGTCCGGCTTGTCGAAGTCCGCCGGCTTGAACACCTGTACCTTCGGCATTGACCGCCTCCTTCCGCGGAGCGATGGTCAGTTCGACAACTTCAATCCATCCGGCGTATCGAGATCCAGAAGCACGCCACGGTCGGCAACGCTGACTCGATGCGGAGGCTGCATGTACAGCACGCGCTTCGCGCCGTCGTCGCCGGTCAATGCAGCCAGCTCGTTGTAGAGCGAACTGGCGAATCCAACCGGGTGGCCACGGCGTTCACCGAAGAATGCCGCGGCGGTGTCGTAGCCATCGTTGATGGCCTGCGCGACCGCGCGAATGCTGCCCGGTTCGATCGCAGGCATGTCGGCAAGCGCGATCACCCAGCCGGCGGCATTTGGATTGGCTTGCACGCCGAAGGCGAGCGACGTGCCCATCCCCTCGTCGGCGCGATCGCAAATGACGAGCTGGCAACCGGCGTCCGTGAGCAGTGCGTGGAGGCGCTGCTGGCTCGCGTTGTCGGCGGGGCGAACGACCGCGGAAACGTTGCCGACCGCTTGCAGCAGGTTGCGCGCCGAGGCCAACGCAAGTGGCACGCCCATATGCCGTCCGGCCGGGGCGGGCTCGAGCAGCTTGAGGCGGCGGCCGCTGGGGTCGAAGCGCTGTCCGACCCCCGCGGCGAGCAGGATGCCAACGATGCCTTCCATCGCCTGTTACCCGATCTCCAACCTCTCCGCGCGGTCCCGAAGAACCCGGCGCCACGTTCCCCATTTTCGGGCAATAACGGCCGCCTGCGGAAGGTACAGCCAGCGCAAACGGTCGAAATCGTCGTTTTCCTGTGCGAAAACAGGCGTCGCAACGCAGGCGCGCGAACATCGGCGCTGTCGAACCGCGGAGGCGAGCAGTCCTACT
>Ga0335076_10006948_pt1 | contig 11412 bp, 10 predicted proteins | sample Lox_Sample_25_FD_206717 | JGI IMG/M metagenome (GOLD analysis project Ga0335076, IMG submission 206717) | Soil microbial communities from Loxahatchee National Wildlife Refuge, Florida, United States - Lox_Sample_2.5 | ecosystem: Environmental > Terrestrial > Soil > Wetlands | place: USA... | reverse complement strand
GTTCAAGCACGCGCTCGCGCGCCGCGCGGCCGGGGTCAGCGTCGTGACCACGCGCGCCGGCGATCGCATGCACGGGATGACGGTCTCTGCGTTCGCGGAGGTGTCGCTCGCCCCGCCGCTCGTGCTGGTCTGCGCCGACAAGTCCTCGAACACGCTGCCCCTGATCGAGGAGTCGCGCGTGTTCGCGGTGAACCTGCTCGCGCGCGACCAGGAGGCGCTGTCGACGCGGTTCGCTTCGAAGAAGGACGAGTGGCACCGCTTCGAGGGGCTCGAGCTCGATCGCGGCGTCACCGGCGCTCCGCTCCTGCGCGGGGTGGTGGCCAACCTCGACTGCCGCGTGGTCGCCGCGCACGAGCACGGCGACCACGTCGTGTACGTGGGGCTCGTCGAGGAGGCGCGCTGGTTCGAGCGACCCCCGCTGCTCCACTTCCGCCACCGCTACGGCTCATTCGACGGTTCGCCGGCGGAGTCGTAGCCGAGACGAACCGGGTCTCGTCCTCTGAACTTCGCTCGGCTTCGTCTCGCTGCGCGCCCGGCGAAGCGCCGGCTTGCTAGGCCGCCTTCTCCATCGCGTCGGTGTAGCGGCCCGTGCGCGCCGCGCCGTTGCACTTCGCGCGGTGGTAGTAGGCCTTCTGCCCGGCCGCGACGTTCGCGGCCTTGCCGCGCCATGCCTTCAGCGCCGGCGCCTGCAGCGCGCGCCCGTACGAGAAAGAGAGCTGCCACGGACCGCCGCCGAGACGGTTCATCTCGTTGAGGTGCGCGGTCGCGAGCTCGTCGCTCTGCCCTCCCGAGAGAAACACGATTCCCGGCACGGCGGCCGGCACGGTGCGGCGGAAGCATGCGAGCGTCGCCTCCGCGACCTGCCGCACACTGGCCTGCGTCGGGCACTCGGTGCCGGAGAGCACCATGTTCGGCTTGAGCAGCATCTGCTCGAGCGGCACGCGCTGCGCGTGGAGCTCGCCGAAGACCAGATGGAGCGTGCGCTCCGTGACTTCGGCGCAGCGCTCGATCGTGTGCGGCCCGTCCATCAGCACCTCGGGCTCGACGATCGGCACGATGCCCGCCTCGATGCAGATCGCGGCATAGCGCGCGAGCGCGTGCGCGTTCGTCGCGAGGCAGATGTCGGTCGGGATGCCGTCGCCGATCGTGATCACGGCGCGCCACTTCGCGAACTTCGCGCCGAGCCCGCGGTACTCGACGAAACGCTCGCGCAGGCCGTCGAGGCCTTCGGTGATCTTCTCCTTCGGTGAGAAGGCGAGAGCCTTCGCTCCCGTGTCGACCTTGATGCCGGGGATGATGCCCTTGTCCTGCAGCACCTTCGGGAGCGGGGTCCCGTCGGCAGCGTGCTGTCGGATCGTCTCGTCGTAGAGGATGACGCCGCTGATGAACTCCTCCGCGCCCTGGGTGCGGAACAGCATCTCGCGGTAGTCGCGGCGGTTCTGCTCGGTGGACGCGACACCGATCGACTTGAAGCGCTTCTCGATCGTGCCGCCGCTCTCGTCGGCGGCGAGGATGCCCTTATGCGGGGCGACGAGTGCGCGAGCGACGTCTTCGAGCTTCGACATGACGGAACCTCCAGAGGGATGGGAGGCGGCGGCGAGGAGGCCGCGCGCGACCGCGAAGGTGGGACGAATCGAGACGCAAGTCTTGCCGACCGAGCCGGCGCGTTCAAGAAGTGCCAGTCGCGCGCTTCCGTGACGGCGCCGGCAGACCGCGCGCCGGCGAGCGGCAAAACGCCTCGAGGCCTGTGTTAGCTTGCGCCGCGTGCGGCCGGTCCGCCTGATCGCCTACTCCGACTATCTCTGCCCGTGGTGCTACAACGCCTCGGTGCGGCTCGAGCGGCTGGTCGTGGAGGCGCCGGACGTCTCCGTCGAGTGGCGCAGCTACCTGCTGCGGCCTCGGCCGTCGGCGCGCCGGGATCTCGAGACCTTTCGTGCCTACACGGAGTCGTGGCGGCGTCCGGCGGCGGAGGAGGATGCGCCGCGCTTCCGCGTCTGGCAGGGGAGCGAAGGCCCGCCGTCGCACAGCCTGCCGCCCCACCTCGTCGCCAAGGCGGCGGCGCGCGTCGGGCCGGACGCCTTCCGCCGCATGCACGCGCGCCTCTTGCGCGCGTATTTCGAGGAGAATCGCGACATCAGCGCCGACGGGACCTTGCGCGCCCTGTGGGACGAGCTCGAGCTTCCCGCCGATCGCTTCGCGCAGCGCGAGGAGCTGGAGCTGGAGCTGCTCGCGTGCGTGCTCGCCGAGCACGACGAGGCGCTCCGCTTCGGCGCGTCGGGCGTCCCGAGCCTGCGTGCGGCGGACGGCGACTCGGTCATCACCGGCGTGCTGCCGATGGAGACCTATCGCCGCTTCGCCGAGCGGCTGCGAGAGCGCGCCGCGGTCGGCGCCGCGTGAAGGATCCGGCCGCGCTCTTCCGCGTCGACGGCCGCGTCGCCGTCGTGACGGGCGCCTCCTCCGGCATCGGCGCGGCGCTCGCCGAGGGTCTCTGCCGCGCGGGCGCGCGGGTGGCGCTGGCCGCGCGTCGGCGCGATCGCATCGACGAGCTCGCGTCGCGTCTCGTCGCCGACGGCTGCGAGGCGGTGGCGCTCGTCTGCGACGTGAGCCGCGAGGCCGATGTCGACGGGCTCGCGTCGGAGGTGCTGGCGCGCTTCGGGCGCGTCGACCTCCTCGTCAACAACGCCGGCATCACGGAGGTGATCGCCGCGGAGGACGAGCCGCTCGCGACGTTCGAGCGCGTGCTCGCGACGAACCTGACGGGCGCCTTCCTGTGCAGCCAGCGCTTCGGCCGCGCGATGCTCGCGAACGGCAGCGGCGTGATCGTGAACGTGGCGTCGGTGCTCGGCATGGTCGGCTCCGGCCAGGTCCCGCAGGCCTCCTACGCCGCCTCGAAGGGCGGGCTCGTCAACCTGACGCGCGAGCTCGCCGCGCAGTGGGCGCGGCGCGGCATCCGCGTGAACGCGCTGGCGCCGGCCTGGTTCCCGAGCGAGATGACCGCGGAGATGTTCGAAAGTGAGAACTCGCAGCGCTGGATCCGCAGCCGCACGCCGATGGGCCGCGCCGGCGATCCGGCCGAGCTCGTGGGTCCGCTGCTCTTCCTGGCCTCGGACGCGGCCAGCTACGTGACCGGCCAGGTCCTCGCCGTCGACGGAGGCTGGACGATCGTCTGAGCCGGCGACCCGCACCTAACAATAACGGGCAGCTGCAAAGCGCCGGCTCAAAGAAGCAAGCCCGATGCTTCGGGAACATGGCGCGCGAAGCGCGCCGCAAGCCGCGCGCTTCGCGCGGCGCGCAGCTCGCGAAGCGAGCGGAGCTCATCACGCGGTCCGCAACCAAAGCCCGCGTTGCAATGGTGCGGCAGAGAGGATTCGAACCTCCACGGGATCGCTCCCGCCAGCCCCTCAAGCTGGTGCGTCTACCAATTCCGCCACTGCCGCGAATTGCAGGGCGCGGAGCATACCGCAGCGCGCGCACGCGCCGCGGTGGCCGTCGCGAACTTCATCCTGCGCCGGGCGACGGCGCCTGCGAAGGCGCGGGCGCGGGCTTCGCCTCGTTCGCGGCGGGCGCGGCGCCCGCGGCGTCGCCGTTCGCGGGAGCCTGCTGCTCCGCCTTCGGCGCCTCCGCCGGCGCCTTCCCGACCTCTTCGAAGAGCGAGTCCTGCTGCTTCTTGTCCTTCTCCTCCACGGGCGGCGCGCCGTCCTTGAACAGGCGCTCGCCCGCTTCGGTGATGCCGAAGTAGGAGAGCGAGAGGCTCGTCAGCATGTAGACGAAGGCGGCGCCCGCGGTCAGCTTGGTCAGGAAGTTTCCCGCGCCGCGACTCCCGAAGAGTGTCGCTCCCGCGCCTCCGCCGAAGACCGCGCCGACCTGCGCGCCCTTGCCGCGCTGGACCAGCACGACGGCGATCAGGAAGATGCAGGCGATCACGTGCAGGACGGTGATGACGGCCGTCATGGAACCCTCGCTGAAGGAGTGGGAGTCTACCGGCTCGCGCCCGATCCGGGCCGGAAGCGCACGATGCGCGCGAAGGCGTCCGGGTCGAGGCTCGCGCCGCCGACGAGCGCGCCGTCGATGTCCGGCTGCGCCATCAGATCGTCGACGTTCTCGGGCTTGACGGAGCCGCCGTACTGGATCCGGATCGCCTGCGCGGCGGCGCCGAAGTGAGTGGCGAGCTCGCGACGCACGAACGCATGGACCTCCTGCGCGAGCGCGGGGGTCGCCGTCCGGCCGGTCCCGATCGCCCACACGGGCTCGTAGGCGACGATCACCTCGGCCGCCCGTGCGGACGGCACGTCGTCGAGGCTGCCCTCGAGCTGGCTGCCGATCACCGCGAACGTGCGACCGGCTTCGCGCTCCGCGAGCGTCTCGCCGACGCACACGATCGGGCGAATGCCGCGCTCGAGCAGCGCGCGCGCCTTGCGCGCGACGAAGGCGTCGTCCTCGCCGTAGAGACTGCGCCGCTCGCTGTGACCCACGATCGCGTAGCGGCAACCGACGTCGGCGAGCATCGCGGGCGACACCTCCCCGGTGAAGGCGCCCTGCGGCTCGGGGTTCACGTTCTGCGCCGCCAGCAGCACGTTCGAGCCGGCGAGCGCCTCGCCGACGCGCGCGAGCGCGGTGAAGGGTGGCGCGAGCAGGATCTCCACGGCGGTCGCGTCCTCGACCAGCGGCAGGAAGGCGGTGACGAAGCGCACCGCCTCGCCCTGCGTCTTGTGCATCTTCCAGTTGGCGGCGAGGATCGGCGTGCGCAATCGACTAACGACCCATGCGGAGGGCGAGATCCACGACCCGGCTCGAGTAGCCCCACTCGTTGTCGTACCAGGCGAGCACCTTCGCGAAGTTGCCGTCCATCACCTTGGTGCTCCGCGCATCGAGGATCGAGGAGTGCGGGTTGCCGACGAAGTCCACCGACACGAGCGGCTCGTCGCAGACCTGGAGGATGCCCTTCAGCGGGCCCGCGGCCGCGGCGCGCATCGCCACGTTGATCGCGTCGGCGTCGGTCTGCCGTCGCAGCTTCACCGAGAGATCGACCACCGAGACGTCCGACACCGGCACGCGGATGGCGTAGCCGTCGAGACGGCCCTTCAGGCGCGGCAGCACCTCGCCGATCGCGCGCGCGGCGCCCGTGCTCGTCGGGATCATCGACACGCCGGCCGCGCGGGCGCGGCGCAGATCCTTGTGCGGGAAGTCGAGCGTCACCTGATCGTTGGTGTAGGCGTGGATCGTCGTCATCCAGCCGCTCTCGATCCCGAAGGAGTCGTCCAGCACCTTGGCGATCGGCGCGAGGCAGTTCGTCGTACAGGATGCGTTCGAGACGACGCGGTGCTTCTCCGGATCGTAGTCGGCGTCGTTCACGCCGAGCACGATCGTCACGTCGGGATCCTTCGCCGGCGCGCTGATGAGCACGCGCTCGGCGCCCGCCTCGAGATGCTTCGAGGCGCTGGCGCGATCGGTGAACTGGCCGGTCGACTCGATCACGAGCGAGACGCCGAGCTCTCTCCAGGGCAGCGCCGCCGGATTGCGCTCGGCCGTGATGGGGATGCGGCGGCCGTCCACGACGATCGCGCCGTCGGCCGCCTTCACCTCGCCGGGGTAATGGCGGTGGATCGAGTCGTACTTCAGCAGGTGCGCGAGCGTCGCGGCGTCGGTGAGATCGTTGATGCCGACGATCTCGAGGTCCTTGCCGGCGGCGGCGCGGAACACGAGGCGCCCGATGCGTCCGAACCCGTTGATGCCGACTCGAAGGGCCATGCCAGGGTCTCCGGTGGTGAGGCGGGCTGGTGCTCGAGAGGAGGGAGGGTTCGTGGACGGCCTTCTCGCGAGGTCTCGTGGCGAGCCGCCGGTCCGGGAGGCGGGCGGGGCGGCAACGTAGCGCGCAGGTCGACGCGATCCATCGGTGTGGGCGGCGTTCCGCCGGGCCGCGGAGCCGCGTCCCTCGGGGACCCCTACCATTCTACGATCGGTGCAAGGCTGCGCTCGCGGCGGATCGCGCGCGGGGAGCCGCAGGATCATCGACCGGACCCGTCCCGAGATCACGCGCTCGGGACGGCGTCCCGCCGAAAGGGGAGTCGTTCGGTAGGGTGGCGGACGGGGGGATCGAGTGAGGGCTTGGCGGAACCTGGGACGCGCGGCGCGCCGGCGACTGGCACTCGGCAGTGTCATCGCGCTCGCGCTCTGCGGAGCCGCGGCCTGGGGACTGCGCGACCTGCGCCGGGCCGAGGCCCGCCACGCGGCCTTTCCCCGGGAAGACGGCTCGCTGCGCCTCGTGGGCCTCGACGACTCCGCGATCGTCCGTCGCGACGGCCATGGCGTCCCGCACATCGAGGCGCGCAACGAGGGCGACGCCTGGTTCGCGCTCGGCTTCGTGCACGCGCAGGACCGCCTCGCGCAGATGCTGTGGCTGCGTCAGGTCGCGCGCGGGCGCTCGGCCGAGAGCATCGGCCGGGGCGGGCTGCCAGCCGACCGCCTCGCTCGGACGCTCGACTTCGTCGGCCTCGCGCGCCGCGACCTGCGACGGCTTCCGGCGCGCGCGCGGCATGTGCTCGATCGCTTCGCGGCGGGCGTCGAGGCGCGGCTCGCGCGGATCCGCGACGGCAACGATCGCGCGCCCGTCGACGCCCTGCGCCTGCTGCTCCCGCTCGACCCGTGGGAGCCGGCGGACTCGCTCGCGATCCTGAAGCTCCAGGCCTGGAACCGGGATGCCACGATCGAAGCGAGCCTCGTGCTTTCGGATCTGATCGAGCAGCTCGGCCCTCCCGCGGCCGCGCGCTTCTTCCCCGGCTCCTCGATCTCGGACGAGGACGCCCCGCCGGATGCGCAGGCGAACGCCTCGCCATCGCGCTTCGCGTCGTGGACCCTGGCGGAGGCGCTGCGGCGCGAAGCCGGCTTCTCCGGACGCGGCCTCGGCAGCAGCGCCTGGGTGCTCGGCGGTGCGCACACGCAGAGCGGGCGCCCGATCCTCGCGGGCGACCTGCACCTCGACCCGACCGTCCCGTGCGCGTTCCACCTCGACCACCTGCACGCGGGCGACCTCGATCTCGCCGGCGCAACGCTTCCGGGTGTTCCCCTGTTCTTCGCGGGACACAACCGGCGCGTGGCCTGGTTCGCGGTCGGAGCGCCCGCGGTGGTGGTCGACCTCTACGTCGAGACGCTCGACCCCGAGGACCCGACCCGCTACCACGACGGCGACGGCTGGCGGCCGCTCGAGCAGCGCGAGGAGACGATCGAGGTGCGCGGCGGCTCCGCGCAGACGCTCGAGGTGCGGAGCACGGGCAACGGCCCGCTGTTGCCGGATCTGCCGGGGAGCCCGCCGCTCTCCGTGCGCTGGGCCGGTGCGCAGCCGGGCGCCGGCAGCGGCTTCGCGCCGCTGCTCGAGGCGAGCCTCGCGGCGGACGCCGACGGCTTCCGCGATGCGCTGCGCGAGCACCGCGAGCCGATGCTGGCCGTGGCCTACGCGGACGCGGGCGGCGCGGCAGGCGTCAAGGTGGCCGGCTACGTCCCGCGCCGATCGCTCTCGTCGAAGCTGGTGCCGCTCCCCGGGCGCGCGCGCTGGTACCAGTGGCGCGAGCGCGTTCCCTTCGAGTCGCTGCCGAGCGTGCGCCTCGCCGACGCGCAGAGCTGGCTGATCGCCGCGGACGCGCCGTTCGAGGTTCGCGGCGGCGAGTCGATGGAGTGGCTCTGGCAAGGTGGAGCGCGCGCCGCGCGCGTCGATTCGCTGCTCGAGCAGGCCACGCGTGAGGGCCGCGTCGGACTGCGCCAGATGGCGGATCTCCAGGGCGACGTGGGGGTCGAGCGCGCGTCGCGGGTGATCGCGCGGGCGACCGCGCTCGTGCAGGAGCGGACGCTCGGCATCCAGGCCGCCGAGGTCGAGCACCTCCTCGAAAGCTGGGACGGCCGCGCGCAGCCCGACAGCGCGAGCGCAGCCGCCTACTACGTCTTCCTGGACGAGCTGCTCGATTCGCTGCTCCAGGAGCGCGTCGGCCCGGAGCTGCTGCACCGCTACCTCGCGCTGCCGCAGACGGATCCCGAGCAGATCGCGCTCGAGCTGCTCGAGTCCGCGCAGTCGGCTCCGGACTCGGGACAACGCGCGATGGTGTCGGATGCGGTGGAGCGGAGCCTCAAGGCGTCCTGGCTCTCGCTCTCGTACCGGCTCGGCGCCAATGCGAGGCGCTGGGCGTGGGGCGCGCTACACCCGCTGCGCTTCCGCGGGCTCGGCGCGGGTCCGGACCGGGACGATCCGGAAGGGCTCGGTCCCTTCGAGTACGGCGGCTCCTCCGCGACGGTGAGCGCGGCGTCGTACGACTTCGCGGCGCCCTTCGACGTGAGGACTGCCTCGACCGTGCGCCTCGTCGTCGACCTCGGCTCGCCGGGTCAGGCGCTCGCGGCCATCGCGCCCGGCGAGAGCGAGCATCCGGGACACGTGAACCGCGACGACGGGCTGCGCCACTGGCTCGAGGGCCGCGCCTGGCTCTTCGCGACCGACGCGCTGCTCGTGGAGGACGGCAGCGTGGCCCGTCTCGACCTCGAGCCGGTACGCTAGGCGGCCGATGCAAGCGGCCGCAGGCCGCGCGCAGTGAGCCGAAGGCGAACGAAGTCGGCATGGTGGCCTCCGGGCCCGATGACGCCTGCGGGCACGAGTCCTGGGTCGGTTTGCAAGTGAGGGCGCCATGGCGCGCGAGATCCTGTTCGCCGAAGTCCCCGGCTTCTACGCGGCGGTCGAGCGCGCCGACGATGCGCGCCTCGCGCTGCGTCCCGTCGTCGTCGGCGGCGATCCGCGCAAGCGCGGCCGCGTGCAGTCCGCGACGGCCGACGCGCTCGCGGCCGGTGTCGAGCTCGACATGCCGATCCTCGAGGCGCTGCAGCGGTGTCCCGGCGCGCGCGCGGTGCCGACGGACATGCAGCGCTATCGCGAGGTCGACCGCCGCTTCGTCGCGACCTTGCGCCGCAGCGTCCCGCGCATCGAGAGCTTCGGGCTCGGCGCCGCGTTCGCGGATCTCGCCGGCGCGCCGGTGCCCGCCGAGCAGATCGGCGACGCGATGCGGCGCGCGGTACGCGAGGAGCTCGCGCTGCCGCTGCGCGTGGGGCTCGCGTCGGGAAAATTCCTCGCGCGGCTCGCGGCCGGTGAAGTCGTGGACGAAGGGATCTTCCGCATCCCGGCCGGCAGCGAGGACCGCTTCCTCGCGCCGCTTCCGGTCGTCCGCCTCGAAGGCGTCGGCAAGAAGACCGCCGCGGCGCTCGCGGAGCTCGGCGCGCACACGATTGCGGAGGTCGTGGCGCTCGGCCGCGACCGCCTGCACGCGGAGCTCGGCGTGCACGGGCTCCGCATCTTCGCGCTCGCGAGCGGTCGCGACGACGAGCCGGTGCGCGGGAGCCGGCATCCGAAGAGCCTGAGTCGCGAGTCGCGCGTGGCCGGCGACGAGACCGACTTCGCGGCGCTCTCCGAGCAGGTCGCGGGGCTCGCGCACCAGCTCGAGCAGGAGCTCGCGCGCAACGGCGTCGCCGCCTCTCGCATCGCGGTCAAGCTGCGCGACGAGAGCGGGGAGGTCGTCACCCGCACCCGCACCCTGGCGGCTCCGATCGCGTCCGCCGCCACGCTGCACGAACAGGCCCAGGCGCTCTTGTCGCTGGCCGGGATGGGCGCGCGATCGATTCGCGGGATCGGCATCCAGCTCTTCGACCTCGTCCCGGGCCGGGAAGGCGATCGGCAGCTCCGGCTCTTCCCAGGGGAGTAGTCGATCCTCAAGCGCGGTTCTCGCCCGGCCGAAAGCAGGCCGGGGGATCGCGCTCGAATGGACGAGAAGAGCGACCGGCGGAAGTACCGGCGCATCGCCACGGACCAGGTGATCTCGTTCGCGCCGGTCGACGCGCGCGACCTGCTCGGCGTGAGCCGCAATGTCTCGATCGGCGGCATCCGGTTCGAGGCGGTCGGCTGCGAGATCGACCTCGGCGACGTGCTGCGCGTGACCTTCAACGTCGGCGATCGCACCGTCGTCGCGGTCGGCAAGGTGGCGTGGTCGACCGAGATCGATCCGATCACGATGGACGTGGGGCTCGAGTTTGTGGAGATCGACCCCCAGGTCGCGCAGACGCTCGAGGCGATCCTCGGGGACAGCGAGCTCGGCTGAAACCGCGGTTGACCACCGCGGAGGCTCGTGCCAGCGTGTCCCGCCATGGCGGACTTCCACCAGGGCGGAGCGATCACGACGCTCCATCGCCTCGGTCGATTCGACGTGGGGCGCCTGGAACGGCAGCTCGTCTCGTACAGCCGGGTGCGGCCGATCGCGCTGGTGCTCCCGTGCCTGGCCTCGGAGCTCCACGGTCCGGGGCTGAAGGGCATCGTCGACACCTTGCGCGGCGTCCCGTACCTGCGCCAGATCGTCGTCAGCATCTCGGGCACCGACGAGGAGCGCGGCGAATACGACGACATGCGCCAGCTCTTCGAGGGCGTGCGAGGCATCGACGGCTCGGCGCCGATCCTGCTCTGGAACAGCGGGTCGCGCGTCAAGGCGCTCTACCAGCGGCTCTCCGAGGAAGGCCTCGATGCGGGCGCGAACGGGAAGGGCCGCAGCACCTGGCTCGCCTTCGGCTACGTGCTCGCGACCAACGTGGCGCGCGTGATCGCGGTGCACGACTGCGACATCCGCACCTACGACCGTGAGCTGCTCGCGCGCCTCTGCTATCCGACCGCGCACCCGAATCTCCACTACGAGTTCGCCAAGGGCTACTACGGTCGCGTCGCGGATCGCCTCTACGGGCGCGTGACCCGTCTCTTCGTCGGGCCGCTGCTGCGCGCGATGAAGGCGGTGCTCGGCTCGCATCCCCTGCTCGACTACCTGGACTCCTTCCGCTACCCGCTGGCGGGCGAGGTCTCGATGACGACCGACCTCGCGCGCATCAACCGCATCCCGGCCGACTGGGGGCTCGAGATCGGCACCTTGGTCGAGGTCTACCGGAATTCGTCGCCGAAGCGCATCTGCCAGGTCGAGCTTGCTGAGAACTACGACCACCGACACCAGGAGCTGTCGGAGAACGACGCCTCGCAGGGCCTGCACCGCATGGTGGTCGACATCGCCTCGTCCGCGATCCGCAACCTCGCGAGCTACGGCGTCGAGTTCGACGCCGGCTTCCTGAACACACTGACGGCCGCCTATCGCCGCACCGCACAGGACGCGATCTCCTCCTACAGCGACGACGCCGCGCTGAACGGGCTCGTGTTCGAGCGCCACGAGGAGGAACTCGCGGTCGAGACCTTCACGCGCGCGCTGCGCGTCGCGGGTCTCGGCTTCGTGCGCGATCCGATGGACGTTCCGCAGATCCCGAACTGGAATCGCGTGGCCTCGGCGCTGCCGGGCTTCCTCGACGAGCTGCGCGAAGCGGTGGAGGCCGACGCGGCCGATTCCTAGCCGCGCCGGCCGC
>Ga0335076_10006947_pt1 | contig 11412 bp, 5 predicted proteins | sample Lox_Sample_25_FD_206717 | JGI IMG/M metagenome (GOLD analysis project Ga0335076, IMG submission 206717) | Soil microbial communities from Loxahatchee National Wildlife Refuge, Florida, United States - Lox_Sample_2.5 | ecosystem: Environmental > Terrestrial > Soil > Wetlands | place: USA: Florida... | reverse complement strand
CACCAACACCGCGGTGGGCAGCACCGGCACTGTAACCTGTACCCTGAATTCCGGGCAAACACTTGCCGTTGGCGCGATTGTCAACTTCCCGTTGGCAGTAAAAGTCAACACCACCACTACGCCCGGGACCACCATTACCAATTCTCCGAACATCACCAGCACCGTTTCCGATCCCAATACCGCGAACAACACCGCCACCGTGCAGACCTTGGTGGTATCGCCGGCGCAGGCGGATGTCAGCATCACCAAAGTCGGTTCGCCGGAGCCGGTAAATCAGGGCACCAATCTCGCCTATACGCTCACGATCAAGAACGCCGGTCCCGCCGTTGCTCAGAACGTGATGGTCACTGATGTGCTCCCCTCGCAGGTAACCTACAGCTCTTCACTCACCACCGCCGGAACGTGCAACTACACGGCTGCTACCACCACGGTGTCGTGCACTCTGGGCAGCTTGAGTGTTGGAAGCACCGCCGTCGTTACCATCAATGCGAATGCCGCCGTTTTTAGTTCGAGTTCCTATGCGGTAAACACCGCAACCGTAAGTTCCTCGACGTCAGATCCTAACTCCAGCAATAACTCTTCGACGTGGACCTCGACCATCCAGGCGCCCACTGCTGTTGATGTTGCCTCTTTTGCCGCTTACTGGCAGCCGGACGGAACCGTACGGCTGGTCTGGAGAACCCTCGAGGAATCGCGCAATCTTGGTTTTCACGTGTATCGCGAGGATGCTTCTGGTCGTCATCGTGTGGATCTGGCGTTGATTGCCGGCTCTGCCTTGATCCTGCGAGGCTCCAGACCTCAGCACGCGGCGAAAACCTACGCGGCAATTGATTCTCAGCTCGTGCCAAATGCCTCGTACTGGCTGGAAGACGTGGACATCAACGGTACTCGAACTGTCCACGGCCCCGTCTATGCTCAATCGGGTATGCCGGATACAACCCGAACTGCGGCAGCGGTACAAACCGCTGATGCCGTCTCCGTTTCTCCAACCCTGGCGCAGTTCCACTCCAATCCGCGCCCCTCAAGCGGGACGCCTCGCCCTGTCACTCCGCATCCGGCTTCGCCAAGGCCGGCGTCTGGAGCAACCCTGTTTGACGCGGCCGATCAGGTCGCAATCAAAATTTCCGTTGACCAGGAAGGTTGGTATCACCTTCCGTTCTCGCAATTGTTTGCTGCAGGTCTGAGTGCGGACACCGACCTTCGCTCGTTGCACCTCTATGCCGAGGGCATCGAGCAACCCATACTGCTCGTTGGCCACAACTCCGGCATAGCCGGTCCTTCGGACGCCCTGGAGTTCTACGGTACCGGAATTGACACGCCGTTCTCGGCGAACCGCATCTACTGGCTCGTTGCCGAGAACACTCCCGGCAAGCGAATTCCCTCCGTCTCGGGCGCAACTTCGAACTCACCGTCGACCGAGAGCTTTTCGTTCGTCACCACCCGCGAGGACCGCACGCTTTACATCGCTGCCTTGCTGAACGGGGAAAACAACGACAACTTCTTCGGCGCCGTGATTACATCTGATCCCACTGACCAGACGCTCACGGTTGCACACCGGGATACCTCATCGCTGCTGCCTCTGACGTTAACCATTGCCCTTCAGGGCGCGACCGATGCCCAACAGCACTCCGTTTCCGTCCAGGTCAACGGCGCATCCATCGGCACCTTTGATTTCTACGGACAGATTCTTGCCGCCCAATCGTTCTCTGTTGACCCATCGTTGGTGCTGGATGGTACGAACACCGTTACTCTGTCTGCCTTGAATGGCGACAACGACATCAGCGTTGTTCAGTCCATTCAGTTGCAATACCTCCACACCTACACCGCGGATTCGGATTGGCTGCGTGCCACCGCTCAGGCCGGAACCGACGTACAAATCTCGGGCTTCTCGAATCCTCAGATTCGTGTGTTTGATATTACCGATCCTTGGAACATCTTCGAACTGAACGGCAAAGTCGCGCAGGTTTCGAGTTCGTACGAAATCGACGTGACGTTGCCGCAGTCAACGGTGAAGCAGCGCACTCTGGTTGCTCTTGCGCAAGACACGCTCTCTTCGCCGGTGGCTCTCCAGAACCATGTTCCCGCCCCTCTCAAGCAGCAAAGAGCCGGGGCGGACATTGTGATGATCGCGTACCCCGATTTTGCCTCGCACGTGAGCCCTCTCGCGCAACTCCGTGAGTCCCAGGGACACAAGGTCGCGGTTGTGACCACCGATCAGATTTTTGACGATTACAATTTCGGCGAGCGCAGCCCATTTGCCATTCGCAGCTTCTTGCAAGACGCGGCAACCCAGTGGCACCGCAAACCTCAGGCAATCCTCTTGGTTGGCGATGCCTCCATGGATCCCCGCAATTACCTCGGGTTGGGCGATTTCGACTTCGTACCCACACGCATCATCGAAACCGCGGCCTTCAAAACCGGCTCCGATGATTGGCTCACCGACTTCCAGCAAACCGGCTACGCCACCATCCCGACTGGGCGCTTACCCGGGCGCACCACCTCGGATGTCGACCTGATCGTCTCGAAAATTGTGAACTATGAACAAGGCGTGGATGCCGGCTCTTGGAATAGCCAAGCGCTTCTGATCGCGGACCAGAATGTCGATTCGAATTTCACCCGTGCCACTGTTTCTGCTTCTGCCAGTTTGCCGTCCTCGCTGCAAACGTCGCAAATTCTGGCCGACGGCGCGAATCCCGACATGGTGCACTCGCAGATTTTAGCTGCGCTCAACAGTGGCGTGCTCCTCGTCGATTACCAGGGACACGGTGCCGAGCAACAATGGTCGTTCGAAAACTTTTTCAACCAAAACGACGCTGCGGCGTTGACCAACGGCAACCGGCTCCCCGTATATTTGCTAATGGATTGTCTCAACGGTTTGTATCAGGACGTTTACGCCGAAACACTCGCGAAATCCTTGATCCTGGCTCCGAACGGCGGCGCGGTCGCTGTGTGGGCGTCGTCCGGATTCACGGAACAGCCGCCACAGGCATCGATGAACCTCGCGTTTCTCAGTCAGTTCGCCGCTAATCCGCAAGCCCCCCTCGGTCTGCTGATTCTGAAAGCAAAGAACGTCACCACCGATAACGATGTTCGCCGTACCTGGACGCTGTTCGGCGATCCATCCATGAAATTCCATTTCACTACCAATCCTTCAGCGACTCCAGCTTCTGCGCTGGTTCGCAAGCCCGGCGCATCCAGGGTTAGTCCCGCAAAATGCCCGCGGCCTATCGCGTGTAACAAGGAGACAGAATAGCCATGAAATTCCTTCATCTTTCATCTGCGCTCATGATGCTTTTTCTGACGGCCTCCGCTGGAGTCCATGCGCAAACGGCGCCTCAAGCCGCGGCTTTGGGACTCGTCGCAAAAGCTACCGACGCGCAAATCGGCAGCGCCGCTGCCTCCGCAGGCTCTTCAATCTACTCTGGCGATTATTTGTCCACTTCTGATAACGGGTCGCTTCTGGTTCGCGTGGGTCCGCTGTCCTTGGAACTACAGTCGTCCACAGGCGTTCATATCTACAGCGCACCTTACGGAGCGGTAGTCGAGTTGAACCGGGGAACCGTGCTCTACACCACACCTGGCGGCCCGCAGAATCTTGTCATTGTTGCTTCCGATGTTCGAGTCACTCCCCTGATTTCCACTCCTGATTCTGGTCGAGTCAGTTTAGACGATCCCTGCCAAATTACCGTGTACAGCCAGCGCGGGCAGGCGCAGGTTCATGTAGGGTCCGAAAATCGCACGGTCGAAGAAGGCAAAGCCTACCGCGTGCGCGCGGAAAATGAAATCAGCTATCGCAAATACCTGTCACCCGATGAGGACGACTATCACCGTTATCACGATCACCGTCCTTGCGCTGCCGCGTACGATATGACCAAAGGCAAGCTCCCGGTTCCTCCAGGGCAAAGCCATTTCCTTCTGCTCGCCAGCGTAGGGATTTCGACCGCCACCGGCATCGCGATCTGGAAGGCTATGGAAAGTCCGGATCGTCCCTGAATTTTCTCGCATTTAGTCCTGCAATGCGCCGGGAGTTGGAGTTCGTTATCCGTGGGTCCCCGAGAGTTCGCGAACGATGGAGCCCACGAAGTTTTTCGCATCTCCAAACAACATCAGCGTTCTATCCATGTAGTAGAGCGGATTATCGATGCCCGCAAATCCAGCAGCCATGCTGCGTTTGATGACCATCACGGTATGCGCCTTATCGACATCCAAAACCGGCATTCCATAAATTGGACTGCTCTTATCTTCTCGGGCAGCGGGATTGGTTACGTCGTTGGCTCCGATAATCAGGGCGACGTCGGTTTGTGGAAAGTCTCCGTTGATTTCGTCCATTTCCACGAGCTTGTCATAGGGAATGTCCGCTTCCGCGAGCAGCACGTTCATGTGGCCTGGCATTCGCCCGGCAACAGGGTGAATCGCAAACTTCACGTCCACGCCGCGTTTAGTCAGCGCGTCGTACAACTCGCGCACCTTGTGCTGCGCTTGCGCCACCGCCATTCCGTATCCCGGGGCGATAATCACCCGATTCGCAGCTGCGAGAATTCCCGCAGCATCCTCCGGCGAAGCGCTGCGCACCGGGCGCTCTTCGGCCCCTTTTTTGGCGGAAACTTGCACTTGGCCAAACGCACCGAACAAAACATTCGTAAACGAGCGATTCATGGCCTTGCACATAATCACCGACAGGATGAACCCCGAAGCGCCATCGAGTGCGCCGGCCACCACCAGCACCTTGCTGTTTAGTACGAAGCCCAGCAGCGCCGCCGAGAACCCGGCATACGAATTCAATAGAGAAATGACCGTGGGCATGTCCGCGCCGCCAATGGGGGTCACCAGCATGATTCCAAAAATTAGCGCCACCACTACCATGGCTACGAACAAGTGCGTGTACTCGGGATGAAACACCAGAACGCCAATAATAATGACCGCTGCGGTCAGCGTACTCAGGCTGACGATATTCTGCCCTTTGTACGTGATCGGTCGTTGCGGCAAAAGTTCCTGCAGCTTGCCGGCGGCGATGATGCTGCCGGTAAACGTAAGCGAGCCAATGACCACTTCCAGCCCAATCTCCGCCATCTCGAATTTCGAAATATGGGGAGTGCCGACGTAATACTCGGCGATGCCAATGAGCGCGGCGGACATGGCCCCGAAGGCATGGCTCAACGCCGTTCGCTGTGGCACCGCGGTCATCTTCACCATGCCCAGGGGAACGCCAATCCCCGCGCCAATAATCAGGGCGACGATGATCCACTTGTAGTGAGTGACCTGAGGATCGAACAGAGTCGCGACAACCGCTACGGCAGAGGCAATTTCCGCAATCACCACCCCGCGCTGCGCGGAGGCCGGCGAATTCAGCCACTTCAGCGCGAGAATAAACCCGATAACCGCGGCAATGTAGCTGAAATCAATGAGCTGCTGCAGAGAGGCAGGGTTCATGGTTTCTTGGCCTTTGCCGTTTTGAACATGTGCAACATGCGGTCGGTGATCAGAAAACCACCCACCATGTTGCTGAACGAGGCGGCTACGGCGATCAGGCCAAGAATCGTCGCGAACTTCGTTTCGTGGCGGCCTGCGATAATAATCGCCGCGACCACCACAATCGCATCCAGCGCGTTGGTCAACGACATCAGTGGCGTATGCAACAGCGGAGATACTCGCTTAATCAGTTCAAATCCTAAAAACGCCGCCAAAATGAACACGAACAAACTGGAAATGAAGTCTGCCGGCATGCTTCCTCCTCAAACCTTCACTGCTAACGCAGGCAAGCCAAAAAACTCCCTGACTCGCGCATTTACCACTTCCCCATCTTGCGTGACCAGCGTCTCCCGCATGATTTCGTCCTTCAAGTCCAGTTGCAATTTCCCATCCTTCACCAAATGCTGCAGAAACGCCGTTACGTTTCTCGCGTACAGCGAACTGGCATGATACGGCACCGCGCCCGCCAGATTGAATTCCCCGATGATGGTCACGTTATGTTCCACCACGACCTCATCCGGTTTGGTTAACTCGCAATTGCCACCCCGTTCCGCCGCAAGGTCCACGATGACCGAGCCCGGAGCCATTTTCTCCACCATCTCTTTCGTCACTAGCACAGGTGACTTCTTCCCGGGTATCACGGCGGCGGTAATCACCACGTCGCTTTCCGCAATGGTTTTTCCCAGCAATTCCCGCTGCTTCTGGTAGAAGGTTTCGTCCTGAGCTTTGCCATAGCCACGTGCGTCCTGTGCGTCTTTTGCCTCGATCGGTAGCTCGACGAAACGGCCGCCTAAGCTTTGTACCTGTTCCTTCGCGGCCGGTCTCATGTCGTAAGCCGAGGCGACCGCACCCAAGCGGCGCGCCGTGGCAATCGCTTGCAAGCCCGCCACGCCGGCGCCGATGATCAACACGCGGGCCGGCGCAATCGTGCCCGCCGCCGTGGTTAACATGGGGAACATTCGCGGCAAAGTGTCTGCCGCAAGTACCACTGCTTTGTATCCACAAATCGTGGCCATAGACGATAGCGCATCCATGCTTTGTGCGCGTGTGGTTCGCGGCATCAATTCCACGGAAAACGCCATCACGCCACGCTCGGCAATTTCCTGGAGTGTTTTCATTGTGCCAAGCGGGCGCAAGAACCCCACCAGCACTTGCCCTTTTTTCATCATCGCCAGGTCGGCGGCGCCAGTTTTGTCGTTTGCGCCGTAGCACAGAAACTGCACGACGATATCCGCCGACTGGAACAACTCGGTGCGGCCCTGGACTAATCGCGCGCCCTTCTCCAAGTACTCGCTATCGGCGTAGCCAGCCTGTATGCCGGCTCCCCTCTCGACCACCACATCCAGCCCGGATTTTTTCAGGTTTGGGACGACGGCAGGCACCAGACCTACTCGTCGCTCGTTTGGATAGATTTCTTTGGGCACACCAACGATCATGTACCCTCCTTCCCAGTACGTTTTCTTCTCTCCCTGGATGTTCGATCACCCACAAAACTCTCCACTGGCGCTACTCTATCCATCCAGACGCGGTGTAGTCTTTGTTTTGACCCATCTCAATCATGCGCTTTCGGAAAAAGGGCGGAGCGAAGGACCCTTGGGAGCAACACAGCAGCCATTCTATTCAAGAGCATTACGCGTCAAAGCGATTCCCTGAAGGACGGGGAAATTTTATCCTCATTTCCTGTTTGGCGACAAGCGTACCCAGCCCGAATTTCTACTGCAGCGTTTCGAATACCGCGCGTGCTTCACGCAGCCGGTTCAGCACTCGTTGTTTTTCCTCCGGCGAATTCCAGTCCGGATATTGTCCGGTAATTCCGATGGTGCGGTCGATCCACGCCTTGAAGTAGTCCGCATCCTGTTTCGAATAAGCGCGTCTTCCCCCGATCGTCACGTACACAGGACTTGTGGTGGCATACGCGTAATGATCCATCACCGGGTATTGCGCTTTATCGCTCCAGGCGCGTAGCACGCACCAGCCACTCTCATTGAGCGGAATGCTGCCAGAGGCGTCTGCGGAATCCCGCGAGCCTGCGAGCGGCAGCGTTTGCACCACATTTCCATTGCACACGATTTCCAAATGATCGAGTGGGACGTTCGATCGCATTCTCGCGGTGAAGGGAACCGCCGGCTGCGCGGCGTCGAACTTCAATTCGCTGCCCACGGCCTCGCCATTGAGTTGAAAATTGATCAACGGACCATTGGTTGCAAACGAACGCCCCTGTTTGAATTGGTTCAGCCATGTTTCCAGATTCACGGGCCATTCACCCGTGGAGACGTACACGCGATCAAATCCCACTTGTCCGCGAATGGGCGCCGCATAGTTCGTGGTCGCGTCGGTGCCGCCTCCCGCCGGTATTTTGAATCCGAGATTCAGCAACCTGTACCAGACCGCGGCGCTTGCTTTGTGATCGCTGAAGCCAACGATTTCCATGTAATCCAATTTGCCTAAAGCCACATCGACCGGCAATTCGTCGGTGATTTTCAGTTCCGGCTTCGCGAAGGGATCAGGCACTTCATCGAACGGGTGCACTGCCCCAACCAGCGCGCCCTGGGCGTGTGCCATGTCATAAACATCCGCATTCATAGGGAACAAACTGGCCGCTGCGGTATTTGGGTAACCGGCGTATCCGGGCAGCAGTAAATGATCCTTCAACCTCAGGATTCCACGATGGCCCCAGTAGCTGGTATGAAACTCCTGCCCCTGAATGATGTGAGAGTTTGTTTCCTCCTCGGAATCGTCAGTGAAATCCACAAAGCCAATGTCAGGAAACCTTTGTTCTTTGTTGACCGTCAGGTTGTGCGCATACTGGACACCTTCGCCCTCTGCAATGATGTGCAGCCAGGACGGGTCGTTTTGATACGTGCCGCCATAATTCATGTGCACATGCAGATCCGCGCTCACCCAATGTTCCGTCGGGCTCCAGGGAGCCGGGATTGGCTGCAGCCGCACGTGAATTTTCTTCGTTTCCCCTGCGGCCATCTGCACGATCTGTTTTTCCAGCTTGTACTCCGGGCCTTTACTGATCTCGAGCGTCAGTTCTCCTGCGGGCGCCACGAACTCGTCAGCGCCATTCACATACACGTAGTGCCTTTCGAATTGCCGTTCGTTGCGATCAAAACCATCATCCGCGTGAACGGTTCCGGCCTGCCAACAGAACCGGCCAGTGTCATCTTCCAGCGAGACTCTCGCGACCGTAGGTGCCCCGCTTTCATCCTCCAACGAAATACGCACTGTTGCCGTAGGTTTCAGAAATTTCAGGTTCGCGGCGTCGAACCCGGTAATTTGCTGAATATAGCCCGTGCCAGCCTCCTGCACTTCGATCGCCGTGCTGCCCGTGAAATTCGATATATACCCAATCTTCTTGGCGTCGGGTGACCATCTTGGGTTCGTTTGGTCCCAGTCCCCATAGGAGATTGGAAACGCGTCACCGCCTTGAGCGGGCATGAGCCACAAGTTGTGCCATTGCCTTCCCAAATATGAGCTATACACCATGCGTGAGCCATCCGGTGAAAAGTCTGGCCGCGCATTCCAACTCGTCTCCTCATAGTGGATTTCGCGCGCTTCCGCTCCAGGTTCTGCCTTCATGCGCCAGAATCCTCCGGTGCCGTAAATATGACCCTTGTTCGAAACAAACAGGATCTCCTTGGCATCACGGCTCCACACGGGATTGATCTCCATGTCGTAGGCGCTGTAGTAATAGCGGGCCAATGCGCTCTGTGCCTCTCCGGTCAGGCGCACGATATTCTTCAGCTCACCGTCAACCAGGTCCGCCGTAAACACGTGAAAGCGCCTGTTGTACTGCGTCGAGACCCACACAATTTTCTTTCCGTCTGGAGACCAGCGCGGCTCGACATTGACCGCGCCGCCGCTCGTCAGCGGCTTTGTTTTTCCGGTGGACACGTCCAGGAGCCAAAGTTCGATGGCATCCTTCTGGTACGACGCGTATACCACGCTTTTCCCATCCGGTGACCAGTCCGGCTGGTAGTCGTATCCTGAGCCACTCGTTACTTGCACAGCTTGCGTTGAATTCAGCTTTTGCCGCCACAGCGAGCCGGCCATGGAATAGACCAGCTCTTGCGAATCCGGCGCCCAACTCAAACTGCTGGGCCCGCTCGTGAACTGAGGTAGATACAGCTCGCGATAATAGTAAGGATGCGGTTCATCAATCTGCGGCAGCACCGGCTTTCTTTGTGCCGCGGACGGAAGACAGAAAAAAATCCAACCAATCGTCAGCGCAGTCAAAGTTCTTCTCAGCATTTCTCTCCTCTGGTCATGATGCTACGCCAGAAAACAAATAGGCGCAGCGTGCTGCTGCGACTTGCGTGAGCTCGATGTCGAATGCGGGCGAAGGATCTCACGGTACTGTGCTTGCTCCAGACCACGGCAAACAGACTGTGGACTGGTTGAGATCCCACACTGCGCTCAGAATGTTCTATGTGGTTGTTGCGAATTGTCCGCGCCACCGGGAAGCAATGCAGGCTATTCGACGTCCGTGTCAGATGCGGATTACGCCAGTCCTGACTTTGTCAGGGGCATCTCTCGAATGCGCTTGCCGGTAGCAGCGAACACCGCGTTGTAGATTGCCGGCGCAACCGGCGGCAATCCTGGTTCGCCCACGCCCGCGGGAGCAGCCTCGCTCTCCACGATGTACACGTTGGTCTCTTTCGGCGACGCGTTAATACGCGCTACCTGGAACGAGTCGAAATTGGACTGGTTGATGACCCCGTTAGTCGCGGTGATCTCACCGTAAAACGCGATGCTCGCGCCCATTACCGCTGCGCCTTCCATTTGTTGTTTGACGATCGTCGGATTCACCACGGTTCCTGCGTCCACAGCGGTGTCCACGCGATGAACGATCACTTGATTGTCCTTCACTTCCGCCTGTACCACCGTGGCCACGTACGTCAGAAAACTGCGATGCGTGGCGATCCCCATGCCAAATCCGTTGCCCAGTTTCTTTTTGCCCCACCCTGATTTTTCCGCGGCTAGCTGTACCACACGTCTGAAACGCGCGACATCGATGGGATATTTCTCGTAATCGCCATCGTAGTTGGTGTAATCCTTCGGTAGTTCCGACTTTGGCAGGATACGATCCGGACCAAGAAGCGCAAGCAAATATTCCACCTGATCCTTGTGCGCGGCGTGCGCCAGTTCGCCTACGAACGAGTGCACTCCATACGCATGATAAATATTGGCAACCGATCGTAGCCATCCAATGCGGGTATGCGCCGGCGCCGGACCATTCTCCGCGCGGTGGTTTGCCAGGGCAAACGGAATATCGCTAAATCCCAAGCCAATTTCTCCCGCGTCCGCATATTGCGCCTTGGGATCAAACGTGGTCCCAATCGGGGGAAAGACGCTGCGCTGCAGCCACGCCGTTGGTTTGCCGTCCGAGCCGAGCGATGCCTTGAAATACATCGCGGCAACGGAATGGAAGGTATCGAACTTGATGTCGTCCTCGCGGCTCCAAACTACTTTCACTGGCTTACCGGTCTTTTTCGAAAGCACCGCCGCTTCCACCGCGAAGTCTGGAAATGATTTTCTGCCAAACGCGCCGCCCAGCAGGGTCACATACACCGTGACATCTTCTTTCTTTACCCCCACCGCGGCGGCGATGGCTTCCTGAGCGCCTTGTGGGTTCTGCGTGGGAGCCCACACTTCCACTTTTCCGTCGCGAACGGACGCAAGCGCCGCGGGAGGCTCCATAGCTGCATGGGCTAGCATTGGCGCGTAATACTCCGCTTCCACGATTTTTCCGCCCTTGGCAAACACCTCGTCTACGTTTCCGTTTTCCCTTACCACCTTGCAGGGTTTATGGGCCGTAGCCTCCAACTCTTTTCGGAACGAATCGGAATTCCACACGTCGTGCTCGCTCTTGCTCCACTCGACTTTCAGTTTTTTCTTGCCTTGAAACGCCGCGAACGTGTTGTCCGCGATCACCGC
>Ga0335076_10006946_pt1 | contig 11413 bp, 8 predicted proteins | sample Lox_Sample_25_FD_206717 | JGI IMG/M metagenome (GOLD analysis project Ga0335076, IMG submission 206717) | Soil microbial communities from Loxahatchee National Wildlife Refuge, Florida, United States - Lox_Sample_2.5 | ecosystem: Environmental > Terrestrial > Soil > Wetlands | place: USA: Florida... | reverse complement strand
CAACCTATTTAGTGCACGGCGAACCCAGCGCTTCCTCTCAGCTGCGTGACACGATAACGAAGGACCTGGGTTGGAATGTGCAGATCGCGCAATGGTTGGAGAAAGTGAATATCTAAAATCGCCGAGCAGGCCTCTGGGAGCGGTCAGTGCGATTGAGTGAATTGGATCAAGCCATCCAGTTTCTTCATCGCCGAACCGGAGTCGATCGATTTCGCCGCGAGTTGAACGCCATCGGCAAGATGCGTGGCTTTCTGGGCTGCAACCAGAGCGGCGGCGACATTCATCAGCACCACGTCACGTTTCGCAGATTTCTCTCCACTCAGGATGTCTCTCACTATCGCAGCATTGTGCGTCGCATCAACTCCGCCTGAAATTGCCTCGAGCGGGGCGCTGCTCATCCCGAATTCTTCGGGAGCGACTTCGTAGCTGCGCACCGATCCTTCATGCACTTCAGCCACGCGAGTTGGCCCGGTGATCGTGATTTCGTCGAGGCCATCCAGTCCATGGACCACGAACGCGCGATGCGTTCCCAACATGCTCAGGGCTTCGGCAACTTTTTCGACCAGGTCGAGCGCGTACACGCCAACCACTTGCGCGGACGCCCCTGCAGGATTCGTCAGCGGGCCAAGCAGATTAAACACCGTGCGCAGACGCGTCTCCCGGCGGGCGTTCTGGACGTATTTCGCGGCGGAATGAATGGCCGGCGCGAACAGAAATGCAATGCCGACTTCCTGCAGGCACTTCGCCAGAAGCTCAGGCGAAAGCTGAATATTGACTCCGAGTGCCTCCATCACGTCGGCAGCGCCGCATTTGGTGCTCATTCCTGCGGCATTCAGCTTCGGAGTTGAACTACGATTGCCGTGTTTGGCAACGCGAACGCCTGCGCCCGCGACCACGAACGCAGTCGCAGTCGAAATGTTGAAGGTGCCGGCGGCATCGCCTCCGGTTCCGCAGGTATCAACCAGCGCCTCGCGCTCGGTGCCGCTGGCATCGAGAACGGAATTGTTGGAAACATGGATGGGAGCGGCGGCCGCGCGAATCGCTTCTGCGAAGCCCACAATCTCTTCCACGGTTTCGCCCTTCATATGCAAACCGACCAGCAGCGCCGAAATCTGCGCATCCGTGCACTGGCCGGAGAGCACTTCTCCCATGACCAAACATGCTTCCTCCCGCGACAGCGACTCGCGGTGGTTCACGATACGGTGAAGGGCCTCAACGATCATCTACAAAGCACTAACAGAACCGTTTCGGCGACGCAAGCGCAAGAGAATGACGGAGAGATGAGATCACGAGATGTGATTACGCGTTCACCGGCACTGGTGATTCCGTCGGCAATCCCGCTTCTGGCTTGTGATGCCCTCGGCGATAGTGCGTGAACCGTGGCTCCATTGCCGCCACCGTACAAAGCGAATAAAACACCGCGGCGTTTGCCGGTAGCTGCATGTTGAAATCAACCAGGCTGTGCACCAGAATGCCGCTGATGCCAAGAATGGCGGCAACGGACACGGCGCCGTTCAAATCTGAAGTCCACGTTTTGGATTTGCGCGCCGCGGGGCGAAGGGCGCTGACCAGAAACCAGATCATGATTCCGAATCCCACAATTCCGGTTTCTGCCAGTGCCTGCAGATAATCATTATGCGCAGCATTGACCAGCGAATCCGTGTAGAAGCTGCGAAAGCGCGGATAAACTTCGGGAAATGTGCCCTGCCCCCAGCCGAGTATCGGACGTTGCAATGCCATCTTCAGAGTGTCACGATCGATCTGCATGCGGACGTCAGGTGATACCTCAGAACGTTTGTCGGCAGCGAGAGTTGCGATTCGCGTGGAAACTTCTCGCCCGCCGCTCCAGGCGATGACTGCGACCCCGATCAGGAGAAACCCGCCCAATAGAATCGCAACATTTTCCTTCTGCCGTTCTCGCACGACGAAATATAGAAACAGCACAATCTGCATCGCTAACGCGATCATGCCGCCACGCGAGCCGGAAAGAAAAATTGTCGCGCTCATGAAGGCGGCAGCCGAAGCGGCAATCCACCTTTCTCGCTGGTGGGCAAAGCGACTGAAGGCGAAGACCAGCGGGATGGGTACAAGCATTTCCATCAGGCCGGCATAATGATTGTGATTTACGTATGGGCCGTAAATCCAGCCGCCAAAACGCGGGGTTAAAAGCCAATAGAGCTTATGCGGGGAACTCAGGTTTTGCACGACCGCAAAAACTGCGACGCTGATTCCGAAGATCGTTAGCGCGTAGCCAATTCTGCGCACCTGGCGGCTGTGGGTGAGCGTCTGAACGAGCAGCCAGCAAACAATTCCGTAGGCGACGAATTGCAATAATTGCGAATACGTCGCGTGCCAATATGCCGAAACTCCCGGAATCAGCTGAATGCAAATCAGGGAAGCGAAGGCGAGCATCGGCGCAAACAATGGGTTCCAGCGAAAATTGGGTTTGTCCGCTTGCCCCATTTGCTTCAGCAACCAGATTAAAAACAGAATCGCCGCTCCGGCCTGGAAGGCAAAAATAGCCCAGGGCTCGCGTCCGCCGAACGCCAGCACACAAAACATCAGCAACGCAGTCAGCCCGTAGAGAACACGGTTGTCAATTGGCCGTCGATTCGGCCTGGGCTCAACCGCCTCAACAGGAACATCGGGCAGGGGCAATGGTGCGGTCACGGTTGCTCCTTCTTCAGCGACGCCTCGTGGTCGGCCGTGACCAGCTTCAGATCATCAATCCACAGCTCCCCGCGTATCGGACTCGCCCCGGGCACCCTCGCAATCCGCAATACAATGAGATGTGTGTCCGGTCCAGTGGTGAAGGTGCTGTTTACAGGCGTCCAGAACTCGGCGTTGCGAAGATCGTCACTCATGAAAAATGTTTCCTCGCTGTAAAGATCCTGGATTGCGAATCGCGGCCCTCCGGCGCCGTCCATTTCCTCTGCCCGGTAAAACGCGGAAAATTCGTACTGCGTCTCGGGTTCGACAGAAACGATTTCACGGATTCCCGCGTCCACAATTCCTGGCCCTTCAAACGAAATGCGCAGCGATTTTGATCCCGCATGCGTTTCAATCGGATCGAGCGCCAGCGTGACGGCTGGCGTTTTCTGGTACCGCCAATCGAAACCGCCGTTCAAAATATCGAGGCTGAAATTTCCGTTGACGATGAGGTTCTCTTCGCTTGGTTGGTATGCCGCGAGATCCGATAAGTTCGTCGATTCCTGCCACACCCGCGCGGCCTGCTCGGGCTGATGATTGGCAAACAAATAGCGCAAATATTCAAACAAAAACGCATGCTCAACCGGCTGTTGTAATTCAACGATTCTGCTCCAGGCCTTGGCCGCGGCGTCCGGTTCGTTCTTCGAAATTAAAAAACTCAGAAACGCTTTATCGACGTTTTCGGGGAGTACATTTTGCAGCAGGAAGTCAGCGTCCGGATCAATTCTCCAGCAAATTTCAATGGCAGAAAGCGTGCGCGGAGAATCGTTCTCCATGACTTTGCGATATTCAGGCAGCGCATCTTGCGTATCGCCCTGCGCCAAAAGAAGATTGGCAACGTCCCACGCCAGTCCCGCCGAATGCGGCTCATGGAAACTGGCCTGGATCAAAGAGTTTCGCTCGGCGGAAAAATCCCCGAGTCCTTCCTGGGCCATCGCCTGGTGCAGCCAATAGCGGTTGTTGTTGGGATCGAGCGCAATCGCCGACTGAGACCACCGCAAAGCAGCGCCGGGCGTCTCGCGCGCACGCAGCTCGAACTGCGCTAATTCGTCGCGATACTCAGCATTCCCGGGGTCCAGTCCGATTGCCCAATGGAGAGCTCGTGGCCGCAAGGTGCCGGCAAATTGCGCCGCCACAAATTGAGCGCTGACGAGAACCAGATATACCGCTGTTGCAGAGAGAAAAAGAGACGCAAAGACCAACTGCCTGCCAGGGTGGCGAATTTCGAAACTCATGTTTACTTACGCACTTGTTTACTTACGCACTCGAAGAAGCGGCGCGCGTTTGATCCTGGCCCGAGCCCAAGTCTTCGTCGTAATACCGGTGCCCGTATTTTCCCTGATACTCGTAGTAGTAGTAATAGTCGGGCGAACTCAGATCCACCGCGTTCAGCAACACACCTGCAACCCGCGCGTTCACCTGGGTCAGAATTTCGCGCGACCGGCGCAGGGCGGGCTTGGTCGTTTGCCCGCAGCGAATCACCAGCACAACCGCGTCGGCGCAGGGCGAGAGCACGACCGCATCCGTCACCGACAAAGTCGGGGGCGTATCCACCACAATGTGATCGTAGCCTTCACGAAGCGTGGAGAGTATTTCGCTCATTTGTGCCGACGCCAGCAACTCTGCCGGGTTTGGCGGTGGCGTCCCGGCCGGCATGATGAACAAATTCGGCAGCAAAGACGAGCGAAACGTTGCGTCCTGCAATGTTGCGCCTCCAGTCAGCACATTGCTCAGCCCGATCCGCGGACCGAGTCCAAGCGTCTTGTGAATGCTTGGCCGGCGCAGATCGGCATCAATCAGAAGTACGCGCGTTCCTTTTTGTGCCAGGACAGTGGCCGTGTTGATGCTGGTGGTTGTCTTGCCTTCCTGCGGCAACGCGCTGGTGATCAGGATGATCTTCGGCGGCGCTCCAACTGACGTTAGCAAGAGCGAAGTGCGCAATGCTCGGTATGCCTCTGACATTTGCGATTGCGGCCGCGATTGCGTGATCAGCTCGACGACTTCCTTCGAAGTGGCCACCGAAAGGCTGCGCGAACTGCTTTCTAAATTGTTCCGCGATCCCAGCGGAATCATCCCAAGCGACGGCAGCCCTGAGATCGCTTGCGCCTGCTCGGGCGTTCGCACCGTGTTATCGATGCCCTCGAGTAAAAATGCGAGGCCGATTCCGCTGGTAAGCCCCAGCATGAAACCAAACCCCAAATTACGAGGAATGTTCGGCTCCGCCGGCGCAGTTGGCGTGCGGGCGATATCGACTTCGCGAATATTATTGGAACGCAGGCCGGCGGTGATTCCGGCTTCCTTCAATTTTTGCAGCAGGCCTTCGTAGAGCGTGCGGTTGGTCTCAAAATCACGTTTCAGGAAACTGTATTCAATCGCGCTCTCGTTGAGTTTATTTTCCTGTTGCTTCTGTTCTTCGAGGGCAGCGCGCAACATGTTCTCACGCTGCAGCGCGGCCAGGTAATCTCCGCGCAGTCGCGCCGCGATTTTCTTCATCTCACCCTGTATCTGCGCATCGATTTCTTTGATCTGATTGCTCAGCTGCGCCACCTTCGGATATGCGGGGCCAAATTGCGTGCTCATCTGCGCAATCTGAATGTTGACGTCGGCCTTTTGCTCCTGCAGTTTTTCGAGCAGCGCCGAAGAATCGCCCGAGAGCTTACTTTGCGCGGCGCCTTGAGCAACCGCCGCGGCAGATTCCGTATCGCCCGCCTCGGCCAGCCGATACACCGATTCTTTTTGCATCCGCTCGGATTCTGCGGCCGTGAGTTCCTTGTTCAACTCGTCCAGCTTGGCCGTGGTGATGTTCTGTTTATCGTCGATTCCGAGAATCTGATGGTCTTTTTGATATTTGACCAGCTTCTCCTGCGAAGTCTCGACCTTCATTTGCAGATCGACCAGTTGCCGCGAAAGCCAGTCGGATGCCTGCATGGTCGATTCAAATCGAGTCTTGAAATTCTGCTCGATATAGGTATTTGCGACCGTATTCACGATCTTCGCGGCCAGTTCCTTGTTTGGGCTGCGATAGTGAATGTCGATGATGCGAGTGTTCGGCTCCAGAATTACGCGCAGATTTGATTTGAAGCTGGCAAGCACAAGATCTGCGCGCGGCGAATCTGGCCCGAGCGCATCGGTCGTGAGCTCGAGTGACGAGGAAGCCGGCGCACCGCTGCCGCCGAACTCCGGCAGCCGGTCTAAATTCAGTTGCTTCACCACCTGCAACGCGAGCAAGTCGCTGCGTAAAATTCTGACTTCGGTATCAAGGTCGGTGGGGTCGTAATAGTAATCCTCGGAACTGCTGCCACCATCGCGCAGGCTTTGCAGCATGGGATCGGGCTTATTGATTGCAATGCTGCCGACCGCATCGTAGATAGGCGTGGTACGAAGCGTAGCGATCAGCGACCCGCCAAAAACAATAGCCAGGCTGCCGAGCACCAGCCATTTGCGTTTGATCAGGACGCGCAGGTAATCACGAAGAATCGAATCGTTTGTGGCGAGCGATGGATGATTCGCCAATGTCCGGCTGAGCTGCATCGGCACAGGCGACAACTCACGCAAGTTTTGCGGGCCAAGTTGTGTTGCCGGAGCGGGTTCCAATCAGCCTCTCCTAGGGCTCTGCAGTCGAAGCAAAATTCTCCCCGTACCGATGGACACAGGTACGCTTGCTCCGCAGTATCGCAGAGAAAATCAGGCGCAGGACGTGATCGAATTGGTTCCATGCGCTGAAAGAATCACGATTCACAACGCTACGTAGTTAAGAATGTGAATTACTGCGCGAATTGTGCGCACTTCGAAGCAGTTGCAGGAGTTCAAGCGGAGCGCAAATGAATTGGACCGACCAGGTTGTGCTCATCACCGGAGGCACCGGATCTTTTGGCAGAAAATTTATCGAGATCATGCTGCGCGAATACCGGCCGCAGAAGCTGATCATTTTCAGCCGCGACGAATTGAAGCAGCATGAGATGCGGATCTCCGGGCTCGACCACCCCAGTTTGCGGTTTTTTCTCGGCGACGTGCGCGACATGCAGCGGCTGGAGCGAGCTTTCTCCGGAGTCACCGTCGTCGTGCACGCGGCCGCGCTGAAACAGGTTCCCGCGTGCGAGTACAACCCTTTCGAAGCCATTCAAACCAACATCACTGGCGGGAAGAACGTCATCGAAGCGGCGATTAACTGCCATGTCCGCCGCATTCTCGCGTTGAGTACCGATAAAGCTGTGAATCCCATCAATCTTTACGGCGCCACCAAGCTCTGCGCCGAAAAAATGTTCGTGCAGGCCAATGCTTACTCGGGAGCGCAGGAGACCCGCTTCAGCTGCGTGCGCTACGGCAATGTTCTCGGCAGCCGGGGAAGTGTGATTCCAACTTTCATTGAGCAGCGTGCACGTGGGCGGATCACAATCACAGACGCCCGCATGACGCGCTTCTGGATCACCCTGGATCAGGGCGTGCGGTTTGTAATCCGCTGCATTGAGCAGATGCACGGCGGAGAGATTTTCGTTCCCAAAATTCCCAGCATGAAGCTGCTGGATTTGGCGCAGGCTATCGCGCCCGCTTGCCAAATTGATTGTGTCGGCATCCGCCCCGGCGAAAAAGTTCATGAAGTCTTGCTCTCCGAAGACGAGGCGAGAAACGCGATGGAAACTCAAGACATGTTCGTCATCCAGCCGGCGCACTCGTGGTGGCGCAAAGAGAATTGGGCGAATGCAACGCCTTTAGCGGAAGGCTTTCGCTATGCCAGCGATTCCAATCCGCATTGGCTCACTGCGGACCAGCTCTACGAATTGGCCGAGGGAAGCGCGCCGCCAATCCCTGCACGAACCCAGGCCCCAACTGCGCCCGAATGCGTAACCCACTAATGGACCAATGACGACCACGGCGCCAGCAAAAGAAGCTCTCGCAGTGCGAGGCGGGAAGCCAGTGCGCGAGAAACTTCTTTCGTATGGACGGCAGTCAATTGATGAAGACGACATTCGCGCCGTCGTCGAAACTCTGCGCTCCGATTGGTTGACGACCGGCCCCAAGGTAAACGAATTTGAAGAGGCATTCGCGGCATGGGTGGGCGCACGATACGCACTAAGCTTCAGCAGCGGGACTGCAGCGCTGCACGGAGCCGCGTTCGCAGCGGGGATCGGAAGCGGCGATGAGGCGATTACTTCTCCTCTGACTTTTGCCGCGACGGCGAATTGCATTCTTTATCAGGGCGGCACTCCGGTCTTTGCAGATGTTCGCAACGACACGCTGAATATCGATACGGAGCTGGTCGCGAAGAGTATCAGCTCGCGCACGAAGGTGATTTTGCCCGTCGACTACGCTGGCCATCCTGCTGACCTCGAGGCTATCGACGAAATTGCCGAACGCCACGGCCTGGTTGTGATTGAAGACGCTTGCCATGCGCTCGGTGCGGACTATCGCGGCAGGCGGGTCGGAAGTATCTCGCACATGACCGTCTTCAGCTTTCATCCGGTGAAGCACATAACGACAGGCGAAGGCGGAATGGTAACGACGAACAACTCTCGTTTTGCCGACACGCTCCGCAAATTTCGCAATCATGGAATCAGCAGCGAAGCCCGTGACCGGCAGGCGAAAGGGCAATGGCATTACGAAATGGTTCTTCTCGGATTCAACTATCGTCTGAGCGACATCGGGTGCGCTCTGGGGCTCAGCCAACTCGCAAAACTCGAGTTGAATCTCGCGCGCAGGAGAGAGATCGCGCAACATTATTTGGACGCTTTTCGCGAAATGGCCGAAATCCGGGTTCCAGTTGTTCTGAACGAAGCCGTTCCGGCCTGGCATTTGTATCCGGTCCGACTTGAACTGTGTTCGCTTTCCGCCGATCGCTCGCAAATTTTTCAGGCTCTTCGCGCGGAAAATATTGGCGTCAACGTTCACTACATTCCGGTGCATATGCACTCCTACTATGAACAACGTTTTGGCTGTAAACGCGGAGAATTTCCGGTCGCCGAAGCTGCATATGAGCGCCTGATCAGCCTGCCGCTATTTCACGCAATGACAGACTGCGACGTAGAAGACGTGATTGGCGCAGTCGAAAAAGTAATCGCGGCGTATGCCAAATAAATTCGCGCAGCAGTCAGGGGTTGAATGAAAGCCCTCGTCATCTTGCAGGCACGCACGGCCAGCACACGTCTTCCACGGAAAGCCCTGCTGCCCATCGCGGGATATCCAAGCGCAATTCTGGCGGCATTGCGGGCAGCCAACCGGCAGCACGCTACCATTCTGGCTACATCGGACGATTCATCAGACGACGTATTGGCGAGCGAAGCACGCAATTACGGAATAGAAGTGTTTCGCGGCCCGTTGGGTGACGTCCTCAGTCGTTATTACCTTGCGACTGCAAACCTGCCGAGCGATTGCGTCGTGGTGCGGCTAACGGGGGATAACGTCATCCCCGATGGCGCGCTGGTTGCGGAAGTGCTGCAGGTGTTCGCGCGTGGCGGAGCGGAGTATCTGGACGTTTCCACTTCATTTGTACCTTACGGTTTATCGGTGGAAGCGTTTTCGGTGGCCACGTTGCGAACCGCGCACGCGCTGGCGCGCTCACCTGAGGAGCGCGAGCACGTTGGGTTGTGGATGAAGCGCAATTGCAAATCGGTGCTCTTCACGCCCAGGCTGGCAAGGAACGAGAATTTCAGCCATCTGCGCTGCACGATTGATGAGCCAGCGGATTACGAACTCATGCTGCGGCTCTTTCAGGACGTGTCCAATCCTGTGAAAGTCCCGTGGCTCGGACTGGTCCGAAAGCTCGCAGGGTTAACCACAATGGAAGAATCCGACTCGTCACCCTCTTGCGAGAGAGTCGAAGGCAAGTTTGTGCTCGGAACCGCGCAACTTGGCATGGAGTACGGCCGAGTGAACGAAACGGGCAAACCAACGCGAAAGCAGGCGATTGCAATCGCGCGCGGGGCAATTGCACACGGCATCACGCAGTTCGATACGGCGCGCGCCTACGGAGATGCGGAGTCTGTTCTGGGAGAAGCATTAGTTAAAGCGCGAATTTCACGAGGGCGGGTGATCACGAAATTGAATCTGGAAGGTGTCGCTGAAACAGCCTCTCAGTTAGAGGTAGGCCAGCGAGTCGATGCCAGTATTGACGCTTCCTTATGCGCGCTGCGGACCCATAAGTTAGACACGCTGTTGCTTCACAACTGGGCGCATTACGAGATGTGGGGTGGCGCGGCATGGCGTCGGCTTCTCGAACTTCAGAAAGAAGACCGGGTTTCCATTTTGGGTGCCTCGGTATACGGGCCGGGTGATGCAATCGCCGCGCTGGCAGAACCAGCCATCCGACACCTGCAGATTCCCATGAACCTCCTCGACTGGCGCTGGAAAACAGTTGCACAGGCATTAGCAGAGCGCCCGGATGTCATCGTGCACGCGCGAAGCTCGCTGCTCCAGGGCATTTTGATTCACTCCGCAGACCGCTGGCCGAAGATTCCGGATTTCGATCTCGAGAATTGTGTCCGTAAGCTTCGAAACCTGGCGGAAAAATTTGAACGCAGGAATATTGCTGACCTCTGTTTCGCTTATGTCAGGTCGTTGCCGTGGATAACAAGCGTGGTTGTGGGTTGCGAGACCTTGGGCCAACTCGAACAGAATATCGAGTTGTTCGCGCAACCGAAATTAACAACGGAGCAACTGGACGAACTGGAGCACGCAATTCCAAAACCTCCAGAAACACTCCTCAACCCTGCGAAATGGTCAGCTCTGGAGCCGATTGCTGCATATGCAAGTTAGCGCCGTCGACAAATTCCGATTGAACGGCCGTGTCTGTCTTCTGACCGGAGCCACCGGTCATCTGGGGCCATTCATGGCTGAGGCGCTGGCCAGCGCAGGTGCGCACGTTGTTCTGAATGCGAAAAACAGGGACAAAGTTGAAGAACTGGTTTCTCGATTGCAGACGAAAAACTGGCAAGCATCTTCCGCCGCGTTCGATATCACAGATGAAGCCGCTCTTCACACTTGCATTCAGGCTATCGAGCGAGAACACGGTCGGCTGGACGTAATCGTGCACAACGCGACCGCGGGCAGGCCCGCTACTTTCGGTGAAATCGGCAGCGCGGACTTTGAGCAAGTCTATCGAGTCAATGTCGTGGCGGGGTTTCAACTTCTGAAAGCTGCACTGCCCCTTTTGCGAAAGTCTGCTCAGCTCACAGCCGGTTCTTCGGTGGTGAACATTTCGTCGATGTACGGAAGTGTCAGCCCGGATCCCTCGATTTATGGGAATAGCGGCGCAAATAATCCTCCATCGTATGGGCCGGCGAAGGCCGGAATGATGCAGCTCACGCGCTATGCTGCCTGCCATCTGGCTGCAGAAAAAATTCGCGTCAACTGTTTGAGCCCGGGTCCCTTTCCAGTACAGAAATATCTCGACCAAGATCCTGAGTTTGCAGCGCGATTGCGAGAGAAAGTTCCCATGCGCCGGACCGGGGAACCCTGCGAACTGCAGGGGCCGTTGCTGTTTCTGGCCTCGGACGCGTCTTCTTTTGTCACCGGAATAAATTTGCCCGTCGATGGAGGCTGGACGGCATGGTGAAGCGCGGATGAAAATCCTGTGCCTGGATCCTGAGTGTCAACCGCTCAACGGCAAATGGGCGGCCGAGCGCTGGGACCGAGTCGTCGATTTAGGATTTGCCGGGAAAGTCGCGCGCGATCAGTGGAGTGCGGCGTTCGAGTGCGCAGTCGAGACAGT
>Ga0335076_10006945_pt1 | contig 11413 bp, 7 predicted proteins | sample Lox_Sample_25_FD_206717 | JGI IMG/M metagenome (GOLD analysis project Ga0335076, IMG submission 206717) | Soil microbial communities from Loxahatchee National Wildlife Refuge, Florida, United States - Lox_Sample_2.5 | ecosystem: Environmental > Terrestrial > Soil > Wetlands | place: USA: Florida... | reverse complement strand
CCTTAGTTTGGCAGCATCGAAAGAGGTCTTGGACCTTGGACGAGAGGCGACTGGTGCGGAATTTGCAGAGATATTGATCCGAAATATTGAACAAATGGTACACTTCCTCCAATGAGCTCAATAATTAACTAACTTTGTTTAAGGAGAGAGAAAACAATGACAAACAGAGCTACACTGGGCTGACAAATGAACATCTCCAACGCATGTACAGAGCAAATAATCTCCGTTATGCCGGCACAGTTACATGCGATACGTCTGCCAAACTCCTGAGTAATGTCACTATTGATCCATCGTTTTTCATGCAGTTGAATATTCTTTTACGATCAACTGCGAGAACTGTATCACTTTCTCTTGACGTGCTAATATATAGACTGAAGCAGGTCGCCGCCTCCATATAGGCTTTTACCTTATGAATGCAATCGATGCCGCTCGTATCTACTATCACAAAAGCATTGCATTATTTTCAGAGGTCACCATTGAGCATCCTGATCTTCCAGGCATTGGACATATTAGTGGAAATCTCGATTTTTTAGCATCCACTGTATTCGCTCATGTTGATATGCGATATGATGCCGAGTCTGCTCTGCCAAAATGTCCCTACTTGATTATTGTAGAGGTGAAGAAGGGGACAACAGTTTCGGCAATTACATCAAAGGCTCAACTTCTGGCGGAGCTTCTTACTCTACAATACTTGGATAGGTAAAACCTTTTGTATCTAAAATCTGATTCTCTTTTAGAACACCAGAGGGAAGAATGGGTGTGCTGACGGATGGAAATTCATGGGATTTCCATTATATCAGACCCACTGATGATGTGTTTGAGCTTTATAGGATTGCCAAAATCACAACAGACTCAAAAGAGAATATTGAGTTGGTTTTAGGTATTATAGCTATTGGCTTTGCTTATTGTCTAGGCCTTTTGATCCATTGTTGCGCTGGAATTATTCCGAAAGAAGATAACACATCACTTCTTCATCTTGTCCGGAAACAGGATTTGTAACATCTTGGTCTATAATCATTGCTGCAGTAGGTATCATTCTCTCAATGCTTCCTCGTAATCTTAGCAGTTCTATAGAATAACAAATTGCAGTGATTTAATATTGTTTTATCACCATTCAGTTGGTTCTTTGATTTCAATTCATCGATGATTTGGGCGATGGCGTCTTGGGTATCCCGGGTGAGCTTGGGCTTTGAGAGGTCCCTGAATTCGTAGGTGGCCCCCACGGCACCGAACTTCAGAACCTTCTCCAACGTCAATGGACGTGCGATGTCAAGCCCACCAATGGCTATGACACCATTCACATCTTATCATTTTCCCCAGTGACACAGTCGTAATACTTTGCCAATCTTTTCTCCCAAACACGCATGCTGTCCCTTGACAAATTGAATTGAGGCCCCTGTGCGCTGCGCATTTTTAACCCCGCGCTCATCAAATCGGTGCGTCTCCAGCCATCGTTGCGGAAGGAATTTATCCGCCTCAGAAAATAGTTCCGGATCCCTTGCTGTCACGACAGGGGAACAAGCAACGAAGCGTCCGATTGCAACGTCTCTCTCAAGGATTCTTTCTTGGGTGGTCGTTTTACGAAGGAGGATTAGGTTGGTGTAAAATCGTCCTGCTTCGCGAAAGGTTGCTTGAAGGAGATCTGGCGTTTCTCGAGTTCGTAATGTGGAGAGGAGCGGAGAGCGAGCAGCGTGTAAAAGTGACCAGGCAAACGTGGTGGTCTGGTTCGTATGACCGCCATTCAAGACCGTCAAAATGAGATAGGGATATGCTGCGATCAATCAATGCGGAGAGGTAAAAGCGTGATACTCTCTGCATACTTTATGCCGACGGCATTGAGGATATGTTGCAGAAAGTCGATGTGAGCTCGATATAGCTCAGGCGACTGCATTCGCCTTTCAATTTCCTCATCCACCAGAGGTTTTACTCGCGCGGTCACTCGGTCGAGGAAGCGGCCTTCGGCCGACGCCCAGCGGGGGAACGTCTTGGTCTGCGGAGACTGCATAGCTCGTTCGTAATTCCTCACCAGTGGGACCAATTCCTCCGCATCTCTTTCGGCAAATTCCTTCCCGACAATGAGGTGGAAAAGTAGTGTCATAACAAGATCGGAAATAGCCCGAAATAGTGGTATCGGCTTCCCCTCCGAAACCCATTTCTCGAATCGCCCTCGAACCATCGGCTTCACCATCCTAGTCCACACATCCACATTTTCCGCGACGCAAAGATAGACTGCATTAGAAGTCTTCCCACTTCAGGCCGTCCCGGTATCGCAAGACCTTCCAAGTCAATTTCTCATCTCTTGTGACCACGCGCCGCCGGGGGGGGGTTACTCCTGACCAACAGTGGCCCAATAACTTTCATCGCAGCTAAAAAACTAATTCCGCCCTTGTCTGTCCCCCGAAGAATAGCATTACAACGCTCCTAAAACGAAAAGAACTTTAAACACCAATCGGTCCACCTCGACAACGTCCCCGTGCTGTTCCCTTTGCGCGAGAAGAAAGCCAATGGCGTCCCGATGGAACGCAATGGCATTGCCGAGGATGGGGTACCATGGTGCCGCGCGAGGGATCCTATGGTGACTGGAACGCCCTCTGACCGTGATGGCGGCAATGACAAGAGGAGCATTATTATTCAATGTTGTGGTTCTCCGGGCGGTTTGGATGATGTGGGCGCGTACTCCGATTTGGTGTGCTCACACAAGGCTCGCTCGCCCGTGAGCACCGCGAAATTATTAAGGTTCGAAATATAGGGGTCACTCTCTTACGGCGTAGCTCCTGTCCTTCATATGACAACCAAGCTAATAGAATAAAGAGGCCTAGCACCTCGGGCCATGTGGTTGCTGCTTCTTTTAGATTTACTCAATCACCCCCGTGCGGTTTCAGATGCAACCATTCAATCGAAATGGAATTAAAGTTTTCATCAGAACCCGCTGTTGTAGATTACATTGCTAATTAAAATCTAAATATGAAACATTCCTCCCTTTCATCACGGTGGCTGTGCTTCGCAATTATTTTTAACGTTGGGGCCGAACTTCCATTTGCGCATCTGTTGGAGAAATCAGAGAATAACGCTTTCCCGCTATTCGCGTCTCTGTTAAATTGCAGAGGGGCCGTCATGGATTAGCGCAAGAAAGCGCAAGTTCACCAGACAGAGCGATTTGAGTTTCTTTGTGGTTCCAGATTTGAACACGCCACTGGCCCAGTCACAGCCCGAGTTTTCTGATATCAAACGTGGACGAACTTGGTGGAACTATATCAGACCTGTCTATATAAAGGCCACCCAGCCCCTCTCAATCGATATACAACTGTCCATCTAAACTCCAACAGAATTCCGCCCCGGAGAAGCTCAGCGCGCCATATTTCGAATCACGTGGCAAACATAAAACTCTAAAATGGGCAAGGAACAGTCACACGAGCAACATCCCCATACTGACGACGACAAAGTAACAGCTGGGTGAGACTGATACTCATTCGGGTAGTGCTGACTTCAAGTTGTGGTTGCGACTGTGCTTTTGGATGGATCAAGAAGCTTCTGTCAACCGCAAAACTCGTCGATGAAACCGCCCTTGACGTTAAGGACACTGTGGAGGCCGTGAAGGGGCAGAACCAACCATCAGGAACGGGTTAATTTCAATTGAGGTGGATTGAGCTGGAAGATAGGAGAGGACGCGTTGCGATCATAATTAATATAACTACTTTTCTTCCCGAAATCTCACTAAAAAACTCTTTGGGTTGACGCCCCTGAGTTGACATCGCTGCATACGAAGAAACGGAGGCTTTGATCCTGCGTCAGATTCACTTAAACACTGTCCACCACAGTTTTCCTGGGTAATATCACCATACAGGCGGCTTGAAAATTAAATGGAAACCACATTCGGAAGCTCCATATAATCTGTGCAAGAACCCTTTGGACATAGAGTCATGAGGAAATTTCGAAAAATTTCCCGCAGATCCTGAGATCCGCCGCGGTGCAGGCGCCCCAATTTCCAAGACTCTGTGGTGATCGAGACACTCTAAGTAGACGTCTTATCTGATCCAGAGCTCTGACTTAGATTCCGCACAGTTTCATACTCCGTTCTTAAGTCTGAAAGTGAAATGAGAGCTTGCTGGCTTGGTTTAATATTACTACCAACCACCTCTGGGGAGATCAATATGAGGAAGCACAAGGGATGCGCTGTCGATTTACAGTGGTCAGACGTCGCATCCTTCAATATTCAATGCTTTCATTTAGATCCGCCCAATCTGTAGCCATTAGAGAGGAAATTCAGTGTTCGTCATGAACTGAACTCCCGTTAACTCCTGACTTGGTAATTACTCACGGAAATCTTGGCACCGGGGAATATTGTAATTCCTTGAGACTCCAAAATTTGTAAAATCTTTATTTGGCAACCTTTGTATTGTACAGATAAATTGACCACAGAAGTAATAAGCCCCAATGTAACTAGCGACGGATCAAGATCACTCAAAGCCTTGCAAATATTGACATAAAGAATAGACAGTGAATTGCCAACACTGACCGTCGCTAGCGTCTACCGTCACCAAACCGTCAACGTCACATGTCATCTTGCCTCCATCCTTGAGCGGCGTGATGATCTCGTTAGCGAGCAGAAAATGATTTACTACTCTCGCATTCTGGTCGAGCAGTGGAACGGTCCCAACCCATCCCATGTCAGATATGAACACAAGGACCGAAGAAACCAATACAGCGGCGATAATACAGACCCCGTCAAGCTCTCGATATAAATGCAGACTTTCTTTTGAAGGGTTCGATTCCCATCTCCAAATTTCCAATGGCATGCGGCGCGAATAACATGCGAAATACATCTCAGAATGGCTTCGTGTGTGGACGAGTGGAGGGATCGCCATATCCGGACATCGAAGGAGGCCAAGATAGCGGAGTGTGAATTCGGTGAAGGGGTCGACGACATGTACCGAAAACCCAGGAGTGTGATCAGTGAAAACGACGAGTCTGCTGAACTGATCAAACGAAACATCAATCCGGCCTCCACCGTCGATATCTCCTTCTTCCAAGGGCCACCGTAGAGACGGCCTAGTGGATGACCGGTTGATGACCGCCAATCGACTTGGCTTCGTAACACAGTCCACACAGTCAGGTGAGTGGTACATGCGGTCGCATCCAAGAACAGCGAAAAACATGCCGCAGAGACTCAACCTGCAGTTATTCGGGTGCCTGCAAAAACGATCTCGTGCTTCTGCTTTCTCTAGGACTGCAAAATACAGATCCACGGAGGACTCTTGCCGAACTGGCTGGGTAGGCTCATGTTGAACGGCTATTGCAATCGAAGTGGACGGCAGGTCATCGAATACGACGAAAGCATACTGAGAGATAGACGGCTGAAGAAGACTTTCCATTTTAAAGGGGTGCGGGTAAATCTGGCTGGGCGCTGATTCTCCTCGTGCTACTAATGTCCTTCTCTTAATATTCTCCCAGATCTCGTACTCCCAAGCGGAACGCCCGAAACGACCTGAATAGTGTTGGATGCCCGGGTCCAAGTACTGCTCAACTGATAAGGAGATGTTTCTTCGGGACTCGATATGTAGTTGTAAAAGAGAATGTTGCCTTGTACTTCTCCGGCCGCTGACTAGCAATGCAGTCCGGCCAGCCGGATCAATGAAGGCCTTATCCACCGGAAATGTGCAACGGTATGGCAAATCGGACATCAACCGCCGAGCCCCGACATCGTAAATTTGTACGCTCTCCTTCGTGACACAGATAGCAAATACATCTTGATTCACGAGGATGAAATCAGACGACAAAACCTCGTAACGAATATCGAACGTCAAGCTACCCGACCCAATGCTGCGCCACAGATGCAAAATGCGGTCGAACCACGCAACTATTTGACGACCTCTGGGATTCATCGCTACGCGAACGGCGGGCGTTCCTCGAGTTAAGGGGACATCGAAGGGCTTTTGCTGCCACGCACCGCTTTGTAAAGTGGATTGACTAAAATATTCGGCCATGATGCATCGGGAGAAAATTTTTCCTTCCAATATGACACGGCCCACCGCGAATGCAATGACGATACGGACATTCTGACTCGCGTCGAAACGAATCTGAAAGAAGGCGAACTTATTCCCTAAGGGCAGAACATTCTTGTTCAGGACAGACGGATTGAAAGCGAACGGTGGGATTTTGCTAACGCGTTGATATGTTTGGGTCTCGTAGACGGTGAGATCGATGGGTGAGGCTGACTCCGGCATCTGACCAAAGATTAGGTAGTCCCCACAAGGCGAAAAGGCTATCGCAGACTTCATCCCCATGGTCCAGACATCACTGCGACGTCGAGCCGCTTTCGCTGCAGGCCATTCAACAAAGCTCGGTTTTGTAAAAATAACGAGTTCGTTACGTACTTCGCGTGCGATAGCGCATGAATCGGGAAAGGTGGATGACAGAGACGTATGGACACTTCGAGGGAACGTTATCAACGCCTCGTCGATTAGTAAAGCAATTCGACGTAAATCGCTCCCATATGTTTTGACTCTCTCGTCAATTCCGGATCGCTCCACAACGTCCCCGGCAAACGATAATAGTTTGGTCAATTCGAATGTCGCAAGAGCTTCAATCCAGGTTAACGCTCTTCTGCCCCGCAGGAACTCGATGATTCGGTCTTTGAGGCAGTCAGATAGCTGACATTGTTGAAGGTGGTTGAAGAGGTACTGAGTGGCGTACTCGATAAATGGATATTTATCACGCAATCGTAGAGGTTCAGGAGAGGAATCTTCATGCGCATGCAAAAACTCCGGTAGTTTCTCTAGTATATAGTCGAGGCAGGCTTCGGCGACGTAGTGGTGACTTATCGGCTCAGAAACCCGAAATTCACCGGCGTCTTCACTCATGAAAAACTCCTTTACGGTAGCGTGCACAACCGTGACCTGTTTGTCCTCCCCAATCTGGATCAAAGAACCGCTTAGATCCCTCACGTTCTTTCTCAATCCGTTGATGGTACCGAAGCGGAGATAAAGGGCGCATTCTAGCTCGGACAAGAGAAGAGGACGAATTGAACAAAACGTCCAGGTCAGCAACGCTTTGGCGAGGGATCTTTCGTCCTCATCAGAACATTCGGCAGATATTCGTGCAACGATGACTGAATAGAGACCCTTCATCTGAGATTCGAGAGGAAGATTATTGAGTGCCTCAAAAATCGCTTTCTCCAATCTCTTGCGACATATGATATCGACTGCCAATTTGGCCCAAAGGAACAACCCTCCGGATTTCCTTGTAATTGTGTCTATGATTGTTTTCTTTGAACCTTCCGGAAGAGCAGATAGTTTCCGCCCAACTCGCTCGGTCACTACGCTTCGAATGTCCCTGCTTGTATGATTCTGGTCCATGCAGATGATTTGAACGCGCGCTTGCTTTTCTTCGAATGCGTCCTCGAGTTCGCGATCCGGTCGGCTTATTATAAGAATTCGAATATTAAGGGCCGTAATCGTGGGCAATACTTTCGCAAGGTCTCGACGATCTGCAAGCGCAAGCTCGTCCAAACCGTCAATAACACAGTGCAATGGTTGAGACAAAATAGATGCAGGCGCGTTAAACAACTTTTCGGCCAAAACTGCCGCCGAAATGATGTTCCCCAGTGATATCCCCTGCTTCATCTGAGCGAAGTATCGTTCACGGATCCGATCTTCATACTGGCTAAGGGAAAATGCGATTGTCTTCAACGCTTTTTTGACTGATCGTTTCGCTTCATCGTCGTGACGGCAAAAGAAGTATAAGCAACGTCCCTTAATGTCTTGACACCGTTGAATCAAGTACGCCGAAAACACGCTCTTCCCCTGAGCCGGATTTCCGGTTAACCATACGATTTTATGGTCATCGTCTGATCCGTCGAACCATTGAATTATTGTCCTCCCGGTCGAGTCAGATGGGTTGAAGGCCCATTCACAAGTACCCGACTGATGGAGGGAATAATTGCGCTCAAAGTCGTCTTCATAACTCTCTACTGGCTCAAGCCACGCTCTCAGACGAGCCGTTTCATCGTCCCAGCGTGATTCTATGTATGAGACCCGCGAAGGACAGAATCGTACCGTGCATACTCGAGATGACCGAGTCAAGCCTTTCATTCGTCTCTTCCCAACTCGCCTGGGATGACGCTTCCATTCGGTTCATCGTAGCCGCAAGCCGATCTACTCTCGCTGCCGTCTGAGTCTGGCCATTCTGAACCCTTGACACACGTCTGTGAACCTGAGTTAGAATGCCAATCTGACGCCGTGCAATTTCAGCCGTTTCTGAGGTTTGCGCCCGGACTTCCGTATTGATTTGAACGGACGCAGCCATGGTATCAGCGATGTGGGAGACAGTATGGTTGATCTGAGTTGCGATGATTTGCGTCTCGTTTTTAAGGAGATTGTTGAGTTCTGAAACAGCGCACGTGAGGTCATCATTGGGTCCAAGAGCTTTCAAAAGATTTCCGGCGGCTAAATGGTTAATTGACGCGGATTACGATTTTACTTCGTCTGAATGACCCGGTTTTTGCATAGCGGATTGCTACTGCGCAAATGTGGAGCATCTGCCTGAGGACCTGGACCACGACCGAATCCAATCCGGCTCGAACAGACCTGGTTTGAAGGTTGATGTCGGCTCTCGTCAGAAATGATTGTATGGCAGCGAATTGTTCTTGGATCACTTCGTACACATTCCAGAGGCCTTTAAGTGCCTATAAAAATTATTAATGATTGAAAAGTTCAGTACTTTGAGAAGCAACTTAATAGCCCCGGAAAAGACGCACAGCGCGGGGAATGCCTCTTGATCAGCACCGATATAAAGAGGGTTAGTACTCCTTGGGCTAGGTTCAAAGCTAGATCGAGAGCGCCGAAGATATTTAAGACGGCAGTGACGGTCTTTTGCGCCTTCAGCCGTTGTCGCACCAGGCCCCTCGACCTCCCCGAGTGACCATATCCAACCACATCCAGGAGTTGTTCAGGAGAGTGGAAAAGCCCCAGAGATGCCGTTTCTTGTTCGGACAGATCCGCCTCTGTTGTAAATGACTCTATGGCCTCCTTCCAAAGGGCCGAGAGCGGGGTCGACGAATGTTCCATTCTCGGGTAGAATAGCAATTCAACGGATGGAGGATTTATTTGGCCAGCCGCGCCGCAAAGATTCGGGGGAAACCTTATTACCAATCACTGTCGCTGGCGAGCTCCGATGCCGGTAAGAATTACTCAGGGCCATAAATTAAATTTGAATTCGCCAAAAATGCCACAAGCAAAAATAGCAGTCGTGCACCTGCGAATGACTGAGCTTGTGGACCAAGCGGTGCCGCAGCATAGATAGATCATCCCCGGGCTGCGCAATTATGGGAATATGGTCATTTAAGAAGCACGAATCAATATACGGAGAATTTACCTGTTTATTATTTGCGCCGCTCTGCTTATCTTGGACACGAACCAGAGGCGCACCTGGTCGATGGGCCATGCTGTCCATGTAATATGTACGATCACCAGAAAATAATCAATGCCTTGTAATTGTCAAGAAATCGTACCCAAACTCAGAAAACATACTGCGAAATGAGTGTCCAATTAGCGGCTATTCTGGGCAGAAACAGTTAATCTGATCCCAATTGTAGAATTGCGTGCAACAAACTGATGGCGAAGATACTGCGTTCTTGAAGTTCTCAACGCAGAACACTCTTCTAGTGTATTCTTCTTGGCCCGCGAAAGGGTATTAAGCGCACGGGTTCTGCAGTTACCACGGCAAACTACTTGTCAGAGCGACGGGATGGAAGCAAAGGATTGAAGGCAGTCAAGGTGCACTCTATCATTGTACTTGATATCAGCCATTTGCTAAGGACAGTGGGCATAATGCAACGGTCAACCAATGGAGACATAATTTCGGCGCAGCGAAGCGATGGAGCAAACTGTCAGAGCCACTCAGGGGCTTGGCATGGTCCTCTACTCCAAGCACAAATCGCGCTGACAGTTCGCACAATCCTTTCGCGGCCCTGAGAGCATGGCCCACCTGCCTTATCGTCGCATCACGCCAACCGTCCTTGGAAGAAATGGCAATTCTCTTCTAGGAGGGAAATCGAGGCCGTAGATACTGGATGCTACATTGGCCTTGCCCACTAAAGCCAGCTCTGGGTAGGAAATGATAGTGACGTGGCCTGGCGAAAGGCAGACGTTAGGGTGTGTGAGAGTAGGGACCACGAACCGCGAGAATTGGGCGGCTGTCGGAAATCCGGGCGGCTCGGCTAAAAGTCAACAGCGTTCGGGACTTGGTATGCGGTCTAGAGAGCATGGTATTCCAAATGGGTGCAGCTTTGCCAACATCCGAATTCAAGGTCTTCACAGCTACTGATCGGATCCGTCGCGGAATGGAGTCTTACGCGACAAACGCGATGCGCCACATTGATTTATTTTCGTGCGACCCAGTCAAAGCCGCGTGACTTCGCCAGGGAGGTTTAAGTTTGACGGACAAGACGTCGTGATTAGCATATGAAAAACCCGTTCTTCGAGTAGAGTTCGCAGATTCGCTAGAAGCCGGAGCTGATGACTGGAACACACGTGATGTTTATTTAATTTGGGCGCACTTTGCCCTACGACACAGTTTGTTGACGCCCACGATCGTCCCTGTGGCCTTGATCCAAGGCGTTCTCGGTTCCTTCCGTCTGGGCGCACCATGTCCGAGAGCGACTCCGAGGCCAGCGACGACCTTGATTATCTCTCGCCCATGGCGAGCGACCTTGATTATCTGCCGCCAACGGCAAGCTCGCTTCACGTCGCCGGCGACCGGCCATCGTACTCGCGGCACCTCTCCTTCGAAACGACGCTGCGACAGGGGCCGGAAGAAGGCGATGAACGGGGCGTCAAAGACCATGAGCGCACGCCGTTGATGGCAGGAGGTCGCGATAGGCTGCGGCGATACCATTCCAACCCTGCGCTCCACCCGTCCCCGGGCCTCGTCGGGCCGGCAGCAACGCCGCCCCTCCAAAGCAGTCTCCGCCGCAAAATAAGCCGGCTATTACAACCCAAGGCATATGATTATGACACGGACAAACACTCTCTTGCGGCTGTAGGCAGTGGGGAACGTGTCTGGTAGTCCGGTGACTAACGGCGTTTTAATATTAGGATCGGAGACTATCGGACCATCGATTGGATACATGATTCAGTCAAGGATCAGTTTCGGAAGAAGAAGCTCAGACGGATCAAAGGTGTGCGTGGAGCAATAGTGAATTTCTTGGATTCAATAGAGGGATGGGTATTAGTCGGATTAATCGGTACCCAGACGCAACCCCCGGATCGCGCTGACTGCAGGCGTTCTCACCGGTATTGTCATTTATTGCATTGATGTCTGGGTTCCGATTCTTTTTGATTGGAAAGAGGGTTATTGCACCAGTACGCACTTCTGACCGTTTCTTACTGATAAAGAAAATTGGAGGTTGGACAAG
>Ga0335076_10006944_pt1 | contig 11413 bp, 14 predicted proteins | sample Lox_Sample_25_FD_206717 | JGI IMG/M metagenome (GOLD analysis project Ga0335076, IMG submission 206717) | Soil microbial communities from Loxahatchee National Wildlife Refuge, Florida, United States - Lox_Sample_2.5 | ecosystem: Environmental > Terrestrial > Soil > Wetlands | place: USA... | reverse complement strand
GACGGCTCAAGGCAGGGTGGGAAAGCAACCCGGGACCTCATCTCCTGGCGACTTCGTCGGCTGATGCATTTTTATTTTATGATTCAGGGGTGAGCGCAGTAGATAGCTACACAAAAAAATACATCGGCGAACGCTGCTCGAGAGTGGCGGCCCAGATGTCTTCGTAGACCCTGCAACAATGGACAACGCGCGCATGCTGATCCACGCTAAGTGTCACTGCGGGAACATCTCTTTCTCTCTTACCTGGGAACCCAGCCCCAACGAAATCCCGGCTCGCGTTTGCACCTGCTCGTTCTGCGCCAAGCACGGTGGCGTATGGACCTCCAATCCGGGCGGCGCGCTGGAGGTCGTGGTCAAAGATCCGTCGTTCGTGTCCAAGTACGCGTTCGGTACCCGAACCGCAGAGTTCCATATCTGTGCCCGGTGCGGCGTAGCGCCCGTCGTGACCAGTCGGATCGACGGTCATCTCTATGCGGTCGTGAACGTCAATGCTTTCGAGGGTGTCGACGCGTCGCTGTTGCGTCATGTGTCGTCGAGCTTCGACGGGGAAGGGGAAGACTCTCGCCTTGCGCGAAGGAAACGCAACTGGATTGCCAATGTCGAGCACATCGAACGTGGTGTTTGACGCGCGTACGCGATGGCCGGAGTGAATGACGGTGCCGCCGCTGGTTACTCGCCTCATTACGTGTCGACGACCGTAGCGGAGTCCTGATGGCCCGAATCGAACACGTTGCGCTGTGGACCGAGGACATCGATCGCCTCGTGACTTTCTACTCGACGTACTTCGCTGCAGGCGCTGGAGCCGCGTACATCAACGCCGCGAAAGGCTTCGAGTCGAGGTTTCTCGGCTTTGAAGATGGCGCAAGGATCGAGCTGATGAGGACCACGACACTGTCTCCCGGCAGACATGCTCCGGGCGCGCAGCGCATGGGACTTACATACATCGCGCTCGCCGTCGGCTCGGAGGCCTCTGTAGATACGCTGACCAGCCGCCTCCGTCGCGACGGGTACCAAGTCGTCGACGGCCCCCGGAGAACGGGCGACGGCTACTACGAAAGCGTCGTTCTGGACCCGGACGGAAACCGCATCGAGATCACTGCTTAGACAAAAGCTGTGCCCCGACGCCGTCGCAGGGCGACCGACCTGAGTTGAGCCGTTGTGCACTCGAAGGCCAATGATGACCTACGAACTAACAATAAACCCAAAGTCGACCTATCTTCACGTCATTGTCACCGGCCAGAACAGCAAAGAAAATGTAGGCCGGTATCTGGAAGAAATCCGCAACGAATGCGTGGCCCGCGGCTGTTTCAGGGTGCTGGTGGAAGAGCGCCTCGAGGGACCTCGCATCGGGGCGATGGACGTGTTCCAGATTGCCGAGGCGGGAAGCAGCAAAGCCAGAGGGATGTTCACAGCATTCGCCTATGTCGACGTCAATGCCGATGGCGATTTGATGCGGTTTGCCGAGACCGTAGCCGTGAACCGCGGCGTTCCGGTCGCCGTTTTTCCCACGGTGGCGGATGCCGAGCGATGGCTGCTCGATGAGGCTTCGCTGCATCCGAAACCGTGAACGCTTAGGAATGCATGCGGAGTAGTCCCATGGACGCAGCGGACATCAGGCGAATACGCGAATTGTTCGACCACGCGGAGCGTGAAGCCGACCCGCGTCGCAAGTGCGACGCGTTGGAGGAGGCTCTCGATCTGCTGGACGACGCGTCGGAGGACGGGAGCGTTCTGTCTCCCTCCGATCAAAGCCTGATGCGCAATCTCCGCCGCACCAATGCCCGGAGGCTGCTATCCCAGCTAGTGGTGATGCGCAACGTACATTTCGACGTTTGGTTCAGCTATCTTTCTCTTCTTTTCTTTCGCCTAGGGCCCGAGGTGGATGCGCTTTTGGTGGAGGACGACAGCCTGCGGACTGCTTACGACAAATTCACTGGGCTCTGGGGCACGGACGCGGCCGTCGCATTGCGCGACATCCTGGCGAAGTCGAAGGGTTCGCCGTAGCGTCATCCTCAACGCGCGCGCCAAACCAGGCGTCGCAGTCCGAGTCCGGGTTGTCGCGCCGCAAACCCCGTCACTCCGTGACTCCGCTCCGGGCTGCAAATGGTGTAAGTTGTAGAGCCCACGTCAGGTCGCTAGTTCGGGAGTGTGAATGTCAGCTGGAACAGAGACGATCGCCATCATCGCGGCCGATTGGCTGAGGGACTTCGAACGAGCTCTGGCCGAACCCGACGACGCCTTGCTGAGGACTCTGTTCCTTCCTGAGAGCTATTGGCGCGACGTGCTGGCCCTCACCTGGCGGATCGAGACAATCGGCGGCGTGAGCGCCATTCTTCGAAAGTTGAAACAGCACGCGCGTCGAGTGAAACCGACAGCCTTCGAGCTCGATCAGGAGCGGACTGCGCCGCGCCGGGTCACGCGCGCTGGCACTCGCGCAATCGAAGCGATCTTCAAGTTCGAAACTGCCGACGGGCGCGGCAGCGGTGTCCTGAGGCTGGTTCCGGATACCGACGATGGCAACAAGGTGAAAGCGTGGACACTGTTGACCTCGCTCGACGAAATCAAGGGATTCGAGGAGCAGGTAGGCAGGTCGCGGCCCCAGGGCAAAGCCTACTCGCGGGATTTTCGGGGTCCCAATTGGTTCGATCTAAGGAAATCCGCGGCGGAGTATGTCGAGAGAGATCCGGTCGTGCTGGTTGTGGGTGGAGGGCAGGCTGGACTTTCGATCGCGGCGCGGCTGACTCAGTTGCAGATCGATACGCTCATCGTGGACCGTGAACAGCGTGTCGGCGACAACTGGCGCAACCGCTATCACGCACTGACACTGCACAACCAGGTGCAGGTCAACCATCTTCCGTACATGCCTTTCCCTCCAAACTGGCCCACCTATATCCCCAAGGACAAACTTGCCGGCTGGTTCGAGGCCTACGTGGAGAGCATGGAGCTCAACTACTGGACGGGTACGGAATTCGAAGGCGGCAGATACGATGAAGAAGAGGGGCGATGGTCCGTTGTCTTGAGACGCGCAGACGGAAGCAGGCGAGAGATGCGTCCGCGACACGTCGTCATGGCGACCGGAGTCAGCGGCATTCCGAATCTTCCCGACATCCCTACGTTGCGGAACTTCGCGGGCAAGGTGCTGCACTCCAGCCAGTACGGCGACGGCGAGGCGTGGAAAGGCAAGAGCGTCTTGGTTATCGGTACGGGCAACAGTGGACATGACATCGCACAGGATCTGTATTCGAGCGGAGCGAAGGTCACGCTTGTGCAGCGCAGTTCGACGTTGATCGTCAACATCGAGCCGAGCGCGCAACTGGCGTATGCGTTGTATGACGAAGGACCTTCGTTGGAGGATTGCGACCTCATCACGACGTCCATCCCGCTTGCCCTGGCAAGGAAGAGCCACGTCCTCATCACCGAGCAAGCGAAGAAGCTGGACAAGGAGCTCCTCGACGGGTTGGAGCGCGTCGGTTTCAAGCTCGATTTCGGGGAAGACGAAACCGGCTGGCAGTTCAAGTACCTTACTCGCGGCGGCGGCTACTATTTCAACGTCGGCTGCTCCGACCTGATCGTTGCGGGCGAGATCGGGTTGGTGCAATTCTCGGATATCGAAGCTTTCGTGGCAGAGGGCGCTCGCATGCGCACCCGAGACACGCTTGCCGCGGATCTGATCGTATTGGCAACCGGCTACAAGGGCCAGGAGCATCTGGTTCGCAAGTTGTTCGGCGAAGACGTTGCCGCCCGAGTCGGGCCTGTCTGGGGATTTGGGACCGGGCAGGAGCTGCGCAACATGTTCATGCGAACCGGGCAGCCGGGCCTCTGGTTCATCGCGGGCAGTCTGGCCCAGTGCCGCATCTACTCCAAGTATCTCGCGCTGCAGATCAAGGCGTGCGAGCTGGGGTTGCTCGCAGCCGGAGATATGGCGCAGGCGTCGAGATAGGGGGGCGGAGATGGAGCACTGGCAGGTCTGGGTGGATGTTCTCGTGCTGCTTGCAATCGGAGCGCTCGGGCTTTTCATCAAAAGCTTCTTGCCCTCGTACATGAACGAGAAGGCGAAGAACCTGGCGACCAGAGAGGACGTGGAGGGCATCACAAAGCAGGTGGAGCAGGCAAAGCTTGTCTACAGCAAGGAACTCAAAGAGTTCGAATCCAGGCTGGCGAACACCGAGCAATCGCGACAGCTGCGTCTGCAGAAGCTCGAGGAGCTCATCACTGCGGTGTCGGGCTTCAGGACATGGCTCGAGAAGGAGACAAACTCTCGCCTCCTGCTGAAGGGTGAAGCGGAAATCGAGGCTCCGATCCATCGTGCCGAGATGCTCACGGCGCTCTATTTTCCCGAGTGCGAACCGGAGCTGTCCGCTCTGCGGGCTGCGCACCTGGATGCCGTCAAGTGGCTTGCCTCGGCGAAGACGGAGATCAGTATGCTTTCGGACGATCCGGTTCAGCAAGCACAGGCTCTGACCAGTTTTGTCACCGATCGAAACCAGTTTTTTGCCAGGCAGCGGGCATTGGGTGACGCCACTATCGCCTTCGAGCGGAAAGGGCGAGCTATCCTGGTGGGGCTCGTCGGCAAATGATCGGATTGCTACGCGTGTTCGACGCATGATCATGGATCGTTCCGCGTCGGGCAACAGGGTCGAGATGCTGCCCTCGGGTAGGGCGCCGGAGAGGTGCGTCCTGGAGGGTAGGCTCGTCGTCCTGGAGCCGATGGACGCTCGGCGTCATGCGGAGCCCCTCTACCACGCATCGCACGATACGGCAGATGCGAGACAGATCTGGACCTACCTCCCGGACGGACCGTTCGAGAATCCGGCGACTTTCACGGCATGGCTTGCCGCGATGGTCGTCGCGGACGATCGCTGCGTATTCGCGTTCCGGGACAAGCAGAGTGGGCGGACCGCAGGGATGGCAACGTACCTGGATATTCGTCCGAGCCACGGCGCCATCGAGATGGGTTACATCTGGTTCGCCCCGTTCTTCCAGCGCTCGGCTCAGGCGACCGAGGCGCTGTTCCTGATGTTGCGCTACGCTTTGGACGAGCTTCGCTATCGCCGCATGCAGTGGCGCTGTAATGCGCTGAATGACAAGTCCAGGGCTGCGGCCCTCAGGCTGGGCTTCACCTTCGAAGGTATCTTCTATCGACACATGGTGGTGAAGGGGCACAATCGAGATACCGCGTGGTACTCGATCCTCGACAGCGAGTGGCCGCGTATTCGAGCGAATTTCGAGGCCTGGCTCACACCCGACAACTTCGATGCGCAAGGACGCCAGAGAAGTTCGCTGCGGGCGCTCAACCAAAGTCGCTAGTAAGAGCGATGCCATGTCGCCGTTGACCGTGTATTTTCCGGGCGGCCGGATCCGGTCCGGACGCCATTGCGTTCAGTCCAGCGCAAGTTCCTCGGGTCAGTGGCGAGCGCTCCTGAGCTCGCTTACCGAGAAGTGTTGGGAACGGCAGATTCGCGAGGGCTATCCACTATGCTGCATGCGCCGAGATCGATGGACTCAAGCAGCAATTCATGGTTGACTTCGGCTCTGCCGGGTCGGAGCCGTCAGCGCATTGCTGGCCGCTCGTGCTCGAATGGGATTTCGCGACGTCGGGATCGGCTCGCTTTTCCCCAACTCGATAAGAGTCCACCAGGCAGCTACTCAAAATGCAACGGAGAAGGTCACAAATGCGGACTGCGATACTGATTGCTGCTCTCTTCTTCACTGCAACCCCGGCGCCAGCGGCGGAGGGTAATGCACAAAAGGCGATACGGAACGAGAACATCGGTACGGTCTCTTTCACTGCCCCGGAGGATTGGACACCAGTGGAGCGTATCCAGACCGAGTCCGGTACGACCTTCTACCGCTTGATTCCCCCGAAGCAGGAATTCGACGTCGAGCTTCTTTTCAATGATCTTGCCCACATGCAGCTGGACGGGCTGGTGGACAAGAATCTGGAGCTCTATATCGAGACCAATATGGCTGCCGCGGCTCCTCAATCTGTCGAGGGAAAGGCGAGGGCCGTACGCTTCGGTCCAACGAGCGACGGCGTGTACGTGCGTCTCACCGACAAGGCGCCCAACCCGGGAGACCCGATCTACTTTACGCAGGGGGTGCGCCTGCTCGGCACAAACGCTGTTCTCTTCACCCTGTATTCCAATGACAAAGACGGCTCCGCGCTAGGGAAAGTCCTGGAGATCGTCGAGAGCGTCAAGGTCGAGAAGTAAAGCAATCCGCGGCCTCGCCAGCGATACCCAGCCGGGTGTAGATTTCAATTTGCGTGGGCCGACTCTTGTCGGCCTGCTGTCGCAGCGTGGAAGGCAGGACCCCGCATGCCGGAGACCATCGGAGTCGACCACATCTACATTGCGGTTTCCGATTTGGGGAGGTCCGAGAAGTTCTACAACAACTTGGGAGGAGTCGGTTGAGCCCGTCGAAGAGCAGCCGTAAAGCGGATCGTGCCCAGACGACGCCCGCCACCGAAGAGCACGGTGGCGGTATCCCGCAGGGATACCGGGCCGGGATCATCACGGCGATCACCGTGTTACTGGGTTTCTCGTTCGCTTTCCTGCGCTTTTGGGGCTTCGAAGCCCCCGGCAAATGGACCTTCCGATCGGTTCTCTCGACGGCGATACTGGTCATCGCCGTTGGGCTGCAGATCTTTTCGCTGTTCAGGTCGCTGCGGCTGGAAGACGATCAGGTCAACGAGTATCGCAAGACCGTCGCGTGGTTTATCGCGTCTGCCGTCGCGCTCCTGATCGGACTACTGCTTGCCGTTGTCGAGTTCTCAGGAGTCATGGCCTCCTGATAGGCGGTGTTGAGGCCGCGTGGCTTCATCCCAAGTACCTCCGCAGTCGAGACCCGGTGGCGGGAGTGGTGTACGCTGCAATCCTCGTGACGTTTGCCGTCACGCCGTTGATGGTTAGGCGGGGTCGGCTTTTCGAGCGTGGCATAGCGCGCCAATGGCTGATACCGTTCTGACGCTACCAAGCTCCAAACGGTGAAAGTAGAAACCGTGTATGAACCCTACCGACTACGCGAAGACGCTCGCTGCATACAATCGCTGGATGAACGATCGCATTTATGACGCGTGCGCGAAACTCTCGGACGAAGAACGAAAGCGCGACGCCGGTGCGTTCTTCAAGTCCATCCATGGGACGCTCAACCATATTCTCCTCGGAGATCGCGTCTGGCTCGGGCGCCTCGTGGGCGTTCCGTTCGTAGTGAAGACTTTGGACCAGGAGCTATATGCAGATTTCACCGAGCTCCGCGCTCAGAGAGGCAAGACCGACGAGGACATCGTAGCTTGGGCCGATTCACTGACAGAAGCCGCGTTCGATGGACAGATGTCCTACATGAGCACCGTCAATCCGCAATTGCGCATCTACCCCTTCTGGGTGGCGGTGACGCATCTCTTCAATCATCAAGTCCATCACAGAGGTCAGGTCACGACTCTGCTGACGCAGCGGGGCATCGATCCTGGGGTAACCGATCTTATCTGGCTCCCGCAGCTTCAGCCGATGGCGTCCTAGCGGTGCGAACGTAGCTGCGATGGATTGCCTGATGAGCGACTTCCAGAGTCGAAGAGGGGTGTCGCGCTGCGTTCCACAGGCCGGGTTCCCAGTGTCGCAGCACGGGCCCGCAATGAGGGACGGAGATTGCTGGCAATCGCTTTCAACTCCTGAATGCAGCGTTCCCCCGGGGCTCGTAGTCAAGACCAAGAACCATCATGGCGGACCATGACTAAATCGATCGTCAGTTTCGCGAATCTGCTATTGGCCGCTCTAGTCGTAGGGACCATATTCGGCATCTGGCTTGGTTACAATCCCGCGGATCTTTCGTCCAGGGCGTACCTCGAGCAGCAGCAACACGCCATACGGGCACTGAATGTCACGATGCCTGTTTTGGGGGCTGTCACCATTCTGCTCACACTTACGTCGGCGCTTCTCGCGCGCAGCAACCGCAGGCTACTCGCACTTCTTCTCGGGGCAGCGCTTTTCTTCCTGGCAGCGGGCATCGTGACGCGGTTCCTCAATCAGCCGATCAATGCCATGGTCATCGCCTGGTCCGTGGATGCCCCTCCCGAAAATTGGATCGAACTGAGAGACGAGTGGTGGCGATGGCACGTGGTCAGAACGGGATTCGGAATTGTCGGCTTGGGTCTGCTCATTGCAGCGAACTTGGTGAAGGGCGGGCGTGGTCCTCGGGCTTAGGGGGCGGCTTGCGATCGGCTGCCCATGACTGACGCGCGGACCATCTGGATGCTCGTCGCGATGAGCGCGGCGAACTTCACTGTCACTTCGTCGGGTTCCGCGACTGCGCCGTTCTTGCAGCCGATCGCGGACGATCTGGGCACGACGCTTCCCGCAGTGGCGCATCTCTTTGCCGTGCAGGCGATCACCTGGGGAACCGCGGCGCTCGTAAGCGGCACGTTCTCGCTACGTTTGGGGCGGCGCTCCGTTCTCGTCGCCAGCGTCGTGCTGCTCGCCGCGACGCGGTTTGGTTTTGCCTTTTCTTCAAACTACGCGGCAGCCTTCGCCTGGCAACTGTTGTCGGGGGTATGCGGCGGCGCCTTCATGGGAACCGTCTTTGCGACCGTCTCGGACCATGTGCCCCCCGGCATGCGCGGGCGCGCATTGAGCTGGGTCATCACCGGGCAGTCGCTTTCCCTGGTGCTGGGCGTGCCGCTCGTGACCCTGCTGGGTGCGCTGGGAGGATGGCGGGACGCCCTCGCCATTCACGGTGGGTTGACGCTGCTGACGGCGATTGCAGTGCGCTTCGCGACCCCGCCCGATCCGGCCGCGCATCCGGATGCGCATCGAGCGAGACTTCCGTTGGCTGCACTGACGCAGCCCAAGCTCATGGCGTTGCTTGCAGCCGGGACCAGCGAGCGCGTCTGCTTTGCCACGCTGGCAATCTATCTGCCGACGTATCTGCAGCTTGCCTACGGCGTATCCTTCGGCGTCCTGGCTCTCGCGCTCGCGGTAGTGGCGCTCGGAAACCTGATAGGCAATCTGATTGGAGGACGCATCGCGGATCGAACGCGTCGGCGGGGAAGGGTGTTCGCGGTGTCGTTGGCGATGACTGCCGTGCTGGCTATCCCGACGCTGATGTGGAAGCCCGGGCTGGCGGCATCTGTGGCTCTGGGATTCGGGTATTGCTTTGCGAATGCATCAGGGCGGCCTGCGCTGATGGCGACCTTAGCGGAAATGCCCAGCGAAATCCGCGGCGCGCTGTTCGGCCTCAACATCACGACAGCGAGCCTGGGCTGGTTGTTGGCGGGGTCGCTGGGCGGGTGGCTGATCGTTGCCGGCGGATTCGGCGGTCTCGGCGCATTCTGCGCGGGCATGGCCGTGCTGGGGACGTTGCTCGCGCTGGGAAGCGTGCCAGCCAAGACGCGTTCGGCCTAGCGGTACACTGATGAGACGGGCGTAGCAAGAAAGGAGAAGGGGTCATGAAGCTCGGATTTCGGCGATCGCATCGCCATGGATAACTGGAGCAGCTCGCTGCGGTTGACGAAGCCGGCCCTGCGCAGCGAGCACGGTGTCGTCGCGGCCCAGCATCGCCGCGCAGCGGAAGCCGGCGCCGCGGTCCTGAAGGGAGGGGGCAATGCAGTCGATGCGGCCATCGCCACATCCTTTGCCCTAGGGGCACTGGAGCCTTGGGGCAGCGGAATCGGCGGCGGCGGCGCCATGGTGCTGTATCGTGCCGCGGAGGATGATTACATCGTCATCGACTTCGGCATGCGCGCTCCCGCCGAGCTCGACCCTTCGCACTACCCGCTGACGGGCCACGGTATCTCGTCGGATCTGTTTCCATGGGCGCGCGTCCATGAGGATCGCAACGTGCACGGACCGCTGGCCGTCGCAGTGCCCGGAGTCGTGGACGGTATGCGGGTGGCGCACGAGCGCTATGCCAATCTCCCTTGGAAAGATCTGCTGACGCCGGCAGTCGGTTTTGCCGAAGAGGGTCTGCTGATCGATGGGTTCGCGCTGGAGAACATCGCCAGCGCTGCAGGCGACCTCAACCGCTACGCCGCCAGCCGCGACGCGTTTCTGATCGAAGGTCGGCCGCCGGTCCCCGCCTGGGCGGCCCGGATCGAGGTACGCTTGCCACAGCTCCGGCTCGCGCGGACGCTGCGGCGACTGGCCGATGCCGGCCCGCGCGATTTCTATGACGGCGAGCTCTCGCGCAGCATCGTGCGCGAGATCCAGGACGTGGGCGGCGCGTTATCTGCGCGCGACCTGGCGACTTACGCCGCGCGGACGGTTCCGCCGCTGTCGATCACCTATCGCGACACCCGAGTCGCCGCAACTCCGGAGTTGACCGCTGGCCCCACGCTCGCCTACGCGCTGCATGCCCTCGAGGGACGGCTCAAACCGGAGCGCGAGCCGGACGCCAAGGCCTACCTCGCTTACGCAGAGTGCCTGCAGGAGGCTTACTCGTATCGGCTGACTCACATGGGCGATGTCGAGGGCGGTCGTGCACCGGGCTGCACATCGCATTTCTGCGTCGTCGATCGTCGCGGCAACATAGCGTCCGTTACGCAGACTCTGCTCTCGATGTTCGGCTCGCGCTTCACCCTGCCGGACACCGGCATTCTCATGAACAACGGCATCATGTGGTTCGATCCGGAGCCGGGCAAACCCAACTCGCTCGCCTCAGGCAAGCGCTGCTTGACCAACTATTGCCCCATCATTGCGGAGCGGGGCGAACGCCGGTTCGCGCTGGGTGCTTCGGGTGGCCGACGCATCTTGCCGGCGGTGACGCAACTGTTGTCTTTCCTGACGGATTACAGAAAGAACCTGGACGAGGCCTTCCATCTGCCTCGCATCGATGCGAGCGAAGGCGAGATGGTGGTGGGCGACGCGTTGCTACCGCAAGAGGTGCATGCCGCGCTGTCGGGGCGCTTTCCTTACGTGCAGATGCGACGGCAGACGCTCCCGCACAAGTTCGCGTGTCCGAGCGGCGTGCTGCGCAGCGGGACGACCAGCTGGGGGGCAACGGAAGTCGGTGCGCCCTGGGCTGACGCCGCGGCCTCGGAGCCTTGAAGCAAGGATCTGCCTCGAGGCAGCGCAAAGCTATACCACGCTCTACTACTTGGCTTTCCGGAACGTCGCCAGCTCATAAGTCTCATCGCCGGACGCAGCGAGTTGCAGCGAATCGATCACGACGTTCATCTTTACCGTACGCGTCATCTTAGGCGCGTACCAGAAAGTACACCTCAGGCTGGTGCCACCGCCCCCTTGATTGATTCGATTGGAGACGGTTTCGATTCGCCACGTCTCGAACTCACCTGCCGGCACGCGCACCTTCTCCCGTCGCACGACACGTGCATCGGAAACGAGCCTGACGTGGCCGGCGCCCAGGAGGTTGATTTCGGCTGGGAGTTCGCTCCACGCTTGGCCGACCTTGAGCTCGGTGCCGA
>Ga0335076_10006943_pt1 | contig 11413 bp, 9 predicted proteins | sample Lox_Sample_25_FD_206717 | JGI IMG/M metagenome (GOLD analysis project Ga0335076, IMG submission 206717) | Soil microbial communities from Loxahatchee National Wildlife Refuge, Florida, United States - Lox_Sample_2.5 | ecosystem: Environmental > Terrestrial > Soil > Wetlands | place: USA: Florida... | reverse complement strand
CTGGAACGACCTGCGCGTGTTCCTGACGCTCTCGCGCGAAGGCAACCTCACGGCCGCGGCGCGCCGCCTGGAGGTGAGCCATCCCACGATCGCCCGGCGGATCAAGGCGTTGGAGGATTCGATCGGCGCGCGCCTGTTCGACCGGCTGCCCGACCGTTTCGTGCTGACCGCGGCCGGCGAGGAACTGCTGGCCGACGCCCAGGCGATGGAACAGGCCGCCGAGTCGATCCATCGCCGCAGCGCCGGCCTCACCGACACGGCCCACGGGACGGTGCGGCTCTCGGCCGGCGAGGCGATGACCGCCTTCCTCGCCCGCCACCTGCCGCGGCTGCGCCGCAACCTCCAGTGCATCGAGTTCGAGCTGGTCGCCAGCCACATGCTGGCCAACCTGTCGCGCCGCGAGGCCGACCTGCTGATCCGCGAGCAGGTGCCCGACCTCGGGAGCATCGTGACGCGGCGATTGGGCCGCGTCGCCTACGCCGTCTATGGGAGTCAGGACCTCATCGTCGAGGATCCGTCACCCGCCGCGCTTCGCGGCATGCGCTGGCTCGGCTTCGACGACGACCACAACTACATGCCGGGGCAGAGCTGGGTCTTGGAACTGCTCGGAGGCGCGCGGCCGGCCGTGCGGGTCAACAACTGGCTCGTCCTCTGCGACGCGGCGCGCGCCGGCGCCGGCCTCGCCGTGCTGCCCTGCTATCTGGGGGACGCCGACCCCGCGCTGCGGCGCGTCGGCCCGATCCTGCCGGAGGTGGCCGCCGACCAGTGGCTGCTGGTGCATCGCGACCTGCGTGCCCTGCCCCGCGTGCGCGCCGTGATGGACGCGCTGGTCCAGCTGTTCCGAGACGAGCGCGCGGCCATCGAGGGCCGCAGCCCGGACGCGGCCGGTCCGCTTCTCGCAAGCGGCGTCGATCCGCGGGTCGCCGCGTCGACATGAGATGACAACGCGGCCCGCCGCCGCTCGACCGCCATGCGCGACGCCCTGTTCCATCTGAGCCGCAACAGCCGCACGCCGCTGCAGACGCAGCTGCGCGAGCTGCTCGTCTCGGCTATCCTCGAGGGCGAAATCCCCGTCGGAAGCCGGCTCCCGTCGAGCCGCCGGTTGGCGGAGACGCTCGACGTCGCGCGGAACACCGTGGCGCTCGCCTATCAGGAGCTCGTCGCCGACGGCTTCCTGCTGGCGCAGGAGCGCCGCGGCTATTTCGTCAACGGCGACATCCTGGCCGGACGCGCCGAGCCGGCCGCGGGCGCCGGCCGGGAGGCATCCGCGGCCTGGTTAGCGCGCCTGCGCGCGCGGCCGAGCGGCCAGCGCAACGTCGTCAAGCCGCGCCACTGGCAGACCTACCGCTACCCCTTCATCTACGGGCAGATCGATCCGGCTCTGTTTCCCATCGCCGAATGGCGCGAATGCTCGCGCCAGGCCTTGAGCGTCGAGGCGGTGCGCGACTGGGCCGTCGATCATTTCACCGACGACGATCCCCTGCTCGTCGAGCAGATCCGTACCCGTCTGCTGCCGCGCCGCGGCGTGCTCGTCGCCGCCGACGAGATCCTCGTCACCGTCGGCGCCCAGCACGCGCTCTATCTCCTGGCCGGCCTGCTCATGCGCGCCGACACCACGGTCGGCATCGAGGAACCGGGCTACGCCGACGCGCGCAACATCTTCGCCCTGCACAGCGAGCGGCTGCGGCCGCTTCCGGTCGACGAGCACGGCATCGTCGTTTCCGACGCGCTCGCCGGATGCGACTATGCGTACGTCACGCCGAGCCATCAGTTCCCGACGACGGCAAGCCTCTCCCTCGAACGGCGCGAGGCGCTGCTGGCGCGGGCAGCCAGCGACGACTTCATCCTCATCGAGGACGACTACGAGAGCGAGATCAACCACGTCGGGCCGCCGACTCCGGCCCTCAAATCGCTCGACCGTAGCGACCGCGTCGTGTTCGTCGCCAGCCTCTCCAAGACGTTGGCGCCGGGCCTGCGCCTCGGCTATCTTGTCGGGCCGCGCGAACTCATCCGCGAGGCGCGCGCGCTGCGCCGCCTCATGCTGCGCCACCCGCCGGCCAACAACCAGCGCACGGTGGCGCTGTTTCTCGCCCTCGGCCATCACGACTCGCTCATGCGGCGGCTGTCGCACGCGTTCCGCGAGCGCTGGCAGATGATGCATGCGATGCTCGCCCGCCATCTGCCGGACTGTACCGTCCGGCCCTCCGTCGGCGGCACGGCCTGCTGGGTCGTCGGGCCGCCGGCCCTGGACGCGCGGGAGACCGAGCGCCGCGCCGCCCTCGACGGTATCCTCATCGAGCCGGGCGACGTGCATTTTCTTGCCGAGCCGCCGCCGCGGAACTGCTTCCGCCTCGGCTTTTCCTCGATCCCGCTCGACCGGATCGAACCGGGGCTGAAAAAACTCGGCGACATCGTCCGCGCGCAGCTGAAGCAGGGGTAGTCGACAGCGCCAGGAATTCACTCCCTGGCCTTGCCCCGCGTTTCTCCGGCTGATAGCTGATAGCCGCGAGCTGACAGCTTCAGGGCAACGACATGATCCGTCTTGGCATCAATCCGATCGGCTGGACCAACGACGATGTGCGCTGGCTGGGCGACGACATCCCGCTGGAGGTCTGCCTCGCCGAGGCGCGCGAAGCCGGATTCGCCGGCATCGAGCTCGGCCGCAAGTTCCCGCGCCAGGCGAAGAAGCTGGGGCCGATCCTCAGGCGTCACGGACTCGCGCTCGTCTCCGGCTGGTACAGCGCGCACCTGCTCGAGCGGTCGGTCAGGGAGGAGATCGCGGCGATGCGCGATCATCTCGACCTCCTCAAGGCGCTCGGCTGCACGGTGATGGTGTTTGCGGAGAGCACCGGCGATACGGTGCCGATCGTCAACGGCGGACTTTCCGGCCGGCCGACGATCACGACTGCCGCACAATGGAAGGACCTTGCCGGCCGCATGACGGAGGTCGGCGACTACGCCCTCGACCGGGGTGTGCGCATCGTTCTCCACCACCACATGGGGACCGTCGTGCAGACCGCCGACGATGTCGACAGACTGTTCGCCCATTGCGGGGACAGCGTCGGTCTGCTCGTCGATACCGGACACCTCACCTATGCGGGCGACGACCCCGTGAAGCTGATCCGCAAGCATGCCAAGCGGGTCGGCCACATCCACTGCAAGGATATCCGCAAGGGGGCGCTTGCCCAGGCGCTGGCCCGCGATGCCAGCTTCACCGAAGCGGTCCTGGCCGGGGTCTTCACGGCGCCCGGTGACGGAATCGTCGATTTCCTCGCCGTCACGCGCGAACTCAAGAAGATCGACTATAGCGGCTGGATCGTGCACGAGGCCGAACAGGATCCGCGCATCGCGCATCCCCTGACCTACGCGAAGCTCGGCAACGCACACTTGCGCGAAGCCTGCGCGAAGGCCGGCCTGAAGGTGTCGGGCGACTAGAAGCATGCGACATATTGTCGCATCTCTGCCGCAATTTTAGGCAACATTAACCCTAGCGCGGGAGGATGGCACATGCGGGCAACCAGAAGGCTGCCCGGGCTTGTTGGAGTACAGAATGGACTCCCATGTGGAATTTTCGGACCTTCGGGGCCGAAAGTACATCTATAGCGTCCACCAGTTCGAGGACAACTGGGGGGCGCTTCCCGGCAACTACATCTTCGCCCGGCGCACCGCCGACGGCTGGACACCCCTCTTTGTCGGGCAGACGCCCAACTTCCAGTGGAAGATGGGTCGCCACAACGATGCCTGGATCTATTGCCGCAACCGGGGTGCCTCCTTCGTGCTGGCGCACGTGAATCACGAGGGTGATGCGGCCCGCGAGGGCGAAGAACGAGCGCTCATCCTGGCCTACGACCCGCCGGGCAACTTCCCGATCCAGAGCGAGTCGACACGCCTGCCGAACCTCGGCCGCGCGGCCTGACTCGACGCCTCAATTCACGCCCGCTGGCTCCTCCGGGTCGAAGAAGGCCAGCGTCCTGACCTCGATGCTCTCGCGCGGCGGCGCGTCCGCCGGCGTCGTCGGGTCCCTGAACGCCGTATGCGCCGTGAACCGCGCCCGCCCATCGTCGAGCGAATCGTAGCATTTGATGAGGATCGCCTCGTCGGTCTGCATGCGCGGGAAATAGAACCAGCGATGCCCTGGATTGAAGGTGACGGCATAGGTCTCGCCGACGCGGTCGGGGTAGATCAGATCGTTGGCGACGAAATCCCCGGCCGCCATGCTGCGCGCATCGCACAGGGCGAGCGGCGCCTCGAGCAGCGGGCCCTTGATGGGCCGCCAGAGATTGATCACGGCGAACCGATGCCGCAGACGGAAATCCGCCTCCTCGAGATCGAGCAGGTCGCGCACGCGTTGCGGACCCGAGCGTTCGGTGTAGTCGTTGTGCACCCGCCACGCGGGTTCGCTGACGCCGTTTGCATTATCGCCGGCGACGGCCGATGAGCGGAGATTCTGGTCGAACGCCACCACCTTGGCAGCGCCCGTCGCCGCGGCGACCAGCCGCTCGACTTCCGGGAGGTAGACCGCCTTTAGCTGGGCGGCATCGTAGAAATCGGTCACCGCGCTGCGATGACGCAGCAGGGCGAATCCATGCCCATCGAGGGACAGGTCACCCAGGACGGCCCGGCCGTCCCGGACTGGGACGGGATGTTCGGCATAGCGCGAGGTGCGAACGGGAACCCCGGCCGGCGGCGGGAAGGCGTAGCTCCGCGGCTTTACCGCCATGGGAATCATATATTGCAGGGGTGCGGTCACATATGTCCGCCCGTTTGTCCGGTCGCCGTCCATGTCGCCTCTCCTCGTGTCGCGGTGGAAAAACATGTGAGGAAACGAGACGGTGCCTCGCCCTCTCCGCACAACACTTTGCCTCGATAGCGAAGCTGGACAAGCGATGACTTCTCAAGTGATCTGTTAGTTTTCAGCACACATTCGCTCGCCGCGACAAGCCGTGTCAGGCGACCGGCTGCGGAGGCAGGCGGGTTGCCGCGAGCCGAAGGAGACGACCGCCGGCACTACCAGAAATCGGCGTCCACCGCGTCCAAGACCCCGGCGACGCTCGTGTCCGAGGGGTCGCCGCGGTCGCACAGCACGCCGATGACGACATGACGGTAGCCGGTGCTGTGATCGACATGGCCGGCGTAGCGGGAAAATCCGACGCAAGCCATCCGGGCGCCGCCGGCGGCGAGAACGCCCTTGAAGCGGATGACGTCGAACGCCTTGGCCTCGGTCGGCTCGGTCCAGTCCGACAGGTCCTTGGAGGTGACGACCTCCTGAACCAGACGCTTGACCGTAAGGCGCGGCATATAGACCCGGCCCGTGTCTGCCACGCCGTGATGCATGATGAAGAGGACCGATCCGACGCCATAGGCATCGATGAGTTCATCTGTGCCAGTGCCGGCATCGTCGAACTTGCACTCGGTCCGCGTTGTCGCGCTGGTGCCCGCGAAATGAATCGCGAGCTTTGCGCAGTCCGTCGGCTGCCAGGCCTGTGCCGAATTGGCAGCAAGCACGCCGGCGAGCGCCATGACGCTCCCACGAAGACATCCCATCCCTGCCTCCCGCCCCAGCCCGACCAATAGTGGGCAAGTATACATCAGTCCGTCGCAGCAGTCGCGGTAGGGGAAGCATCCGCGAATCGCGTCCTCAGGGCAGGATCTCTTCCACGACGTCGTAGTGCTGCACCGCTTCATCGAAATCGATGAGCGCCGCGACCGCAGCGGGCTCGACGACCGCCTTGCCGATGTCGTCACCGGCAAATGCCCGGATCGCATCGAGCGACGTCCAGCGCGTGAGCACCATGAATTCGATGCCGTCCCCCTCCCCGCGCCGCAGCAGAGAAGCGCCGAGAAATCCCGCAATGCCCTTCAGTTCGGGAAGGACGTGCCGCCGGAAGTGCTCGGGATAGTCCTGCGGCTTCGATGCCGACGCCCGGCCGCGCCATACCCGGACGATCATGTCGGCATCTCGACGCTCACCAGAAGTCCGCGCTGATCGCGCGGAGCAACTGCACGATGCGGGCACTATCCAGTTCCTTCCCGGTCAGGTCGCAATAGGAACCGATGATGGCGTGGCGATAGCCCGTCGTCTGCGCGACGTGCCCGGCATAGCTCACAAAGGCAAAGCAGCTCGCGGGACGTGCCGCTGCGTTCGCCGCCGAGCGATAGCGGGCGATGTCGAAGTGCTCGAACTTGAGCCGCTCGCTGAGGCTGTCGAGCGTCGCGGCAGCCGTAAGCTTCTTGACGATGTCGGTGACTTCCTCGCGCCGCAGATAGTCGTGGCCGCCGCTGGACTGGTGCCGGATCACGAAGACGCGATCCGGCCCGCTCGCGTCGATGAGTTCGTTCGCGCGCGCTTCGTCGCCTTGGCAGCGGGCACCGGCCGCCTCGGGAATGCCGGTCAGGTGGATGCTGAGCGACGAACAGTCGGCGAGCGGCTGCATCTGCGCCGGCGCCGCGGCAGAGACCACCATCACGCTCAACCCCAACAGCGGCATCCAGGCGCGACGCATCGTCGAGCCACCTTCCTCGGCAGTGCCGCGCGACACTACAGCAGGTGAACGATGCACGCGACCGGCCGTTGCACGCCGACAGGATCCTGGCGCATCGCAAAGCCGGCCGCTGGCCCTACCCCGGCTTCCCCGCCTACACTAACCACCCGCATTCGCCGCCCTCGCCTGATATTTGGAGAAAGGATTCGCCCATGACGCGCATGACTCCGTCCGAAGCCTTCGTCGAGACGCTGGTCGCGCATGGCGTGACCGACATCTTCGGCATCGTCGGGTCCGCCTACATGGACGCCCTCGACCTGTTCCCGGCGGCCGGCATCCGCTTCATCTCCGTCGCCCACGAGCAGGGTGCCGGCCATATGGCGGACGGCTATTCGCGCGTCACCAATCGGCAGGGCGTCTGCATCGCGCAGAACGGGCCGGGCATCACCAACTTCGTCACCGCCGTGGCCGCCGCCTATTGGGCGCATTCCCCGGTGGTCGTGATCACGCCGGAGACGGGGAGCGGGACGCAAGGGCTGGGCGGCTTCCAGGAGACCGACCAGCTGCCGATCTTCTCGAAGATCACCAAGTTCCAGGCCCATGTGAACCGGCCGGATCGCCTCGCCGAATTCACCAGCCGCTGCTTCGACCTGGCGCTCTCCGAGCGCGGCCCGACCCAGCTCAACATCCCCCGCGACTACTTCTACGGCGACATCGACGTCACGCTGCCGAAGCCGATCAAGGTCGAGCGGGCGGCCGGCGGTTCGAAGAGCCTCGACGAGGCGGCAAAGCTGCTGGCCGACGCCAGGTTCCCGGTCATCGTGGCCGGCGGCGGCGTGATCATGAGCGACGGGCAGGCCGAGGCGAAGGCGCTGGCCGAATACCTCTCGGCGCCCGTGGTCACCAGCTATCTGCACAATGACGCCTTCCCGGCCTCGCATCCGCTGATGTGCGGGTCGCTCGGCTACCAGGGCGCCAAGACGGCAATGAAGATCATCGCCCAGGCCGACGTCGTGCTCGCGCTCGGCACGCGGCTCGGTCCGTTCGGCACCCTGCCCCAGCACGGGATCGACTACTGGCCCAAGGGCGCCAAGATCATCCAGGTCGACAGCGACCATCGCATGCTCGGTCTGGTGAAGCCGATCACCGTCGGCGTCTGCGGCGATGCCAAGCCGGCGGCTGCCGAGATCCTCAACCGCCTGCAGACAGGCAATGTGAAGATCGCCGCGCACGGCAACAAGGATGCCCGCCTAGCCGAGCTGAAGAAGCAGAAGGACGCCTGGGAGGCCGAGCTGAACAGCTGGGGCCAGGCCGACGGCTCCCCGATCGCGCCGCGCCGCGCGCTGCGCGAGCTCCAGAAGGCGATGCCGAAGAACGCCATGGTCACGACCGACATCGGCAACATCTGCTCGGTCTCCAACAGCTATCTGCGCTTCGAGCGGCCGCGCTCGTTCTTCGCCGCCATGAGCTTCGGCAATTGCGGCTACGCCTTTCCCACGGCGATCGGCGCCAAGGTCGGCGCCCCCGACCGCCCCGCCATCGCCTATGTCGGCGACGGCGCCTGGGGCATGAGCCTGCAGGAGACGCTCACCTGCGTGCGCGAGAACATCCCGGTCGTCGCTGTCGTCTTCAACAACGGCCAGTGGGGAGCGGAGAAGAAGAACCAGATCGACTTCTATGCCGACCGCTTCGTCGGCACCAACCTGAAGAATCCGAGTTTTGCCGGCATCGCCAAGGCCATGGGTGCCGAGGGCATCACCGTCGCGCATCCCGGCGAGGTCGGCGACGCGCTCAAGGCCGCCGTCGCCTCGAACAAGCCGACGGTGCTGGAACTCATGGTGACCCAGGAACTCGGGGATCCGTTCCGCCGCGATGCGCTGAAGAAGCCGGTCCGCAGCCTCGACAAGTACAAGGCCTATACGGTGGCCTGAAACGGTCTAATGTAGGGCACGGGTCGGCCCGCCGTTTCAGGGCTCAGCGACAATCGAGTCCGCGCCGCCAACGGCGCGGCAAGCGTGGGGATGGCGCCGCGGGCGCCAATGTCGGTCGGTGATGGCGGCAAGCCCGTTGCAACGCCTGCTCGTGCTCAACGCCGGCTCGTCGAGTCTGAAGTTCGGCGTGTACGAGATTCCCGCCGATCACGCCGATCTCGCCTTGCTGATCCGCGGCCAGGTCGCCGGCATCGGTCCCACGCCGCAATTCATCGCCGCCGATGCCGCCGGCCGGGGCCTCGACATCGAGTCCGCCGTTGGCCCGCTGCCGGCCATTCCGAGCCATAGCGCCGCCCTTGCCGTCCTGCTGCGCTGGCTCGAGGCGACCGGCGACGGCGCCGCTCTCGCGGGCGTCGGGCACCGCGTCGTCCATGGCGGCACGGCCTTTGCCGCCCACTGCCGCCTTACCGCCGAGATCGTCGAGGCCCTTGCCACCCTCGAACCGCTCGCCCCGCACCACCAGCCGCACAACCTCGCGGCCATCCGCGCTCTCGCGCAGCAGCGACCCGGTCTTCCGCAGGTGGCCTGCTTCGATACGGCCTTTCACGCGACCCAGCCGCCGGAGGCGCGCTGCGTCGGCCTGCCGCGCCCCTACGCCGATCAGGGTGTCCAGCGCTACGGCTTCCACGGCCTGTCCTACGAGTTCGTGGTGCAGCGGCTGCAGCAGCTGTGCGACAGCCGCCTGCCCGAGCGCCTGGTCATCGCCCATCTCGGGAACGGCGCGTCGATGTGCGCCGTGCGCGCGGGCCGCAGCATCGCGACGACGATGGGCTTCTCGACGCTCGACGGCCTGGTGATGGGAACGCGGGTCGGCAGCCTCGATCCCGGCGTCATTCTGCATCTGATGCGTCAGGACGGGCTGAAGCTCAAGCAGCTCGAGGACCTGCTCTACAACCGCTCCGGGCTGCTTGGCCTCTCGGGCGTGAGCGCCGACATGAAGGCTCTCCTGGCGAGCAGCGAGCCCGCCGCGGCCGCGGCCGTGGAACAGTTCTGCTATTCGATCGTCCGCCATCTGGGTTCGCTGGCGGCCGCTCTCGGCGGGCTCGACGCCCTCGTCTTCACTGGCGGGATCGGCGAGAACGCGGCGCCGGTCCGCGCCCGGGTATGCGCGGAGTCGGCCTGGCTCGGCCTGGTCTTCGATCCGCAGGCCAACGCCGCCGGCGGCCCGATGATCTCGCACGTCAAGAGTCCGGTCGCCGCCTGGGTGGTGCCGACGGACGAGGAACGTGTCATCGCCCGCCACGCGCGCCGCCTCATCGGCCTCTGACGGTGGCCGAGACCCGAGGCCACCGTCGTCAGCAGGCCGTTGTCTTCGCTCAGCCCGCGCCGGCGGCGATGAGCTGATGCGGGTCGATGCCGGCCGGATTGACTCCGGTCAGAACGACCTCGCAGGCACCCTGGTTGTAGGTGAGCAGGGCCCCGCCGGTCGTGGCCGCGATGTGAAGGTCGGCCGTCTGCGCCGCGGTCGCAAGGATTTCGAGGTGGTCGGCCCCGACCTTGAAATCGCTGATCACGTCGTGCGCCTTCAGGGAGCCGAGCACGAAGGTGTCGCTGCCGGCGCCGCCGGTCATCTGGTCGTTCCCGGAGCTGCCGTCGAGGCGATCGTTGCCGTCGCCGCCAACCAGGATGTCGCAGCCGGCGCCGCCGATGATCGTGTCGTTGCCCGCCCCGCCCTCGATGCGGTCGTTGCCCGAACCGCCGTCGAGCAGGTTGTCACCGGCGTTGCCGACCAGATGGTTGGGCAGCGCGTTGCCGGTGCCCGTGAGATTGCTGCTGCCCAGTAGCTGCAGGTTCTCGACATTGCTCTCCAGGGTGTAGCTCTGCCAGCTCATCACCGAATCCATGCCGCCATTGACGGCCTCGACGATGTGGTCGTTGCCGTCGATCAGGTAGAGGTCGTTGCCGGCGCCGCCGGCGAGCGTGTCGCTGCCTCCTCCACCGCAGATCGTGTCGCTCTTCCACGTCCCGTTGAGCTGTTCGTCGGCGAAGGTGCCGTCGACGCTCGGCTTCACGGTCCAGCTGATCGACTCGGTCTGCGGCAGCCACGGCAGGTCGTAGTCGAGCGGCCCGCTGTGAGGCCCGGCCGAGCCGCCCTGCCAGATCCCGTCGAAGTGGTTGTTGACGAGCTGCAGGCCGGTGTCCTGGCCGGGCATGAGCTGCAGCCAATGGGCGCTGTAGTCGAAGACGTTGTCGGAGAGCGTGATGTCCTTGGAGTTCAGCGCCGGCGTGTTGTTGTCCGGCGCGATGGTGACGGTGTAGTAGTAGCTGGGGTTCCCGTGCAGCAGGTTGTGCGTGATGTCGCAATCCTGCGCGCCCAGCACGATGAGCGGGCGCTTGCCGACGTCGCCGACGATGTTGTCCACGACCGTGACGTTCTTGGCCTCCCAGCCGCGGTCGCCCGGCCGCGTCCACGACATGTCCGAATAGCCGCCGACCTCGATCCCGTCGACGGAGACATGCATTACCTTGTTCTCGGCGATCAGCACGTTGGTCGAGCCGCCCTTGGCGAAGACGGCCGCCGGTCCCGTGATGTAGGACATGTCGTTGCGGGCGATGACGGAGTTGTTGACGTCGACGAAGTCGACGCCCTGGTCGCCCGCATGCGACACCGTGTTGTCGAGGACATAGATCGCGTCGCCTTGCGAGACCTTGATGCTGTCCTTCTTGGTGTCGTGGACGATGTTGTCCTTGATGACGATGTGGTCGGTCATGTCGGCGAAGTCGGTGCCGGACATGCCGAACTGGATGCCGTTGTCGTGGACGTTGCCGCCGCTGACGTCGAAGCCGCTGATGACGATGTTCTCTTCGCCGAACGCCTCGAGCGTCGAGGAGGCGCTGCCGGCGCCCGGCACGATCTTGGCCGCCCCCGGCCCGTCGGCGGAGACGAGCGAGATCGGCGCGTCCGGCAGGCCGCTGACGTTGATCTTGACGTTCTCGGCA
>Ga0335076_10006942_pt1 | contig 11414 bp, 8 predicted proteins | sample Lox_Sample_25_FD_206717 | JGI IMG/M metagenome (GOLD analysis project Ga0335076, IMG submission 206717) | Soil microbial communities from Loxahatchee National Wildlife Refuge, Florida, United States - Lox_Sample_2.5 | ecosystem: Environmental > Terrestrial > Soil > Wetlands | place: USA: Florida... | reverse complement strand
TTCACCCAGCGCAAACTCCCCGACCGCCGGGCCTTCCCCGTCAGCACCGCGATGCACTGGGCCTTCACGTTCTGGCTGCTCGCTGATTAATTGGCGGTCACCGTAAGGAGAGAACGCACCATGACCACTGCGAACGAGGAAGAGCCGAAGATCCTTGACGTTCCGATCGGGCTGGATGCCACGGGGATGCGGCGGGAGTTCGACAGCCTGGGCGATGTGGAGGTGCCGGCGGATCGGTACTGGGGGGCGCAGACGCAGCGGAGCCTGGAGCACTTCAACATCGGCCACGACAAGATGCCGGTGGAGGTGTATCACGCGTACGGGTACGTGAAGAAGGCGGCGGCGGTGGTGAACACCAAGGCCGGGCGGCTGCCGGCCTGGAAGGGGCGGCTGATCGAGCGGGTGTGCGATGAGGTGATCAGCGGAGCGCTGGATGCGGAGTTCCCGTTGTACGTGTGGCAGACCGGGTCCGGGACCCAGTCGAACATGAACGTGAACGAGGTGATCTCCAACCGGTGCATCCAGCTGGTCGGGGGGACGCTGGGCTCGCAGGAGCCGGTGCATCCCAATGATCACGTGAACATGGGCCAGTCGTCCAACGACACGTTCCCGACCGCGATGCACATCGCCGCGTACACGATGGCCACGGGCCGGACGATCCCGGCGCTGAAACGGCTGCGCGAGGCGATCGAGGCCAAGGCCAAGCAGTGGGCGGAGGTGGTCAAGATCGGCCGGACGCACCTGGAGGACGCGGTGCCGCTGACCGTGGGCCAGGAGTGGTCCGGATACGCCGGGGCGCTGGAGGACGCGATCGCCGAGGTCGAGCACGCCACCGCCGGGCTGCTGGTGCTGGCCATGGGCGGTACCGCGGTCGGTACCGGGCTGAACGCGCCGGCCGGGTTCGGGGACCAGGTCGCGGCGCAGATCGCGGCGATGACCGGGGTGGCGTACGTGACCGCGCCGAACAAGTTCACCGCGCAGGGCACGCTGGACCGGATGGTCCGCGCGCACGCCGGGCTGAAGGCCGCGGCCGTCACCTTGTTCAAGATCGCCAACGACCTGCGCTGGCTGGGCTCCGGGCCGCGCACCGGGCTGGGCGAGCTGATCTTCCCGGCCAACGAGCCCGGCTCCTCGATCATGCCGGGCAAGGTCAACCCGACCCAGGCCGAGGCCATGCTGATGGTCGCGATCCAGGTCATCGCCTCCGACGTCGCGGTGACGATGGGCGGGAACGAGGGCAACTTCGAGCTGAACGCGTTCCGCCCGATCCTGATCGATAACTACCTGCACTCCGCGCTGATCATGGCCGACATGTGCGACCACTTCCGCGAGTTCATGGTCGAGGGCACCACGCTGAACGAGAAGAAGCTGAAGGAGAACATCGACCGGTCGGTGATGATGGTCACCGCGCTGTCCCCGGTGATCGGCTACGACAAGGCCGCCGCGATCTCCTACTACGCCATCGGCCACGACCTCACCCTCAAGCAGGCGGCGCTGGCCAAGGGCGTGAGCGAGGAACTGTATGACAAGATCGTCATCCCGCTCAACCTCACCCGCCCCAGCACCGCCGACGTGCCGTGAACCAGGACCAGGCCGGCCCCGGGCAACTGGCCGGCAAGGCGGCCCTGATCGCCTCGGTCGGCGGCGCCCGCGGCTACGCCGACTGGACCAACCCCGACCACCGGCTGCGGCGGCTGCTGGCCGAGTTCCTCGGCATGGCCGGGCTGACGTTCGTGCTGTCCGGCGGCGCGGCCATCCTGGCCCGGTACGGCGGCCGCGCGCTGCAGCCCTGGCAGACGGTGCTGGTGCTGTCGCTGATCTCGGCGCTGTGGCTGGTGGTGGCGGTCTACTTCCTCGGCGACATCTCGGCCCACTTCAACCCGGCCACCACCCTGGCCTTCGCGCTGCGCAAGGACATGGGCTGGATCATGGCCGGCGCCTACTGGATCATCCAGTTCGCGGCCGCCATCTGCGGGTCGCTGCTGGCCCGCGCGTTCTTCGGCCGGGCCGGCAACCTGGCCGCCACCATGCCCAAACCCGGGCAGTCCTGGCAGGCCGCCGCCTTCGAGGCCATCATCACCTTCGGCCTGGTGCTGATGGTCCTCAACCTGGCCAACGGGCCCAAGCTCAACGGGCCGTTCGTCCCGCTGGCCGTGGGGGCCTACATCATGGCCTGGGGCACCATGGGCGGACCCTACGACGGCGCCTCCATGAACCCGGCCCGCAGCCTCGGACCCGACGTGGCCATCGGTGACCTGTCCACCTGGTGGGTCTACCTGATCGGCCCGGCGGCCGGCGCCGTCATCGCGGTCGGCGTGGCGCAGGTGCTGCGCGGGCCAGCCAGGGTCCAGGAAGCCACCGCCGCCGAGGGAGAACCGCTGAACCGGGCCGCCTGACCGGCGTCGCTCTGGCACCGCCTATGCGGTCCTGCCGTCTGGGCCGTCCGGGGCTAGGGATCCGAGGCGGTCGCCGAGGTTGAGTTCGAGCGGGCCGCGGGTCTGCAGGCCCTGGGCGAACAGGGCGGCCGTGCGGGCCTGAGCCTGGTCCGAGACGACCAGCTGCCGGAACCGGCGGGCGTCGGCCCGGATCGCGTCCGTGCCGGGCAGGGTCAGTTCGTTGAGCACCCGCTTGGTCGATTGCACCGCGCCGGCGGGAAACGACGCGATGCGCCGGGCGAGCCGGGCTACGAACGCGTCCAGCTCGGCGTCGGGCAGAGCCCGGTTGATCCAGCCGTACCGTTCGGCCACCTCGGCGTCGAAGTCGTCCGCGCCCAGGATCGCCTCCATGGCCCGGCCCCGCCCGAGCAGCCGGGCCAGGTGCTGTACGCCGCCCGCGCCGGGGGACGCACCCGCGCCGACCTCGATCTGCCCCAGGATGGCGTTCTCCCGGGCGGCGAACCGCATGTCGCAGGCCAGGGCGAGTTCGCTGCCCGCGCCGCGGGCCCGGCCGCGGATCTTGGCGATCGTCACCACAGGGAGCTCGCTGAGCTTGTGCCACAGCATGCCCAGCGACGCATCCTGCGGCCCGCCCGCCTTGGCCGCCTCGGCGGTGTACTCCGCCACCTTGGTCAGGTCGACGTGCGGCACGAAGTACTCCGGGTCGGCGCTCTGGAGCACCATGACCCGGACGTCCTCACCCGTTTCCAGCTCGCCGAGCAGGCTCACCAGGTCGCGCACCAGCTCCGGCCCGATCAGGTTCATCGGCGGCGCGTCGATCACGACGCTCAGCACGCCCTCATCGGCCCGGGCGACACGCAGCGTACGGTACGCCTGGGGCATCGGCTAGGCGAACCAGGAGGCCAGAACGACCTGGGCGGGGTTCTTCTCGGGGTGCTCGCGGACGCCGTAGAGCGCGCTGGCACTGACCCACAGGATCATCCGCCCGAGGTAGTCCGGGTACCCGCTGATCTTGGCGTTGAAGAAGCCGACGGCGGTGTCCTCGGTCCGCAGCAGCTCCTCGGCGTCGTCCAGGTACTGCCGGGTCTGCGCGATCGTCCGGCTGGCGTCGTCGTCGAGCTGCTTGTTCTGGTGGCCGGCCACGATGTGCCGGGACCCGAGGGCCTCCACCCGGCCGATCGCCTCCCGCCACGGCCCGAAGCCGCCGACCGCGCTCTGGCCCAGGTACATGTGCACGCCGTTGTAGATCGAGTCCCCGGCCACGACCAGCGCGAGATCCGGAACGTGCAGCACGGTAGCGTCGTCGCCGTCGGTGTGGCCGACCTCGACGATCACCAGGTCGTATCCCTCCAGCGTGAACCGGTTGTCCGGCACCGTCACCGCGGTGACCGGCGTGGGCGGGATCCCGCTGTACATCTTGTCCCAGAGCAACGGTCGCGCCGCCACGTTGCCGTGCATCTGCGCGATCGTGCCGGCGGAGGCGACCACATGCGCCCCGAACCGTTCGGCCAGCAGCCCGGCGGCGAACCAGTGATCGCCGTGACCGTGGGTGATGAAGATATCGGTCAGGTTCCGCCCCTTCGCGGCGACCCAGTCGCCGAGCACGCGGGCCTGGTCTTCCGTCAGCCCGGGATCGGTCAGCACCGCGTCCCGGCTGCCGTAGATCAGCGTGCTGGCCATCGGAGAAAATCGCTTCGGCTCGCCGTTGGGCAGGAACCCGTCCTGCGGCGGCGGGTCGTTGACGAATACGTCGTAGCTGAGGTTCCCGGCCGGGTTCATGATGGCGTCTGTCCGTTCTGGTGGTCGGCGGCCTGGTGGTCTGCGGCAGGGTCAGGGATTCCGGCTGTCGCCGGGTAGTTCCGGGCTTCGATGGCCTTGATCGTGCTGGCCAGCGCCCGGGCCAGGATGTGCTGGCCGCCCGTGCTCAGCAGGATCGCCAGCAGCCGTCCCCTGAGGTTCTTGCCTTCGCGGACCACGACCACGTCTACGTCGGTCGTCCCGCCGGGCCGCGGCGTCAGCGTGTACGTGTGCCCCGAATGACCGCCCCACACGTTGGAGTCGGTGGTGGTCATGACGATGCGGTGCGGGTCGGACCAGTCGTAGTCCAGGCGTTCCCAGATGCCGTTCGAGCCCTCGGTAACATCGGCCTGGCCGGGGCCCTCGCCGTGCACCTCGAGGTACTGGCCGGAGCTGTGGCCGAACAGCTCCGGGCGGTCCGGCCCGAAATCGGTGAGCGCGGCCAGGAACTGCGCGGGCGTGGCGCTGGTCGTCTGGCGCAGGCGGATCGTGGCCATGGCACTGCTCCTTGCTGGTGCTCGTTTCCACGGTCGCAGTCCGGGGCGGGCCGTCGCGCCAGTGAATATCCCTGGCGCCGGCGCGGGTCAGCCGTCGGAAAACCCTGGCCGACCCGAGCTAGCGCGCCGCGAACTCGGTCAGGGCTTGCTGGAGTTGCCGGCGGGAGCTGACGCCGAGCTTGGTGAACACCTTGCGCAGGTGCCATTCGACGGTGCGGGCGCTGATGAAGAGCTGGGCGCCGATCTCGGAGTTGGACAGGCCGTCCCGGGCGAGCCGCGCGATCAGCGCTTCCTGCGCCGTGAGCTGATCGACGGCACCGGAGGAGCGCTTGCGCACGGTCGCGCCGGTGGCGAGCAGTTCGCGGCGAGTTCGCTCGGCGAAACCGTCCATTCCCATCGCCTTGAACATCTCGTCGGCGAGGGTCAGCTCACGGCGCGCGTCGACCCGGCGATTGGCCCGCCGGAGCCACTCCCCGTACAGCAGGTGGGCGCGGGCGAGCTCGCCGCGCACCCGGGCCCGGCCGAGGTGCTCGATAGCCTCGCGGAACCCGCGCTCGGCGAGGCTTCCCGTGCTCAGCAGGGCCCGCGAACGGGCCTCGATCCCGAGCGCCCAGGTGGTCTGGCACGCCCGCGCCTTCATGGTCAGCCGCTGGAGGACGTCCGTCGCCAGCTCGGTCCGCCCGGTTCGCGCGGCCGACTCGATCAGCTCGGTCATGCCCCAGTTGTGGGCCACCATCTCCCGCGGATCCGCGCAGGCGCTGCGGGCGGCGGCGAAGGCCTCGTCGTACTGGCCCAGGCCGTTGCACAGGACGGCGCGGGCGTACTCGCTGATGGCGACGCCGACTCCCTCGCCGCGGGCGGTTACCTCACCGATCGTGGCGTCGGTCAGTTCTCTCACCTCGCGGGCCTGGCCCCGCCACGCGGTGAGGACCAGCGCGCCGTACGGCGCCTCGGCGATCCCCGCCGCCTCGTGTACCGACCGTGACTCCTCGTTCAGCGAGGCGGCCGCGGTGAGCTCGCCGCAGAACACGAGGATGGGCGTGCGCGAGCCGAGCGCGAGCGGGAGTTCGCTGAGCGCGCCCGCGTTCCGGGCGAGCTGATAGTGATGGCCGGAGAGGTCGTATGCGCTCTCGTCGTCCCACAGTTCGAGGGCGAGCACGCAACCCTGCCACAACCAGCGCAGGTGTGCCGCGGCCGAGTCCGGGTCGCGACGGAGCCTGGCCAGGGCCTGCCGGCCCAGCGGAACAGCCGCGGCGTAGTCATCGGTGAGCGTGACGAAGGCGTCCAGCAGCACGTCGCCGGGCGTGGGCTCGGCGTCCGGCTGGCGCGGCGCGGAACGGACGGCGCGGGCCACCTCGGCGGTGCCGACGCCCTCGTCGAGCCGGGCCGCGAACTGGGCGGCCGAGAATGCGTCCAGGTAGGTCTGGCGGGCGAGCCCGGGATTGAGCGGCTGGAGGCGCTGGGCCGCCGCCAGCAACAGCAGCGTCGCTTCGTTGCCCCGGCTGGAGGCGAAGGCCAGCTGGGCGCTGATCAGGTCGGTCTGGGCGCGTTGCACCTCGTCGAGAGGGCCGTCGCGGGCGACGGCGAGCAGGGTACGGGTGCCCTCGAAGGCGCCCGCCTGGACGCTGGCGAAGGCGGCGGCCAGCGCGCGCCGGGTCCTGGCCGCCGGAAGCGGGGTCAGCTCGGCCGCGCGGGTCAGGAACGCGGCGGCGGCCGCGAGCCCGGCCCGGGCCTGGGCCCGGCCGGCCGACAGTTCCAGTTCGGCCGCCACCTCCTCATCGGGCCCGGTGGTGGCGCGGGCGCGGTGCCAGGCCCGCCGGTCCGGGTCCGTCTGAGCGTCGGTAGCTTCGGCGAGGGCACCGTGCACACGGCGGCGATCGGCGGCGTCGGCCGCCCGGTAAGCGGCCGACCGGACCAGCGGGTGGGCGAACTCGACCCGCCCGCGTACCTGGAGAAGGCCGGCGTCCACCGCGGGAGCCGCCGCCGCCAGCTCGATGCCCAGCGCGCCGGCGGCGCGGTAGAGCAGGCCGCGATCGCCGAGGGGCTCGGCGGCCGCGGCGAGGACGAGCAGCTGGGTATCGGCGGGGAGCAGCCGGAGACGCTGGACGTAGCTGCGCTCGATCTTGCCGGCGACCGGCTGGCTGGCGGGCAGCCCGAATCCGCCAGCCAGATCGGCCGCCTGCCAGGTGCGCGGCAGCTCAATCAGCGCGAGCGGGTTGCCGTGGCTCTCCGCGACGATCTGATCGGCGACGGCCCCGTCGATCGGGCCGGGCACGTGGCTCAGCAGCAGCGGCCGCGCGTCGCCGTCGCTGAGTCCCCGGATCTCGAGCGCGGGCAGGCCGGCCAGCACGCCGTCTCCGATCCCGGTGCGCGCCGCGCACACCAGCGCGACCTGCTCGGCCAGCAGGCGGCGGGCCACGAAGCCGAGCATCTGCGCCGAGGCGGCGTCCAGCCACTGCCCGTCGTCGATGATGCAGGCCAGCGGGTGCTGTTCGGCGGCCTGCGCCACCAGCGTCAGCGTGGCCAGTCCCACCAGGAACCGGTCAGGTGCGGGGCCAGCGCTCAGCCCGAACACGGTCGCGAGCGCGTCGCGTTGCGGGACCGGCAGCTCGTCCAGGTGGTCAAGCAGAGGGGCGCACAACTGATGCAGGCCGCTGTAGGGCAGCTCCATCTCCGACTCCACCCCTACGGCCGACGCGACCTCCCACCCACCTCCCCTGCCCCCCTCGTCTGCCATCCGGCCGGACAGGTAGTCCAGCAAGGCGCTCTTGCCCACGCCCGCCTCGCCGCGCAAGACGAGGACGCGGCTCGAGCTTGCGAGCACATCGGCTACCAGCTGGTCGAGCGCGGCACACTCGTCACGACGTCCGAGCAGCTCGGCCACTACACGACCTCGTCGGGGACGGGCGGCAGCGCCGCGCGCAGCTCACGGCGGGAGCCGATGCCGAGCTTGGTGAAGATCTTGCGCAGGTGCCATTCGACGGTGCGGGCGGACAGGAACAGCTGGGCGGCGATCTCCGAGTTGGTCTGGCCGCCGGCGGCGAGCCGGGCGATGTGCGCCTCCTGCGCGGTGAGCGTGCTGACCGGCTCGGCCGACCGCTGGCGCGCGATCTCGCCGGTGGCCAGCAGCTCACGCCGGGCCCGTTCGGCGAACGCCTCGGCGCCCATGACGGCCAGCATGTCGTGCGCGGTCCGCAGGTGCTCGCGGGCGTCGGCCCGGCGGTTCTCGCGGCGCAGCCACTCGCCGTAGAGCAGGTGCGCGCGGGCCAGTTCGGGCCGCAGCCGGGTGCGGCCCAGCCGCTCGATCGCCTCGCGGTACAGGTTCTCGGCCGTCTCGCCGGCGCTCAGCAGCGCACGGGAGCGCGCCTCGACGCCCAGGCCGAAGTCGGTCCCCGCGGCCAGGGTGAACTCCGCCAGCCGGGTCAGGGCGCCGCCGACGAGGCCGGTATCCCCGGTTCGGGCGGCGGCCTCGATCAGCTCGGGCAGCGCCCACATCGAGATGTAGAGCGTAGAGGTGTCTTCGCTGGCCTGCCGGGCCGCCGCCAGCGCGTCGGCGTACCGGCCGAGGCCGTTGGCCAGGATGGCGGCCGCCCAGTGCGCGTAGGCCACTGCGATGCCCTGTCCACCGGCGGTGGCCGCGGCGATGGTCCCCTCGATCAGCGGGGCGGCCTCGGCCGGGCGGCCCCGGAGAGACGCGAGCATCATCGCGGTGAACGGGGCGGCGCGAGACCCGGTCACCTCGCAGACCGCGTCGGCCTCCTTGTCCAGGACCGCGGCCGCGGCGAAGTCACCGGTCCACGCCACGGCCGTGCCCAGCGCGCCCAGCATGATCGGCAGCTGGTCCAGCTCGCCGGCCTCCCGGGCCAGCCGGACCTGCCGGGTGAGCATCGCGCGCCAGGTGTCATCGTCCCACAGCGCGCTGGCCGCCGCCTGCGCGAACCACCCCCACCGGAGTTCTTCTGCCATGGTCATGTCGGCGTCGTTGAAGGCGCTGATGGCACGGCGCAACATCGGGGCCGCGGCGACAGGCCCGTCGGTGACTACCATGGCCAGGCCGGCCAGCACCAGGTCGGCGGGGTGCGGCGGGTCGGCGGAGGCGGGCGCGGCCCGGGCGGCGCGGGAGACCTCGAGCAGATCGCCGCCACCCGCCAGCCCCCCGGCGAACAGGGCCGCCAGCCACGCGGTCAGGTAGGTCTCGCGGGCCAGGCCGGCATCGAGCAGCTCGAGCCGGCTGGCCGCCTTGAGCAGCAGCGGCGGAGCGTCGCTGCCCAGGCCCGAGGCGAACACGATCTCCCCGCGCAGCAGGTCGGCCCGGGCGCTCTGCAGTTCGGTCAGCGGCCCGGACTTGCCCTCTTCCGCGTTTGCGAGCAACTCCAGGGCGGTCCCGAACGCGCCGGCGTGCAGATGAGCCTGCGCCGCGGCGAGCGTGCGGTCCGCCCGGCGGGCCGGATCTGCGGTCAGCAGCACCGAGCGCTCCAGGAACGCCGCCGCCGCGGCCAGCCCGCCGCGGGCCTGCGCCCGGCCCGCCGACCGTTCCAGCTCCGCCGCGACCTCCTCGTCGGGCCCGGCCGCGGCCTGGGCCCGGTGCCAGGCCCGGCGCTCCGGGGCCGCCTCCGGGTCGGTGGCCCCGGCCAGCGCCTCGTGCACGGCCTGGCGCTCGGCGACCGGCGCCGCCTGGTACGAGGCCGAGCGCAGCAGCGGATGCCGGAACCGCACCCGGGCACCGAACTCCACCAAGCCCGCGTCCACCGCGGGCGCCGCCGCCTGAACGGGTATGCCCAGCCGCGCGGCCGCCCGCCAGACCAGCGAAAGGTCGCCGTACGGTTCGGCCGCCGCCAGCAGCAGGAGCCGCCGGGACGGCGCGGGCAACGCGTCCAGTTGCCGGCGGAAGCTCTCGGCGATCCGCTCCGAGAGCGACACCGCGCCGGGCAGCCCGAACCCGCCCGCCAGTTCCGCGGGCGACAACCCGCGCGGCAGTTCCAGGAGCGCCAGCGGGTTGCCCTTGGTCTCGGCCACGATCTGATCCCGGACCCGGTCGTCCAGCGGCGCGGCCAGCGCCGAGTCCAGCAGCATCCGGGCGTCGCTCTCGCGCAGCCCTCCGACTTCGAGCTCCGGCAGCCCGGCCAGCGCCGCGCTCGGTTCACGGGCCGCGAAGACCAGCCCGACCGGGTCGGCGGCCAGCCGCCTGGCCACGAACCCCAGCGCCTGCGCGGACGCTTGATCCAGCCACTGCTCGTCGTCGATCAGGCAGATCAGCGGCTGTTCCCCGGCCACCTCCGACAGCAGGCTCAGGACGGCCAGCCCGACCATGAACCGGTCCGGCGGCGGCCCGGCGGCCAGGCCGAACGCGGTCTGCAGCGCGTCTTGCTGCGGCGCCGGCAGGTGCACGCTGCGGACCAGCATCGGCGCGCACAGCTGATGCAGGCCCGCGAAGGCCAGCTCCATCTCCGTCTGCACGCCCGCCGCGCGGGCCACCTGGCATCTCCGTGCCTGCCCGGCCAGGTAATCCAGGAGCACGGTCTTGCCCATGCCGGCGTCGCCGCGCATCACCAGGGACCGGCTCTGGCCGCCCCGGACCGCATCGGCGAGCCGGTCCAGCGTGTCGCGTTCGCTGCGCCGGTCCGTCAACCCGGACGCTCGTCCCCCGATCACCGAGGACCCGCAGGGTCCGGCTGGGCGCGAGCTATCACACCGCCTCCCCGCCAACTAGGGCACCGGCCATAGGCCGGGAACCGACCTTTCCCGGTCCCCCGAAGCCGCACCACCGCCTGCCAGCAGCCTAACCTGGCTGACAGGGCCGGTAAACCCCGCCGTCGCGCGCGACCCGGGTACTGACCAGGGATTCCCACGGGTGCGCCGGACTGGCCCGAACGACACGCTAGTGCCGATACCCATTCACCGACGGAGGTCCAGATGACCAGCGACACCGCGACGGACATGCCCGAAACGGGGACCGTCGACATGAAGCTTGAGGTCGTAACCGTGCCCGTCTCCGACGTCGACCGGGCCAAACGGTTCTACCAGGGCCTGGGATGGCGGCTGGACGCCGACATCGCCGTCGGCGACGCCTTCCGGGTGGTCCAGCTGACGCCGCCCCGCTCCGCGTGCTCGGTCGCATTCGGCCAGGGGGTCACCACGGGTGAGCCAGGCTCGGTCCAGCGGCTGATCCTGGCCGTCTACGACATCGACGCGGCGCGCGCCGACCTCGTTAGCCGGGGCAACGAGGTCAGCGAGCTGTTTCACCTGGCCGGGGGGCGCGTCCCCGGCCCGGACCCGGAAGGCCGCTCGTACCAGACCTATGCCTCGTTCAGCGACCCGGACGGCAACGGGTGGCTGCTCCAGGAGATCAGGACGCGGCTTCCGGGCCGGGAGTGGGAGGAGCCCACGGCGAACATCGCCGCCGAGGCCGACCTGCTCCGCGAGACGGCCGAGCATCACGACCACTACGAGAAGACCCACGCCCCGCATAACTGGTGGGACTGGTATGCCGCCTACTACGACGCACGCGAGCACGGCCAGACGCCGGACGAGGCGGTGACGGCCGCGAACCGGTACATGGACGACGTCCTGCACATCGCGGCCCTGTGAGGTAGCCCCGGCGCGGGGCGGAGCCGACCTGGCCGGTGCTGCGTCGCCGGATGTTGGCATATGGGACACATCACGTTAACTTCCGGATGAAGTCGATCTTCCTGACCGGTATCGTCACGGTTCGTGGAGGATGTGA